>Ga0075522_10000048_pt1 | contig 64536 bp, 59 predicted proteins | sample NGEPerA_FD_74796 | JGI IMG/M metagenome (GOLD analysis project Ga0075522, IMG submission 74796) | Arctic peat soil microbial communities from the Barrow Environmental Observatory site, Barrow, Alaska, USA - NGEE PermafrostL2-A | ecosystem: Environmental > Terrestrial > Soil > Wetlands > Peat ... | reverse complement strand
AGTGCCGGGAAGGATGGGCAAGAGGACGTTGGGCATTGGGTCGCCCGACGTACCTCGAGGAAGGATACGAACCCTCACCCACTCGGGAAACTACGATCTTTCGTACGCGACTTCGCTTCGAACGCTATACGTAGGATGACAGCCTAGGGTCCGCAAGTAAGGCCCGTTTTCTGAGTAACGACGGACCCGAACACCCTCAGCACGCCATCAACGGTGTGATTCTACAAGCGGTTCTCTCAACCCCCTGGGGGCGAGATTTAGGCGCTGGCGCTGCCTTGCTCGGCCGTCCGGTCGCTGCGGTCGGCATAGATGTAGAGCGGGCGGGCGGTTCCCTCGACCACTTCCTTCGATATAACCACCTCTTCGACGCCCTCCAGGCTGGGGAGGTCGAACATGGTGTCGAGCAGGATGGTCTCCATGATGGAACGCAGGCCGCGCGCGCCGGTCTTGCGGTCGATCGCCTTGCGGGCGATGGCGCCGAGCGCCTCCTCAGCCAGAGTGAGATCGATCGATTCCATCTCGAACAGCCGCTGGTATTGTTTGACCAAGGCGTTCTTGGGCTGGGTGAGGATAAGCTTGAGCGAAGGCTCATCGAGATCCTCGAGCGTGGCCACGACTGGCAGACGTCCGACGAATTCGGGAATGAGACCGTATTTCAGCAAGTCTTCCGGTTCGACTTCGCGGAAGATTTCGCCCTGCTTGCGATCTTCCGGCGCCGCCACCCGGGCCGAGAAGCCGATCGAGGTGGAGCGGCCGCGCGCAGAGATGATCTTGTCGAGGCCCGAGAAAGCGCCGCCGCAGACGAACAGAATGTTGGTGGTGTCCACTTGCAGGAATTCCTGCTGCGGATGCTTGCGGCCGCCCTGCGGCGGCACCGAAGCGATGGTGCCTTCCATAATCTTGAGCAGCGCCTGCTGCACGCCCTCGCCCGACACGTCGCGGGTGATCGAGGGGTTGTCGGACTTGCGGGAAATCTTGTCGATTTCGTCGATATAGACGATGCCGCGCTGCGCGCGTTCTACATTGTAGTCGGCCGACTGCAGCAGCTTGAGGATGATGTTCTCCACGTCCTCGCCGACGTAGCCGGCTTCGGTGAGCGTGGTGGCGTCTGCCATCGTGAACGGCACGTCGAGGATGCGCGCCAGCGTCTGCGCCAGCAGCGTCTTGCCCGAACCGGTCGGCCCGATCAGCAGGATGTTCGACTTCGCGAGTTCGACGTCGTTGTGCTTGGTCTGGTGGTTGAGCCGCTTGTAGTGATTGTGGACGGCGACCGAGAGCACCTTCTTGGCGTGATCCTGGCCAATGACGTAGTCGTCGAGGACCTTGCGGATTTCCTTCGGCGTCGGGATGCCGTCGCGCGATTTGACCAGCGAGGATTTGTTCTCCTCGCGGATGATGTCCATGCAAAGTTCGACGCATTCATCGCAGATGAACACGGTCGGGCCGGCGATGAGCTTGCGAACTTCGTGCTGGCTCTTGCCGCAGAACGAGCAATAGAGCGTGTTCTTGGAATCGCTACCACCGACTTTGCTCATTCCATTCTCCGTCACACTCGTTCGTCTTGCGTGGTCGGCGAAGTCTCGAAGCTCAGCTGCCTAAACGCAACACAACGAACGAAGCAAGTTTCGCGCCGGATTTCCGGTGCGGCGGACCTTCGTACCGGGAGGCCGCTTCCCTCCTACTCTCCCACACCTTAAGCGAAGCATGCTAACGGCGTGATAATCAAGAATCTATTAACGATAATGCCCAACCAAACCCTGCGGCGGAAGTGGAACTTCGGTAGCAATCCACGGCGTTGGAACGGTATGGATGGCAGCCCGCGAAGGGACGATCAGGCGGGCTTTGGCAGCAGTTCCTCCGGCCGCCTGGTGATCACCTTGTCGACCAGACCGAATTCCGCGGCCGCCTCGGCGGTGAGGAAGTAGTCACGCTCGAGCGCATCTTCGATCTTCTTGAGCGACTGGCCGGTATGCTTGACGTAGATCTCGTTGAGTCGTTTTTTCAGGTTCAGAATTTCTTGGGCGTGGACCATTATGTCGGTGGCCTGGCCCTGGAACCCGCCGGATGGCTGATGGACCATGATGCGTGCGTTCGGCAGCGCAAAGCGCATGTCTTTGGCGCCGGCGGCGAGCAACAGCGAGCCCATCGAGGCCGCCTGCCCGACGCAGAGCGTCGACACCGGCGGGCGCACGAACTGCATGGTGTCGTAGATCGCCATGCCCGATGTCACCACCCCGCCGGGCGAGTTTATGTACATCGAGACTTCTTTCTTCGGATTCTCGGCTTCCAGGAACAACAGTTGCGCGACCACCAGCGTGGCTACGCCGTCCTCGATCGGACCGGTGATGAAAATGATCCGCTCTTTGAGCAGCCGCGAGTAGATGTCGTAGGCCCGCTCGCCCCGATTGGTCTGCTCGACCACCATGGGCACCAGGTAATTCATATAAGTATCGACGGGATCTCTCATTTCGGCTCCTTCGCGCGAATCACGCGAGGCTAGATTAGCCTTATAGCGGGTTGGGTATCTATTTCCGCAGCAGCCCCGCCACAAGGTGCCGAGCGATCAGGCGGCCGAATCGTCTTCTTTGTAGAGCTCGTCGCGCGAGACCTTTTTCTGGGTCACGTCGGCTAGTTCGAGCAGGAAATCGACCACCTTTTCCTCATAAATTGGCGCGCGTAGCGCGGCGACCGCCTGCGGGTTTTGACGGTAGTAATCCCACACCCGCTGTTCCTGGCCGGCGAACCTGCGCGCCTGCTCCGTGAGCGCGCGATTGAGCTCTTCGTCGGTAACCGTGATGGTATTCTTCTCGCCGATCTCGGCCAGCACCAGACCAAGACGCACGCGCCGCTCGGCGATGGCGCGGTATTCGGCCTTGGCTTTGTCCTCGGTGGTACCCTCGTCGGCGAAGGTCTTTTTCTCGTTTTCCATCTCGCCCTGCACCGACTTCCAAACCCGGTCGAATTCGTCTTCGACCAGCGACGGCGGCGGCTCGAATTTGTGCCGGGCATCTAGTTCGTCGAGCAATTCGCGCTTGATCTTCTGCCGCGACATGCCGACGTGCTCGACCGCGATCCGCTCCTTGAGCGCCTCGTGCAGCTTGGCAAGCGATTCAAGCCCGAGCGATTTGGCGAATTCATCATCGACCGTAACCGTACCGGGAGTCTCGATCGACTTTGCCGTAACGACGAATTCAGCGTTCTTGCCGGCGAGATCGGCCTTCGGATAGTGCTCGGGGAACGTCACTTTCAGCGTCCGGGTTTCGCCGACGCCAACGCCGATCAGCTGATCCTCGAAGCCCGGAATGAAGGTGTTCGACCCGATCATCACGACGGAATCGTCACCCGAACCGCCCTCGAACGGCGTCCCGTCGATGGTGCCGGCAAACGAGATAACGACGCGATCGTCCTTGGCCGCCTTCCCGCTTTCCGGCTTTTGGCTGTAAGGCTTGTTCTGCTCGGTGATGCGCGCGACCGCCTCTTCCACTTCGGCGTCGGTGACATCGCTGGTGAGCTTGATGAGCTTGATGGTTTTGAAATTAGTCAGTTCGATCGGCGGTACGATCTCGACCGCCACGGTGTAATCGAGGTCGCTTTCGCCGGCGATCAATTTCTCGACCGCGGCCTGTTCTGTCGGCAGCGTTACCTTCGGATCGGCGGCTAGTTTGTAGCCGCGTTCGCTGACGATCTGATTGTTGGTATCGCGCACCGTCGCCTCGATGACCTCGGCCATGGCCGAGCGGCCATAAACGCGCCGCAGATGCGCGACCGGCACCTTGCCGGGCCGGAAACCGTTGATACGGACGCGGTCTTTCAACTCGTCCAGGCGGACAATGACTTTGGCGTCGAGTTCGGCGGCCGGAACGACCACCTTGAATTCGCGCTTGAGTCCTTCGGACAGTGTTTCTGTAACTTGCATCGATCACACACTTTTTTGCTTATACGCGCGAAGCGCCGGACTTATACGCGCGAAGCGCCGGACATGTCGATTGCGAAGCAGCTAGCCCTCGGCGTGGTGCGGGCGGAGGGACTCGAACCCCCACGACTTTCGTCACGGGAACCTAAATCCCGCGCGTCTACCAATTCCGCCACGCCCGCAAAGGGCAAGCTCAAGGACGATCCTGGCGCCGCAATCCGGCAGGGCTTAACGCACGAAAGCCTGCCAGGGCAAGCCGTTAAATAGGCCCCCGCTGGGCTCGCTCAATGGCCCGCCAGTTCTGCAAAAAGCCGCCGATAGACCGCCGGCAGCGCCTCGGGCAGGTCTTCCGCGATCAACCCAGGACCAAACTCATTGGCCGCCTCGCCGTGCAGCCAGACTGCAGCGCTGGCCGCCTCGAAGGCCCGCATTCCCTGCGCCATGAGCCCGGCGATCATGCCAGCCAGGACATCGCCAGCGCCGGCGGTGGCAAGCGTGGGCGGCGCATTGTTGGCAATCGAGGCCCGGCCATCGGGGGCGGCTACAACGGTATCGGCGCCCTTGAACAGCACGACGGCCCCGCTGGATCGCGCCGCGAGGCGGGTTTTCTCAAGTTTTGCGTGAACATGAGAGTCTTCATGTATCGCTTTAAATAACCTTGCGAATTCGCCTTCGTGCGGTGTCAGGACGACATCCCGTTTCGGGTCCCGCGCGATCATTCCGGCCAGCGCCTCCGAGTCCTGCGCAAGACTTGTCAGCGCATCGGCATCCAGGACCGCCGCCGCGCCGCTCGCCAGCACCACCGCGACCTGCTTGCGCATGGGCGGACCAACCCCGCCACCCGGTCCCAGCACCACCGCGTTGTGCCGCTTGTCGGCAAGGAAGCCCGCCAGTTCGCCGACCCCGTCGACCGGCCGGACCATAATCGCAAGTGTCGCCTCGGCATTGACGGTGAGCGCCTCACGCGGGCTGGCGATGGTGACCAGCCCCGCGCCGGCCCGTAAAGCACCACGCGCCGCCAGCCGCCCGGCGCCCGTTGTCGGGAGGCCGCCGGACACCACGACCGCGTGGCCGCGCGAATATTTGTGGCCCTCGGGACGCGGCCGCGGGAACGCCCCGCCCCACAACGCCGGGCGGTTCATGAAGGCCGAAGGCTTTATCGCCGCCAGCACGCTCTCCGGAATACCGATGTCGGCCACCTGAATAGCGCTACAATGCAGCCGGCCGGGGAGCAGCAGGTGACCGATCTTGCGGCGGAAGAAGGTCACCGTATGGGCGGCGTTGACTGCGACCCCCATGACAGCGCCGGTGGTCCCGTTAACTCCGCTCGGCAAGTCGATAGCGATGATGGGCGCAGCCGTCGCGTTCATTGCTTCGATCATGGCACGCGGCAGACCATCGACGTCGCGGTCCAAGCCAGCGCCGAACAGGGCGTCGATGATGAGATCGCAATCCGTGAGCGCAGCCGGTGAAGCCACCTCGACGGGCCCGTTCCAGCGGCCGGCAGCAAGCGCGGCATCACCCTTCAGCTTCGCTCTGTCGCCGACTAAAGCAACGCGCACCGAAACGCCGCGCTCATTCAGGTGGCGGGCCGCGACAAAACCATCGCCACCATTGTTGCCGGATCCTGCGACGATCGCCACGCGCCGGCCTTGCAGCAAAGCGGCGGCCGCATCGGCGGTCGCGCGCCCGGCATTCTCCATCAGATCGATACCCGGCACACCTCCGGCAATCGTCAGCCGATCAGCCTCAGCCATTTCCGCGTTGGTGAGAAGTTCGAGCATGGCAACCGACCCTATCGGCGGTGCAGAATGCGGACAAATCGGGCGATTTGGCTGCGTTGCAGTATAAGTCCGGCGGCTGGCAAAAGTTTTCGCAGGGTGCTTAATTGCTGGGCAATCGATATAATCTCGCTTCTTGACCGAGCAGCTAAGGCTCTGTAGCAAAACGGTTTTTATGCGCTTTCCGGTTTGGCACGGGACCTGCTAACCGGTAGCGCGGCGCTCCGCATCAACGCGGCGGGCTGGGGGAAGGAAAAAGGCAATGAAAAAAATCGAAGCCATCATCAAACCCTTCAAACTCGACGAGGTGAAGGAGGCGCTCCAGGAGGTTGGACTGCAAGGCATCACTGTCACCGAGGCCAAGGGCTTCGGCCGACAGAAAGGGCACACCGAACTTTATCGCGGCGCTGAATACGTGGTCGATTTTCTACCAAAGGTTAAGATCGAAATCGTGCTTGGCGACGATATGGTGGACAAGGCTATTGAGGCGATCCGCCGCGCCGCCCAAACTGGCAGGATCGGAGACGGCAAGATATTCTTGTCGAACATCGAAGAGGCCATCCGGATCCGCACTGGCGAATCTGGAGTAGACGCCATCTAGCCGCGGGCAGCGTCTACTCGGACAAATCCATCAATAACGGGGGAATGCAATCCATGACGACAGCCAAGAATGTCATGAAGATGATCAAGGACAACGACGTAAAGTACGTCGATTTCCGGTTTACCGATCCGCGCGGCAAGTGGCAGCACGTCACCTTCGATGTCAGCATGATCGAGGAAGACACGTTTGCCGAAGGCATGATGTTCGACGGCTCGTCGATCGCCGGTTGGAAGGCGATCAACGAATCCGACATGAACCTGATGCCCGATCCGGCCTCGGCCTGTATTGATCCGTTCTTCGCCGAAACCACTTTGGTGCTGGTCTGCGATGTGCTCGAGCCGACCACTGGCGAGCCCTATAATCGCGACCCGCGCGGCATCGCAAAAAAAGCCGAAGGCCTAGTCAAGTCGATGGGCATCGGCGACACGATCTTTTTCGGACCCGAAGCCGAGTTTTTCGTGTTCGACGACGTCAAGTACAAGGCCGATCCCTACAACACCGGCTTCAAGCTTGACTCGATCGAATTCCCATCCAATTCCGATACCGAATACGAAGGCGGCAATCTCGGCCACCGCGTCGGCACCAAGAAGGGCTACTTCCCGGTGCCGCCGCAGGATTCGGTGCAGGACATGCGCTCGGAAATGCTCGGCGCCATGGCGCGCATGGGCGCCAAGGTCGAGAAACACCACCACGAAGTGGCTTCCGCCCAGCACGAGCTCGGCTTGAAGTTCTCGCCGCTCACCCAGATGGCCGACATGATGCAGGTCTACAAATACTGCATCCAGCAAGTCGCGCAGATCTACGGCAAGACCGCGACCTTCATGCCGAAGCCGATCTATGGCGACAACGGCTCCGGCATGCACTGCCACCAGTCGATCTGGAAAGCGGGCAAGCCGGTGTTCGCGGGCAACAAGTATTCCGATCTGTCGGAGACTTGCCTGTCCTACATCGCTGGCATCATCAAGCATGCCAAAGCGGTCAACGCCTTCACCAACCCGACCACCAACTCCTACAAGCGCCTGGTACCGGGCTTCGAGGCGCCGGTGTTGCTGGCCTATTCGGCGCGCAACCGCTCGGCGTCATGCCGCATTCCCTACACCACCAACCCGAAAGCCAAGCGCGTCGAGGTACGTTTCCCCGATCCGCTCGCCAATCCGTATTTGGCTTTCGCGGCGATGACGATGGCCGGCCTCGACGGCATCAAGAACAAACTCGATCCGGGCGCGGCGGTCGACAAGGATCTCTATGATCTGCCGCCGGCGGAACTGAAGAAAATCCCGACGGTGTGCGGCTCGCTGCGCCAGGCGCTCGGCGAACTCGACAAGGACCGCGCGTTCCTGACGGCCAATGGCGTGTTCGACGACGACTTCATCGACAGCTACATTGACCTCAAGATGCAGGAAGTGATCCGCTTCGAGCACACTCCGCATCCGGTCGAATTCGACATGTACTATTCGGCGTAAGCGTTACTCTTTCGACGCAACATATAGGGCGCCTCCCGCAAAGGGGCGCCCTTTTTCATGCGATGGGATTTAAGCGCTTAGACGATCAGGAAAACGATGACCGCAAGGCCGGCGGCGATGCCGGTCGCAATTGCCAGCCTCTGGCGGCGATGGCGTCGCGGCCCATAGACACCGGCAGCGCGGCGCTCGACGATCAACGCGGCGTCATATTCGGCCGAAGACGAATAGGCGCAGGCCAAGGCGGCGCCAGCCCGCTCGGCATAGGCTTCGAGCGCCAGGACGGCGGCGTGTCCCCTATTGGCTGCGTACCCCATCCACGCATGGTAGCGCGGATAGAGTAAACGAGTGGTTCACTACGCCGGAACGGTCGGTTTTGCGTGCCGGACCTGCCGTTTGAGGGCCGCCATTACGGGTTTAGCCGCGGGCTCGATGCGAACCGCGGCAGCAAGGCGCGCCCGCTCGCCCGCTGTGCCCTCTTCGGCTTTATGCAGCCGGTTACGGCCATCGCGTTTGGCGCGGTAGAGCGCTTCGTCGGCACGCGCGATCAGCGGGGCGATGTCGGTGATCGGCTCATAAGCGGTAGCGGCGCCGATGCTCACCGTCGCGCCGATCGTCTGCTCGGCAATCGTAATGCCGGCCATTTCGAAGCTGGCACGCAGACGCTCGGCGATACGCTCGGCAAATTCCATCGGTTCCGCCACGATGACGGCAAATTCCTCGCCGCCAATCCGGCCGACTAGATCGCTGCCGCGCATACTCGAGCGCGCGACATTTGCGAACACGCGCAAGACCTCGTCGCCGACGGCGTGGCCAAAGCGGTCATTGATCGATTTAAAATGATCGAGATCCATCACCATCATGGTCACCGGCTGGCGGCGATCGGCCTGACGGGCGCACAACATGTGTGCGGTTTCAAGGAAAGCCCGGCGATTGAGCAAACCGGTCAGATGATCGGTCGAGGCGGCGCTGCGGTAGATGTCGACGTCGTTGTCCTTGACCATCATCAGCACGATGAACGCGGTGCCGATCGCGTACAGCATCGTCTCAAGCGTGAACACCGTCAGCCAACTCGCAGCATAGGCCTCGGGCAGGAACGCCTGCATGCCGAGTGGGATCAGGAAGATCGTCGCGTGCACAAGGGGCACGACGATAACGGCAGTGCGCGAATAAAGCGATTTGCGCCGCTCGCGCCGCAGTTCGTGGGCAATGAAGAACGTGTAAGTCGCAACCACAATGGCGCCGAGCGCAATCCGCTCATTGCTGCCGGGCGGCATCGATGGCAATTGGCACAAAATGACCCACAGGATCGCGCCAGCGAAGGCGGCGGTCGGAATGAGCGGCCGGCCGTGGAAGAGTCGCACGCCGTTCCAGATCATGCCGCAAGCCACAAAGGTCATGGCCTGCGGAATTTCCCGTGGCATTTCGTAGACCAGCGAGGGTGCCGCCCAAAGCGCGATCGAAGATGCCCCGATCAGATAGGCCGAGCCCCACCAGGCGAGCGCGCGCACGTTGCGCTGTTGCAACCAGGCAAAGATCAGCAGCAGTCCCAGCATCGCTGCGATGCAGACGGCCACAAAGGAGAGCGTCGGTATGTCCAACGGCGTTAGTTGTGGTCTGGCGGCGGAAAACATCGAACTCCCAATTTCGTCCGGCCGTTTCTGGGGCGGGCGACGGTGTCATTGTAGGCACCGGCATATGGGAAAAGCCTTGCGCACTTAGCCCAGCTTCGATGCAAAACTTGCGAAAATTGTAATTAAATCTGCGCCAAAGGCCGCCGATCCGACGCAAAAAGGGCGTGCATTTCTGCACGCCCTTTGAGTATTCGATAACGGTGTTGCGCGATTAGCGCTTGGAGAACTGGAACGAACGGCGGGCCTTAGCGCGGCCGTATTTCTTGCGCTCGACCACGCGCGAGTCACGCGTCAGGAAGCCGCCGCGCTTGAGCGCGCCCCGCAGGTCGGGTTCGAAATAAGTCAGCGCCTTGGAAATGCCGTGGCGCACCGCGCCGGCCTGGCCCGACAGACCACCACCGGAGACGGTGCAGGTCACGTCGTATTGGGTTACGCGATTGGCTGCGACCAGCGGCTGCTGGATCATCATGCGCAGTACCGGTCGCGCGAAGAATACTTCGACGGTCTTGGTGTTGACCAGAATCTTGCCGGAGCCGGGCTTGATCCAGACCCGCGCGACAGCGTTTTTGCGTTTGCCCGTGGCGTAAGCGCGGCCCTGCGGGTCGAGCTTTTGCACGTATTTCGGCGCGTCCGGAGCTGCCGGCTTGAGGCTCGCCAATCCTTCCAGCGACTGTACGGTCTCGGCCACGATCAGGCACTCCTCACGTTCTTGCGGTTCATGACGGCGACATCGAGCGTCTCGGGCTTCTGCGCCTCATGTGGATGCTCGGGGCCGGGATAGACACGCAGGTTACCGAATTGCACGCGGCCAAGGGGCCCGCGCGGCAGCATGCGCTCGACCGCCTTCTCGACGATACGTTCGGGGAAACGACCCTCGAAGATCGACTTAGCAGTGCGCTCCTTGATCCCACCGATGAACCCGGTGTGATGGTAATAGACCTTCTTCTCGCGCTTACGTCCGCTGAACACCGCCTTGGCGGCGTTGACGATAATGACGTTGTCGCCATCGTCCACATGCGGGGTGTAGGTCGCCTTGTGCTTGCCGCGCAGCCGCATCGCTACGATCGTGGCGAGCCGGCCAACGATGAGCCCGCTGGCGTCGATCAGCAGCCACTTCTTCTCGATGTCGGCGGCCTTGGCCGAATAGGTCGTCATGACAAATCCCTGGAAGACAGACGCAAGGAAGAGCGCCGGAGGTGGCCGGATATTTAGCCGAGCGGATGTTAGTGGTCAACGCTGGCGGCCGAACTATTCAATAATTAAATCAATATATTAGAAGAATGGTAATAAGGCACCACTAGCTAATCAGCGGGCCTGTGGGATTGAATAGGTCGCGGTGACATGAGCCACCGGTTCCTCGGTACCCTCCGAATAGATTGTAACCTCGCCCACCGCCAGTCGTTTTCCCACTTTCATGAGACGGGCGTCGGCGAGGAGGTCGGCGCGCGTCGGTTTACGCAGGAAATTGATGTTGAGATTGGTGGTGACCGCCAGCGGCTGCGGCCCGATCGCCGAAAACACCGCGACATACATGGCAAAATCGGCCAACTCCATCATGGTCGGCCCCGACACGGTGCCGCCGGGGCGCAAAGCTGCCTCATCAAAAGTCCAGCGCACGCGGATGTCGCCATGTTCGACGCGCTCGATGCTGTGCCCGCAACCGGGATAAAACGCCTGCGGGAATTCCGCGGCGAGCAATTTCGCGATTTCGCCGGCCGACATTGCCGGCAATTTAGCTGACGCGGGCATCCGTCCCCCTTTGCCGGTTGGCCCCGGCGCCTCGGTCTTAGACGGGCCAGCAATAGGGTCAAACGGTCTTTTCGGTTGCCTTGCGCGCCCGGATGGCCGGGTTAAAGATCACGCCATGACCGCGCGCAGCACCAGCCCGGATTCCGCGACCTCGCCCGTTGTATTGCGCGGTGATATCGACGGTATCGCCTTGCTCTCGCTCAACCGGCCGCAGGCGCGCAACACGCTGTCGGACGCGATGCTGACAGCGCTGCACGACGAATTCGCCGCGATTGCCGGAGACGACCAGGTTCGCGCCATCATCATCTCGCACAACGGCCCGGCGTTCTGCGCCGGCCATGACATGAAGGAGATGACCGTGCACCGGGCCGACCCCGACCGCGGCCGCTCCTATTTCAGGGCGCTGATGGAGCGCTGCAGCGCGCTGATGATGTCGATCCAGAAATTGCCGCAGCCGGTGATCGCCGCCGTCGAAGGCGCCGCCACCGCCGCCGGCTGCCAGCTGGTCGCCACCTGCGACCTCGCGGTGGCGTCCAAGACGGCGCGCTTCTCGACGCCGGGCGTGCATATCGGCTTGTTCTGCTCGACGCCGATGGTGGCGCTGTCGCGCAACGTCGCCAACAAGCACGCCATGGAAATGCTGCTGACCGGCGCCATGGTCTCGGCCGACGATGCCCATCGCATCGGCCTGGTCAATCGCGTCGTGGCCGCAGGCCAAGCGCCTGAGCACGCGCTCGAACTGGCGCGCCAGATTGCGTCGAAGTCGATGCTGACCGTCAAGCTCGGAAAAGAAGCATTCTACCGCCAGCGCGAGCTTGATCTCGTCGGCGCCTACAAGCTCACCATCGATGTCATGGTTGAAAACATGCTGGCGCATGACGCCGAGGAAGGCATCGGCGCCTTCATCGAAAAACGCGATCCAAATTGGGAAGACCGCTGATGGCCTTCGCCGCCGCGCGACCATGAACCACGACAGCTATCCCGACAGCGCCATCCGCGGCATCCTCAACACGGTGAAGACCATTGCCATGGTCGGCTTCTCGCCGAGAGAGAACCGGCCGAGCTATTTCGTGTTCAAATATTTGCGCGAGCGCGGCTATCGCATGATCCCGGTTAATCCGGGCCAGGCCGGCAAGGAAATCCTCGGGCAGAAAGTCTACGCCAAGCTCGGCGACATCCCCGAACCGGTCGATATGATCGACATCTTCCGCGGCTCCGAACACGTGATGCCGGTCGTCCAAGAGGCGCTGACGCTCACGCCGAAACCGAAGGTGATCTGGATGCAGCTTACCGTGAGCAACGACGCGGCTGCAAAACTCGCCGAAGCCGCCGGGCTCAACGTGGTGATGAACCGCTGCCCGAAGATCGAATATGGCCGGCTGTCATCGGAGATCGGCTGGGTCGGCGTCAATTCGCGGGTGCTGTCATCCAAGCGCGCACAGATCATGGGTAAGGGCGTGCAGCGCATGGGGCTCGGCGGCGCACGAAGAGATATAGAACGCAACGATTGAGCGGATTATTCCCACAATAAACTTTCATGATTGCGGACCTATCGTAGATGAAAACTTTCGATTAGGTCTGTCCGCCCAATGCCACCTTGACGGCGCGCCTCGCGCGCCGGTTTAATCACAAACAACCTAGCACCGGCCGTTTGGCCGCTCGCATTTTGAATAGGAAATTTCATGGCGGACTCCGAACGCACTCCGGGCTTTGCGACGCTCTCGATCCACGCCGGCGCCAAACCCGATCCGACCACCGGCGCGCGCGCGACGCCGATCTACCAGACCACGTCGTTCGTGTTCGACGATGTCGAGCACGCCGCTTCTTTGTTCGGCCTGCAGGCGTTCGGCAACATCTATACCCGCATCGGCAACCCGACCTGCGCCGTGCTGGAGGAACGCGTCGCCGCGCTCGAGGGCGGCACCGCAGGCCTCGCGGTCGCCTCCGGCCACGCCGCGCAGGTAATCGTGATGCATGCTTTGATGATGCCGGGCGACGAATTCGTCGCGTCGAAAAAGCTCTACGGCGGCTCGATCAATCAGTTCAATCATTCGTACAAGAATTTCGGCTGGAACGTGGTGTGGGCCGATCCTGACGACATAAATTCATTCGAAAAAGCCGTGACGCCCAAGACCAAGGCGATCTTTATCGAGTCGATCGCCAATCCGGGCGGCGTCATCACCGACATCGAGGCCGTCTCCAAGATCGCCCGCAAGGCAAAAGTACCGTTGATCGTCGACAACACGCTGGCGACGCCGTATCTGTGCAAGCCGATCGATTACGGCGCCGACATCGTGGTGCATTCGCTCACCAAGTTCCTCGGCGGCCACGGCAACTCGATCGGCGGTCTGATCGTCGACGGCGGCCGGTTCAATTGGCTGCAGGACAAGCGCTACCCGATGCTGTCGGAGCCGCGGCCGGAATATTCCGGCATGGTGCTGGGCGAGACCTTCGGTAATTTCGCTTTCGCCATCGCCTGCCGCGTGCTGGGCCTGCGCGACCTCGGACCGGCGCTGTCGCCGTTCAACGCATTCCTGATCGCCACCGGCATCGAAACATTGCCGCTGCGCATGCAGCGCCATTCCGACAACACGCTGGCAGTCGCCGAATGGCTGGTGAAACGGCCGGAGGTGGCCTGGGTCAGCTATCCGGGGTTGGCCGGCGACAAATATAACGCGTTGGCGAAAAAATACGTGCCGAAGGGCGCCGGCGCGGTGCTCACGTTCGGCCTCAAGGGCGGCTACGACGCCGGCGTCAAACTGGTGTCGAACGTCAAGCTTTTCTCGCATCTGGCGAACATCGGCGACACCCGCTCACTGATCATCCATCCTGCCTCCACCACGCACAAGCAATTGTCAGATGCGCAAAAGGTGCAGGCCGGCGCCGGGCCCGATGTAGTGCGGCTGTCAGTCGGGCTGGAGGACACAGCCGACATTATCGCCGATCTTGAGGAAGGCCTCGAGGCGTAACCTTCCGTATCAGGTATTCCTGAGCGTGCGCGCGATGTAGTCGCGGATGTAGCTGAGCGTGTCCGGTGCGGTCCAGGCCTCGGTCACCGACTTGTCGGTCGCCTCCCCGCTTTGTGCCATGCGCTCGGCCACAGGCGCCCGGATCTGCTTCTTGGTCTGCGCAAAGGCCGGCGGCGACAGCGCGGCCAACGATTGGGCCACCGCCATGGCGCGCGACATCAGTTCGCCGCGCTCTACCACCTCGTCGACCCAACCACGCTGCAAAGCGTCGTTGGGCACATAGGTCGCGCCGCCCAGCGCAAACTCCGCTAGGTAACGCGGCGGCACTGCAAAGCGGACGATTTCAAAGGCCAGCGCCGGAAACGGTACGCCGACCAGAATTTCGGTCACGCCCATGCGCCCGCCATCATTTGACATCACGCGCCGATCGGCGCAGCAGGCCAGCACGCAACCGCCGGCGATGGCGTGGCCGTTGATTGCCGCCACCACCGGCTTGGGGTGATAAAACACGGCGTCGTAGAGCCTATGCAGGACGGGCAAGAATTTGCGGATGTAGCCGGCCCCGCCCCCGCTCAGCTTGATGAGATTGACACCGGCAGAAAAGATCTTGCCCTGCCCGGTGAGCACGATAGCTTTGGCGTCGGATTTGCGGAGCTCGATAAACTCTGCCGCCAGCGCCTCGCAGAATTCGATGTCGAGTGCGTTGGCTTTGCCATGCTGGAGCGTCAGCACAGCGATGCCCGCCTCGGTCTTAATGTCGATCATGGGCCGACGCTCCGATACTCGCCGCGATGCGACAACCGCTCGGCGTGCACGATCGCAATCGTGAACAGGACAATCGCCATAACTTGATGCGTGAGCGACAGCAGAATCGGCGCCTGGTACATCAGCGTCGCAACGCCGAGCGCCGCCTGCGCTGTGACAGCAACGACCAGCACGACCGCGCCCGCCGCGCCGCTGCGCGCTTGACGCGCATCGATGGCGTGCAGTCCGACCAGCACCCAGATCGCGTAGGCCAACATGCGATGATCGAACTGAACGGTGAGCGTGTTGTCGAACAGATTACGCCAGGCTGGCGCAATGACCCACAAACGCGAGGCCTCCGGAACGAAAGCGCCATCGATCAACGGCCAGGTGTTGAACGCCAGGCCGGCATGCGTTCCGGCGACCAGCGCCCCGAGATAAATCTGAAGCAGCAGCAGCGCCGCGATCCCTATCGCCACCACGCGCAACCGTTTGGGCGCATCGCTGCGCGCCCGCGGAGTCAATTGCTGCGCGGTCCAAACGATCGCCGCATAGATCGCGCAAGCGAGCGTCAAATGAAACGCCAGCCGGTATTGCGACACGCTGACGCGCGCGCCCGACAGGCCCGACGACACCATCCACCAGCCGACCAGGCCCAACAGCGCGCCGCCGCCGAAAATCGTCCACAGCCGGCCGCGCAAACGCGACGGAACCCAGCCACGCGCCAGGAAAAACAAAAGCGGTAGCAGAAACACCGCGCCGGTGCTGCGCGCCACCAGCCGGTGGGTCCATTCCCACCAATAAATCGTCTTGAACGCGCTGAGAGTCATGCCGCGGTTGAGTTCGCGGTATTGCGGGATAACCTTATATTTTTCGAACTCGGCCTGCCAGGCGTTCTCACTCATCGGCGGCAGAACGCCGCTGATTGGTTGCCATTCCACGATCGAGAGCCCGGATTGCGTGAGCCGCGTGGCGCCGCCGATCACCAGCGTCAAAAAGATCATCGCGGCGGCAGCGATCAGCCACAGCCGCATGGCGCGCACGTGAAACTCCGGAACCGGACGCTGATCGTGCATGAAACACTTGCTTTGCAGGAAACCGCGCGGACCATATAGTCATGCGCGCCACCCCGCAATTGAGCCCCGTTTCATGCCTGCCCGCCTCCGCAAACTGATCGGCGCCGTCCTCTTGCTCGTGCTGGTATGCGTTTGGGCCTTGCTCGCCATGGCGCTGGCACAGTCGGCGCTCACCGACATCAACGGCTTGGTGGCGGCGATTTATTACGTGGTGGCCGGGCTCGGCTGGGTGCTACCCGCAATGCCGATCGTGAGTTGGATGTCGAGACCGGACAGTATTTAGATTGTGCGCGTGATCTTGTCCGAAAACTGGTTTCCACCCTTCGGGATCACACGCTATTAAGCTGCGTTGACGCGGCGGAAGCCGTTCCACATCGCGGTGGCGGCGCCCGACATCAGAACCTTGACGTAGCGCTGCTGCTGGAAATCACCATTGACCGAAATTCGCGGCAGCGCGGTCAGGTGATCGCGGTGCGCCTTGAACAGCACGCCGGGCCGCGTCGTCACCGCGGTTTTGAAGCCGAGCTCAGCCGCGATGCGGAATTCGCGCACGCCGGCCGAGGTCGGATCCCCGACCGGATAGGCCAGATGTTGCGGCCGCCGGCCAAGCGCGGCTTCCAGCACGGCGCGGCTCATTTCCATTTCGGCGCGCACGGCGGCATCGTCCGGCATCTTCTTGAGCATCATGTGATTGACGGTGTGGGCGCCGATCGTGACCAGAGGATCGGCGGCGAGATCGACGATCTCCTGCCAATCCATGCAGAGGTCGCGGCACACCGCCGCCATATCGACCCGGTGGCAAGCGGCGAGATCACGCACTACTTTGCGCAATTCGTCTTCGGATCTCATGCTGCGCAGATAGCCGTAGACCTCGTCATACAGCGCGCGCTTTTCCCGCACGCTGCCGCATTCGAAAAACTGGTCCTTGCCGTTGATGACCATGCCGATGCGGCTGTTCTGCGCGATCACGGCTTCGAGCGCGACCCACCATAATTCGCCGAGCCGGTCCGGGAAGCTGGTCGGAATATAGAGCGCGAACGGCAGTTCATATTTCTTCAGCAGCGGATAGGCCCAGCGCATCAAATCCTTGTAGCCATCGTCGAAGGTGATGCAGACGAATCGGCGCTTGAAATCGCCGCTGATGTAGCGGGCGTGCATCTCGTCGAGCGAGATCACATCGACCCGCGCACGCTTGAGGCGTTTGAGCAGCCCCTCCAGAAACAGCGGTGAGATTTCCAGCAGATGGTTCGGCTGGAACGCGTCCGGCCGCAGCGGCCGCACGTGATGCAATGTCAGGATGGCGCCGACGCCACCGACCAGCGGCCGCATGACGTAATGCATGCCGCTAAAATAGAGCGTCTCCAGCCCGGTCCTGATGATGGTTTGCTTCATGCCCGCCAAATTTACTCGATACCAAGATTAAAGGGCAGTCGCGCAAAATTAAGCGACGGCGGCCTGCGGCGCGCCGGCCATCAGCGTCACGTCGACAAAACCCGCCATCATCAAGCGTTCGCGCGCGCCCTTTGTCGCCGGATTGGCCGGATCGTTGGCCACCAGCACGGCGCGGGTTGCGAGCGGCGCGAAATGCTCGGCCGCGATATCGGCGGCGGACCCGATGTCGATCACGACGTGATCGTAACTGCGCACCAGCGCCTCGACCACTGTCGCCAGCATCGGCGATGCTGTCAACGCAGCCGCGTCGCTGCCGACATGGCCGGTCGACACCAAATGCACCGCCGAGAATTGGTCCCGGGTGATGATGTCGCCGAACGAGGCCGTGCCGCGCACCAGCTCGGCAATACCGGGCGCCTTGGGATCGATCGAAATGATCGACAGATTAGGCGCGCCGAAGGCTAGATCGACCAGCACCACATTGGCGTCTTTCACCAGCGCGCGGGCAAGCGCAATCGCGGCAAAGGTCGCACCGGCATTGCGCGCAGCGCCGACGACCGTGATGCGGCGTCCGGCATCGCCCGCGTTTCGCAGGCTGTGTGCGATCTGCTCAACGGTGCCGACCGGCATCGGCGCCGACGCCATCGCCGGGGACATGGCCGCCGGCATCAAAGGCGGCGACGTCACGCGCGGCATCACCGGCGCGGCCACGACCAGAGCAGGCACGACTGGAGCAGGCACGACTGGAGCAGGCATGACGGGTGCGGCGTAGCTAGGCGCGCCATAGCCGCCCGGAGCATAAGCGTAACCATAGGACGACGGCGCGGGTGAAAGCAGCGCGCCGGTCACCGTGAAGCCCGCCGACAGCGCGAAAGCGGCGAAGGCCGCGATCAGCACGGTCGGCAATTTCTTCGGATAGTCCGGCTTGATCGCCGGGCTCGCCCGCGAAATAATGCGCGCCTCGGGCGGCGCTGCATTGATGTTATCGCGCGCGGTCGCCTCGCGATATTTCGCCAGATAAGATTCGAGCAGATCGCGTTCGGTCTTGGCCTCGCGATCGAGCGCGCGCAATTGCACGTCCTGCTCGTTGGTTTGCGAGGCGAGCTTCTTGACGGTGTCGAGGCTGGCGGTGAGCGTCTCCAGCCGGTCGCCGGCGACCTTGGCGTCGTTGTCGAGCTGGCGCGCCAGGCGCTCGCCTTCGGTGCGCATTTCGCGCTCGACTTCGGCGACTTGCGCGCGCAATTCCTTGATGCGCGGATGCTGCTCCAGCAAGGTGGTGGACTGCTCGGCCAGTTGCGAGCGCACCGCGTTGCGCTGTTCGATCAACCGGCGCATGGAATCGGAGTTGGCGATGTCGGAGGACTCGATTGACTTGCCGGTGCGAATGACGTCGCGCAATTGCCGCGCCCTCGCCTCCAGATCAGCCTTCTGCCCGCGCGCCGCCGAGATCTGCGAATTGATTTCGGTGAGCTGCTGACTGGGCAGCGAGGTATTGTTGGAGCCGACGAATAGATTAGACTTGGCGCGGTAGGCCTCGACCTTGGCCTCCGCGTCCGCGACCTTGATGCGCAGGTTGGAAATTTCGCCGGCCAGCCAGTCGCCGGCGGCGCGGGTCTGGTCCTGCTTGGAAGACTGCTGCATCTTGAGATAGGTCTCGGCAATCGTGTTGGCAACACGGGCGGCGAGATCGGGATTGGCGGAATCGAAATCGATCGCGATCACGCGGGATTTTTCGACCGCGTAAACGTTCAACCGGTCGTAATAGGATTCGAGCGTGCGCTCTTCCGGAGTCAAAGTGCTGGGGTCGCGGCGGACGCCGAACAGGCCGAGGATTGATTTGAGCAACGACGCGCCGGCGATCGAGGGGTCGAATTCCGGCTGCTCGGCGAGTTTGAGTTGCTTGATCGCCTCGCGTGCCAGGTCGCGTGACAGCACGAGTTGGATCTGGCTGGTCACCGCCTCGGGATCGATGGTGTTGCGCTCGCCGCCGTTCTTGTCGGCCTCGGCACGCAGGAAAACGTTTTCGCGCGCCTCCAGCAGCAACCGCGATTCGGAGCGGTAGCGCGGCGTCATCGAATTGACCACGGCATATGTGGTGGCGGCCGACAGCAGCGTGATGCCGAGGATTTTTGCTTTCTTGGCCCACAGAACGCGGCCTAGACCGCGCATATCCGGCTCGCCGCTAACGCCGATCGGCGCCGCGACGGGCGCTGGCGTCGCAGCTAATTTCGACTTCCGAGTGAACAACATTCCCTACTCCAGACGCACGGCGCTGTGGCAGCGGAATGATCACACCCTATTATGGTTGCTTCGGCGTTAATTTCCGGGCGCCGCACGTGCGCAGGTTAGGTTTTGTTAACCATACCGGCTCCTAATCCCCTTGGGTTTTCATTCGACGGAGCCGGATTCGCCTCATGCATAGCGCCCGATTTTATTTGCCGATCTTCATCGCGCTTGCCGCGGCCGGCTGCGCCCGCCAACAGCAGCAGCAGGCTTACATGATCGATCCTGCGACCGGCCGGGGCGTGCCGGCGGTGATGCTGCAGCAGCCCAGCGCGCCGCAGGCCTACGCACAACAGCCGCAATACGTTCGGCCGAGCGTCCCGCCGCCGGTTGTGCAGCCGGCGCCGAGCGGCGAACGCGGCCTGTTCACTTCGCAGCAAGACGGACCGCCGTCTTACTTACTGCAGCCCGCCACGCCGTCTTACGCGGTGCAAAACCCCGCCCCACTCTATGCGGCGCCGCGGACCGGTGGGCCTTACGTTCCCGTGCCTAACGGCGGCTTTGCCGCGGCTTCGCTCTACTAGCCAATGGCGCCACTGAATATCCTGCATGTATTCCGGGCGCCGGTCGGCGGGCTTTTTCGTCACGTCCTGGATTTGACGCGCGAGCAAATTGCGCGCGGCCATCGCGTCGGGCTGATCGCCGATTCGCGTACCGGCGGCGCGCGCGCCGACGAGGTGCTTCGCAAGATTGAGCCCTCGCTCGCTCTCGGGTTGAGCCGCATCGCCATGCGCCGCCAGCCATCGCCAAGCGATGCCTACGTGCTCGGCCAGGTCATGCGCCGTGTCGCGCAGGCGAAAGCCGACGTAGTGCACGGACATGGCGCCAAAGGCGGCGCCTATGCCCGTATGGTTTTCGGCAACAAACGCGCGGTGCGCGCCTATACGCCACATGGCGGCAGCTTGCTCTTCGGCCACGACACGCTGGCCGGGAAATTTTATCTGGCGACCGAACGCCTGCTGATGTTGCGCGGCGATCTGTTCCTGTTCGAGAGCGCCTACAGCGCCGAGGTTTTCGCTGGCAAAGTAGGCCATCCGCGCGGCCTGGTGCGCGTCGTTCATAACGGCGTGTCGCGTGCCGAATTCGAGCCGGTAACGGCGCTGCCCGACGCGACCGACATCATCTATTTGGGCGAGTTGCGGCACATCAAAGGCATCGATGTGCTGATCGAGGCGATAGCCCTGATGCGTCGAAACGGCCGCAACGTCACCGCCACCCTGGTCGGCGACGGGCCGGACCGGAACGCCTTGCAAGCGCAAGTCGCGCAAGCGAACCTGAGCAGCGCTATCCGATTCATGCCTGCCATGGCAGCGCGCACGGCCTTTGCGCTCGGCCGCATCATGGTGGCCCCATCGCGGTACGAATCCTTGCCTTACGTGGTGCTGGAGGCGGCCGCAGCCAGCAAGCCGCTGATCACCACCCGCGTCGGCGGCGTGCCGGAAATCTGCGGCCCGCTTTCCAATACTCTGATACCACCGAACGACCCCCACGCTCTTGCGCAGGCTATTGCCTTGGCGCTCGACCGCCCCGACGCCATGGCGAAAATCGCGCATAAGTTGTGCGATCGGGTTCATGCGTCATTTTCGGTGGATAGCATGGTCGATGGCGTGCTCACCGCTTATCAGACCGCGCTCGGAACCTTGGTTAAAAACGGCCGCCGTTAAGAGTTTTTCGAACGATCCAATAAGCCTTTTTTGACACTCTTTCCTTAGACATTTCTAGGAATTAAGGACAATCCCTGCCGCTGCTCCGGGGGCTCGCGGACGGCAGATTGCTGGTCTCAGCCATGACCAATATAGACACGCGTCCTTCGCCGAGCGCATCGAGCGCCACCGCGCTGCTCGATCGCTTACGCGCGGTGCCGCGCGCCGCTAACAAGTCCCAGTCGTTGACGCCTGAAGCCCTGGCCGTGGTCGCAAAGCCCGCGCCCGCGCCGATTTCGCCGATCGTGCTGGCGGGCTTTGTCCGCATGGCCGAATTCGCGCTCATCGTGGTGGTCGGCCTCGTTGACTTTGCCGCCTACGGTTTGGCCGGCGAAGGCGATTTCTGGCGCTACGCCGCCGCGATCTTCGCCATCGCGTTCCTGTCGATGTTCGCATTCCAGACCGCCGACATTTACCAGGTGCAGGCGTTCCGCGGCCACGAGAAGCAATACATGCGGCTCGCCTCGGCCTGGTCGGTGGTGTTCTTGATCGTGATCAGCGCTTCGTTTTTCGCCAAGGCCGGCGACATGTTCTCGCGCGTCTGGCTCGGCAGCTTCTACGTCGGCGGCCTGGTCGCGCTGATGGCGTCGCGCCGGCTGCTGTTCTTGGCTGTGCGCAAATGGACGCGCGAAGGCCGCCTGACCCGCCGCACGGTGATCGTCGGCGGCGGCGACGCCGGCCAGAACGTCATCGAGGCGCTGCAGCGGCAAAAAGATTCCGGCGTCCAGATCATCGGCCTGTTCGACGATCGTGGCGACAAGCGCAGCAGCATGGATTGCGCCGGCGAGCGCAAACTCGGCGTCGTCGACGACCTGGTCGAATTCGGCCGGCGCACACGCGTCGATCTGGTGATCTTTTCGCTGCCGATCGCGGCGGAAGAGCGCATCTTGCAGATGCTGAAAAAATTGTGGGTGCTCCCGGTCGACATCCGGCTTGCCGCCCATTCCAATAAGCTGCAATTCCGCCCGCGCTCCTATTCCTACATCGGCAGCGTGCCGGTGCTCGACGTATTCGATCGGCCGATCGCCGATTGGGACGTAGTGATGAAATGGCTGTTCGATAAATTGATCGGCAGCCTCATGCTGGTGTGTGCGCTGCCGGTGATGGTGGTGATCGCGATCGCGATCAAGCTTGAAAGCCGCGGGCCGGTCCTGTTCAAGCAGAAGCGCTACGGTTTCAACAACGACCTGATCGAGGTCTACAAATTTCGATCAATGTATATCGAAGCGAGCGACGCCACCGCCAGCGAGCTTGTCACCAAGGACGATCCGCGCGTCACCCGCGTCGGACGTTTCATCCGCAAGACCAGCCTCGACGAGCTGCCGCAGCTTTTCAACGTCGTGCTGAGGGGCAACCTGTCGCTGGTCGGCCCTCGCCCGCACGCGATCAACGCCAAGGCCGAAGCTCGGCTCTATGACGAGGCGGTTGACGGCTATTTCGCGCGCCACCGCGTCAAGCCGGGCATTACCGGCTGGGCGCAGATCAACGGCTGGCGCGGCGAGACCAATACCCACGAAAAGATCCAGCAGCGCGTCGAGCATGACCTCTACTATATCGAAAACTGGTCGGCGCTGCTCGATCTCTACATTCTGATGCGAACGCCGTTCGCGCTGCTCAAGACAGAGAATGCGTATTGATCACCGCGCAAGACATCGCCATTCATCGCGCTGCGCCGGCGCTGCATGCGCCGCGGGCGCCGGCGGTCGCGTTCACCGAACGCCTGCTGCTGATGGTGCTGTTCGTCACCGTGCTGGCAAGCTCGGTCGCCTTCATCGAGCCGTCGCCGCATGATGCCCTGATGGGCGTGCTGGCGGTCGCCTGCCTCATCGCCGGTATACGCTTTGAGCGCCATGTCGCGCTGTTGTTTTTATTGCTGCTGGTCTGGAACGTAGCCGGGCTGGTCTCGCTGCTCAATGTCGCCGGAATGGAGCAGACGACGCAGTACGCCGGCACCTCGATCTATCTGATGGTGGCCGCGGTGTTGTTCGCCAGCCTGTTCGCCCACAACACGATGCCGCGCATCGTCACCGTACGCGCCGCCTATGTGCTGACCGCGACCGTCATTTCGGTCGCCGGCATCGCCGGCTATTTCAACATTTTCCCGCACGCCCACGATCTGTTTGCGACCTATGACCGCGCGCTCGGCGGCTTCAAGGACCCCAACGTGTTCGGGCCGTTCCTGATCTGGCCCGCGCTGGTCGTGATCGAGCGGATGCTGGCGCGCCGCGTCCACCTCGCCGACGTGATGATCGTCGGCGTCCTGCTGCTTGCCTTGATGTTGAGCTTCTCGCGTGGCGCCTGGTTTCATTTCGCGGTGTCGTGCGTCGTCATAATGATTCTGGCTATCGCAACCGCAGCGACCGATGGCGCGCGCATGCGCATCGTTGCGATGAGCGTGGTCGCCATCGCCGTGGTGGCGACATTCATCGTCTTCGCGCTGTCGTTCGATTCGATCGGCGCCATGTTCAAGGAGCGCGCGCAACTCATTCAATCTTATGACGTCGGCAGCGGCGGTCGCTTCCTGTTGCAGGAAATGGCGCTCAAGGAACTGCTGAATTATCCGCTCGGCATGGGGCCGTTCGAATTCTCCCGCGTCTACGGCCTGCAGCAGCACAATGTCTATCTGCAAGCTTTCCTGGTCTACGGCTGGGCCGGCGGCATGGCCTATCTGACGCTGCTGGCCGCGACGCTATGGACCGCTTTGCGCACCATGTTCGTGCGCACGCCGTGGCAGCCTTATCTGATCTGCGCCTTCGCTGCATTCGTCGGCGAAATACTCGAAGGCTTTGTGATCGACACCGATCACTGGCGGCATTTCTTTTTATTGCTCGGCATGATCTGGGGCCTGGGAGCCGCGACATTCAATTACACGCGCGGTGTTCAAGTTCCGGCGCCGGCAGGACGGTTCTCTCATGTCGGCGCTTGAATTTGTCGCCAACGAGCCCACCGCGCCGCGCCGCAGCGCCTTACGCCGGCTGTGGCAGCGCCTGCCGCAGAACACCCGCACACAAATTCTGTTCGACGTCAGCCGCCTACTGGCGCCGCTGCCCGACGTCAATCCGCGCGGCGGATTTCCGCTCAGCATCGCCGGCCTGTTCTCGACCGCCAGTGGCGTCGGCGAAGGCGCGCGCCTGGCTTACGCCTCGTTGGAAGCCGCCGGTTACGTACCCTCCGCCTTCGACCTGAGTTCGGCCTTCGGCCAGGCCGAGCTTATTGAAGGTGCCCACCGCCGCGCGGTCACGCCCGGCGCCGGCAGCCTGATCGTGCATCACAACGGCCCCTATCTGCCGCACGCGCTGTGGGCTCTCGGCCGCGCGCGCGTGCGCGGCCGTCGCATCATCGGTTACTGGGCCTGGGAACTGCCGCGCTTGCCGGCGAACTGGCATGCGAGCCTCCGCTACCTGCACGAAATCTGGGTGCCGAGTACTTTCACGCGTGACGCTGTCGCCGCCGCCACCGACAAGCCGGTGCACGTGGTGCCGCACCCGCTGCCGCCAATGGCGGCGACGCCGAACATGCGCGGCAAGCTCGGTCTAGCGGCCGACGCGTTGGTCGTGCTCAACGTCTTCCATCTCGGCTCCGCTTTCGCCCGGAAAAATCCGCTAGCGGCCGTTGCCGCATTCCGCAAGGCGTTCGGCGATCGTTCCGACCGCGTGCTGGCGATCAAGCTGATCGACAATGGCGCGGCCGGCGCACGGCGCAAACTCGACGCCGCGATCTCCGGCGCCGGTAATATCCGGCTGATCGAGGGCATGCTGCCGGAAGCCGACATGGCCGGGCTGATGGCCGCCGCCGATATCGTGATCTCGCTGCACCGTTCGGAAGGTTTCGGCCTGGTGCCGGCGCAAGCCATGGCGCACGGCAAGCCGGTGATCGCCACGGCCTGGTCCGGCAATCTCGATTTCATGAACAGGAATAATTCGGCGCTGGTGTCTTACAGTCTCATTCCCGTTCACGACCCGGAAGGCGCCTTCCAGGCCGACAATCAGAAATGGGCAGACGCCAATGTCGAGGAAGCCGCGCAATGGCTGCGCAAGCTCGCCGGCAACGCCGACTTGCGCGCGCGCCTCGGCGCTGCCGCCGCCAAGGACGTCGCGGCGCAGCTCTCGCCCACACATTTCGCCAAGACCGTCGCGACACTCATCGAATCTGGGGAACGCCGTTAATGTCAGCGCCACGCATCGCCATCAACGGCCGTTTTCTCACGCAGCGCGCCTCCGGCGTCCAGCGATTTGCCATGGAAGCGGTCAAGGCAATCGACGGACTGCTCGATCGCGACTATGCCGCGCTCAAAGGCCGCATCGAGATTCTCGCGCCGGAGAAGGCGCGCGACTTCCCGCTCAAGAACATACCGCTCCGGCGCGTCGGATTCTCTTCCGGTTACGCCTGGGAGCAATTTGAGTTTCCGTTTCATGCCGCGGGCCGCCTGTTGCTCAACTTGTGCATGCTCGGACCGCTGGTGACGCGCCATCAGCTCGTGGTCGTGCACGACGCTACCGTGCGCGCGTTGCCGGAGAATTTTTCATCGCGCTTTCGCGCCGCGTACGGCTTTCTGCTGCCGCGCCTGTGCCGGCGCGCCGAACTGCCGGTGACGGTGTCGGAGTTTTCCCGGCAGGAGATCGGCAAATATTACGGCGCCGATGTTGCCCGCATGCCGGTCTGCCATGAAGGCGGCGATCACATCACCGCGGTCACGGCCGATCCTTCGGTGTTGCAACGCCTCGGTCTGGTCGGCCGCAAGTTCTTCCTCGGCGTCGGCGTCGATTCAGCCAACAAGAACATCGCCACCGTGGTCGCAGCGTTTCATGAGGCCAGGCTCGACGGCGCCGTGCTGGTGCTCACCGGCGCCAAAGACCCGAAAGTTTTCGGCCAGATCGACCATATCCAGGCCGACGATGTACGCATGGTCGGCTTTATTTCCGACAGCGAACTGCGCACGCTGTACGAGCACGCGCTGGCGCTGGTGTTCCCCTCGTTCTACGAAGGTTTCGGCCTGCCGCCACTCGAGGCCATGACGTGCGGCTGCCCGGTCATCATCAGCGAACAGCCGGCGCTGCTCGAAGTGTGCGGCGATGCGGCGCTGCACTGCCGCGCCGACGATGCCACGCAAATCACCAAGCACATGCAGGCACTGCATTCCGATCCTGCGCTGCGCGCGCGGCTCAAGGCTGCCGGCTTGACGCGCGCTCGGCGCTTCACCTGGCAAGCGACCGCACGGATGCTGCTCGACCATTGCCTGGCGCTCGATGCCAAGCGGGCTGCCTGACATGACGAAGCGCCTGATCTCCGTCCCGTTTTTTCTGCTGCGCACCACCACCGCCGGCGCCGCGCTGGTCACCGGCCTGCTGCAAACTTACGTGTTCGCGCACGTGCTCAGCCCGCAGCGGTTCTCGATCTTCATCCTGGTCGCGGCCTTCGGCTATTCGCTGTGGCTGATCGACTTCGGCATCGTGAAGATCCTGTTCGTGCGGCTGCGCGCACGCTTCCTCGCGGGCGACCGCAGCGACGCGGTCGCCGGCCACGCCACCGCCGTCACACTGTTCTATTTCGGCCTGGTGAGTACCGGCGCCCTGCTCTGCTTCGTGTTCATGGCGACGCAGATGTCCGCTTCGGTTCGTGAAGCGGCCGAGTTCGGCATGTTCTTCTGGTTTGTCGCGCTCAATTTGGTGTGGTTCGCGCTACGCAATATTTCTATCGCGGTCGATGAATTCGTGCTGTTTGAGGCGTTAGAGACTGTGCGCCGCGCCGGCTATTTCGCTGGACTAGCTGCGGTACTGTTCGGCTTGCCGCTGCTTGTTATGTTGATCGCGCTCAACGCGCTGTGGGCTTTGGTGGTCGCAATTTGCGCCAGGCGCCTGATCGCGCGCGGCGCTCTGCGGCCCTATATTCGCGGCTTTGCCGCGGACCTCGCGCAATTCTTCCGCGCCAACAGGGCGCAACTCATTCGCAGCGGCGCTTACGCGGCGAGCGAAATCTATACCGGTAACTATCCGTATCTGATCGTGCCGATGCTGTTTGGCCTCGGCGCCCCGCCCATCATCCTCGACACCTCATTCAAGGTATTCCGCGGCGGCGCTACGATTTTCGGCGCGGTTTGCGATATCCTGGTACCGCGCCAGACCAGCGCGCTGGCCGAGCGTGACGGGCCCACGCTGGTGCGCGCGACGCTCACGGCCGCAGCGCTCTGCAGCATTCCGGCCGCCCTCGCCTGCATCATCCTGATGTTCGGCGCCGACAAATTATTTCACTTCTTGCTCGGCAATGCCGCGACCATGCCACCGGCTACCACGCCGATCCTGATCGTGCTGCTGATCGCCAATCTCACACAGATGGTCACGCACAGCGTGCTGGTGCACAACGGCTACTTCCGCGAAGTGGCGCGCATCGGCATCGGCGTGGTGGCGGCGATGACGGGCGTCGGCGCCTACGCCGTACTTGCACACATCGATATCGTGCAATTCCTCGAACTCTATGCGGCGGTCTATACCTGCGGCGCGGCCGCCGCGGTGGTGCTGATGATCCGCGGGCCAATCCGGCTCGCCCATCAGGTCGCGGCGCTGCCGGAAGCGGTGCGGCGCTAGCCGCGGAGCTTTTGCCTCAGCGCGCCGGCAAAGGCGCGCAAGCCACTGACCGCGCTCCACAGCACCGGGGTATGCTTGATCCAGCGCTTGAGCCGCTGCTTGGCGAGCATCGGCATCGCCACGAATTCGCCGCGCCAGTTTTCCGCCGCGATGACATCGAATAGCTTGAGCTCGGTGTCGCACCAGTCGCGCTTGTAACGCTCATCGCCGATGGTGAAATCGAAAATTTTGAGCCCGCGCTCGATCGCGAACTGCATCAGATCGTGCAGATGGGCGGCGCCGGGCCCGAAGCGCGAAACCTCGCCGTCATCATAGCTCGCCAGCAGATGGTAATAGCAATCGCGATAGCTCAGCCCGAGATTGATCGCCGCGGGGACCGCGCCGACATCGAGCCGGCTGACATGCACCATGTGCCTGGTTGCCGGATCGGTGGCAATCGCACGATAGAATTCGGCATGGCCCGGCCTGGCGAAAAGATTGTCAACGCCCATACGCGCAAAGGAGCGTGACTTCTGCACCATCAGCGTTTTAAGCGTGCCGTCGGTTTCTGCCCCGGCCGCTGGATTGATCAACTTTACTTCGCCGAGCTCGCCCAGCCGCTTGCGCTTGGTGCGGTCACGCCGGCGTGTCGAGGATGAGCGCTTGGCGGCGTAAAAGGTTTCCCAATTGCTGGTGAGATGCGTCAAATAAGCGCCACTCGGATTGATCGTGCCGCCCAGGTACCGCATCGGATTTGGCTGCGCACCAACCATCTCCGGCATTTTGCTCAAGTGAGTGAGGTCAAAGCCCAAATGCGGATGGCTTTGCAGGTTGGCTGTGATGTCGCGCCATACCGCTATGAACCGCGCGCGGTCGAATTGCTCGGCGAAACCGGGCGCCAGCAGCGGCGCGTTGTAATCGCAAAGATCGCTGCCGAGCCAGGTGAGTTCGCGCGCAAATCCGGACGCGGTCACCGACAAGGGCAGCAAAAACAGGATGTTCCCCCGCACATCGCGCCCGGCCACAATGGCGGGCGCAACGCCGGCGGGTGCGCCAATATGACGCTGCCAGGTCGCGAGCCAATCGAAACTTTGGAAAACCGTACTGTCGGCCTGCGCCTCGAAGGCGCGCCAATCCTTCTCGATCGCCGCCAAGTCCTCATAAACGCTCAGACGAACGTCGCCCGGAACCGCTGCCGGCGAGCGCGCTTGCGCGCGCATAGCGGCCGGCGGGTCAACGCCAAAATGCGCGTCTAGTCGGGCTGGGACAGCTTGGGCCATGGCCGCTTCTCGGTCGTGGAGCGCTCGGACCCCGATTACGTCCGAGAGGCGTGCACAATCCGTTAACTCGGCCGCAGCGGTTGAAAAGCCGCAGGCCCCGCGTTATTGCAGGGCCATTGGCGCGTCACTATAGTCCGCGCCGTTCCGGTCGGGGCGTGGCGCAGCCCGGTTAGCGCGCTTGTCTGGGAGACAAGAGGTCGTGGGTTCAAATCCCGCCGCCCCGACCAATTTTCCCGGCATTCCCGCTAGTTCTTGACCGAATTGACCGCGCCGAGCGCGTCGATCACGCCTGCGCCGACCTCGCGTTTGCTGCCGGAAACCGCGCGCGCCGACCCAACCAGACTACGGCGCACCTCGCCGGGCGTGAGCTTTGGATTGCGCGCCAACAGCAACGCTGCCACGCCACTGGCATGTGCGGCGGCGACCGACGTGCCGGTGGTGAGCGTGTACTTATCGTCGGGCGACGGCACTAGCACCGCCACGCCGGGCGCGGCAATCGCCACCTGCGGCCCGCGATTGGCTTGCGCCAGCAATTTGTCGTCGGCGTCGGTCGCGGTCACGCCGATGACGTCTGGATCGGCCGCGGGATAAAGCGGCGGCGAGCGCGGCCCGGCATTGCCGACCGCTGCAATCAGCACCATGCCGCGCGCATGCGCCTTGGCCAGCATGTCGCGGAACATCGTGTCGGCGGGGCCGGCGAAACTCATATTGACGATACGGGCGTTTTTGGTCGCAGCCCAATCGAGTGCTTTGAGAATGGTGAAGGTGGTGCCTTGCGCGCGCTCGCCCTCGCCGGCGAAGGCGCGGATCGCGAGCAGATTCACCTTCGGCGCCACCCCGATCAGCTTGGAATGCGCCGCGATCGCGCCGGCCATGCCGGTGCCATGCACATGCGGTTTCCCCGGCGTGCCGAGCGCATCGTATTCGTCCGCGATCACGCCGGCGAGATCGGGATGGCTGGTGTCGATCTGGGAATCGATCACCGCCACCAAGACATCGTCGCCATTGGTGATGCGATGTGCTTCCATGAGATGCATTTTGGAAACGGTGTATTGCGCCACGCCTGCATCCGATTGCGCCGGCGGCTGCGCCTGTCCAAACCGGTAGACCCAATTCGGCTGCGCCGCCGAAATCCGGCCGAACGGCAGCATCCCGCGCAGCGTATCCGCGACAGTCCCGCGGCCGTCGATGTGCCAACGCTGGAACGTGCGGCCGGTGAGCATGAAGCTCTGCGTCTCCAACAGCGTCAATTGCAGGCGGCGCCCGACCACGTTGAGATAAGCGTCCGGCGTGTCGGCCTCGACTTCCAGCAGCACCTCATCGACCACGAAGCTAGTCACGCCCCGTCCCGGAATGTCGATGTGGCGGCCGGGCGTGTGCCGCGGGCCTTGTTGCGGGCCTTGCGGCGGCGGATTGCCCGGCGGCGTGGTCGTCGTGACGACGACCGGGTCCGGGAACAGGACGGGGCCGAGCAGCCAGCCGACCGGGCCAAGGAAACACGACAAGGCCATGCGATCGACTTCGGTGACGGTCAATTCGCGGCCGAGCACGAGGGTGCCGATCATCGGCGACACCGCGGCACAACCGACGGCGCCGAAGGCGACCCAGCCAAACGTGGGGATGGGCTGGGTTGCGGGCGGCGGAGGCGTGGGGGCCACGCAGAAATTGGAGATGCACTGCGCCTGCGACGGCGTGAGCGAGCCAATGAACAGCGCGATCAGCAATACCGCAGCCGCCGCAACGCGTCGCATCGTCTATTCCTCAGCCCTTCCGCCAAACCGGCAGCGGTATTCTACAAGCCAGCGCGGCGTCCTGCCATGCGGGTTTAGGGCAATTTCGCGTGGAACCGACAGCCTACTCGGCTCTTGCCACCGCAGATTCGATGAGCTTGCGGCATTCGGCAAGCTCATGCAGCACGGCGTGCAGCTTGCGCAGGTCGTCGCGCACCAGCCTGCCGGCACTCACCACCGGAGCGCTAGCAGCCGGCGGGGCGGGATCCAGCGGCGCCGGCTCCTGCGTGTCGTGGATGGCGCGATCGGCCGGATCGATACGCGGCATTGGCGCACTTTTGAGCGGTGGCTCGCGGCGCGCCTCGAGATCGTCGCCACGCTCGCCGAGATCGCGGCCGATCAGCGAGGATAGCCGGCCGCGCAGTCCGCGCTGCTCCTCGGCCGGCTCGTATTCAGCAGCGACGGTATCTTCGACAAAATCCTCTTCCTCGGCCGCGCCGTGCGGCGGCTGCGGCGCGCCTTCCTGCCAAATGACTTGCACGAACCGCGCGCCCTGCTCGCGCAGGATTCGCTGCACGCCGCGGATGGTGTAGCCCTCGCCGTACAACAGATGGCGAATGCCGCGCAAAAGATTGACATCGTCGGGCCGGTAATAGCGCCGCCCGCCGCCGCGCTTCATCGGCTTGATGTCGCGGAAACGGCTTTCCCAGAATCGCAGCACGTGCTGCGGCAGATCGAGTTCGTCCGCCACTTCACTAATGCTACGAAATGCGTCCGGCGCCTTGTGATCCAAAGCGGCCCCTTTCGACGATGAGTTGAACGCAATACTGAAACGAAATTAACGCAGCCGGTCTACTCGGCGTGACCGTTGATGCGGTGCTTGAGGATCGCCGATGGCTTGAACACCATCACACGGCGCGGCGAAATCGGCACTTCCTTGCCGGTCTTGGGATTGCGGCCGATACGCTGGCCCTTCTTGCGCACCACGAACGAACCGAACGAGGAAAGCTTTACGGTGACCCCGCGTTCGAGGCAGTCGGTGATCTCCTTGAGCACCAACTCCACGAGCGATGCGGATTCTGTCCGTGACAGGCCTACCTTTTGATAGACCGCCTCGCAGAGATCCGCCCGCGTTACCGTTTTACCAGACATCGCCTACTCAGCCCCCGGCAGATATCCCGCTGAATTATCGACGATATTAGCATCGCCGGGCGTGGTCAACGGGGCGATTGCAAATCTGACATAGGCACTGTTCGGACTTAAGTCCTGCCCGGCTCACCACCGAAGCAGCGCCGAGCCCCAGGTAAAACCGCCGCCCATGGCCTCCAGCAACAGCAGATTGCCGCGCTTGATGCGCCGGTCGGCCACCGCGTCCGCCAGCGCCAGCGGGATCGAAGCCGCCGAGGTATTACCGTGGCGGTCCACCGTGATCACCACCTTCTCCGGCGCGATACCGAGCTTATGGGCCGAGCCGTCGATGATCCGTTTATTGGCCTGGTGCGGCACGAACCAGTCGATATCGGCGGCGGTAGTGCCGGTGGCCTTGAAGGCGTCATGGATCACATCGGTAATCATCGCCACGGCGTGCTTGAACACCTCGCGGCCCTCCATTCGCAGATGTCCCACGGTCTGGGTCGAGGACGGCCCGCCGTCCACATAAAGCTTGCTCTTGTGCCGGCCATCCGAGCGCAAATGAGTGGTCAAAATGCCGCGGTCGGCCGCGCTGCCCGGCTGCTCCTGCGCCTCCAGCACCAGCGCGCCGGCGCCGTCACCGAACAGCACGCAGGTGGTGCGGTCGTTCCAGTCCAGAATACGCGAGAAGGTCTCAGCCCCGATCACCAGCGCGCGCTTGTAGACGCCGCTTTTGAGCATCCCGTCGGTCACCGCCAGCGCAAAAATGAAGCCCGAGCACACCGCCTGCAGATCGAAGGCGGCACCGTGGGTGATGCCGAGCCCGGCCTGGACGGAAACCGCAGTCGCCGGGAAAGTCTGATCCGGCGTCGACGTGGCCAGCACGATCAAGTCGATCGATGAGGCTTCGACCCGGGCATTGGCGAGCGCTGCGCGCGCCGCATTGAGCGCGAGATCGGAGGTAAGTTCACCCGCCGCCGCGATATGACGTTCGCGGATGCCGGTGCGCTGCACGATCCATTCGTCGGTGGTCTGCACCGACTTGGCCAGCTCGTCGTTTGAGAGGATGCGGGCCGGCAGATAACTGCCACAGCCGAGCACCACCGATCGCAATTGGGTCACAAGGCGGCCCCGCTCGCCACGCGCGCGACCGCGCTGACCTGCATATCGCGCGCCATCGACTGGCCGATCTTGGCGAGCAACTCGTAGCGCACCATGTCGTAGCCCATGTCAATGGCCGCGGCGAAGCCTTCGGCATCGGCGCCGCCGTGACTCTTGATCACGACGCCGTTGAGCCCGAGAAACACCCCGCCATTGGATTTGCGCGGGTCCATCTTGTCGCGCAGCGTCTGAAACGCTGCGCGCGAGAGCAGATAGCCCAGCCGCGCCGCCCAGGTCCGGTTCATGGCGCCCTTTAGATACTGCGCGAACTGGCGGGCGGTGCCTTCGGCGGTTTTGAGCGCGATATTGCCGGCAAAGCCTTCGGTCACCACAACGTCAACCGTGCCCTTGCCGATGTCGTCGCCCTCGACGAAACCAGCATAATCAAAATACGGGAAATGGCCTGCGCGCAGCAGGCGCCCGGCTTCGCGCACTTGTTCGAGGCCTTTGACTTCCTCGACCCCGATATTAAGCAGGCCGACGGTCGGGCGCTCGATGTCGAACAGCACGCGCGCCATGGCGCTCCCCATGGCGGCAAGGTTGATCAGATGCTGCTCGTCGGCGCCGATCGACGCACCGACGTCGAGCACCACCGACTCGCCCTTGAGCGTCGGCCACAGCCCGGCGAGCGCCGGCCGCTCGATGCCCTCGATCATCTTGAGATTGAAACGCGACATCGCCATCAGCGCGCCGGTATTGCCGGCCGATATCACGGCATCGGCCTCGCCTTTTTTCACCGCGTCGATCGTCAGCCACATCGAGGATTTACCCCGGCCATGGCGCAATGCCTGACTCGGCTTGTCGTCCATGCGGATCGACACTTCGGTATGCAGCAGTTTGGATTTGGCCTTGAGGCGCGGCAGACCCTCTAGCAAAGGTCCAACCACCGCGCGGTCGCCAAACAGCAAAAACTCACTGTCGGGATGCCGGGTCAGCGCGATGTCGGCGCCCGGCAGAACCACCGAAGGCCCATGATCGCCACCCATGGCGTCGATTGCGATGCGAACTCTGTCAGGCATGGATCGGCTTCGGCAGCGCCGTGGCGGACGCCGGAAAATCGGTCATGGGGGTGTTACGCACGGGGGCGACCTTACCCGCTGGGGCACGGCAGACAAGACGGTTGCGGCAGTGTTTCAGGGGCCAGCCTCGTTTTACTGTTGGGGCCGGCCGGGACGCTTTTTGAGCGCTTCCAGCACGGCAAAGGGGTGTTCGCCCGCGTCCTCGGCCTTGGGAGCGGCGAATTGGGCCCCGGGCTTGCGCGGATAAGGGTCGATGCCAAGGATCAGAAATTCGGTCGCCAGCGCGCCCAAATCCAACATTCCATCGATCAGCGGTTCCGGCGGCTCGTCGTTGCCCTGGGCGCGTTTGCGGGCTTTTTTGGGGGCAGGCTCAGCCCCGCCGGGGGTTGGCGCGAAGGCTAGATCGACCGCCTCTTCGATCGCATTTTCGATCGGCTCGAGCGTCACCACGCAGATCTGGCCGACTTGGGCGTTGACCTGGCCCGCGACGTGAACACCCGCGCCCTGGCGGGTGAGATCGAATACCGCCGATAGCCGCGGCAATTCACGCACGTCGGCAAGTTCGGCCACCTCGGCACGGACCGCCGGCGGCGCCTCGATCTCCAGATGCAGACCGTTATCGGGGATGTCGTCGACGACCACCGGCACGCTCCAGCCGCTTACGCTTTTCTTCATTAGGTTCAGGCTCTTAGAGTGCAGTCTCGGGGACCAAAGCTGGGTCCGGGAAGTGCAGTTCGCCGCCGGCCAGACGGCTCGCGTCCTGGCCCGCAAGACCACGTAACGCCTCCCGCATATAAGCCGCAAGCCGCCGCGCAGCGCGCCCCGGCTCGCCGCCATAGATATTACGTTCCAGGGCCGCCATCAGCGCCGCATCGTCATTGGTGGCCAAAGCTGCCCGGTAGGCCTGGGCGCGGCCATAAAAGGCCTCGCCCATGCGCTGCATTTCCTTCGGCACTTTAATGTCGGCAATGCCGATTTCGCGCAAATTATCGTCCATATCCTGGCAAAACCGGTCGAAAACGCCCTGCCCAAGACTTTGCAGGGCGCCCTCTTGCGCCAACCGGTCCAACACCAGCGCCAGATGCAACACGATCAGGTCGAAACGGCCGTTAACCGTGTCGGCGACCGCGTAGTCGCGGTAAAAGCACGGCAATCGCGCCTGCGCCACGATCATGCCATACAGGGTCGAAATGGTGGGCGCCTGCGCGCTACGGCGAAATAGGGGGAAAATCATCGCGTTGGTTTGCCGCTGACCGGGGCCTGACGCCCGGTACGGCAACGCCCTTGCCGATGCAAGATCGAAATGACGGGTTCGCGTTTGAGTTCCAAAACCGCTCACAATCGCCACAGGCCGCGCCAGATCGCGCTGCTGCTTGCCTGCGGTCTAGCGCTCGCCGGCTGCGGCAACTTCAGCGAAACGCTGCAGCACGGCTATGTGATGCAGGAAGGCGCGCTCGAACAAATTCCGATCGGCGCCACGCAGGAGCAAGTCCTGATCGTGATGGGCACGCCCTCCACCGTCGCCACCGTGAACGGCGAAGTGTTTTATTACATTTCACAAAAGTCCGAGCGCAGCGTCGCCTTCATGCCGCACGATGTGGTCGATCAGCGCATCATCGCGGTTTATTTCGACAAGGACCGCCGGGTCCAGCGGCTGGCCAATTATGGTCTCAAGGATGGAAAAGTCTTCGACTTCCTGTCGCAGACGACGCCGACCGGCGGCCAGGAACTGCGCGTACTCGGACAAGTCTTCAAGAACCTGAAGGTCGAGTTCTAACCAACGCGATGCGCGACAAAGAAAAAGGCCCGCGCTCGAGACGCGGGCCTTTTGTTTTTAAACGCTGCCGCTTAGTGCGCCAACACCGCCAGCAGCAACAGCGCCACGATGTTGGTGATCTTGATCATCGGGTTGACCGCCGGGCCGGCCGTGTCCTTGTAGGGATCGCCGACGGTGTCGCCAGTCACCGCCGCCTTGTGCGCCTCGGAGCCTTTGCCGCCGTAGTGGCCGTCCTCGATGTATTTCTTGGCATTGTCCCAGGCGCCGCCGCCGGATGTCATCGAGATGGCGACGAACAATCCCGTCACGATCACGCCGAGCAACATGGCGCCCAGGGCCGAGAAGCCGGCCGACTTGCCGGCCGCCCCGCCACCCGCGACCAAAAAGATCACGAAGTAGCAGACGATCGGTGAGAGCACCGGCAGAAGCGACGGCACGATCATTTCCTTGATCGCGGCTTTGGTGAGCATATCGACGGCACGGCCGTAATCCGGTTTTTCTTTGCCCTTCATGATGCCCGGCCGCTCGCGAAATTGCCGGCGCACTTCTTCGACGATCGCGCTTGCGGCGCGGCCGACGGCGGTCATGCCCATTGATGCGAAAAGGTAAGGCAACATGCCGCCGAACAGGAGTCCCGCCACCACGTAGGGATTGGTGAGCGCGAAATCGAGTTTGACGCCGGTGAAGTAAGGATGCGCCGCCGAATCCTTGGCGAAGAACAGCAGATCCTGGTTATAGGCCGCAAACAGCACCAGCGCGCCGAGGCCGGCCGAGCCGATGGCATAGCCCTTGGTGATCGCCTTGGTGGTGTTGCCGACTGCATCGAGCGCGTCGGTGAACTTGCGCACGCCCTTAGGCAGACCGGCCATTTCGGCAATGCCGCCGGCATTGTCGGTGACCGGGCCGAAAGCGTCGAGCGCAACCACCATCCCGGCCAGCGCCAGCATCGCGGTGACCGCGATCGCGATGCCGAACAGTCCGGCCTGCCCATAGGAGACCAGAATCCCCGCGATGATCACGATCGCCGGCAGCGCTGTCGCTTCCATCGAGATTGCCAGGCCCTGGATCACATTGGTGCCGTGGCCGGTGACGGACGACGCCGCGATCGACTTCACCGGGCGGAAGTTCGTGCCGGTGTAGTATTCGGTGATCCAGATGATCAGACCGGTCACCAGCAGGCCGACGACGGCGCAGATGAACAGCGATTTGCCGGTGAAACTCACGCCGACAATGGCGCCGAAGCCGATCAAGTAATCCGTGACCCACCAAATGGCGCCAAGCGAGAGCACGGCCGAGGCGATGAAGCCCTTGTAGAGCGCGCCCATGATCGACTGGCTCTTGCCGAGCCGCACGAAGAACGTGCCGATGATCGAGGTGATGATGCAGGCGCCGCCGATGGCGAGCGGATAGACCATCATGTTGAACAATGCGGGTGTGCCGGCAAAGAAGATCGAGGCCAGAACCATGGTGGCGACGATGGTCACCGCATAGGTTTCGAACAGATCGGCCGCCATGCCGGCGCAGTCGCCGACATTGTCGCCGACATTGTCGGCAATGGTCGCCGGATTGCGCGGATCGTCTTCCGGGATGCCGGCTTCGACTTTGCCGACCAGATCGCCGCCGACATCGGCGCCCTTGGTGAAGATGCCGCCGCCGAGACGGGCGAAGATCGAGATCAGCGACGCGCCGAAGCCGAGCGCAACGATCGCATCAATGACGGTGCGGTCGTTCGGCGCCATGTGCAGCGTGCCGGTGAGGAAGCCGAAATAGAGCGTGACGCCGAGCAGTGCTAACCCCGCGACCAGCATGCCGGTGATGGCGCCGGCCTTGAAGGCGAGTTCCAGACCGCCGGCCAGTGTCTTGGTGGCGGCTTGCGCGACACGGACATTGGCGCGCACCGACACGTTCATGCCGATGAAGCCGGTTGCCCCCGACAGAATGGCGCCGACCGCAAAGCCGAGCGCCACCAGCCAGCCGAGCGTAACGCCAATGAGAATGAGGATCACCACGCCGACGATGCCGATGGTGGTGTATTGGCGCTTGAGATAGGCCTGCGCACCTTCGCGCACTGCCTCGGAAATCTCCTGCATTTTCTTGCTGCCGGCATCGGCCCTCATCACCGACTGGGTGGCCCAGATGCCGTAGAGAATCGCGAGCACGCCACAGCCAACGATCACCCACAATGTATTCATGGTGGCTTCAACCTCGATTAGGAATGGCTGGCGGAAGGAACGCTCCCGCCGGTGCCAGGAGCGTCGAGGATGGCCGCTTTATAAGGGCGCTTCACCCCGACCGGGAAAGCGGGCGGATATAGCCAAAAAGGTACGGCCATTGCAACGCGGAAAACGGGTCGCCATGGCAAGCGCCGTCCGCGGCCCATTATTGAGGCCGAATTTATGCACCACAACCTCAGGTTTTGTTACATTCTGTGGACAACAACCGGAGGAGCCCCTGAAATCGAAATCCAAGCTGGCTTTTACGCTGGGCGCAAGCGCCGCCATCGGCGGGACGCTGATTCAAGCTTTGCACGCGTAGGCCAAGCTGCCGGCTTATGTCATCGTCGATATCAGCGAGATCACTGAACCTGACGGATTCAAAACGCTCGGTCCGAAGGCCGGACCGGCGAATGCCGCCTTCGGCGGCAAGATCATCATACGCACCGAAGATACCGCCGCGCTGCAAGGGACGGCGCCCAAGCGGTTTATTGTCATCGCGTTCGACAGCGTCGACAAGCTTAGAGCCTGGGCCGCTTCGCCGGCCCAGAAAGAGGTCGATGCGATCAGAATGAAAACGACGAAGTCGCGCCAATTCTACATCGAGGGCACGGACGGCGGCATGCCGAAGTGATGAAGCGTTTTGCAAGCGCCCGAGCGGGCGGGCGTGATCGCCCCTGTTCTTTAACGGCGCGGGCTACGCCGTAGTCCCTGCCCCATTCGCGGGAGGCCAAGCCCAAGGGGATGGAGCGCCAAGCGGAAGAGAACGCAAGCTGAAGAACATCGTGACCGATCTGGCCTTGGAGACGCGCAGTAATCGTCATCAAGCCCATTCAAGTCGTCGAAGGCCGCCTTGGTTGGCGGCCTCTCGCTTTTACAGCACGAAAACAACGTCGCCGACTTGCGTTGTTCGGGACGCGCTCTTCGCGCGCGCCTCATCATGAGGCCGAGTGAGCGATTAAACCGCCGCCTCAACCCGCTTGCGCAGTGCGAGCCAGATCAACATCGCACCGGCGATGAAGATGGTCGGGAACACCACCTGGTTGATCGCCTGCCAGCCGAAATATTCCAGCAACTGGCCGGACGAGAACGAGCTCACCGCCATGCTGCCGAACACCACGAAGTCGTTGAACGCCTGCACCTTGTTGCGTTCCTGCGGCCGGTGGCACTGCGTCACCATGGTGGTAGCACCAATGAAGGCGAAATTCCAGCCGATGCCGAGCAGCACCAGCACTGTCCAGAAATGCGCCACCGTAGTGCCGCTGATCCCGATCACCGCGGCGAGCGCGATCAGGCCGAGGCCAATGCCGGTGATGCGTTCGACGCCAAAGCGCGCGATCAGTCCGCCGGTGAAGAAGCTTGGCGCGTACATCGCCAGCACGTGCCATTGAATGCCGAGCGTCGCGTCGGTGACCGAGTGCCCGCAGCCGACCATGGCGAGCGGCGCCGAGGTCATGATCATGTTCATCATGCCGTAGCTCGCCATGCCGCAGGCGACCGCGACGATGAAACGGGGCGCACGCGCGATTTCGGAAAGCGGCCGCGCCCGCGCGGCGCGCTTGGTGGCGACCGGCGGCATCCGCACGAAAATCAGCACGATCGCGGCCAACAGCGCGCAGGCGGACTGGCCGAGATAACTGGCGGCGAACAAATGCGGCGGCAGCAGATCCTTGGTGAAGATGACGAGCTGCGGCCCGATCACCGCGGCGAACACCCCGCCCGCCAGCACCCACGACACCACCTTGGGCCGCAGAGCGTCGCTCGCGGTGTCGGCGGCGGCGAAGCGGTAGGAATTGTGCGCAGCGGCATAGAGGCCGCCGCAGAAGGTGCCGAGCAGCAGCAGCCAGAACTGGCCGTGCATCACCGCCGAATAGGAAATCAACCCCGACAGGATGCCGAACACCGATCCGGTCTGCAGCGCGAAACGGCGGCCGAAATAGCGCGCCAGGTAACCGATCGGCAGCGTGCCGAGCCAAAGGCCGAGCACCATGGCGGTGACCGGCAAAGTGGCGAGGCCTTTGTCGGGCGCCAGCAGCACGCCGATAATGCTGGCGGTCGAGACGATGACGGTGTTGTTGCCGCCCGCCAGCGCCTGCGCCACCGCGAGCACCAGCGCGTTGCGGCGCGCCATGTGATCGTCGACGTGGGCGTGGTGGATGGGCTCGGCGACCGCCGACATATCGGAAAGCTCCCGGAAGGCTTCCCCTTTTAGCGGCGATGCCAGTGAATCGCTACTGCCGCGGGCGCAGATCAGGGATGATCTTTGTCAAAGACACTCATTTGGCGGGACGATTGTTCTAAGCCGCGGGCCTAATCGTTGCGGTCGAAGCGCCAGGCGCCGGGATGGCGCACCTCGGCATCGCGCGCCTCAGCCAACGAGCGCGCGCCGATCTGGCCCAAACTCGAGCGCAATTCGTCAATATAGAGGTCGATCAGGTGCCCCGGCCCGGCATCGCCGAGCGCGCCGACCGCCCACAAGAATGACTTGCCGGCAAATGCTGCATTGGCGCCGAGCGCCAATGCCCGCATCACGTCCTGGCCGCTGCGTATGCCGCTGTCGAGCACGACGGTGGCCTTGCGGCCGACCGCCGCGACGATCGCCGGCAGCACGTCGATCGAGGGGGTGAGCGCCTCGATCTGCCGGCCGCCGTGGTTCGACACCCAGATGCCCTCGATGCCGAGCGACACGGCTTTTTCTGCGTCGGCCGGATGCAGAACGCCCTTCACCAGCATCGGGCCCTTCCAGCGGTCGCGGTAGCGCGCGACTTCTTCCCATGAAAACACGCCGCCCATATTCTTGCGCGCGAAGCCAATGACGTCGTTGGTGCTGGCGTTTGCGCCGGCGTAGGGACGGATCGTGGCGAAACGCGGATAGCCGTTGCGCAGCAGCGCCATGAGCCAGCGCGGCCGGATCAGCATTTCATAGATCATGCGCAAATTGGGCTCGAACTCCCGCCCCAAGCCGGCATAGCTTTCGCGCGTGCGCGTGGTGCGCACCGGCACGTCGATGGTCAGCGCCAGCGCTTTGACGCCCGCCGCGGTCGCGCGCTTGATAAGATCGAAGCCGATGGCGTGATCGTTCTGGTAGAAACGATAGAGCTGCAGCCAGAATACATCGGACGCGACTTTCGCGACGTCCTCTATTGTGGCACCCCCGGCGACGCCGAGCGTGTAGGGAATGCGCGCGCGTTGCGCGGCTTTCGCCATCAAGAGATCAGCGCCCGGCCAGACCAGCGACGGCCCGCCCATCGGCGCGATGCCGATGGGGGCCGCGTAGCGCGTGCCGAACAATTCCACCTCGGTCGGCGGCACCGTCGTGATCGCGCCATAGCGCGGCACCACCTTGATGGCGTCGAACGCCGCCCAATTGTGCTGGATGCCGACATCGGCGCCGGCACCGGTGTCGCCATATTCGAACGAGAAGCGTGGCACGTTTTTCGGCGCTCGCGCGCGCAAGTAAGCCGAGGACGGGAACGTCTTGTGCAAGGTCTCGAAATTCGGGCTGATGCCCGTGGGCATTTGCACAAGTTCCTTCTTCGCCGTCAGATCGTCCATGGTTGTTGCCCGGTTTTTTGGAAACCTACGCGTAGCTTATTTCAGAAGTGGCTGAAAGAGGCGCGCTTGAAGGTGAGCGGCTTGCCGTCGGGGCCGATAAAACGGGCGCCCTCGCCCGCTTTGATCTCGCCGATCTCGGTGACCGCCACCCGCGCCGCTTGCGCTGTGGCGCGAAAACTCTCCGCCTTGGCGGCCGGGACCGTGCAGATAATTTCGTAGTCGTCGCCGCCGGTCAGCGCTGTCTCGCCCATCGCGGGTTCGGCCGCCAGCACGGCCTTGGCCGCGTTGGAGCGCGGCACTTTTTCGGCCTCGATATCCGCCGCGACGCCGGACGCCCGGCACAGCTTGGCGAAATCCCCAACCAGGCCATCCGACACATCCATCGCGCTCGACGCATGCATACGCACCGCTTCCGCCAGCGCATTGCGCGGCTGCGGCAGCAGATAGCGCGACATCAGATGCTGGCGCTGCGGCTCACTCAATTTCCAAGCCACGCCCTTGCGCAAGTCGAGCCCCAACGCCGCGTCGCCGATGCTGCCGCTGACGAACACGCGGTCGCCCGGTTTGGCGCCGGCGCGCCGCACCATGCTGCCTTCCGGCACGCTGCCAAACATCGCGATCGAAATCGCGATCGGCCCGCTGATACGGACGGTATCGCCGCCAAACAGCGGGCAACCGAACAGCACGGCGTCGCTGCGCAAGCCTTCGGCGAATCCTGTTAGCCAGTCGTCGCCGGTATCTTTCGGCAGTGCCAGCGACAATAAAAATCCGAGCGGCCTGGCGCCCTTGGCCGCGAGGTCCGACAAATTCACCCGCAGCGCCTTGCCGGCCACCGACGGCGCGGCATCATCGGTAAAAAAATGGACGCCGCCGACAATAGCGTCGGCGGTGAGCACCAGATCGCAGCCGGTTGGCGGTTTGATGAAGGCGGCGTCATCCGACAGTCCGAGAGCGCCCGGATGGATCGCGATCGGCGCAAAGAACCGCGCGATCAGACGATCTTCGGGCGAGCTATCATCGCGTGTGGCCATGGCATCACCCGGCGAATTCAGCCGCGCGCATTTGGCGCGCCAGCTGATCGAGCACGGCGTTGACCATGCCGGTTTCGTCGCGCTCGACGAAGGCCGCCGCGACGTCGGCATATTCCGACACCACCACGCGCGCCGGCACGTCGTGGCGATGATCGAGTTCGTAGCAGCCGGCGCGCAAGGCGGCGCGCAGCACCGCCTCGATGCGCTTGAGCGGCCAGCTTTTCGCCAGCGCCTCGTCGATGATCGGATCGAGCTTGCGCTGCTCGCGCACCACGCCCGAGACGATGTCGCGGAAGAACGCCGCTTCCGCCGGCAGATATTGCGCGCCCTCGACCTCCTGGCCGAGCACATGGGTTTCGAACTGGGCGAGAATTTCGTTCAGGCCCGCGCCGGCCATGTCCATCTGGTAGAGCGCCTGTACCGCCGCCAGCCGCGCCGCGCCGCGTCTGTTCGCCTTGCGCGCGTCCTTGCCGCCGAGGGGCGCGCTCTTGGCCATTATCTGCCCGCGAGACTGCGTTTGAGCGCAACCATCGCGAGCGCCGCGCGCGCGGCCGAGCTGCCTTTGTTACGGCTGTCAGGGGTGGCGCGGGCGCGGGCCTGCGTTTCGTTGTCGACGGTGAGAATGCCGTTGCCGAGCGGAAGCTGCCGGTTGACGCTCAGATCCATCAGCCCGCGCGCGGACTCATTCGCCACCAGCTCGAAATGATAAGTCTCGCCCTGGATCACGCAGCCGAGCGCGACCACGCCGTCATAGGGCGCGCGCTTTTTCTGCGCGACGTCGACGGCGATGGCGATGGCGGCGGGAACTTCGAGCGCGCCCGGCACCGCGATGCGATCATATTGCGCGCCCGCCTCATCCAGCACGCGGGTGGCGCCCGCCAGCAGCGCATCGGCAATATGCTCATAGAAGCGAGCTTCCACGATCAGGATGCGCAGCGTGTCGCGCTTTTTCGCGCCGCTTTTCTTTTTGGCCATGTTCTAAATTTCCTTGTTGAGCCGCGTGGTAGCAAGTGGGCACGCGGCGAACAAGGGTTCTATTTCGCATCCATCAGCCGCGCCGCATAGCGGGCCATGGTGTCGATTTCGAGGTTAACGTCGTCGCCTTGGCGCAACGCGCCGAAAGTTGTCACCGCCAGCGTGTGCGGGACGATCAGCACCGAAAACGTGTCGCCTGCCACGTCGTTGACGGTGAGCGAAACGCCATCGAGCGTGACCGAGCCTTTGGGCGCGATGAAACGCGCCAAATTCCCCGGCGCGCGCAGGGTAAGCCGCGCCATATCGGTCATATCTTCGCGCGTAACTACACTCGCCAGACCATCGACATGACCGGCGACCAGATGTCCGCCCAGTTCATCGCCGAACTTCAGCGGCCGCTCGAGATTGATGCTTGCGCCGTGCCGCCAGCGCCCGACCGTGGTCAGCGCCAAAGTCTCCGCCGCCGCGTCGACCGCAAACCACGAGCGCCCGTCCTCTTCGCCCGCGCCCACCACCGTCATGCAGACGCCGGAACAGGCGATCGAGGCGCCCTCGATCAGCTCGGTGCGCGGAAAAGTGCAGGCAATGGTAATGCGATGCAGATTGCCGGCGCGCGGTTTGACCGACCGCACCTCACCCATCTGAGTGACGATGCCGGTGAACATTTTACGCTCTCTCGAAAATTTCGAGCGTATCGGCTCCGAGCTTCTCACGGCCGCGCGACTGTAATTGCCCGGTCAGCCCGTCGAGCGGCATGTCTTCGAGCGCCTCGATGCCGGTCGCGCCGATATTCTTTTCGCCGCGCAGCAGCGCCAACCCATCGACCAGATTGGCGGCGGCAAGAGCACCGGCAACCTTCGGGCCGCCCTCGACCATCAGCCGCGTAATGCCCTCCCCGGCCAGAACCTTGAGCACCTCGTCGAGATCGAGCCGCCCCTCGACGTCGCCGACGCGAAAAACCTTGCAGCCTTTCTGCTGCAGGATTTCCTCGGCGATGGCCGAGGGCTTGCTGGAAGTGAACACCCAGGTCGGCGTATCGCGCACCGTCGCCACCACCGAAGTCGACAGCGGCAGCTTCAATTTGGCATCGAGCACCACCCGCACCGGCGAGCGCTCGAACATGCCCGGCAGGCGGCAGGACAGTTGCGGATTGTCCGATAGCACGGTGCCTATGCCGACCAGAATGGCGTCGCTGGCAGCGCGCATCTGGAACACGCGCACCCAGGCGGCCTCGCCGGTGATCGGCGCGGGCTTGCGCCCGGCCAATCCCGCTTTGTCGTCGGCCGACACCGCCAGCTTGAGCGTCACATAGGGCCGGTTATTGGTGACGCGCATGATGTGGCCGGCATGCGCGCGCCGCGCTTCGTCGGCGCCGAGGCCGATATCGATTGTGATCCCCTTGTCGCGCAACCGCGCATGGCCCTTACCGGCGACTTCCGGATTGGGATCCTCCAGCGCCGACACCACGCGCACGATGCCGGCCTTGATGATGGCGTCGGCGCACGGCGGCGTTTTGCCCTGATGCGAGCACGGCTCGAGCGTCACGTACATGGTCGCACCCTGCGCGGCCTTCTTGGCCTGGCGCAGCGCCTCGACCTCGGCATGGGGACGGCCACCCGGTTGCGTCCAGCCGCGGCCAACGATGACATTGTCTTTGACGATCACCGCGCCGACCGCCGGATTAGGCCAGGTATTGCCGAGCCCGCGCCGGCCGAGCGCAAAGGCAAGCTGCATGAAGCGCGCGTCGTCGGCTTGCGTCGCGGGTTGGATCGGTGCCGCCTGGTCGTTCATTTTTGCGCGGGCTTTGCCGGCGCGGCTTCGTCGCCGGACAATTCGTCGAGCGCGGCGCGGAAGTCCTTGGCCTCGCGGAAATTGCGGTACACCGAGGCAAAGCGCACATAGGCGACATCGTCGAGTTCGCGCAGATGTTCCATGATCGCTTCGCCGATCGCCTCCGACGACACCTCGTTCTCGCCAGCGCTTTCAAGCTCGCGCACGATCTTGGACACCATCTGCTCGATGCGCTCCGGCTCGACCGCGCGCTTGCGCAGCGCGATCTGCACCGAGCGCATCAGTTTGTCGCGGTCGAACGGCACCCGCCGGCTGTTGCGCTTGATAACGGTGAGCTCGCGCAACTGCACGCGCTCGAACGTCGTAAAGCGGAAATTGCACGTCAAACACACGCGGCGGCGGCGGATCACCGCCGAATCCTCGGTCGGCCGCGAATCCTTCACCTGCGTATCGAGGCTTCCGCAACTCGGGCAACGCATGGGATCCCCCGCCCGTTACTGGTAAATCGGAAAACGAGAAATCAATGTTTTCACTTTATCGCGCACCGCAGCCTCGATCAGAGAATCCTCTTCGACCTTCTTCTGCGACAGCACGTCGAGGACTTCGACGATCATTTCGCCGACTTGGCGGAATTCCGCGATGTCGAAGCCGCGCGTGGTGCAAGCCGGCGTGCCGAGCCGAACCCCCGAGGTGATGGTCGGTTTTTCCGGATCGAACGGGATGCCGTTTTTGTTGCAGGTGATGTGGGCGCGGCCGAGCGCCAATTCCGCCACCTTGCCGGTCAGGCGTTTGGGCCGCAGATCGACCAGCATCAAATGCGTGTCGGTGCCGCCCGAGACGATATCGAGGCCTTTCGACTTCAGTGTCTCGGCCAAGGCTTTGGCGTTCTCCACGACGTTCTTGACGTAGCTACGATAGCTCGGGCGCAGCGCCTCGCCGAACGCCACCGCCTTGGCGGCGATCACATGCATCAGCGGCCCGCCCTGCATGCCGGGAAACACCGCCGAGTTGAGTTTCTTGGCGATCGCTTCATCGTCCGACAAAATGACGCCGCCGCGCGGGCCGCGCAGCGTCTTGTGCGTGGTCGTGGTCACCACATGCGCGTGCGGGAATGGCGAAGGGTGCACGCCGCCCGCGACCAGACCGGCGAAATGCGCCATGTCGACCATCAGCAGCGCGCCGACCTCGTCGCAGATTTCGCGGAAACGCCGGAAATCGATGATCCGCGGATAGGCCGAGCCGCCGGCGATAATTAGTTTCGGTCTGTGTTCACGCGCCAGCCGCGCGACCTCATCCATGTCGATGCGCTGGTCCTCGCGCCGCACGCCATAGGGCACCGGCTTGAACCATTTGCCCGACATGTTGACCGGCGAACCATGAGTGAGATGCCCGCCGGCGGCCAGATTGAGGCCCATGAAGGTGTCGCCGGGCTGCATCAGAGCAAAGAAAACTTCGGCATTGGCGGAAGCGCCGGAATGCGGCTGAACATTCGCAAATCCGCAACCGAACAGCTTTGTTACGCGCTGGATCGCCAGCGTCTCGGCGATGTCCACGAACTGGCAGCCGCCGTAATAGCGTTTTCCCGGCAGGCCTTCGGCGTATTTGTTGGTGAGAACAGAGCCTTGCGCCTCCAGAACGGCGCGCGAAACGATGTTCTCCGACGCAATCAGCTCGATCTCGTCGCGTTGTCTGCCTAGTTCTTTGCCGATGACGTCGTTGATCTCCGGATCGACCTCGGCCAAAGACGCCGAAAACAGGCGCTCAACATCACTCAGTTGCGCTGGCTTGGACGTCGCCGACATCACGATCTCCTGGCGCCGGGGCAATCGGCGCCGAATTATGGGCAGCGCATGATTCCGAAAAGTGGGCACCGGTTTTCGGAAAAAATCATGCGCCCAGATAAGGTCCGGGATTGGCCGGAAATAGCATATCGGCCGCCAACCGCCAAGGACTGGCATGGCAGCCATCACCTTACCGCAATATCTGGGGTCACTTCGCGGTGGACAAGTCCGCGGCCAAACCGAAAAACCCCGGCCTTTGCGGGGCCGGGGCGAGGCTTCTCACCGGTACGTCGCTATTGGCGAATTACAGGCGATAGAGGATCTGATCGGTCCAGAAGCGCTCCAGCCGATGCAGCGACTTATTGAGCGTGGCGAACTCGTCGGCATTGATGCCGCCGACCTGCTCAACGGTGCGCACGTGCTTCTGGTAGAGCGACTCGACGATGTCGCGCACTTCGCGGCCTTTGTCGGTCAGCTTGATGCGAACCGAACGGCGGTCGACGCGACTGCGCTGGTGATCGAGGAAGCTCATCTCGACCAGTTTCTTGAGATTGTAAGACACGTTGGAGCCGAGATAGTAGCCGCGCGTACGCAGCTCACCCGCGGTCAGCTCTTTGTCGCCGATATTGTAGAGCAGCAGCGCCTGCACCGAATTGATGTCGGCACGGCCGCGACGGTCGAATTCGTCCTTGATGACGTCGAGCAGCCGGCGATGCAGCCGCTCAACCAAGGTCAAGGCCTCATGATAGAGCGGCCTGATGTGGTCGAAACGCGCCTCACGTTCGGCCGGTTCGACCGTCTTTACAACGGCTTTCATGTCCAACGCCCCTTTTGCGTTTATTGTTTTCGCAACGTCCCGGTAACGAGGCCCTGTTTTCCCCGCTCCAGATGTCACGACCCTATAAGGAGCACTCTAAAATCGGCTTAAATAACACGATAAACATTAGATTTATTTGCGACGGTGAACGCTTCGTTGCATGCGCAATTGAATCGATTGCCGCAAGATTTGATTCACCTTGAGCGGCCCGTATTAGCCCCGCACGAAGCGGATTATGCCGGAAAAATCTCTGCCCGCCTCCCCGCTTGCAACATATGCCGAATAAATCCTTTCAGCGTCCGCGCCCAGTGCCGTTTTGGCACCGGCCGATTTCGCCGCGGCCTGCGATAATTTCAAATCCTTAAGCATCATCGCGGCGGTAAAGCCCGCCTGATAATCGCGATTGGCGGGCGAAGCCGGCACCGGCCCCGGCACCGGGCAATAGTTCGTCATCGACCAGCACTGGCCCGACGATTTCGAGGAAATGTCGAACAGTTTTTGATGATCGAGACCGAGCTTCTCCGCCAGCACGAAGGCCTCCGACACCGCGATCATCGATATGCCGAGGATCATGTTGTTGCAGATCTTGGCCGCTTGCCCGGTACCGGCGCCGCCGGCATGCACGATGGTCTTGCCCATTTTCTGCAAAATCGATTCCGCGCGGGTAAAGGCTTGCGCGCTGCCGCCGACCATAAACGTAAGCGTGCCGGCGCTCGCGCCGCCGACGCCGCCGGACACCGGCGCATCGAGCATCAACAGGCCGCGCTTCTCAGCCTCCGTGGCGACCGCGCGCGCGGTTTCGACATCGATGGTCGAGCAATCAATCAGCAGCGTGCCCTGATTGGCGTTCTCGACAATGCCCGAAGAGCCGAGATAGACCTCACGCACTTCCTTGCCGGACGGCAGCATCGTGATGACGACATCGCTGCGCGCCGCGGCGCTCTTGGCCGTCTCGACGCTCGTGCCCCCGGCCGTCACCAATTTTGCGACCGCGGCCTCGCTCACGTCGACGCCCTCGACCGAATGGCCGGCCTTGATCAGGTTCTGCGCCATCGGCAGTCCCATATTGCCGAGCCCGATAAACCCTATGCGCGCCATGGCGCCCTCCCTTATTGCGGATGTTCCTTCGCCGACATCAAAGCTAGCCACAGATAAAGTGCGAGCAGCGCGCCTTCCAACACGCCGGTCACCATGCTGGCGCCAAACACCGACGGAAAAAATATTTCCACCGCCAGCATCGAGGCCACTGCGGTGAGCCAGACCACCGCACCCCAGGCGGCCGCGAGCCACAGTCCGACGGCGGCGACCAGATCGATCACCGCGAAGAACACAGTGGCGGCCTGCCAGGCGATCGAATGATATTGGAACGCGTCATTGGCATCGATGCCGATCCCGCACACCCGCGACCAGTGATAGAGACCCTTGAGCATCGACACGCCGGCCATCACGCGCAGGAACAGAACGAGCCGCCGCGTCCAGCGACCGATGCCACGCTCGCCCTCGTCCTCAAGCACCGGTTCGAGGCTCTGCACATCGTCCCGTTGCATGTCGTCTTGGGCGAACGGCTCGCTCATCATGGCAGCGCCAACTCATCGCCGCCGAGCGGCGCAAAATGACGCTCGACCTCGGCGTCACTCACCTCACCAAGCGTTGCCGGCTGCCAGCGCGGCTTGTTGTCCTTGTCGACGATCACGGCGCGCACGCCTTCGTAAAAATCATGGGCCTCGATGACGCGCGACACTATGCGGAATTCGGCGCGCATGCACGTTGCGAAATCCCAATTCTTACCGCGCCGTACCTGCGCCAGCGCCAGTTTGAGGCTGAGCGGCGATTTTTGTCGTATCGTATTGGCGGTCTTGCCGGCCCATTCGGCGTCGGCGCGGCCAAAGGCGGCCTCGCGGTCGAGCGCCGATAAAATGTCCTCCACTTGGTCGTGCCGGAATAGCCGGTCGATGGCGTCCTTGCGCGCCATGATCGGGCCCTCCCCCGCCGGCTCGGAGAATGCCGACAGCACGGCGTCGACCGACACCGTGCCGGTCAGCCCGTCGAGCAGTGCGCCAAAGCGCGCCGAGGGAATGCGGTGGGTGGCGATCCCGCCCGCCACGGCGTCGGCAATGCCGAAACGCTCGCCGGTTATGGCGCAATAGGCGCCGAGCCCGCCCGGCATGCGCGGCAGGAACCAGGTGGCGCCGACGTCGGGAAAAAAGCCGATGCCGACTTCGGGCATCGAGAACGTATAACGATCGCCGGCGACACGATGTGAGCCGTGCACCGACACGCCGACACCGCCGCCCATGACCATGCCGTCGATCAGCGCCACATAAGGCTTGCGGAAACTATTGATCGCCGCGTTGAGCGGGTATTCGTCGCGCCAGAACTGCAGGGCGTCGTCCCGGCGGCCGGCTTTGCCCAGATCGTAAAGCGCGCGGATATCGCCGCCGGCCGAAAACGCCCGGCCCCCGGCGGCCATTATCACCGCCCGCGTGATCGCCGGATCGTCGCCCCAGGCGTCGAGTTGCGCGCGCAACGCCAGAACCATGCCGTGGGTGACCGCGTTAAGCGCCTGCGGCCGGTTGAGCGTAATAAGACCGGCCGCGCCGCGGCGCTCGAAGAGAATTTCGTCGGTCATCGCGGCGGATTCGTTCCTTTCAGTGTTGCGGCTGTGGCCAGACGCCGGCTTTCTCAAGCCGCGCCATCGCCTGGTCGGAAAATTCCGCCTGAGGCGCATCGCCGCCGATCACAAACATCAGGATCGAGTCCACATTGGGGTCGCCCATGGTGACGTTCTCGAAGCGGCGGATCATGCCGGGCGGGAACGACACCACGTCGAGCGGCCCGAGGTCGACGTATTCGACCTTGCCGTTCTCGTCTTCCCAACTGGCGCGCCAGGTACCGGTCATCGGGATGAAGGTCTCGTTGGTGTCGTGATTGTGCATTTCCGGACCGTGGCCGGGTTTGGCCTTGCAGTAGCCGAGATTAAAGCCTTCGCTGATCTTGATGGCGGCGAGCTGCGCCGCTTCGCCGCCGACCGGCGAGGTCACGCCGCCCTCGCCGATATTTTTCGGCGGCTGAAAGCCGATGACGTTGTACAGCGTGCGCTCGCAGCCGGGCATTTTGCTGTCCGGGAGTCCGCCATCGGAACCTTTGAGTTCCTTGAAGCGCGCGATCCGCTTCATCATGTCGGCCTTGGCCACATAGATTCTCGGAAGCTGTTCCATGACGTCCTCCTGAACTCCTAGTTGCTCAGCATAGCGCGGCTGATGATGACGCGCATGATCTCGTTGGTGCCTTCGAGTATTTGATGCACCCGCACGTCGCGCAAGACGCGCTCAATCGGATGATCGCGCAAGTAGCCGTAGCCGCCGTGCAACTGCAGGCAGCCATTGACCACCTCGAAACCCGTGTCGGTGGCAAGGCGTTTGGCCTGCGCGGCGAGCCGCGTCGCCGCAGGCTCGCCCTCGCCGACTGCGACCGCCGCGCGATGCAGTAGCAGACGCGCCGCCTCGATCTCGGTGGCGTAGTCGGCGATGCGGAATTGCAGCGCCTGGAAATCGGCCAGCCGCGAGCCGAACTGCTTGCGCTCTTTCATGTACTCAATCGTGCGGTCGAGACAGAATTGCGCGCCGCCGATCGAGCAGGCGCCGATGTTCAAGCGCCCGCCATCGAGCCCGGCCATCGCGATCCTGAATCCCTGGCCTTCCTTGCCGATCAAGTTTGAAACCGGCACGCGACAGTTCTCGAACATCACCATCGCGGTCGGCTGCGATTTCCAGCCAAGCTTCTTTTCCTGCGCGCCGTAGGAAAGGCCGGCCGTGCCCTTCTCCACCACGATGGCCGAAATCCCGCGCGGACCGGCTTCGCCGGTGCGCGCCATCACCACATAAATGTCGGACACGCCGCCGCCAGAAATAAATGCCTTCGTACCGTTGAGCACGTAATGATCGCCCTCACGCACCGCTTTGGTCTTGAGGCTGGCAGCGTCGGAGCCAGAATCCGGCTCGGTCAGGCCGTAACTCGCGAAGTGCTCCATGATGCAGAGCTTGGGCAGGAATTTTTCACGCAATGCCTCGCTGCCGAAGCCGTCGATCATCCAGGCCGCCATATTGTGGATCGAGATGTAAGCGGCGGTCGAGGTACAGCCTTGCGCCAGTTCCTCGAAGATCAGCGCAGCATCGAGCCGCGACAGCGCCGAACCACCGACGTCCTCCTTAACGTAAATACCGCCAAAGCCGAGCGCCGCCGCCTTGCGTAAGGCCTCGACGGGGAAGATTTCACCTTCGTCCCAACCGCGCGCCTGCGGCATCATCTCGTCGCGCGCGAATTGCCGCGCGGTGGCCACAAACGCCTGCTGCTCTTCGGTAAGCTCGAAATCCATCGCTTTGGCCGCCCTCTCCCAACCGGATTAGCAAGTGGTCCCATACCCGGCAACTGCACGGCGGAATAGGTCGAAAAGCCCTATGCTGGAACTTACGCTCGGCTCAAGCATCTAATATTGGCGGGGCCATAGGGACACCCACGCCCGGAGGACGACGCATGGCGCAAGACGATAAAACGCCCAGTGGGCCCGATCTGGTCCAAGGCATTGCCTCCACCGATCTCCCCGATGGCGGTATGCTGGCAGGACACGCCGGCGGCGACGCGGTGCTCCTCGTGCGCCACGGCGGCAAGCTGTCCGCGATCGCACCCGAATGTACCCATTATCATGGACCGCTCGCCGATGGGCTGGTGGTCGGCAATACCATCCGCTGCCCTTGGCACCATGCCTGTTTCGATCTGGCGACCGGCGAAGCGCTGGCGGCGCCGGCGCTCAGCCCGCTCACCTGTTGGCAGGTCGAAGAGCGCGGCGGCAAGATCATCGTCGGCGCCAAGATTGAGCCGCCGCCGGCGGAAAAGACCGGGGCGGCTTTCGAACGTATCGCCATTGTCGGCGGCGGCGCCGCGGGCTTTGCCGCGGCCGAAATGCTGCGGCGGCGCGGCTTTGCGGGCAGCGTCACGATGCTAAGCAATGACGATGCTGCTCCGGTCGACCGCCCCAATCTGTCGAAAGATTATCTAGCCGGCAGCGCGCCGGAAGAATGGGTGCCGCTGCGCGGCGACGATTGGTACGCCGAGAACAAAATTGACCTCAAACTAAAGGCGGAAGTGACCGCGCTCGATCCGAAAGCGAAGGAGCTTACCCTCGGCGACGGCAACAAGATAAAATTCGACAAACTTTTGCTGGCGACCGGCGCCGAGCCGATCAAGCTGCCAATTCCCGGCAGCGATCAGAAGCACGTCCATAACTTGCGCTCGCTGGCCGACAGCCGCGCCATCATCGCGCAGGCGAAGTCCGCCAAACGCGCGGTCATCATCGGCGCCAGCTTCATCGGGCTTGAGGTGGCGGCGGCGTTGCGCACCCGCGACATCGAGGTGCATGTCGTCGCGCCGGAAAAGCGGCCGCTTGAGCGGGTGTTCGGGCCGCAGCTTGGCGACTTCGTGCGCGCGCTACATGAAGAGCATGGCGTCAAATTCCATCTCGAGGACAGCGCAACGGCGATCGGCGCCAAGAACGTCACGCTCAAGAGCGGCGCCACTCTCGACGCCGACCTGGTGGTGATCGGCGTCGGCGTCAAGCCGCGGCTGGCGCTTGCGGAGAAGGCCGGGCTGACAATCGACAAAGGTGTCAGCGTCAACGAATATCTCGAGACGAGCGCGCCGGGCATTTATGCCGCCGGCGACATCGCGCGCTGGCCCGATCCGCATAGCGGCGAGCGCATCCGGGTCGAGCATTGGGTGGTCGCCGAACGCCAGGGTCAGACCGCGGCGCTCAACATGATGGGCGTGCGCACGCGCTTCCGCGCCGTGCCGTTCTTCTGGAGCCAGCATTATGACGTGCCGATCAACTATGTCGGCCACGCCGAAAAATGGGACGCCATCGAGATCGACGGCGACGTGATGAAGCGCGATTGCGTCGTGCGCTACAAACTAGCCGGCAAGGTGCTGGCGGTGGCTTCGATCTACCGCGACGGCGACAGCCTGAAGGCCTCAGCCGCGATGGAAAAGCAGGCCGAAAAAGCGGGCGCGGCCTAGTTAACCGCACGGCGGCTGCCCCGATGCAAACGGGTAGCGGGTTCCGCCGGGACCGGCTAAAAAGAGCCCCGGAGACCCGTAATGGCAATTAAATTCGGCCGCCCGCTCGAAGCCCGCACCCGTTTGACGCCGATTGAGACCGCCGTACCCATGGAGCGTCTTGATTTGCCGACCCGCCTGCGCCGCAATAGGCAGCACGAATGGGCGCGCCGGCTGGTGCGCGAACACCAGATCACCACCGACGATCTGATCTGGCCGCTGTTCGTCATGGACGGACAGAATGCGCGCGCTGGGGTGCCTTCGATGCCGGGTGTCGAGCGTCTGACCGTCGATCAGGCCGTGCGCGAGGCCAAACGCGCCGCCAAACTCGCCATCCCCTGCCTCGCGCTGTTCCCCAATACCGATCCGGCTTTGCGCGATGAGGACGGCAGCGAGGCGCTCAATCCGGACAATTTAGTCTGCCGCGCCATTCGCGCCATAAAAAAAGAAGTGCCCGAGGTCGGCATCCTGTGCGACGTCGCGCTCGATCCCTTCACCAGCCACGGCCATGACGGCCTGTTGCACGACGGCGAAATTCTCAACGACGAAACCGTCGCCGTGCTGGTCAAGCAAGCAATCGTGCAGGCGCAGGCCGGCTGCGACATCATCGCGCCATCCGACATGATGGACGGCCGCGTCGGCGCTATCCGCAAGGCGCTCGATACGCAAAATTTCACCGACGTGTCTATCATGGCCTATGCGGCGAAATACGCCTCCGCCTTTTACGGCCCGTTCCGCGACGCGGTCGGCTCCGCCAAGACGCTGACCGGCGACAAGCGCACCTACCAGATGGACCCCGGCAATACCGATGAGGCGCTGCGCGAGGTCGCGCTCGACATCGAGGAAGGCGCCGACATGATCATGGTCAAGCCCGGCCTGCCCTATCTCGATATCGTGGCACGCGTGAAAGAAACCTTCGGCATGCCGACTTTCGCTTATCAAGTGTCGGGCGAATACGCGATGATAATGGCGGCGGCCGAAAACGGCTGGCTTGACGGCGAGCGCGCCATGGTCGAAAGCCTGACCGCTTTCAAGCGCGCCGGCGCCGACGGCGTGCTGACTTATTTCGCGCCGCGCATCGCGGAAAAACTGAGAAAGGGCTGACGCCCGACGCTTGCCTTCCCACCACGTCACCGCCCGGTGATGCCTGAAATCGACGGATAATTTTCTCCATGGGTGAATTCGCAATCGGTCAAGGCGTTTCGCGTTTCGAGGATCCGCGTCTGATCCAGGGCGGCGGCCGCTACACCGACGACATCAAGTTGCCCGGCATGGCGCACGGCGTGGTGCTGCGTTCGCCCTATGCGCACGCCAAGCTCAAGTCGATCGACACGGCGGCGGCCAAGGTAGCACCAGGCGTGCTGTGCGTGTTGACCTCGGCCGATATCCAAGCCGCCGGCTTTCCCGATCTGCCGGTGCCGGGCGGCCTCAAGCGGCGCGACGGATCGCCGCAATACAAGCCGCGCTATCCGATCCTGGCCCAAACGCACACGCGCTGGGTCGGCGACTACGTCGCCTTCGTCGTCGCCGAGACGATCGCACAGGCGATGGACGCTGCCGAGCTGATCGCGGTCGATTTCGAGCCACTGCCCGCGGTCACTTCCACCGCCGAGGCGTCGAAACCGGGTAGCCCACGCGTGTGGGAAGATTGCCCCGACAATATCTCTTTCGTCGAACTGCTTGGCGACAAGGTCGCGACCGATGCCGCCTTCGCGCGCGCCGACCATGTGGTCAAGAATCGCATGGTGATCAACCGCGTCACCGCCGTTGCGATGGAGCCGCGCGGCGCGGTCGGCGACTATAACGCTGCCGACGGGCGCTACACGCTCTACACGGCGTTGCAACGCCCGCACCCGGTGCGCGCCGATCTGGCCAGACTGCTCGGCGTGCCCGAAAGCAAAGTGCATATCGTCACCGGCGATACCGGCGGCAGCTTCGGCATGAAGTCGCCGATTTTCAACGAAATGCCGCTGGTGTTGCTCGCCTCCAAGCTCACCGGTCGGCCGGTCAAATGGATCAGCACCCGTTCGGAGGCCTTCCTCAGCGACGCGCAAGGCCGCGACAACGTCACCGAGGCCGAACTCGCGCTCGACAAGAACGGCATCTTCCTCGGGCTGCGGGTGAAGACCATCGCTGCGATCGGCGCTTATCTGCAGGCCAATATGCCGGCTTTCGTCGGCAATGCCGGAACGCTCGCCGGCTGCTACCGCACGCCTGCGATCCACGTCGACATCACCGCGGTGTTCACCAACACCAACCCGGTCCGCCCCTATCGCGGCAACGGCCGGCCGGAAGCGGCTTACGTCATCGAGCGCATGGTCAATGTCGCCGCCACCGAATTGAAGATCGATCCGGCCGAACTGCGCCGGCGCAACTACATTCCGGCGAGCGCCATGCCGTTCAAGACCGGGCTGACCTTTACTTACGACAGCGGCGAGTTTGAAAAGAACATGGACATGGCGCTGGAGCTTGCCGACGCCAAGGGCTTCAAGGCCCGCAAGGCGGCGTCGTACAAGCGCGGCCGGCTGCGCGGCTTCGGCCTGTCCAACACCATTGAGCGCGCGGCGCCTGTCGGCACCGAGGGCGCCGAGGTGCGTTTCGACCGCTCAGGTGCTGCGACGATTTTTTCCGGCTCCAATAGCCAGGGCCAAGGCCACGAGACCGTGCTCAAGCAACTGGTCTGCGACCGTCTCGGTCTCGACCCCAAGGACGTTCAATACGTGCAGGGCGATACCGACCTGGTGTTCTACGGCGAAGGCACTGGCGGCTCGCGTACATCTACCATGGCGGGCTCTGCCTTTCATCTGGCGACGGAGAAAATCGTCGGCAAGGCGCGCGCAATCGCCGCGCATCTCCTGAAGGTCAATGCCGACGAGCTCAATTTCTCAGAAGGCGTGTTTTCCAGCAAGGCGACCAACCGCACGCTCTCGATCAAGGAAATCGCCAAAGAATCCTTCGACTTCGCCAAGCTGCCGAAGGACATGGAGGCGGGCCTGTCCGCCAACGCGGTCTATCACGCACCGATCGCCAATTATCCGAACGGCTGCCATATCTGCGAACTGGAAATCGAGCGCAAAACCGGCAAGGTCGAGATCGTGCGCTACACCGTGGTTGATGACGTCGGCACCGTGCTCAATCCCATGCTGCTTCATGGACAAATCCATGGCGGCATCGCGCAAGGCGTCGGCCAGGTGCTGATGGAAGACATCCATTTCGACGCCGAGGGCCAGCTCGTCACGGCGTCATTCATGGATTACGCCATGCCGCACGCCCATGATTTCTGCGACATGGAAGTGGAAAGCAATCCGGTGCCGACCAAGACCAATCCGATCGGCACCAAGGGCGCCGGCGAAGCCGGTTGCGTCGGCGCGCTGCCGGCGGTGGCGAACGCGCTGGTCGATGCGCTCTCGGAATTCGGCATCAAGCACGTCGAGATGCCGGCCACGGCCGAGCGCATCTGGCGCATCATGCAGCGCTGAACTGCGACATCAGGCTTTTTCCCGCTCGTGCATTGTGCAGGAACCGTCGAGCGAATAGCGCCCCGCGCCGACGGCCGCCAGCACTAGGAAGCCGCCGAAGATCGAGAGATTCTTCATGGCGTGGATCATCGCGTCGGCGCGCTCCGCACCCTGCGGCATGTTCCAGAAGTCATGGAAAAAATAGGCGGCTACGAGCGTAAACACCGCGAGCGCCAGCGCGGCCCATCGTGTCTGCCATCCGAGAACGATCAGCAAACCGCCGCCAAACTCCAGCGCGGCCGTGGCGATGGCCAGCACCTGCGGAAACGGCAGGCCTTTCGAGCCGATTGCCGATGCAGTGGAGGGCAGATCCATTATTTTTTCCAAGCCGGAAGAAATGAACAGGACGGCGACCACGACGCGCCCGATCGCGAGCAAGCTGTCATTGACGCCGGCCATCGCGCGAATGTCTGTATCCGGAACGCGGACCATATAGGTTGAAGCCATGGCACACCTGTGAGATTGAGCCGCGATATGCGGCATGATCTCCAACAACGCCCGGTTGGTTGAGCGGTTCCAGGCCTAGGCACGATTGGAACTTAGCGTGTTCTCAACGCGTGCAATCGGCTTTTGACGCGCGGCCACCTTCGGCAGATGCAGCCCGCACTCGCGGGCGCCGTCGCTTTCCCACCACCAGCGGCCATTGCGCTCGGGTTCGCCGGGGCGGAGCGCGCGTGTGCAAGGCGCGCAGCCGATCGAGGCGAAGCCTTTGGCGTGCAGGCTGTTGATCGGAATGTCGTGGCGGCGAACCTCGCTCAGCACCGCCTCGCGCGTCCAATCATGCAGCGGGTTGAACTTGAGCAGGCCGCGACTGGCGTCAAAACCGACCAGCCCGGCCTCCCGCCGCTTGGCATTTTGATCGGCGCGCAGTCCGGTGATCCAGGCGGCAGCACCCGCGAGCGCACGATCGAGCGGCTTGCTCTTGCGCGCGTCGCAGCACGACATGCGCGCCTTTTTCGATTCATAGATTCCTTGGATGCCCTGCTTGGCGACCAGCCGCTCAAGCGCCTTCGTGTTGGGGTAGACCGCACGGATACGGCGGCCATAGTGGCGCTCGGTCTGGGCCCACAACTCATACGTTTCCGGAAACAACCGGCCGGTATCCAGCGTCACGACATCGATGTCGAGTTCGTGCTCGCAGATCCAATGGAAGATAAGCTGGCCTTCGACACCGAAGCCGTGCGTGAAAACGATCGGCCCGTCGATCGCAATGCACAGTTTTGTGAGGCGTTGGTCTGCCGGCAGCGACGCAAAATCCTCGGCTTTAACTCTGGTAACGAAATCAAGCATCCATCTTACATGGGCGCACCAGCTTCAATGTCAAACTGGAAATTAAATTCGCTTTTAACGCCGATGATGGGCCGGCGCTTCTGCCGCTGCGACAATCACAGCAAGGTCATTCTAAAAATGCGATGACATTTGTCGGCAACAATTTCATCGTCGCACGCGCGCATCGATGCCGTCCGTTACGTCTGATGCTGGAATCATGAAAAGATATTGCGCGCGAGAGCCATATCTTCCAACGCAACCGCTTTATGCGGAAAAAACCGCCACGCGTCATCATAATGGCGGAACAATTATATCCAGCTCTCACTCCATCGCCGCGCCGCCCGCGATGCGCACCGGCGCATAGTCGTCGGCGCCGAGTGCGGCCTTGATCTCCGCAGCATGGGCGGCGTCGCGCGTCTCGATAGTGACGTCGAGCTTGGCGCCCTTAGCCGGCACGTCGAGGAACAGCCGGCGGTGCTCAACCTCCAGAATATTGGCGCCGAGTGCGCCGAGCCGGGTCGCGATAACGCCGAGCACGCCGGGCCGGTCCGGAATGGTGAGACGGAATGACACGATGTGGCTTTCGCGCTCAAGCTCGCGCACCATGATCGATGCCAGAATGCGCGGATCGATATTGCCGCCGCACAAAATGAGGCCGACCTTCTTGCCGACGAAGCGTTCGGGCTTTGCCAGCATGGCGGCGAGGCCGGCAGCGCCCGCGCCTTCCGCCATGGTCTTCTGCAAGGTCAGGTAAGCGTTGACCGCGCGCTCCAGATGCGCCTCGGTCACCAGGATGATGTCGGCGACGAGTTCGCGGATCACCGGCAGCGTCAGTCTGCCGACATTCTTGACCGCGATGCCTTCGGCCAAAGTCGGCCCGCCGATCGGCTGGTTGTCACCTTTGAGCGCATTCCACACCGCCGGATAAAGCGCCGCTTCCGCGCCGACCATCTCAATTTTCGGATTGACGGCGTGCGCAGCGATAGCATTGCCGGCGATCAGCCCGCCGCCGCCGATCGGAACCACGATGCAATCAAGATCGGGCACATCCTCCAGCATTTCGCAGGCGATGGTGCCCTGCCCGGACATGATGCGTTCATCGTCGTAAGGATGCACCAGCGTCAGCTTGCGCTCGCTCTGGATCTGCTCGCAGCGCGTTTGCGCCTCCGCGACGCTCTCGCCGTGCAGCACCACCTCGGCGCCATGCGACTTGGTGGCTGCCACTTTCACGAAGGGCGTTGTTACCGGCATGACGATGGTCGCCGGAATCCTGAGACGCGCAGCATGATAGGCCACCGCCTGGGCGTGATTGCCGGCCGACATGGCGATGACGCCGCGCTGGCGCTCGGTCTCACTCAGCGAGGTGAGCTTGACCAGCGCGCCGCGGTCCTTGAACGAATTGGTGACCTGCAAATTCTCGTATTTGACGTAGACCTCGGCGCCGGTGAGCGCCGACAGCCGCGGCGCCGGCAGCATCGGCGTGCGCAGCACGGCGCCCTTGATGACGCGGCGGGCGGCTTCGATGTCGGCAATGGTGACGGTCACTCAAGGTCTCCCGACGGCACCATGCCGCAAGCCGGCCATCCATTCCAGCCGGGCGCCATATAGGCTTCATAGGCTTCTTGGTGCCCCTTGCGCCGGGGCGATTTCTTCTCCATTTCGATGACATGTCGATCGATATCAAACCCCACGCTTACGACCCGGCCGCCAACCCGGGGCTGTTCGAGGGTGTGCTGGCGCGTCGCGTGGTGGCTTTCGGCATCGATTTCATCATCATCGCCATCCCTGTGGTGATCGCCGGCATGTTTATTTTCGCCTTCGGCATCGTCACCCTGGGCCTTGGCTGGGCGCTCTATTGGCTGCTGCCGGGCGCCTCGGTGGTCTGGGCCATCGTCTATTTCGGGCTCACACTCGGCGGCCCGCGTTCGGCCACCATCGGCATGCGGATCATGGATATCGAAATGCGCACTTGGTACGGCGCGCCGGGCTATTTCGTGTTGGGCGCCGTGCACGCCATCGCGTTCTGGTTCACGGTCTCGTTCTTCACGCCGTTCGTCCTGCTGGTCCCCTTCTTCAACGAGCGCCGCCGCCTGCTGCACGACATTTTGCTCGGCACCGTCATCATTAATAATCCCGCGCGCGCCGCCATGCGCAGCGCGCCGGCGCGATAATGGGCTTTGACGGCCAGCGTCTGCCGCGCGATGCTACGCGAATCGGAAAGCATAACGGCCTGATCAAGTGACCCAGCACTCCCGCGATACGCCGCAATTTTATCTCACCGCGCCCTCGCCCTGCCCTTATTTGCAGGGCCAGGAGGAGCGCAAGGTCTTCACCCATCTGGTCGGCGAGCGCGCTTCCGAACTCAACGATCTGCTGACCCATGGCGGCTTCCGCCGCAGCCAGTCGATCGCCTACCGGCCGGCCTGCGAGACCTGTCGCGCCTGCGTCTCGGTGCGGGTGGTGGCGACCGATTTCGCGCCGTCGCGCAACATGCGCCGCATCGCCGAGCGCAACGCCGACGCGGTCGGCGACATGCACACGCCGGCGCCGACCTCCGAGCAATATTCGGTGTTCCGCGCCTATCTCGACACCCGCCACCGCGACGGCGGCATGGCCGACATGACCGTGCTCGACTACGCCATGATGATCGAGGACAGCCATGTCGACACCCGGCTGGTCGAATACCGCCGGCGCGGTCCCGATACCGCCATCAACGGCCGCGGCGCCGGGAAATTGCTCGCTGTCGCGCTCACCGACGTGCTCAGCGACGGGCTGTCGATGGTCTATTCGTTTTTCGATCCCGACGCCGGCGAGCGCTCGCTCGGCACCTTCATGATCCTCGACCACATCGCGCGCGCCCAAAGCATGGGCCTGCAATATGTCTATCTCGGTTATTGGGTTCCGGGCTCGCGCAAGATGGATTACAAAGGCCGCTTCCTGCCGCAAGAACGCTTGATGCCGTCGGGCTGGACGCGGGTCGAGAAGTAGCGCCGCGCCCGGGTCATTTCAGTCCCGAAATCGGCACGCCGAGCGTCTGCACAATTAGAAACCCATTGAGCAGCAGCACCAACACGGTCGCGACCACGGCCGCGATCTGGGTAGCCCGGCCGTTGGCGAATTTGCCCATGATGTCGGGCCGCCGGGTAAACATCAGCAGCGCGATCATCGGCAGCGGCAGCGCGATGCTTAAGATCACCTGGCTCACCACCAGCGCCTGAGTGGCGTTGATACCATAGGCCACCACCACGAAGGCCGGCACCATCGTGATGACCCGGCGCAGCCAGATCGGAATCTTGAAGCCGACAAATCCCTGCATGATCATCTGCCCGGCCATGGTGCCCACCACCGAGCTCGATACGCCCGACGCGATCAGCGACAGCAGGAAAATCCCGGCGGCGCCAATGCCAAGCAGCGGCGCCAGCGTTTTATAGGCGGTTTCGATCTCGGCGACGTCCGGGTGCCCGGCGTGGAAGGCGCCCGCCGCCATCATCACCATCGCCATGTTGACCAGGCCTGCGACCGCCAGCGCCAGCACCACTTCATGGTTCGAAATACGCACTAGCAAGCGGCGCTCATGCTCGTCGCGGCCCGGCGTGCGAGCCTGCGTCAGACCGGAATGGAGATAAACCGCATGCGGCATGACGGTGGCGCCGATGATGCCGACCGAGATCAGCAGCGCCTCGGCGTCGGCAATTTCCGGCTTCACCGAATGAAAGGCCGCCGCTGCCCAGTCGACCGGCACGAGAAATATTTCGACCAGGTAACAAAGCCCGATGATGCCGACCAGACTGCCGATGATCAGCTCCACCGGCCGGAAACCGCGGCTCTCTACCATCAGGATGGCATACGTGATGACGGCGGTGATCGCCATGCCGGCGATCAGCGGCATATTGAACAACAACGACAGCCCGATCGCGCCGCCGAGAAACTCGGCGAGATCGGTGGCCATGGCGGCGATCTCGCTCACCACCCACATCGCCCAGACCACCGGCCGCGGAAAATTATCGCGGCACATTTCCGCGAGATTGCGGCCGGTGACGATGCCGAGCTTGGCCGACAGCGCCTGGAACAGCATCGCGATCATGTTGGCGAGCAGCACGACCCAGAGCAGGCCGTAGCCGTATTTCGCGCCGGCCTGGATGTTGGTCGCAAAATTGCCGGGGTCCATGTAGGCGATTGAGGCGACGATCGCCGGCCCGGCGAAGGCCAGATAGGCGCCCGGCCCACGGTGCTCGCCGCTAAGAATTCCCTGCGCCGCCAGCACCGTGCGATCGGTGAGCGATTTGGGTTTAGGTGGCCCTGGCTGCATCAAACTTAAGTCTTTCCCGAGCCTGGAAAAATCGTTCCGCAAGGACAACAAACGTAGTGTAGTTGCGAATGGTTTGCAATTGCAGTGAAATGGAACTTTCCGGCCCTTAGCTGTGTTGCCGCTCACCTGGGCGCCGTATTAGGGGGTTGATCTCGCATGATCCGTTTGTGGAAGCGGCTTTGGTGGCTTTGCTTGCCGCTGGCGCTGTTGGCCGGGCCCGCATTCGCGGCGGAGGAAGGCCATAAAGGCCCCTCCGAAGTCGTCTTCATCGCGGAAATTCTGGCGCTGATGATCGTGGGCCGCCTGCTCGGCGAAGCCATGGTGCGCATGCGCCAGCCGGCCGTGATGGGCCAGCTCATAGCCGGACTTTTGCTCGGGCCGTCTCTGTTCGGGCTGCTGGCACCCGATCTTCAGCACGCGCTGTTTCCCAAAAATCCCGAACAAAAGGCGATGATCGACGCGATTTCGCAGTTCGGCATCCTGCTTCTCCTGCTGATGACCGGCATGGAAACCGATCTCAAGCTGGTGCGCCAGGTCGGGCGCGCTGCCGTATTCGCTTCCCTGTGCGGCATCGTCGTCCCCTTCGTCTGCGGCGTGACGCTTGGCGAGTTCATGCCTGATTATCTATTGCCGGACCCTAGCAAGCGCCTGATCACCGCCTTGTTTCTCGGCACCGCGCTGTCGATCGCTTCAGTCAAGATCGTGGCGATGGTGGTGCGTGAAATGAACTTCATGCGGCGCGTGGTCGGCCAGGTCATCCTGGCCTCCGCCATCATCGACGACAGCGTCGGCTGGATTATCGTGTCGATCATTTTCAGCCTCGCCTTGCACGGCTCGGTCGACGGCTGGTCCTTGGCGCAAAGCGTGATCGGCACGCTGGTCTTTATGGTGGCGAGCCTGACCGTCGGCCGGCGTATCGTGTTTTTCATCATCCGATGGGTCAACGACACCTTCATCAGCGAATTCGCGGTGATCACCGCCATTCTTGCAATCATGGGCGCAATGGCGTCGATCACTTATGCGATCGGCGTGCATACGGTGCTCGGCGCTTTCGTCGCCGGCATATTGATCGGCGAATCTCCGATCCTCACCAAACATATCGACGAGCAGTTGCGCGGCCTGATTACGGCGTTCTTCGCACCGGTGTTCTTCGGCATTGCCGGCCTGAGCGCGGATCTCACCATCTTCGCCGACCCGAAAATCGCC
>Ga0075522_10000044_pt1 | contig 66196 bp, 53 predicted proteins | sample NGEPerA_FD_74796 | JGI IMG/M metagenome (GOLD analysis project Ga0075522, IMG submission 74796) | Arctic peat soil microbial communities from the Barrow Environmental Observatory site, Barrow, Alaska, USA - NGEE PermafrostL2-A | ecosystem: Environmental > Terrestrial > Soil > Wetlands > Peat ... | reverse complement strand
GAGCAAGGCGTATTCGCCCGTCGCCTCGGTGATTTTGATTTCCGGCAAACTGGTGAGCGCCGAGAGCACTGGCGCGGCCTGTTCATCGGTCACGACGAACAGCGCAGTCTTGCCGCGCGCCAGCCAGTCGTGCGTCGCGGTGATTTCTTCCGGTGCGAGCCGACCGGGAATGACGGCGAACGCGGACTGGTTTAGCAGTTCGGGAGAAAATGTTTGTTGAACCGTCGGCGTGATGACTTTCACCTGCCGGGCCGGCGTGTCTGGAAAAACGCGCTGCAAATAATAACGCATTTTCTGCGGGTCGTTGTTGGAATCCAAACCGAACCACGCGATGGTCAGATGCTCGGCTTCCGGCGCGGCGAAATAGGAATGGTTGTCGAAATCCACTTCATCGCCGGTGAGTTGAATTTCCGCCGCCGTCGTTCCCGCCGGAAGTTTTGGCGCGGAAAAACTGCGCGTCTGTCCCGGCGGCAGATAAATTTCCATCGGTTCGCCTGCGACGGCAACTCCATTTTCCGACTGCCAGTTCAATTGAAATTTTTCGCGGCCAGAATCCCGCGCATTGCTGACGCGCACGCGCACCGGCTGGTCATCGCCGACGGCTGCGGCGGATGCGTTTTGAATTTCCAACCCGGCGTTTGATTGCGGCTTCGCGTCCACGCGTTCGAGGATCACCTTGGTGCCCGTCGGCCAGTCGTGTCCCTGCAAGCCGTCCAGTTTTGCGCCTTCCTGCAAATCGGAAATCAAAATGAGTTCGTGGCGGCTGACGGGTTTGCCGTTGGCGGAATCTTCGCGGAATTTTTCCGCCGCCGTCGACAAGGCGAGGCCGAGTTGCGTGCTCATCCAGCCTGGAGAAATCGCCGCCAGCCGCTGTTTCGCCAGCGTCGCGCGCTGGTCCACGCCCCACGAAATCCACTCGCCGAAATTGACCAGCGTTTGCGGCTGGCGGTCGAACGTCAGCACCGCGACCTGGTCGGCGGGCGTGGTTTGCGCCAGATATTTTTCCGCGAGCGCGCGAGCTTTGTCCCAGACGCCGTCGCGCCTCATGCTCGCGCTCGTGTCAACGAGCAAAACGAGCTGGCGGCCTTCATCCGGCGACGCGGGCATCGCGTTGTTTTTTGAAAAAAATGGTCGCGCAAAACCGGCAGCCAGCAGCAGCAGGCAAAGGCAGCGCAACAGCAGCAACCAAATATTTTCCAGTTTGCGACGGCGCGTGACCTTCGGCGGCGTCGGTTTCAAAAACATCAGCGAACTGAAAGTCATCCGCTCGCGCGCGATGCGGCGGATGAGATGGAATAAAATCGGCCCGGCAATCGCCGCCGCGCCGAGCAAGAACCATGGATTGAGAAAACTCATGACGACGTTGATTGCGTCCGGCGGCGAATCAGTTTGCCGCGACGATTGCGGCTTTGCAGAAAATTAAACAGCGCAATGTCCATCGGCTCGTTCGTCACGACGCGATGAAACGCGAAACCGAGTTTGCGGCAGATGGTTTCGACGCCGAGGCCGTGCGCATGAAGCTTTCGCTGGTATTCCGCACGCACGGTTTCGGGGTCGAGGTAAATGTCCTTCTCGCTTTCGACATCTTGAAACAGCATCGCGCGGTTAAAATCGAACGCGAGTTCGTTCGGATCAAGAATTTGAAAAATTACGACTTCATGTCCGGCGGCGGTGAGGCGGCCGAGATTGCGCTCCAGCTCGTCAACCGGCGCGAGCAAATCCGAAATCAAAACGATCAGGCCGCGTTTGCGCGCGAGTTCGGCCACGCGGCGCAACGGTTCGCCGAGATTGGTCGCGCTGCCTTCGGATTCATTTTCCAGCGCGTGCATGAGCTGGCGCAAATGCCCGTGGCGATGTCGCGCGGGCAGATAATCGCGCACGCGCTCCGCAAAAGTGAACAAGCCGACCGCGTCGCCCTGACCGTTCAAAAACCACGCGAGCGTCGCGGCGAGCGTGCGGGCGTAATCGGATTTTGTGTAGCCGGTCGTGCCGTAACTCATGGAGCGGCTTTGGTCCAGGAGCAGGTGGCAGCGGAGATTGGTTTCGTCCTCGAATTTTTTCAGGTAGTAGCGGTCCGAGCGCGCATACAAACGCCAGTCGAGATAACGCGTGTCGTCGCCAGGCGAGTATTGGCGGTATTCAGTGAACTCGACCGAGAAGCCGTGATACGGACTGCGATGCAAGCCGTTCCAAAATCCCTCGACGACCACGCGCGCGCGAAGTTCGAGGCTGCGGATCGCCATCAACGCCTTCGCGTCAACAAATCCTTCGCCGCGACGAGGCGGAGACGAAGTGGTTGACGATGAGGAAGGCATGGGTGAATTGGGGAAACATTCAACATTCAACATTCAACGCCCAACATTCAATGGTTAGCGAAGGACACGCCCGCCTTTCGTTGGGCGTTCGACGTTGAATGTTGAATGTTGAATGTTTCATTTTGATTACACTCCCGGTTCTTTCACTGTTTCCAAAAGACGACGGACAATGGTTTCCACATTTGTTCCTTCTGCTTCCGCGCGGTAATTCACAAGCACGCGATGGCGTAAAACCGGCGCGGCCAGAACGCGAATATCGGCGGCGGAAACGTGCGTGCGGCCTTGCAGCAGCGCGCGGGCTTTTGCGCCGAGCACGAGAAATTGCCCGGCGCGCGTTCCCGCGCCCCAGCTTACCCAATCGTTCACGAACGCCGGTGAGTTCGTCTGCTGCGGACGCGACGCGGCGGTCAACTTCACGGCGTAGCGGATCAGATTTTCCGCGATTGGAACCTGCCGCACGAGTTCGTGAAATTTCAAAACATCTTCGCCGGTGAAGATCGGCGCGATGGCGGCGGAATTGCGCGCGGTGGTTCGCTGCACGACGGCAACCTCGTCGTCTTCCGGCAGATAATTCATCACGACGTTGAACATGAAGCGGTCGAGTTGCGCTTCGGGCAGCGGATAAGTGCCTTCCATTTCAATCGGATTCTGCGTCGCGAGCACGAAGAACGGTTCCTCCAAAACATGACGGACGCCGGACGCCGTGACCTGATGTTCCTGCATGGCTTCGAGCAAGGCGGCCTGCGTCTTGGGCGGCGTGCGGTTGATTTCGTCGGCAAGAATCATGTTCGCAAAAACGGGGCCGCGAACGAACAGCATTTTCCGTCCTTCGCCGGTGTCTTGAAGAATTTCCGTGCCGGTGATGTCGGCGGGCATCAAGTCGGGCGTGAACTGGATGCGCTGAAATTTCAGATGAAAAATTTGCGCGATGGATTTGACGAGCAGCGTCTTGGCCAGTCCGGGCGCGCCAGTGATCAAACAATGTCCGCCCGCAAAAAGCGCGATGAGAATTTGCTCGATAACTTCTTTTTGCCCGACGATGACCTTGGCGAGTTCAGTTTCGATTTGCGCGCGGCCGGCGATGAGGCGTTCGACGGCGGCGCGATCCGCGTTGACGGGCAAGACCGGCGGCGGCGTGGTTTGGGATTCAGTTGGAAGGCTCATTCAGTTTTTGTTTGGTTTTAGTGTGTCGTCAATTTTCGGCAGCAAAAAATTTCGCAAGATTTATTATCTTGGCGTTGCCATAGGCGCTGGTGGCGGATTCATTTGCGGGTTAGACGCTGGCGGAGCATTGGTTGGTTGCGGCGATTTGTCTTTTATTTCCAAAAGCAAACGCTGGGCGTCGCGGAAACGCGGCGCTTCTTCCAACGCCTGCAAGACATGGCGCTCGGCCTCGGCTTCGGAACCGCTGCGCGCGTGCAGCAGGCGCGCGAGTTGAAAATGCACTTCCGACGGATCCGGCGGGTCGAGCAAGAGCAGCTTGCGATAGGCCGTGATTGCCTGCTTGCTGTTTCCCAAAGCAACGCCTGCTTCCGCCAGCGCGCGGTGCGGCAGCGAGATCAACGGATTTATGGCGAGCAAACGGTTCGCATATTTTGTGACGGCGGGCCAGTCATTTTGCTGTTCGGACAATTCAATCAGTCGCGCATACAAATCCACGAAGTCGGTTTCCTGCATGGCGAATTTTTGGAGCGTCGCCAGTTCCGCGTTCGTTTCGTTCAGGTTGCGCTGCGTCACCGCGAGCAGCCACAGCGGATTTGCCGCGCCTTTTTCTCCGTGATAATCCGTCGCCAGCGATTCGAGAAGCGGCTCGGCTTGCGTCCAGTTTTTTGCCTCCATCAATTTCGTGGCGTTTCGCATCCGCAGATAATAATTGTCGGGATGCGATTTTTCCCAAATCGTGACTTCGGTGTCCGAGCCGGGTTCCGGCGGCTTGTCCAGATTGATTCCCGGCGCAAGATTTTTTGCGAGATCGGTGGCGTAGGCGGCGAATTGTTTTTCCATCTCCGGCAGCGGAATGGTGTGCGCGGGAATGGCGACGTTGATTTCCTTCCCGTCGCCGAGGTCGGTGAGAATTTTTTTCACCGAATCCAGCCCGAATTTTTGCACGATGAAATCTATGACGAGCGACGACTCGTAATACGCGAACAAAAGATGCTGCGAATCTTTTGGCGCGAGAAACGCGCTGCTTAATTTTCCGAGCGGCGTGAGTTCGCCGTTCAGAATCATGTCGCGATAGCCGAGGTTCATGTGTTCGCCCCACGCCGGATTTGCCTGGCGCTCTTCATAAACTGAAATGCCTTCGCTGAACCAGCGCGGCATTTTGTTCTTCGAGGCGGTCAGCGTGATGACGTGGGTGAACTCGTGCCAGAGAACGTCCTGCCAGTTCGCGGGATTTTCCGCCTGCGACGCGGGACTGTTCGCCGTGATGACGGAACCGAAACAGACGCCGAGATAACCGGGATTGTCCGGCATCCCAAAAGTCCGCACGCCAAAATCTTTTTGCTCGGGGAAAATATCCACGACCGTCGGCTTGATAAGTTTCACGCCGTATTTATGCGTCATAAACTCCCGCTCGCGCGACAACATTTCCAGAACAAGGTCGCCGTATAATCCGGCTTCGAGCGGCGTCATGTGGATGATGAAATTTTCGTTGGTGAGCGTCTGAAATTTCGCCATCTGGTCGTGCAAGGTCACGAGGTTGAACGCGGTCACATCGTAGCCATCCTGCTGGTGAACCTCCTCGGCGAGCTTCCAGCCTTCGTCGCTTTGTCCGAGGCGCAACAAATCCTCCGCCAGTTGCTCGCGCGCGGGCAGATAATCCGGCTCAAATTCCAACGCGCGTTTTTGCGCGAGGGCGCCTTCGGCGAAACGATATTTTTGCGAAAGCTTGAGGCCGATGAGATAATCCACCTGCGGATTTGTTTTCCAAAATTTCAACGCCTCGGCGCGAAATTGTTTTTCCGCCGCCGGATCGTTCCGCAAATTCGCCAGCACCGCGCGATACGCCAGCGCCTCCGGTTGATAAGGATTTACCTGCAACACGAGGGCAAGCTGTTTTTCGGCATCGTCATATTGCTCGCCGTCAATCAGGTGGTCAACAAGCAGCAGCAGGCTCGGAATGTGTTTTGGATTGATCGCGAGCGCGGCGTCGAGAGCCTTCAACATTTCCTCGCGGTCGCCGGATTCAAACGCCCGCGCGAGGCCGCACTCCATGTCGGGATCGTTGGTGAATATTTTCAAACCAGCGCCAAAAGCATCGCCCGCCAGTTTGAAATCATGTTTGTCCAAAGCAAGCTGGCCGGCGGCGAGAAACGATTCGCGCGGCGGCGGATCCATTTTTTCAGCCTGCTGAAAACAATTTTCCAGAACCAGCTTGGGTTCGACGCCGAGCAACAGCAGCGCCTGCCCCATTGCGACCAGCTCCTCGCCGTCTTGAACCGCAGGCGCACGGTTTTGAAGCGACAAACTGATTTCAACCAGCCGTTGATTGGCTCCGGCCACATCATTTTGGAAAAGCGCCGCCTGCCGCGCCAGGAGACGCATTTCGATGGTGCTGGAATAATCATTCAATCCAGCCATCGCATTCGTGTAGGCATCGCCGTAGCGTCCCACCGACAGCAGTGATTTCACCAGCAGCATCCGCCAGTCATTGCGATAACCGTTGTCAGCCACCTCCTTTTGCGCCGTCTTGATGACCCCGGCATAATTGCCGCGCAAAAATTGCCGCTGCATTTCTTCCAGGTCCTGGGCGGACGCAGTTGTTCCCATCAACAGCCAGCTCCAACAACACAGCCGGAAAATCAACGGCATCAGCCGGCTCGAAAAAAAAATGTTTTTTCCAAAGGGCACGTTGGCGGCAAACATACGCACATCCGGCGCGTGAATCAATGCACAAACCCGGTTGCAATTTTCATGTTGCAACCGTAAAGTTCGATTTAAGAAACGGCAAAACAATGACCACCTCTTTCAAAGCCATCACGTCATGCGTCGTCTTGATCGCGGTTGTGTTTGTGTCGGCACACGCGCAATTTTTTGGCGGCGGTGGCCGACGGAGCCTGCAAATTCGGAATGCGGCAACCATCAAGGAACAGGAGGACATGGAAAAAGCCATCGCTCCGGCATTCAAGGAAGATGTTTTCACCTTCGCCCGATTGAGATTCGGTGACGACCAAGGTTTCGGATTTGGCCGCGGCAACAAGAGTTGGAACGACGACACGCCGGACGCCGACTTGAGCCTCACTTACCGTCTCTACCAGTCAACCAGCCTCAAAGTCCGTCCCGGCTTGAGCTACATTGACATCACGACAAAAGATTTGGCGGATTATCCATTCGTTTATGTCGCGGCGGCAGGCTCAATCGTTTTCACGGACGACGAGGTCGCCGCGTTGCGAACCTATCTTCTCGGCGGCGGCTTCCTGATGGTGGACGATTTTTGGGGCGACTCGCAATGGGAACAGTTTTACGGGCAGATCAAACGGGTTTTCCCGGATCGCGAGCCGGTTTTGCTGATGATGGACCACCGCATTTTTCACACGGTTTTTAATTTCAAGCAGGCGCCGCAGATTCCGAGCGTGGGGTCTTTTATAAACACCGGCCTGACCTATGATGTGGGCTACGATTTCGAGAACAAAGGCCACGAGCCGCATTACTTCGGCATTTATGACGACAAACAGCGCATGATGGTCGTCATCTGCCATAACAATCATTTCGGCGACGGCTGGGAACACGAAACGCAAGACCCGATTTATTTTGACAAGGTTTCCGAGCCGATGGCTTACCCGATGTTCATCAACATTCTTGTTTATGCGATGACGCACTAGCAAGTTGTAACTCGGCTTCCGAGCGATATGCGCAAGAAGATTATCATCCTGTTTTCTCTCGTCGCGTTAGTGATTGCGCTTTTGGTTTGTTTTGCCGCAGTTGCTTCCAATCCGCCGCCGCTTCGAGTTGGCACGGTGCTAGACCACCCATTCTCATATTTCACAGCGCAGGTCAAAGCTAGGCCAAACAATGCGTTCATAGATTCGTATTGCGGAGTTTCCAGCGATGGTCATACCTGCACATTCGGCACACATCTTAATTTTCCTATGAATCATTATTGCATGGCAGCACGACGCTTCACATATCGCCTTGACTCTAACGGCACAGTTATGAGCATCTCTTCCAGATGGACGTGTTACATCTTTGATTTTCTTGATTGATTTGTGATTATGACGCCGCTTAACAAATCGCCGGAGCTAACCGCCGTTGGTGCTATCAATTCAGCTATCGCGGTTCAAGCCCCGCGTTGGTGGTGGTTCGGCTTTCTGCATTGAAAAACTCGCGGATGATTTGGACAAAAAATGTGAATCGGTCTTACCATCATGCTCTGAAATTGTTTGCTGCCTTCGTATTTCTCTCCGCGTTCGCAGCGGAATCTTCATCGAGCGCTGACGTTGTTTCGGAGAAAAATATTTCCGCCGCATCCGTTTTAATTCCGCTAACGTCGCCGGTTCAACCTCCGAATGTCGTGCCGCTCTCGACCGGCGAGCAACTCGGCAAGGACATTTTTTACGACGACACGCTTTCTAGTCCGGCAGGTTACTCGTGCGCCACCTGCCACGTCCCGCAGACGGGTTTTACCGGACCAAACTCGTCGTTGAACCTTGTCGCCGGGCCGTTGCCGGGCGTGATTCCCGGAAGATTCGGTCGGCGCAATCCGCAACCCATTCCTTACGCCGCGTTCAGTCCGCGCGGCCCGTTCTTGTCCGGTTTGGAAGGTGGAACGTATGTGGGCGGAACTTTCTGGGACGGCCGCACGCCGGACAACGCAACGCAGGCGAGAATGCCTTTTCTGGACCAGAACGAAATGGCCAACACGCCGTCCGGCCCGTATCCGCCGCACGCGGGCGGCTTCTCGCCTTTGCTGGCGCAGAAAATTGCAGGTCGTCCTTACGCGCCGCTGTTTGAAACTGTTTTTGGCCGCGACGTTTTCAAAAATTCCACCGACGAGCAAATTTACGATTTGACGACGGCGGCGATTGCAATCTATGAAGCCTCGGCGGAAATCAACCAGTTCAGTTCCAAATGGGACGCGTCCACCAACGGCACGCCGCCCATGCACATTTATACGTTCACGCCATCCGAGGAAAATGGCCGCGTGCTGTTCTTCGGCAAGGCGCTTTGTTCCGAATGTCATTCGTCCGCCAAGCTTGATGTGGTGATGCAAGCCACGCATGGCAAGGACACCTTCACAATGTATTGCTACGCCAACATCGGCGTGCCGAAAAATCCGGCGAATCCTTTTTACGTCAACACCAACAGCGATTCCAACCCGCAAGGCTGCAACCAGCTCGGCGCGCAATTCGTTGACTACGGTCTCGGCGCAAACCCGAATCCCGCGCCCGACGGCACGCGGTTCATGGACGTCAAGCCCGGCGATGTCCCCCAGTTCAACGGAATGTTCAAAGCCACCAGCCTGCGCAACACCGATCAGCGGCCGTCTCCGAATTTCGTCAGGTCATATATGCACAACGGCGTTTTCAAAAGTTTGGAAGAGGTTATGCATTTTTACAACAAGCGCAACGTCGCGACCAATTCGCTTGGGCAGGAAAAGGCATTTGATTGGAGCGCCGGTGCGCCCGCCGGTTACACACCGATTTTTCCGCCGCCGGAAAGCATGGATTTTCCCGCCAACGTCCAAAACATCACCGGCATTACGCCCGCCGAATTCACCGCGCAGCACCCGCGTCCCGGCGACGAAGGCACCATCGCCGCCAACGGGCAGGTGGGCAATCTGCAATTGACCCCGCAGGAAGAAACCGACCTCGTCAATTTTCTCAAGACGCTCACCGACGGCTACACCCGGCCAAATCCGGTGCAGCCCGATCTGTCTTTGATCCTGAAAGATTTGCCGTCGCCGCCCGCGTCCGGCTCCTTTGTCGAGCAACTCAAGGCGTCACAGTTCGTCCGGTATTTCTCGCAAAGCCCGACCAATCCGGCGGACTCAAAAATTCCCATAAATATTTTCATTCCGCCGGTGATGAACTTGACGAATCACTGATAACACGCGTCGGAAAATGAATGCGCAAAAAACCCGCGCAACTTTGAATTGCATTTGGTGTTCATCAACAAAGCGGTTATATTCAAACGATGAAACTTGGCGCACCAATCATTTCCGGCCTGGCGGTGGCGCTGCTGTTTTCCATTGCGGTGCCGGCGGTTGATCTGGCGGTGTCCGGCAATCCCTATTCAACGATTGTCGGGCGCAATGTGTTTGGCTTGGTTCCCATCCCGGTGGTTGATGTGACGGATGCGGGGCCGCCACCGGTGCCGCCGCCCGTCATCACGCCCAACGGCATCATGTCGGTTTTTGGCAAGTATCAAGTGCTGTTCAAGGTGGCCGTGCCGCCCCAACACGGTGAGCCGGCCACGGAGGCATCTCACATGATGAGCGAAGGCGAGCGGGAGGATGACATTGAGGTGGTCAAGATTGATTACGATGCCGCCATGATCACATTCAACAATCATGGCGTGGTTCAAGAACTGCCATTGGAAACCGCAAAAAATGTGGGCGCTTCCCCGGCCGCCGGAACGGTGGCGCCCGGTCCTGCCAGGACTGCGGCGGCAAGGAGGGCCGCAATGCGAACCGAACCCGATGCCGAACCAAACGCGGTGGTGGTGGCCGAACACGCTCCCGCTGCGGCGACAGCTTCCAGTTCCGGCTTCGCCACGATGTCTGGCGACAATAATGTCAATGCCGCCAAAACTGCGAAGCCGGGGCCGGAGACGATTACTCCCGAACAGCAAATCATCAGCATGGAAAAGCAAAGAGCCCAGTGGCTGGATGAAGGCAATCCCGCAGCGGCCATCGTTCCGCCCACGCCGCTCACGGGCGAAGTCACCGGCCAAACCGATCAAAACGGCGGAGCGCCCGCGCCTCATCCATGACCGCTTGCGGCCTTGCCGCATTCACTGCCGTTCATACTCGCCCTTGCCGAGTTTTTTATAGACCTGAAACCCGGCCTTCTTCGCGTCGCTCACCGACAGCGGCTTGAGCTTGTGCGGCGTGCTGAAGGCGGAAAAAACTTTGCGCACCGGTTTTTTGCACGCCGGACATTTTTCCAGCGGCGGCGCGGACAGCGGACGCTTCAGCGTGAACTTTCCGCCGCACACCCTGCATTCGCCCCCGCACAATTCATATTCGTAAAGCGGCATGGCTGAATTTAGTTGACCGGCCGGTGGTTGTGCAAGCTATGCCGGGCGGACTGCCGCCGCTGCGCGCCACGCTTTGAGCGTGGCCCTGGCTGATTCGATCTGCTGCAAGCTGAAACTGGAACCCGTTTCCATCTGCTGGACGATTTTTTCCGCCCGCTGAAAATTTTTGCAGCGCACGGCGTGAACCTCCGCCAGCTTCAGCCACAAATCAAAATCCTGCGGCTGCGTCTCGATTTGCTCCTCCAGCCTTTCAATCGCCGTGCCGAAAAATCCCTGCGCCAGCAGTTCGCCAACGGATTCCGGCAGAACTGCAATTTCAATTTTCTCCGGCTTCGCCCGGCTCCATTCATCAATCGAACGGCGCGCGAACTCGACGTGGCTCGCCGCAACGTGCGGCTGCTTTTCCAGCGCGCGGAGAATTTCATGCGCCTTGCCCGGCTGCCGCAAATCCTGCGCGTAAAGCCGCATCAACATCATCGCCGCATCCGCGTCCGCCGGATTTTTCGCCAGCAGCGACTTGAGCCGTTGTTCCGCCTCGGTGAATTTTCCCAGCGCCCGCAGCCGCGCGGCTTCCGCGAGCGGCGTGGGGATTTTTGCGCGCTCCTGCTTCACGCCGAGAAATTCCAGCGTCGTCTCCAGCGTCACGATGTCCACCTCGCCGGAGACCTTGAGCGATTCGCACAGTTGGATCGCCTCGGTTTTTCTTCCGCTGCGGATCAAGGCGGCGATCAGATCCAGTTGGCGCACGTTTTGTTTTGGATCCAATTGCCGCTTGTCCTCGGGATCAATCAACCAGCGGAACCCGCGCGAAAAAAATTCCGCCAGGCAGCCAGCCCAGAGCATCCCCAGAAATATCGGGATGAGAAGAACCGACGGCGGCAGCCAGAACAACACTTCGACCAAAAACAACGTAAGACCGCAACGAAATATCCGGCGGATCAAGTCTTCCCTGCGGTTTTCGCCGGTGAGTTTTGAATCGTAGCCGCTAAACCACCAAGCGACCAAGGCAATCAACACCAGTGCGCCGATATGCCATAGAATTATCATGGCTGCCTGAAACTATTCATGGACGGTTCTGCTTACTTCTTCAAAAACGCGCTGAACAAATCTATCGGCAGCGGCAGGAAGGTCGTCGTGTTGTGTTCGCCCGCCATCTCGCGCATCAGCGGATTGCTTCCGCCAGTTCAATTTCTTTTTTCAGCATGCGATTGACGAGCTTGCCGATGTCTTCGCCGCGTTTGCCCGCGACCTTGTCCAGCCACGCCTGCACGTTCGGTTCAAGATAGACGGGCAGATTCAACTTTGCGTTCGGACGGTAGAATCTGCCCCGTTCGGCTTTTGAAAAGTCGTATTCTTTTTTCATAATTTTCGGTTTCGATATTGCGCCACTTCTTTCCGGCCAGCTTTGCGCGCGGAAATGATGCGGCAACTTGCCGCGCCGGTTTCCGTCTCGCGCCATGTGTGGCAAACTATCAGCAATTGACCGCGATTATCCAGCCCCAAAGTAATCCAGCGGTCTTCGTCCGCGCTGTGCTTTTGATCGAACAAAGACATCGCCGCAGAGTCGCGGAAAACTGTCACGGCGGTTTCAAAACTGACGCCGTGCTTGTGAATGTTCGCCGCCGCTTTCCGAACATCCCACTCAAAATTATATTCAAAATCGGCCATGAGCGGCGAATCAGTTTAGCGGCTATTTCTATTTCTTCAAAAACGCGCTGAACAAGTCTATCGGCAGCGGCAGGAACGTCGTCGTGTTATGTTCGCTCGCCATTTCGCGCATGGTCTGGAGATAGCGCAGTTGCAGCGCGATCGGCTCCTTGGCGATCAGCGCGGCGGCCTGCACCATTTTTTCGGCGGCCTCAAATTCACCCTGCGCGTTCACGACCTTTGCGCGGCGTTCGCGTTCGGCCTCGGCCTGCTTGGCCATCGCGCGCTTCATGCTGTCGGGCAGCGCGACCTCCTTCACTTCCACCGACGTAACCTTGATGCCCCACGGCTCGGTCTGCTTGTCAATGATCTCCTGCAATTTCAGGTTGATGGTGTCGCGCTGCGAAAGCAAATCGTCCAGCGGCGATTGCCCCAACACGCTGCGCAAGGTCGTCTGCCCGATGAGCGAGGTCGCCTTCCAGAAATTTTCCACCTTCACCACCGCCGAGTTCGGGTCCACGACGCGGAAATAAATCACCGCGTCCACCGTGGCCGGCACGTTGTCCTTGGTCATGATCTCCTGCTTGGGCACGTCAATCGTCACGACGCGCAAATCCATCCGCACCATTTTGTCCACCATGGGAATCAGAAAAATAATTCCCGGCCCTTTCGCGCCTTGCAATTTGCCGAGCCGGAAAATCACGCCGCGCTCATATTCGCGCAAAACTTTTATCGCCGAAGTGCAAATGAAAATTCCGACGACGAGGATCGGAATGATAATGGCTGCGCCGGTTTTGAAGATGTTGACGAGATGTTGAATTGAATCTTGATCCATAATTTTTTTTGTTTCTATTTTTTGTCTTCTGGTTTTGATCCTGCCGCCGGCGCGGCCGCCAGCGCGGTTTTCATGACCGCAAGGTTGCCGTTGCTTGAGCCGGCGAACAATGATTCGGGAAACTTTCGGTAGGCGACCATGTCGTCATAAATACGCTCGCTGATGTATAAATTCAAGCCCAGACCCGCCAGATACTGGAGCCGCAGGTTTTGGTCGTGGTTGATTTGCGCGCCCGCGAGCCACGGTGCCAGGTCGTCCGCGCAGCCCGCATAAGTGGCGAACAGTCCAAACGCGTCGTGGAAACCGACGAAATCCAGCGACTGCGCCACGGCGGAATTTTCCGGCCGATCCAGACGCGTGAGCGTTTCGTCGAGATTGATTTTGGTTTCACCGGCCTGGCCGAGCAGCACGACGTCATAGCCTTTGCCGTTTTCGTCGTTGCTCCAGATGGTGCCGTTGGGAAACGCCGCGAAGAAGGTGGCGATCTCGCTTTTCACGACGCCGGCGTCGCTTTCGTAAAGCGGCACCCATTGCGTGATGATGCCGCCGGGATTCAAATGCTGTTTGACCAGATCGAAATATTCCTTCGTGTAAAGCGTCGCGGAACCCTTGACCCACGGATGAATCGGGTCGGACGTGATGATGTCGAACTTGTCGTGCGCGGTCAGAATATAGTGCCGCGCATCGTCGAAAGTCACATGAGTGCGCGGATCACTGATGACGCTGTAATTTTCATTGGAAAAATAGCGGGCGGCGATCTGCGGCACGAGCGGTTCCATTTCGCAAATCGTGATGTTCGTGATCCCGGGATAAACCGTGAACGAGCCGGCGGTCACGCCCGCGCCACAACCGACGACCAGCACCGAGCGCGGGTTCGGATGCACCAGCGCGGGCAGATGCCCGAGCATCCGCTGCAACCTCATGTCCTGCGGTTCGTTTGACGCCTCGACTTTGCCGCTGACGTGAAAATTGATGGCGTTGTTGTCCAGCGTCCGCGTCACGGCCACCGACGAATTCATTCCCTCGCCCGTGTAAAGCACTTCCGTTCCGCCCAGCCACGTCACCATGTAACGTCCGTAGGCAATCAGTTCGCCCGGAACCGCAGCCACGCCGCGCGCCAGAAAAATTGGAATCAAAACCAGCGCGACAAAAATGCCGGTGGTGCGCAGCGCGGTGTCGAAGGAAAGAATTTTCCGCCAGGCAAACAACAGCGGTATGGCCAGCAACAGCGCGGAGAGCGCGGCCAGCCAGATCAGCAGACGCTCGCTTTGTTGTGTGCCGCAAAGAGGAATTACGATCAGGCTGAAGCCGACGCCGCCGAAAATTCCGCCGACGGTGTTGGCCGCGTAAATTCCGCCGACGAGCCGCGCGGAATCGCGCCCGCGCGCCGCCGCCGCCAGCGCCAGCGGAAAACTTGCGCCCCAAAGCAACGTCGCCGGCAGCAGCGCCCACAGGCAGCGCGCCAGATCGAGTTGAAAGCTATACCACGGACTCGGCGACAACGACGGATTGATCGGCCAGAACGGCAGCGAACTTGAAATCATGTAAGCCGTCCACGCAATCGCGCCGGCCAGCAGAAACTGGCACCAGCCCAGCGCGACCAGTGCGCGCGACGCCTTGCGCGCCAGCGCCGAGCCGACCACACTGCCGATGCCGAGTCCGAACAGAAACACCGCCAGGATGATTGAAAAAGTATAAACCGTGCCTCCCAGCATCAGCGACAGCAGCCGCGTCCAGACCACCTCTGCGCCCAGCGCGGTCAGTCCCGACAACGCGATGGCGACATAGACCGGCCACGCGGATTTTTCCAGAACGACCGGCGCGGATGAAATTTTTTCGACCGGCGGTTCAATTTCATTTTGCGTTGTGCGCCCGGCAAAGGCCGCCAGCACCAAGGCTCCGAGCGCGACCGCGCCATTGATGGCGGCGGCGACAAAGGTGGTCGTTTCAGAGTCATGCACGCGCAGCAGATAAAATCCCGCGAGCAGGCAGCCGAACACTCCGCCGGCGATGTTGCCGCCGTAAAAAAATCCAAGCCACGAAATGCCGCGCGGCGTGGTCTCGACCCAGCGCGAGATCGCCGGCAGCGTTGCGCCCATCAAAATCGTCGGCGGCAGCAGAAAGACGGCGGCGAACAAACCGCGCTCAAGAATTCCCGGCAGCCCGCCGCCGGTGTGCGCCGCGTAAATCCACGCGGCGGGCGGCAGTCCGAACCAGATCAGGATGCCGATGACGCCGATGCCCAGTTCCAACAGCGCATAAACCCGCAGCGGATGACGTTGCGCGGAGATGACGCGCGGCAGCAGCAGGCTGCCCAGGCACATGCCGCCCATGTAAGTTCCCAGCAGCACGCCGAGCGAGACGGCCGTGGAGCCGATGATGAGTTGCAGCGTTTGAAACCAGACGATTTCATAAATCAGCGCCGCGCAGCCGCCGCCAAAAAACAGCGGCAGCAACAGCGGCAAAGGCGAACGCGGATGGGAAGAAGCCAGTTCGTCTGAAGGAAGGCCGGGCATATTTCAACGCAGCGTAGCCGCCTTGGGCGTCCAGTCAATCCGCATCGGTGCGTCAACCGTGCTTCGCTCTCACTTTCAAAGTCAGTCCGGTCATGCCGATGATTTCAACCGGCTGTCCAGATTCAACCGGCGTTTCGCTGACGGCGTTCCAATGTTCGCCTTCGATAAACACCTTGCCGCCCGTCGAGTCAATGCGCGAAAGCGCGTTCACTGTTTTGCCGATCATCGTTTCCGCGCCCGCGCTTTTCGGCAATCGTTGCGCGCGGATGCCTTTGCTGACGAAGAAAACGAAAAACGCGGCGGTCACGAGCGTCGTGGAAATGATCCAGCTCATCGGCAAATTGTAACCGGACGGCGCGTGATTGAACAGCATCAGCGCGCCGAGGAAAAATGCGATGATGCCGCCGCCGGTCAACACTCCGTGCGTGGGCGCAAAAATATCAATGATGAACAGCGCGAGCGCCAAAAGAATCAGCGCGACGCCCGCGATGTTCAGCGGCAGCGTGGCTGACATATAAAGCAGCAAAATCAGCGCGAGCGCGCCCGCGACGCCGGGAAAAATCGCGCCCGGATGGCTCATTTCGGCGATGATTCCGTAAATCGCGACGAGCAGGAGCAGCATCATCACTTCCGGCTGCCAGAACAGTTGGAAGAATTTTTCGCCCGCGCTCATCGGAATTTCCACGACGTTCGCGCCGGCGGTTTTCAAAATTTTATCGGCAATTTTTTTGCCATCCAACTTTTGCAGCAAATCAGGAAGGTTCGTCGCGATCAGATCAATGACTTTCAATTGCAGCGCTTTTTCGGCGGTAGTCATCTTGCTTTCGACGACGGCGGATTTCGCCCACTCGACGTTGCGATGCCGTTTGTCCGCGATGGTCTCCATGAAGGCGGAGCCGTAATTTTCCAGCTTCTGCCGCATGATGTCGTTTGTCTCGCCGCTGTTTCCGCCGACCATTTCGACCGGATGCGCCGCGCCGATGCTCGTGTTCGGCGCCATCGCCGCGACATCCGCTGCGAGCGTGATGAAAACCCCCGCGCTGCCCGCGCAGCCGCCCGACGGCGAGACATAGACGACCGTCGGGATTTTTGCGGAATAAAAATCCTCGACGATTTCCTTTGTGGATTGAAGCAAGCCGCCGGGTGTGTCGAGCTGGATGACGAGGCACTCGTCGTTTTGATTGGCGGCGAGGTCGAGCGCGCGGGAGATGTAATTGGCCGTGGCCGGGCCGATGGCGCCGTTGATTTTGATCAGCCCGACTTGCGCGGCGTGAGTCGCGGCGGCGCCGAAAATCAGTCCGGCAATTGCGATGGAAATCCAGCGCTTCATATTTTTGCTCTAATGCAAATTAACAGACCGCGCGGCGGCGGCAAATGTATTTATATTTTCCCATGCGACAGGTAAGAAATTCTGCTCGACGCGGAATTGAATGCTTGTTATTTACTGTCCGTATTTATGGGGAAATTGTCCATTTATGCAGCAGGGAAAAAGCTGTTGTTTGGTGCGCTTCTTTTCTTGAGCATATTTATTCCTCATCCCACGAAAGCTGCGGGCGTAACGATTATCACGCACGGTTTTGAATCTGACACTTCATTCCCAACGTGGGTTACTGCAATGGCCGATGAAATTCCAGGTTATTTTCACGCCCGTTTTCCAGGAGTAAATACTAATTTTACAACTTACAGACTCGTAATTACGCATAGTGGCAGCAGTTATTTCTTTTCGTCAACTCGCACCAATGGCAGTTCGCCATTTACGACAGGTTCGGGTGAAATCATTATCGAACTTGATTGGAGTTCGCTGTCGGGAGACCTTTCAGATTCTTATGCCAACACTTACAATGTTGGATGGGCGGTGAGCCAAGTATTGATGCTTACAAATGCAATTGCCGAACTCAACGGCCATCCGCTGACTGAATTTCCAATTCACTTAATTGGACACAGTCGTGGCGGTTCTTTGATAGCGCAAATTAGCAATGTGCTCGGCACTAACGGCATCTGGGTGGATCATGTAACAACACTTGATCCTTACCCAATCAACAACGATGGCGATTTTGATTTTCCAGCAACAATTACAGATGCTCCCGCAGACAATACATACGCTAACGTCCTATTTGCTGATAACTATTGGCAAGACCTCGGAGCAGGTGCTTTTTTAGGTGATCCAGATGGTGAACCTGTTTCCGGCGCTTATGTTCGTCAACTGACAGATTTAGTGGGCGGCTATAATGACGTTGATAATTTCAGCACATATCATTCTAACGTGCATCTTTGGTATCACAGCACAATTGATTTTGATGCAGTTGCAAGCGATGGAAGTGCATCTGTCGCCAGCACCGAGAGGCAAAATTGGTGGTATAATTCTGAAGATGAAGGTTTGATTTCTGGATTTTATTACAGCCTCATCGGTGGCGGCGACCGCATGAGCGCAGATATGCCGCTTGGCCTTCCGGGTGATCCAGTCATTGTAGATGGCTACAATCAGAATTGGGATTTAGGCGCAGGCACGAGTGAAAATCGCACGGCACTTCCATCTAATAACGGAACATGGCCGAACATCATTAAATTCAATGTCATTGGAACAAACACTGTCATGGCGGGTAGTTTAATCAGCACAAAGCTATATTACCAATACGGCGGATCATCCAATCTGACAGCTCAAATTTATTTTGACCGAGACTTTAATCCTTACAACACGAACAGCGTTTCCATTGTTTCATTGCAGCCGCCAGCCACAGGCACAAACTCCGTATATTTCTACTCGAATCTCAGCCTGACCACTACAAATGTTCCGCCGGGTGTTTATGCAATTTATGGAAAAATAACAGATGGCGTGCATACTCGCTATCTTTACACGCCAGAATTGGTGCAAATAATCTCCAACCTGCAACCGCCAACACTGGACATCCACAATTCCGGCAACGCGCAATTTATTATTGGAATCAATGGTGTTTCAGGTCAGAAGATTATCCTTCAAGCTTCGGGCAGCCTGCAAAATTGGACACCGCTCGCAACGAATACTTTGACGACAAGTCGCTGGACATACACAAACAGCTTGCCGGCCAGCCAACAATTTTATCGCGCGGTTCTTAGTCCTTAAATTATTTTGAAAAATTCTCCGCCATCGCCATCGCTCTGCGGAACGATTATGCTTTCAAAAGCGGTGAAATTTCTGCGAAGATAAGTTGGTGAGCGACGAAGGAAAAAAATATCTCAAGATTGCGGCGGGCGTATTGATCGTGCTGGTCGTTTTGGCGGTCGCGGCGTGCCTGGGCTGGCCGGCTTACCGGCATTTCAAGGAACGGCGCAACGAGGCGCAGGCGCAGGATTTTTTTGCCAAGGGCGATTATCGCAACGCCCTGTTGTGCGCGCGGGTGGCGCTGCTGCTCAATTCCAACAACGTCCCGGCCTGCCGCGTCATGGCCGAACTGAACGATTCCGTCCATTCACCCGCCACGCTGGACTGGCGGCGGCGCGTGGCGGAACTGTCCCCGGCCATCTCGAACAAGCTCGACCTGGCATCCGCCGGACTGCGTTATGAAAATCCGCCTTTTCCGCTGACCACGCAGATTCTTGGCGAACTGTCATCGTCCGCCGGCAAGCTTCCGGATTTTCACGTCCTTTCTGCGGAACTGGATTTGAGCCTGCACCGCATGGCGGCGGCGGAAAACCAGTTTGAAACAGCGTGCGAGCTGGAGCCGACCAACCAGTTGTTCCAGCTCAATCTCGCCGTCATCCGCCTCGACTCGACCAACGCCGCCGCCGTGGTGGACGCGGCCCGCGCCAAATTGAAAGAATTTTCCAACGACCCGAACCTCGGCCCGGCGGCGCTGCGCTCGCTGGTGGCCGACCGTCTGATGCACGACGACGTGACAAATGCGCTGGATTTTTCCACGCAGTTGCTGGCCGGCGCGCGGGCCGGCCTGGCCGACCGTTTGCAACACCTCGGCATTTTGCAACGGCTCAAAAGCCCCGGACTTTTGCCGCAACTGAAATCCGTGCAACAATCTTCCACCAATGTCGCCGACGTGGCGCAAGTGGCTTTATGGATGACGGTCAATGGTCTTTCCGCCGACACGATTCTCTGGCTGACGAACCTGCCGTCCAGCCTGCAAACGCAGCCGCTGGTGCGGCGGGCCATGGTGAATTGTTTTCTCGCGCAGACCAACTGGCCGGCGCTCCGCGACTTTGCCGCGAAGGGTGACTGGGGTGAGATCGAATTTCTGCGGTTCGCCTTTTTGTCCCGCGCGTGCAGTGAACTCGGCCAGTCAACGATTGCCCAAAGCAACTGGCAGGCCGCCGTCACCGAAGCCGGCGAAAAACCCGGTTCGCTGAACGCGCTGCTGCAACTCGCGGGCCGCTGGGGCATGACCCAGGAACAGGATGATTTGCTCTGGATCATGGTCAGAAAATTTCCGCGCGAACGCCGGGCGTCGGAGGAATTGGCGGGCAGGTATTTCGCGGCGGGCGACACGGCCAAATTGAACCGGCTTTATTCGCTGCTGCTCGCGGCCTTTCCGAACGACGACGCGGTCGAGAACAATTACGCCGCCACGTCGCTGCTGCTCAAGACCAATCTGCCGGCGGCCTTCAAACTGGCGCAGGATTTGTTCGCCCGGTTTCCAGGCAATCCTGACGTGGTTTCCACCTACGCCTACGCGTTGCATTTGCAGGGACGGACGCGTGACGGCGCGGCGGCGATGAAAAAATTGAAAAGCGAATCGCTGAAAAAACCGTCCACGGCGCTTTACTACGGCGTGCTGCTGTCCGCGCTGGGCGAAAATGAAAAAGCCGCGCCGCTTCTGGCGACGGCGGCGACCGGCAAACAATTGTTGCCGGAGGAAAAACAGTTGCTGGCCCAGGCAGGCAAGACGGAGTAGGAAACGGAGCCGGGAAATCTGACGACAAGCAAATTCACCCCTTAAATTCTGGCTTACAGTTCCGAATTTCTGTATTTTCAGCGCATGGAAAAATCTGTCCAGTTAAGCGAATTCTTCCAGATGCCAGCCGTCCTTGACGAATAATTGCGTCCTTCAAAATTTATGGGATTCATTTTCAAGGAACCAGACAACCAGCCGGTGGACCCGAAAACGGCCCGCCAGCGGGCTATTCTTTTTTCGCTGCCATTCGCCATCGTCGGAGCGCTGGCGCTCATATTTCTTTTGCACGACGAAGTGGGCAGCGGCTTTAGGATGAAAAAACAGATGGCGATGGGGCTTTTGAGCGCGGCCGCCGTTTGCGGCGGACTCATCGCGCTCATTTTTGGGATCAGCGCAAAAAAACAGGCGCAGAACTTTAGCGTCGCTAAAACTGACGATGAAAAACCCTGGCTCAACCGAAAAGACTGGGCGGATGGCCGAATCATTTCGTCTTTGCGCAAAGCCACCTGGCTGCTCTGGATTTTCGTCGCCTTTTGGTGTGCCGCATCCGCCGCGATTTCCCTGGTCGTCGTGCCGGCACAATTGCAGCAAGGCAATCGCGCCGCGCTGATCGCGCTGATTTTTCCGGTCATCGGCCTCGCCATGATTTTTTATGCGCTGAACACGACGCGCGCGTGGCGCAAATTTGGCCGGAGCATTTTTGAAATGGCCACCGTTCCCGCCACGTCCGGCGGCACGCTCCAGGGCTGGATTCAAGTTCAAACACGATTGCAGCCGCGACACGGACTGCATCTGCGCCTGACTTGTGTCCGCCGCACGATCACCGGCGCATCGAACAATCGTCGCACGCATGAAAAAATCCTCTGGCAGGACGAAAAATGGCTGCGCGCCGGTCTGCCGCAGACGGATTTGAACGCGACCGTCATTCCCGTTTTTTTCAGATTGCCCGGCAATTTTCCGGAATCAACCGTTTCGCCCGGCGACGGAATCCATTGGCGGCTCGAAGCCTCGGCCACTTTGCGCGGGCCGGACTTTCAAGCCGCGTTTGAAGTGCCGGTTTTCAAACTGCCCGAACCGCCGGCAATTTCCGACGACCCGACGATGCCATACCAGATGTCGCTCGACGAAGTCCGGCAGCAGATTCATTCGCACATTCAGGTCAAGGATTTGGCGGACGGCGGCAAGGAGTTCATTTTCCCCGCCGGTCGCAACCCCGGCTTCGCATCCGGCGCAACCATTGTCTGCCTGATCTGGACGGGCATCATCGCGTTGCTGGTTTGGAAGCACGCGCCGCTGCCTTTTCTGCTCGTAATCAGCGCGATTGATCTGCTGATGGCCGCGTTTGTGTTTGATCTCTGGTTCCGGCGCAGCCATGTGAAGGCGAATTCCGAAAGTGTGACGGTTGAAAGGGCGTGGTTTGCATTCAAAAAAGCACAACGCCTCCAAACCAGTGAAATCAAAAGCATCACCTCCGATGTCGGCGCGACCGCCGGCCATGCCGCCTACCATGATTTGAAGATCCACGCGCGCGACGGAACGGAAGTCATGCTTGCAAAAAACTTGAACAGCAAGCCCGAGGCCGACTGGCTCGTCCGGCAGATGATCGCGGCGGTGAAACGCCCGGCTTGAAACGAGCGGCTGATTTTAATGACAGGTTCTTCCGGTTTCGTTTCGTAAAAACAAAAGCGGCGCGAACTTTCGCTCGCGCCGCCGCCCCAGTTCCTCCGCTGGTTCTTAAGAATTACTTTTTGCCCTTCTTGGCCGCGCTGGTCGGCACGGTGGCAATCGTCTGCAAAATGCGTCCGGCGATTTTGTAGGGGTCGCCCTGGGAGTTTGGACGGCGGTCTTCCAAATAGCCGCGATAGCCGCTGGGAACGAAGGTTTGCGGCAGGCGGACGGAAGCGCCGCGATTGCCCACGCCATAGTTGAATTTGTCAATGGACTGCGTTTCATGCAGGCCGGTGAGGCGCAGATGATTGTCCGAGCCATAGACGGCGATGTGCTCGTTCTTGTATTTGTCGAACGCGCCCATGAGCGCCTCGAAGTAATCCTTGCCGCCGACTTCGCGCATATGTTCGGTGGAAAAATTCGTATGCATGCCGGAGCCGTTCCAGTCCACGTCCTTGCCGAGCGGCTTGCAATGGAAGTTCACGTCCACGCCGTATTTTTCGCAGAGGCGCATGAGGAGGTAGCGTGCGACCCACATCTGGTCGGCGGCGTTCTTGGAGCCTTTGCCGAAGATTTGGAATTCCCACTGGCCCTTGGCGACCTCGGAATTGATGCCTTCATGGTTGATGCCGGCGTCGAGGCAGAGATCCAAGTGTGTGTCCACAATTTCGCGCGCGATGCAGCCGACGTTCTTGTAGCCGACGGCGGTGTAGTATTCGCCCTGCGGCGGGGGAAAGCCGCCGCCGGAGGGGAAGCCGAGCGGTGCGCCGTCCTTGTAGAGAAAATATTCCTGCTCGAATCCGAACCAGGCGCCGGGGTCATCGGGAATCGTCGCGCGGGCGTTGCTCGGATGCGGCGTCACCTTGTCGGGCATGAACACCTCGCACATGACAATCGCGCCGTTCTTCTTGGTGGTGTCGGGATAGACAGCCACGGGCTTGAGCATGCAATCCGAGGTGCGGCCTTCGGCCTGACGCGTCGAGCTGCCGTCGAAGTTCCACCAGGGAAGTTCATCGAGTTTTGGAAATTTTGAAAATTCCTTGAGGGTGGTTTTGCCGCGAAGGTTGGCGACGGGTTCATAGCCGTCGAGCCAGAGGTATTCTAGTTTGTATTTTGCCATGAGCGTAATGGTTGTTATTGTCAGTTTGCGCCCAGGAATCATCCGGTTTAAATGCGCCGAAACATTTTGTTTTCCTGCGGCACAATCTTTTAGCAGGAACAATGCCACGCGGCAAGAACTTTGCTTTGCAACGCAGCGTTAAAATATGTTTCAACACTGCTGGCAACGGTTTTGTGCCGACACTGGTTTATTTTTTGGCAAAAAAGCATGGGTGGCCGGCTGTTTGTTTTTTGACATCATGGGCAAATTGGAACGAACACAAAGGATGCGCAGTAACGCCTGGCGTTGCCTCGGCTCTGTGGACAACCAAAACGTGAGCACATGAACTAGAAAGACACGCCGAATCGCTGGCCGAAACTCTGTTTCATTTTTCGCCATGAAGCCATGCGACTGAAACTTTCAAGCATTTGGCAATCGCAGCCACTTCATAATCCATCAAATAACGATCCTGCCGCTCAATGCGGGAAATGGCAGTCTGATCAAGAATGATGCCTTTGGCAGCCAAACGACCGGCAACGTCATCTTGCGAAATCGGCGGTTTGCCATTCAATCGCGCCTCACGAATCCGTCGGCCAATAATGTTTCTGCGGGGTAATTGATGCGTTTTTTTCACAGGTATGTGAAAATGCGGAATTCACACGCTTGACATTTACCGGATAAATGGTTTTTAATTATGTGGACTTCGCATAACACTATGGACGACGATCAAAACAACATGACGCCCAAGGCGAGAATCTTGGTCGTGGAAGACGACACGCCGCTGGCGATGATGATGGTGCAGGTGCTGTCTCGCGCCGGGTGCGACGTGCTGGTTGCTCACACTGGGGAAAAGGGAATGAAATTGGCGCAAGAAAACAAATTCGACCTCATTACGTTGGATGTTGATTTGCCTGACATCAATGGATTTGAGGTTTGCAGCCAACTAAAACACAGGCATCATTCACGTCATACCCCAATCGTTTTTATTTCAGGACGTCCCCATGAAGAAGATGTGCAGCGCGGTCTTGAACTCGGCGCCGTGGATTACATCACCAAGCCGTTTGATGCGATGCATTTTGCTTCCCGACTTTTATCGCACATCAAAACAGGTATGATGACATAATACAGTAGTTGCAGCGATCCAGTTTCCCGCATGGCGATGTAATCATCGGTTCCTCACCCAACAGCCGGAATGAGAGATTCGTTCCGGTTGTGTTGGTTTCCAATTCAAGAAAGCGAAGCGGCTTTCCAAGCTGGCCCGGCTGGGCGATCATTGAATCGAGTATGCTGAAGGTCAAAGACACGCTCCGCGCCACCGTCCATTTGAGTTTTGATGGCCGGGTGTTCAAGGCTTATCACGGCCCGGACGCGCAAAAAAGGTTCGCCAACGAGGTGCGCGTGCTGCGCCATCTCGAGGCGCGCGGCTGCGGTTTTGTCCCCCGCCTGCTGGAAGCCGATGAAAAAAAACTCCGCATCGTCACCACCAACTGCGGCGGCCGCGTCGAACGCATTGACGACGCCCGCGCCAAGGAACTCTTCGCCGAACTGGAAAAATTCGGCGTGCGCCATGACGACGCCGACCCGCGCAACATCACCTACCGTTTTTCCGACGGACGCTTTTGTTTGATTGATTTTGAGTTCGCCACCATTCTTCCCGGATCCAAAAACGCGCCCAAATGAAACGCCAGCCGCCCAGTCCCGCCAAAAAAATCGCGTCGTTGAAATGGTCCGGCTGCTCGGACACCGGCAAGGTGCGCCAGAACAACGAAGACGCCTTTTTGTGCCTCCAGTTTGACGCGCGCGAAATTTTTCGGCTCAGAAAATCCGGCGAGGCTTCCACGGAAAAAATGGATTTTGCCTTTGCCGTGTGCGACGGCATGGGCGGCGCGCACGCGGGCGAGTTCGCCAGCCGCATCGCCGTGGACCGGATCACGACGCTGCTGCCGCGCGCCTTCAAGCAGTCGGCGAGCGGGCTGAACGCGGGATTTTCCGACGTGCTGACGGAATTGTTCTCGCAGATTCATCGGGCGCTGGTTTTTGTCGGCGGCAGCTACGAGGAAACGGAGGGGATGCAGACGACCTTGAGCCTGTGCTGGTTCACGCCGGGCTGGATGTATTTCGGCCACATCGGCGACAGCCGGATTTATCATCTGCCGAAGCGGAAAAATGAAATCAGGCAGTTCACGCACGACGACACGCACGTCGGCTGGCTCTTCCGCAACGGGCAGATCAACGAACGCGAGGCGCGCACGCATCCGCGCCGGAACGTGCTGCAACGCGCGCTCGGCGGCGCGAACCAGTTTGTCGAACCGCAGGCTGGCGCGGTGGCCTTTGAACGCGGCGACATTTTTTTGCTCTGCACGGACGGGCTGATTGACGGGCTATACGACCGGCAACTGGTTGAAATGTTGCGCGCCGATGACAACTCCGCGCAGCAACTGGTTGAAGCTTCCATAAAAAATTCCGGCCGGGACAACACGACGGCACTCGTCATTCAAGTGGCTTGAACTTCGTAGCGGCGTGTCGGAAGACCGCCGCATTTTTCCAAGAAAATAAATAATCCGGCTTTCTGCCGAAAGCCGCTACATTCTTAAAAATGAAAACGGCGGGCAACTTTCGTCGCCCGCCGGGTGAATTTTAAGCGAATTTAATTTTAGCTGTGATAGCCCTCTTCGCCGTGTTCGGTGGTGTCGAGGCCGGTCATTTCGACTTCTTCAGATACGCGCAGACCGACCAGCACCTTGGTGATGAAGGCGCAGACGATTGTGCCTACGATAACCAGCACGAGTGTCACGCCGACGGTTTTCAATTGTTCCCACAATTGCGGTTGGAACCACGAGTCCGTCACATAAACTTTAGGCAACTTGGGGTTGCTAAGAAAAGTGGCGAGGTTTGGATTCGCGGCATTGCGAGCCAGCATGCCGGTCATGATCGCACCGCACATGCCACCGATGCCGTGAACGCTCCACGCATCCAGCGCGTCATCCATGCCGAGCCAGCCTTTGACTTTGTAGCAGAAGAACCACGGAATGGTTCCGGCGGCAATGCCGATCCAGATGGCACCGGACGGAAGGACATAACCGCAGGCCGGAGTGATGAGCACCAGGCCTGCCACCGCGCCGGAGCAGAAACCGAGCACGCTCGGCTTGCCTTTGACGATCCATTCCCACATCGGCCAGACGAATGAGCCGACTGCCGTGGCAATTGTCGTGGTCGTGAAGGCGTTGGCCGCGATGATGTCCGCCGCCACTGCGCTGCCGGAATTGAATCCATACCAGCCAACCCACAGCATGGAAGCACCGATGTAAGTCAGCACGATGCTATGCGGGGTGAAGTTTTCCTTGCCGAAACCCAGGCGCTTGCCAAGGATGATGCACAACACCAGACCCGACCAACCGGAGGTCATATGCACAACCGTGCCGCCGGCGAAGTCGAGGCCGTGAATCTTTGCATCCGCATTCCAACAGCCGTTCATAATGCCGTTGACACCCCAGACCATGTGGCCTTGCGTGAAATATACAACGAACATCCACAGCGTCATGAACACCAGAATGGCCTTGATCTTCATGCGTTCAGCAATGGAACCAACGATGAGCGCCGGAGTAATGATGGCGAACATCATTTGGAACATGGCATAAACATTTTCCGAGACCCAATAAGAGTAGCCCGGATTCGGCGCGGAAGTGACGTTGGCAAACATCCAACATACCTTTGGATTGCCGACAACGCCATAAATCCAGTCCAGTTTCATGGCGGCAGCGCCGCCAGCGCCGCCAAAGATCATGCCGTAACCGCAGATGATGTAGAGGATGGTCACCAAGCCGGTGATGAGGAAGCATTGCGCCAGCACGGAGAGCACGTTCTTTTTACGAACGAGACCGCCGTAGAACAGCGCGAGGCCGGGCAACGTCATAAACAATACCAGCGCCGTGCTGGTCAGCAGCCAGGCGTTATGACCAGCACCAGGATAGGTGTAGGTGCTGCCCAAGCTGTTCGACAAGCTGCTCATTATTGGCGAAGTCACTGTGATGTTGCCGTTGGTGTCTTTCAAAGGCGCGGTCGGGTCGCCGTTTGAAAAATAGGCTTCAACCGATTCGAGGCGTTGTTCTACAGTGGCCGCCGGCAGAGGCGCGTTGGTCGTGGCCGGGGCGGCGTTCGTGGTTGTAGCGGCCGGCACATTCGTGGTCGTTTGCGCACGAAGCGAAGCTGTGCTGAACGCGGCAACCGCCATCAAAGCAATTGTCAGTAAATTTTTTTTCATTTTGTTTTTGAGTGAGGTTTTTGTTGTTGGTTAAACCGCCGAGTCACCTTTTTCCTCGGTGCGGATGCGGATGGCGTCTTCGACGACCGAGACAAACACCTTGCCGTCGCCGATCTTGCCGGTCTTCGCGGCTTTCACGATCGCCGCCACGGCGGCGTCCTTCTGGCCGTCCGCGATGACGAGTTCGATTTTGATCTTGGGCAGGAAGTCCACGGTGTATTCGCTGCCGCGATAGATTTCGGTGTGGCCTTTTTGCCGGCCAAACCCCTTGACCTCGCTCACGGTCATGCCTTCGATGCCGATTTCGCTCAAGGCATCCTTGACCTCTTCGAGTTTGAATGGTTTGATGATCGCTTCAATTTTCTTCATAGTTTTTTTTGTTTAAGCTGCACCGCGTCCAGACCAATTGCGCCGGCGCCTCCTGCGCCGTCCAACCTCGCAGGCCGTGTGCAGAACCTGTCGGCACACACACCTGTAATTGGAGCCTCGTTTAGCAACAGCAATGCCAGCCTCAAAAAAAGTTCCGGCCAAACAAAAAAACGCCTGATTTTACAGGCGTTTTTCAGCAGTTGAAATTGTTTGGCCGGTAATTTGATTTGGCGATGGAGGCAGGTTTGCCTGTTCCCTTTTGCGCAGCGAAGATAGATTTGAACAAACCGAAAATGTGAACAACCCGACCAATGATCCGCCGGTTTAGACAGGGAAGGCAAACCATTTCCGAAGTGTGAAATGGTGGGCGTTGAGGGATTCGAACCCCCGACCTACTCGGTGTAAACGAGTCGCGCTAACCACTGTGCCAAACGCCCGGCCGCCGGCACATTATCAGAACACAGGCCGGTCAACAAGGTTTCGTCTTCCGTTGACCTGTTCCCCATTTGACCGGGCCACGACGGGAACTTGCCCGCGCGGTTTCGCCGGGTGGAAAAAAATTTCCGCATAAAGATACGCGATGCTTTCGCCCAAAACTTCCCGCACGCCTTCGCTATAGCGCCACCAGCGCTTCGGGTCGTAATCGGGATCCGGCACGGCGATGATTCCCACCTTCACGTCGCGGCCAAACGCCTTTTGAAAAAGCAACCAGGTCCGGCGCGCATGGACGTCTTCGGTCAGCACGTTAAAATTTTCCGCCGCCACGCCGTTTGTCTGGAAAAATTCGCGCAACGCCAGCGCCGAACTGTAAGTGCGGTCGCGCCCCGAGACGTGCGACGGAACCATCTGCAACACTTCCGACGGAAGGCCGGCCTTGATCAGCAGTTCCGCGCCGACGCTGGCCGAGGTGTTGAAATCGTTGATGTAACCGCCGGTGCCGACCACCGGGCCGCCGGTCGTGAAAACTTTTTCGTAACGGCCGGATTGAAATTCCTTCACCGCCGCCGCGATGGCGAACGGCTGAATCCAGCCTTCGACCACGAGGATTTTTGTGGCCACGCGTCTGGTTTGCGCCAGAAACGGCTGGACGTTCAGCACCCATGCCACCGCCAGCGTGAAAAAAATGAGCGCCAACGCCAGCCAGCCGCGCCAGGACAAACCCCAGCGTTCCCTGCGGTTTAACATTCCCCAGAACTTCCGGGACGGAGGTTCAGTCAATCGCCCCAAAGCCTCGCGGTCGTCATTGCCCGAAGATTTCATGAGTTGAGGTTCATGAAGTTTTTTTCATTTCGCGCAGGATGGAAAACAAATTCATGGCCACCCGCCGCGCCGGTGGATAAACAAAAATAAAGGCCGCGCCCGCCAGCAGGCCGGTCGGCGCGCAAATCGCCAGTTGAGCGAGTGGAGAAACTTTCAGCACCGCAGAATGGGTCAACCAGGTCGCGCCGCAAACGACGGCCCAGAGCGGCAGATGTCGCAGGAAACCCATCCACAAGTCACCCGTGCTCACCGGACCGTGCCGGCCCGCCAGCCAGAAAAGAACGGGCATCTGCAAGACCAGACAAGAGGCGGAGTAGGCAATTGCCACACCGGCCGGCCCATACGGCAGTCCGACTATAAAAGATGCAACCACAATGATGGAGATGATTGAATTGGCCAGCAAGGAATCCCGTCCCCGACCCTGGCTCGCAAAAAGCCAGGTGGCCGATCCGGTAAGCGAATACTGAAGGGCGGCAAAGGTGAAGCCGGCAAAAATAATCGCCGCCTTTTCCCATTTTGGCCCCAGCACCACCAGCGTCAGCGGATGGGCCAGCGCGAAAAACATGCCGGTGAACAAAAAGCTGGCCAGGGCAATGGCTTCATAAACCTGAAGAAAATTTCGACGATAACGCTTCGGCTGGTTTTGCAGCCGCGAAAACATCGGGATCAACACCGCTTCAATCGGACACAACAATTGTTCCAGCGGGCGCGCGAGCATGGCGGCGGCCCGGGAATAGAGGCCGACGGAAACCGCCCCATAAAACCGGCCGATCAGCAGCCCGTCCAGCCCACGGGCGATGGAATAGAAAAACGCCCCGGCGGTCAGGTTGGCGCCGAAATGGAGCATTGGCCGGGTGCCGCTTTGCCGGGTGAAAAATTGCGGACGCCAGCGGGATGCCAGCCAAGTCATCACCAGAGCCACCAATCCGGTGGTGAGGTTTAACCCCACCAATGACCAATAGCCGTAGTTCAGCCAAGCCATGCCGATGCCCACCACAATGCCCGCCAGCATGGAACCGACTTGGATGATCGCAATCGCCTTGAATCGCATTTGCCGGCTCAACAGCGCCAGATGCTGAACCGCCGAACCCGCCAGAAAAAAAGTTGCCGAAAGGGCGATGGTAATGCCGATGAGCCTTGGCTCGCGGTAGAACCATGCAATCACAGGCGCGGTAGCCGCCACCAGCAGGCTGATCAAGCCGCTCACCGTGACGTTAATCCAAAAAAGATTGGAAACCTGGGCGTGAGTGATGGCTTCCCGCTGCACTGTCGCCGTGGAAAGACCGGCTTCTTTGAAAATTCGTAAAAATCCCATGACCGTCCACACCATGTTCACCAGCCCATATTCTTCGGGCGTCACAAGTCTGCCCAGAATCATGGTCGAGCCAAGCGTCAGCGCAAATTGGACGCCCTGGGCCACCGCCGTGATGAACCCGCTGGAGATGGTGCGGTCCTTGAGATTGTCCAGCAGATGACCGGTTGAAAAATGCTCCTCGTTTGCGCCGCTTGCCGGGGATTCATGATCCATTTTCAAAGTTGACCCTGACAAATTGGTTGCTGCGTCGCCGACGATCAAAGGTTCATTCCCATCCATGCTGGATTTTTTTGCAATCATCTTGTCTATCTTCGATGTCTCATGGAAAATCAAACAACCGCACGGCGATCCAGATAAAACATCACCTTATCCCACGACCGAAGCAACGACGTTTTCAAATTGGGCAGCAACTCCTGCGCACGACGTGCGACCGGACGACCGCAAATTTTTTCAATCCAGACATATTTCGGGCGCACGCCCGGCAGTTCCACTTTGCCCCCGAGCGTCGCGGCCAGTTGCTGCACTTGCCCGACGATGTCCGGCCGCGACGGATGAAAATAATTCAGCCAGTTGCCAAGATAAGTCACGCACGCCGCGCGCGTCCGTTCGCTGTCTTCCAGCGAACGAAGATAGCCGACATGCAACTGCATGGACAGCCACAATGACGCCAGTTTTTTATCCGACTGGTCCACGTTGCTCAAGCTGCCAAAACCGGACATCCGATAATACGATTTCGGGCCCGGCACAAACCGGACGCCGCTACTCGCCAGCAACACACGGCAAAAATATTCGCCGTCGTCATCCAGCGAGATGCGCGTGTCCCACGGCCCGGCGGCCAGCGTCAATTCGCGGCTCACCAGCCACGTCGCCGGCTGCATGTGCAGGTTTTGCCCCATTTTTCGCAACAGCCATTCCAACGGCGGCTGGTCGGCGCATAGCGGCGTGGTTTCAAACAGCGCGCGCTGCGGACGATACATGAACCGGCCCCAGGCCGAGGAGAAAAGGATTTTTTTATCCGTGTTTTTTTCCACGATTTCCATCTGCCGCGAAATTTTATCTGCGCCCAGCAAATCATCCGCGTCGAGCCACTGGATGAAATCACCTTTGCAAATTGAAAACGCCTTGTTCCGCGCCGCCGACGCGCCCGCATTTTTTTGCGTGACGACCGTGATTTCCGCCCCGGCAAATTTTTGCGCGACCGCGAAAGTTTTATCCGTCGAGCCGTCATCCACGACGATGATTTCCTTGCGCGGCCAACTCTGGCGGAGCGCGGAATTGATTGTGTCCGCGATCCACGGCTCGGCGTTGTAAGCCGGAATCAAAATGGAAACGAGCGGTTTCATTTCAGCAAACGCGAATAAACACCAGTCGTGATGCGCGCCACTTTGCTCCACGAATAGCGCTCGTTCGCAAAATCGCGGATGTCCCGGCGGCGGTCTTTCAAGTTCAAATATAAATCGCCCGCAAAATATGTTTCAATCGTGCGCGCCAAATCCGCCGCGTCGCACGGTTTGAAAACATGACCCGTCCGGCCTTCAATAATTTCATCTTTCAGCGATCCAACGTCGGCGGCGATGGCCGGCAGTCCAAAATTATAGCCCAGAAACAGCACGCCGCTCTGGAAAATATGCGTGTAGGGCAAAATCAAAATGTCCGCCGCCTTGAAATAAATTTCCGTCTCCGCGTCCGGCACATACTCGATCTTCAAAATAATTTTGTCGCGCACCGGGCTGGCGTTGATTTTGGCCAGCAGCCCGGCCCAATATTCTTCGCTGCCTTTTGGCCGTCCCGCGATGATGAGCCGGTAATTTTCTCCGCGCCGGGCAATTTCGATGAACGCGTCCACGAGAAATTCCACGCCCTTGTAGGGCGCAATGTTCCCAAAAAACAAAAGCGTCTTCTCGTCCGCGCTTAAACCCAGCCGCCGCCGCGCCTCGGCCGTCGTCAGCACCGTGTCCGGCACCGTGCCGTTGATGCCAAACGGAATCACGCTCGCCTTGTTTTCGGGAACGCCAAAACCGGAGACGAGTTCGGCCTTCATTTTTTCCGTGTGCAGAAAAATGTGGTCGCATTGGCGATATTGAAATTTCAGCGTCGCCCGGTTGAACCATGAATCGTTCCCGTCACGCGAACCGGCGTTCACATTGTGCGCAGTGAAAACAATTTTTTTGCCGAGCAGCTTGTAAAACAGCATCAGCAAAGTGCGGTCGAACCATTCAAACTTGTTGTTCCACAAAATGTGGAAAATTTTCGGCCGGGCCTTGATCGCGTAGGCGAGCAGCCGGCAATAATAAGCCAGCACGCGCAACAATTTTTTCAGCAGGCCGGCGTTCACACTTTGGTCGCCGCGCAAATTGAGGAAATGAATCTGCGGCGAGGTGTGCAGTTCCGGGCTGTCCACTTCATCGCTGCCGGCAAAATCAAACTGCACGCCCGCCGCCGCCAGCGCCGCCGCCAGGCCCAGTGCGTAGGGCCGGTCGCGGCCGGCCGTCAGCAGGCTGATTTGAGAATTTGCGCCGCTCATCGAAGCTGTTCCAAAACGGCGTTGAATACTTCCGGCAACGAAACCGACGTGATCGCGCGCTCATCTAGGCCGCGCTTGAAGAAAAATTCCGCGAGCAGCGGCGAGGTGATCTGCCGCTGGATGCCGTAACCGTAAATTTCCCACGGGCTTGTGCAGTTGAAAATCGTCACGCAGCGTGTCCCGACCGCCAGCGCGAAGTGCATCGGAAGGCTGTCACCGCTCACGAGGCAGCGGTGGTTTTTCACATCGCCCAGATGTTCGAGCAGCGACGCGCGCTCCGGCAGCACGTTCACGGTCAGTCCTTTTTTCTCCAGTTCGGCTTTTAGCGCGGCGTAGTAAGCCCAATTTTTCATCGGCCAAACATGGCCGGCCTTGGGTGCAATGGCCACATCACCGGACAAACTGGTTTTGACCGGTTCAGGCAGCAGATATTTTTCACCTTTGAATTGAAGTCCAAGGCCCGCAAAAATAAAATCCTGATAGGTGCGGCGGTTCTCCAGTTTTAATTTGTCCGCCGCCGCCTTGCCAAACCGGCTGATGAGGCTCAAGTCAAACCAGCCGCGCGAATCATCCGTGTAAGTCAACACGCCGTTCGCATCCATGAAAGCACCGAACAGTTTTTTAATTTTCAACTGCGGCAGAAACTGGGCGACGTCCAGCGTGTCTTCCAGATTGATGACGAGGTCGTATTCGCGGTCGCAAAACTGCGCGCGCTGCTCCCACAAAACCGCGCGCAGCGTCTTCGTCAGGCCGGTGAGCAGCGCGACATTTTTTGCGGCGGTGATCCACGAGACTTCGCCGGCGAGATGTTTCAGCAACGGCGTGGTGCGCACGACATCGCCCGTCGCGCCGAGTTTGAGAATGAGGATGTTCGACATGAAATTGTTTTTTGGCGGGAAAAATTTGTGCGGTGACGCGTCTTGGCGGCAATTTTATTTTACGGCGGCCATTTTGTTTGCCGGAACCTGGCCTTCGATGATGAAGGTTTCAAACGCGTTGATCGCCTCGTTGCCGATTTCGCGGCCATGCGCTTCAATCCCGCGCAGATTGGGATCGTCACTGATGCCCGGCGTGAAATTTTTCAAATCGGCGAACCCGCAGCGCGCCATCGTGGCCTTCAGCGTTTCGGGATCGTAAAGAAACTGGTGGCCCCACGCGCGGAAGGCGTTGTTGAGGACGAACACGGGTTGGCAATCCACCGGCTGCGGCTCCAGAATTTTCACGATGAAATCCACATATGCGTTTTGCGCCGGCGTGGTTTCGAGCGCAAGCAGCCCGACCAGCACGCGCAGGTTCGGCGTGGCGATGCGGATGCGGCCGCCCGGCTTGAGCACGCGAAACGAGTCGCGCAACATTATCATGGCGCCGGGATGATCTATGTGTTCAACCATGTGTTCACAGGCGATATAGTCGAACGTGTTGTCCTCAAACGGAAATGTCCGCGTGGCATCGAGATAAGCCACGTCGGCGCTTTCGGGAACGAGGTCCGTGTTGAGCCAGCCGGGCAGCGGCGTGTGGCTGGTGCCCAACTGCAACTTCCTGACCGGATGCGCAGCAAGATAAGCCGCGATTTGTCTCCGGCGCGAAACCAGGCTGCGGAGTTGTTTCAGATCCATCCGGCCGGCGCGCGCCGCCCGCACCAAGCCGACGACAAAACCCGATTTCTTGGCCGTTTGTTTGATTCGTTGCCGAAGAGGTTGCATAAGTTTGTTCGCGATCTCAAGTTTGCCAAGCCCGTCCGACCAGCAGCCGGTTCACCGCTTCCAGCGTCAGCACGGCGTTGATTTCCGACGCAAAATTGTTGCGACCGGCCAGGTGTTCCGCAGCCATCCGCTTGACGGCATCCGGCCGCCAAAACGGACTGTTCTGCGCGGCGGAAATTTTTTCATTCACATAAGCCGCCAATTCGTGGCGGAACCAGCGGCTGTAATGAAGATATTTGTGCAGTCCAGCGAGTTTCGTTTTCACCATGAAAAAATTGAAGGCCGGATCGAACGCCGACACTTTGCGCGGCAGCCCCTCGTTGTAATAATAATCCAGCTTGAACGTCACCTCGGCAAAAATCCGCCGCGCCCAAAATGCCGGGCCAGAATTATGTCCGGTAAAACCGCGATCAGTCGGAATCGCGCTCATAGCCGGGTTGCTCGCATGGATGAACCGCGCGGCGGGCAGCGATGAATTGCGAAGCTGCGCCGGCATTTGATAGGCCAGCGCGACAAGCTCATTGTCGAGATACGGCGTGCGAAAAGTCACCTGCGAACGGCCGGCGGCCACGCTGCCAAAAAGATTCCACGGAATTTCCTTGAAGCCCGCAAACGTGGCGGGATGCGTTTGGTCTTTCTGCGCGGCAAGCTGGCCGGTGGCGGCTTCAATTTTGCGCGCCAGATCCGGGCTGAACAGTTCCGACGCGAGACGCAGCGGCTTGCAGGTGGAAATGCCGCGCAAAACTTCGCTGCCAAAATTTCCCGTGAGCCGCCACACCGACAACGCGCGCGCCTGCCGGTGAAAATAAATTTCATGCGCGCCGTAAATTCCGAAAGCGCCATCGGTGACATAAACCGTCCGGTCGGCGTGAGCGGCGAAATCCGAGAAAAAATCCGGTCGCAGGCGCAGCAGTTGATGTTCGAGGCCGCACGCTGCCGCCACGCGCGCGGCGATTTTGTCATCCAGCGTGGTCTCGCCATTCTGGCCGGCAAACGTGTAGCAGGTTTGGTTGCGATTGTTCTCCGACCGGCAGGCCATGATCATCCGCGTATCCAGCCCGCCGGTCAGCGCGATGCCGAGGTTGGATTCCGTGGCAAAATACGGCGGCAGAATTTTTCTGAAAGTTTCCGCGAACCTGGTTTCAAACTCTTCGGCGGCGAGCACCGGCTGCGCTTCCCAAGTTGCCGGCGAAAAATATGTTTCCCGGACGCATTGATCGTTCGCAAATTTCCAAAGCGCGCCGCCCGGGAGCCTTTGGACGCCTTGAAACAATGTCCGTTCTTCCAAGGTGCTGCCAAAGGCCAGAAATTGGGCGACTCCTTCGTGATCGAATTCGCGCAGTTCCGGCAGGATGCGCAGGAGCGCCTTGGCCTCGCTGGCGAAATAAAAAGCGTCGTCGGTTTCGTGCCAATAAATCCGCTCCATGCCGTAGCGGTCGTTGAATAGAAAAACTTTCCGCTGCCGCCGGTCAATCAGCAGGCCACTGAAAAGGCCGTTCAATGCTTCAAAAAACTTCTCGCCCTGTTCCTCGTAAAGATGGACGAGGCAGTCACCGCCGGTTTCGGAAAATGTGTGGCCGTTTTGTTTGAGCCGGTTTTTGGTTTCCGCGTTGACAAAACATTCGCCGGAAGAAACGAGCGCGACGTCCTTTTGTTCGTTCTGGAAAACCTGTTTCGCAGCGAAAGAATTTTCGTGTGCGATCCAGCCGGCGCAAACGCCCAGTTCCGGCGCAGCAAAAGTTCCCGTCACATAAAAACGCTCGTGCCGCATCGTGGCGGCCATCGTGTTCACGAGGCGCGCAATTTCGGCGGCGGGTCTGCGGCTGATGATGCCAACGATTCCAGGCATGGCTTAATTGGCTTTCACTTGCGGCGAGTTTTCCTTCTTGGCGATCATCGCGGCGACTCGTTCGACCAGCGCCATATTTTCATCCGAAAACTTGCGGGCAAAAAGCATTTCGCCTGGCCCGTGGGCGTCCCGTGGAGCTACTTTATTTTGTGACTCAAAATACTCCAAATGTTGGGCGTTGATCATTTCCGGATGGTGCGCCGGCGAATGCCAGTCTTCAAAAACCAGATGCCGTCGAATTTTGGATTTGAACGGTGAGTTGCCAAGAATCGTATGGATCAGCGTTTCGTCCGATGCGTGCGTATTTTCGTAGAATCGCTCTAGCTCCGGCTGCCGCTGCCGGGTGGAAATGATGTATTCGCAGGCCGCGCGGGACAACGCCCACCAGGTATGGCCTGTGTAGGGTTCCATGCTACCCAGATATTTGCGATAATCACGCTGCGCGAAACCCATTTTAGCCAAGGCCCGGAAAATGAAACGCAGGACGGGGCGCGTGGACGGAAACCGGATTGTGTTGATGCGCGAAAGGGGCATCCCGGGTCCAGGCAGCTTGATCATGGAAATAAATTCGCGCCCTTGGTTGGCCGCCAGAAAATCGCGGATATACAGTCCACTGCGCAGCGGAAAATCGCTGCCGCTCATCAGCACGAAATAATCGTGGCGCTGCGGCGCGGCCAGCGCCCGCTGGGTCAGGAGAAAAATGGCTTCGGTCTGCGAAAATTCGCCCCAATACACGGGCCGGCGGTCTTCAATGAAAAAAACCTTCTCGCCGCGGATATCGTTAAACGGTTCGAGGGAAAATTTGGCATCAATGTGGATGAAAAACGCCGCGTCGTCGCACGCCAGACATTCAACGGCCTTTTTGATGAGCCGTGGATTCCGGTGTCCGAGGATGAGATAGGCGATCTTCACGCTGGTTCAGGAATGGCGGATTTGCGGTTTGAAAAATTGGAGCCGGCGGAAGGAATGGAACGCTCCATCTGCAAAATATAATTTGACTGCTCTAGCGTTAAGCTACACCGGCGATCCATTGGTAAATTATTTGGAAGCAGCATTCAGGTTGGCCCGCAAGGTCGTATAGCCCCGCTCGCCCAGCCGGGCGATGAGTGCCGGAACATGTTCAGCAGAAATCAATGCGCCGGTGTTTTCACCTTCCAATTCATATATCGCATAGCCCGAGCGGATCAAAAGATTAAGAATTTCCTCCGGCTGGCTGTGCGCCATTTTTTGCGCGATGGGACAGAATTCAAAAAACAGGGTTTTGATCACGCCCGCTGCGAGCAGTTTTGACATGCCCCGCAAAACCTCGGGTTCATAGCCTTCCACATCCATCTTCATCACGTCTATGGTTCCGACGCGCGCCAGCGCGGCGTCACCAGTCGTCACCTGGACTTGGGATTTGGCGACCTGCCCCCGCTGTTGATTGCTGGGATGCCGGCTGGTGTATTCCGGCACGAACGAGCCGACACACGATTCCGCACCGTGGAAAAATTCCAGGGTTCCTTCTTTGGCTCCCAAACCGACGTGAAACGACTCGCACTGCGGAAATGCCTTCAAATTTTTCTGCAAGATCGGGTAGATCCGGGGATTGGGTTCAAAGGCAAACACCCTGACTTTCGGAAATCGCCGCGCCACCTGCTGGGAAATAAACCCGACATTCGCGCCAACATCCACAAAGACCCCATTCTCTGGCAGTGCCTCGCAAATGTAGCGGACCAAAAAAAATTCGTAACTGCCAGAAAGCATTTTGAACCGGTTGGGTATCCAGCCGGTCGGGTCGGTCCAAAAACCCGCTACCGGTTCGATCAGCGAAATGGTTTGACGGATCACCGGACGGCCAATTGATTTCAGAAGATTCTTCATTTTATTTCCGGTCAGGTTTTGAGGTTCTGAAAAATTTGGAGCCGGCGGGAGGAATTGAACACTCCATCTGCCAAATACAATTTGGCTGCTCTGACGTTAAGCTACACCGGCGACAAGGCATGAGAAATTAGAACAATTTTTCGGAAGGTAAAGCCCAATGCCTTTCAATCTTCTTTGGCCGCCGCCGCCGGCTTTTTTGCCGCGACCAGGCGGCTGCGGATTTTCAGGAGCACATTCAACACCGGGGCCGGCAGTAATCCGACCGCGCCGCGATAAAGCCGCAGGCCGACGTAGATTTTTCCTTTGAGCGTCAGCGGAATGTAGTAACGCGGAAAATCAACCTGCTCAAAACCGTTGCGCCGTTTGAATTCCACGAGCGAACCGTCCTTTTTGTTTCCGTAAATGTAGTTGCCATAGACGAAATAGCCGACGCCTTTTTGCGCGCAGATTTCCATGGCCTTGGACAGCAGCGCATTCATCGGGCGCTTGTCGTAATGTGAATTGAGCGCGAGAATGGCCATGATGGAGGCAAGGCGGTCCACATGAACCATCTTGATGAAGCCAATCAGTTCGCCCTCGAAATACGCGGCAATGAAATCGCTGCGCTCCACATACGTCGCGTGTTCGCGTTTGATCTGCTCAAAACTTTTTCCGTAATGCCAGAAAGGCCGGCCCTGCCGCACCGGCGTCTCGTTGCAAATTTTGTGGATGCCGCGCGCCAGCTCGTCGTCAAACGGCGCGACCTTCACCTCGACTCCGCGCTTCGCGGCGCGGCGCGTGTTCTTGCGCGATTCCTGCGGCAGCTTTTCCCACCACGCCTCGAAGGTCGTGACCGGCACCGCCGCGTAATTTTCCCACTCGACGGGATAAGAAAATTTCGGCTGCAAATCCGGCGGGCGCTGGAAAAAGGTCAGCACATCCGCCGGCAAACCGCTTTGCCGGAGCGCGGCGATGAACCTTTTAGGATCTTTGACCAGTTCGCCTTCCGTCACGTCTTCGTCGCGGATGGACGCCGTTTTCACCCAGCCGCCTTTGACGATCACCGTGCGCCCGTCAATTTCCACGGACGGCACCATCGTGTTCTTCCCCTTGACGCGGATTTCGACTTGGCTGACCGGCATAAAATTTTCAATGTGAGGAACGGACGGTGCGCAGCCATTGCTCAAACATCACGAGGCTGAACAGCAGCTTGTGGTTGTCCTGCCGGCGCGACTGGTGGTCGTCCAGGAGTTTTTTCACGGGCGCGGGCTTCAGCACCGAATACATCAGCGAACTGCCGTCCAGCAGCAGCTCGGAAATTTTTCCCGTCGCCGAGTTGTTGAACCAGTCGTCCACCACGTTGACCGCAAAGCCGCGTTTCTTGCGTTTCAAAATCTGGCGCGGCAGGAATTTTTCACAGACGCGGCGGTGCAGCCATTTGCGTTCGCCGCGCCGCACTTTGAAGCCCGCACCCAGCCGCTGCGCAAATTCCACGACGGTGCGGTCCAAATACGGCACGCGCGCCTCGAGGCTGTGCGCCATCGAGAGCTTGTCGGCATACATGAGCAGTTCGTCCGGCAGCGAGGAGCGGATTTCCAGCAGCGAGAAGCCGCCGAGTTCATCCAGCTTTTCCATCTGCGGCAGCAGCGACCGCCAGTAATCCACCAGCCCGGAAACTTGTCCGCCGCCGGCGCGGAAAAGACCGTTCACGGTTTCGCCCGGCACCAGCGAAAAAACTTTTTGATAACGCTCCAGCCGGTCGGCGATGCCGAGCGAATGCACGCCGCGCTTCAAGGTTTCGTTGCGCGGCAATTTTGAAATGATTGAACTGGCGAAGGCTTGAATCCCCTTGGGCAAACCGCGCCAGCGGTCGCCGTAGTGGACGCCCAGATGCCGTTTGTAACCGCCAAAAAGTTCGTCCGGCCCCTGCCCGATCAACGCCACCTTCACGTCCTGCCGCGCCCGCTGGCAGACGAAATACATCGGCACGATGGACGAACTCGCCACCGGCTCCTCGAGAAAACGGACGATGTTCGGCAGCGCTTTTTCAAATTCTTCCTGGTCCAGCATCACCTGGTTGTGCCGCGCGCCCAGAAGCGAGGCGCTTTCGGCGGCATCCACCAGTTCGTCATCCGTGTAATTTTTCCCGTAGCCGATGGTGTAGGCCGGCCAGTCGCGGCCGTGTTCGTTCATCAGCGCGAGCAGCAGGCCGGAATCCAGTCCGCCGCTCAACAGGATGCCGACCGGCACGTCGGCCAGCAGGTGCCGCTTCACCGCGCCGCGATAAAGCCGGAGCAGTTCCTCCGCAGCCTCGCCGTCCGACGGCATGGTGGCGAACGGCTCCGGCCGGAAGTCATACCAGCGTTCTTCGCGGCATTGTCCATTTTCAACGACCAGCATCGTGCCCGCTGCAAGTTTTTTCACGCCTTGGAAAATGGTCAGCGGCGACGGCGTGTAGCGGAAGCGCAAAAACAAATTCAGCGCGTCGGGATTCACTTCCGGCCGCGAATTTTCCGCCGCGAGCACCGGGCGGATTTCGGAGCCGAAACTCAATTTTCCGCCGGCCAGCTTGTAGTAAATCAATTTAATGCCCATCGCGTCGCGCGCCACGACGAGCTTCTTTTTTTTCACGTCCCAGATCGCCACGCCGAACATTCCGTTGAGATGATTGAAGACGCCGTTGCCCCATTGCTTGTAGCCGTGGATGATGACTTCCGTGTCCGAACTCGTGCGGAATTTGTGGCCGGATTTTTCCAGTTCGGCGCGCAGTTCCCGGTAGTTGTAAATCTCGCCGTTGAAAACGATCCAGATGGATTCCTCCGCGTCGGACATCGGCTGATGGCCGCCGGCCAGGTCAATGATGGAAAGCCGGCGGAAACCGAAGCCGAGCGAACGGTCGAAAAAATATCCGTCGTCGTCCGGGCCGCGATGAAACATCGTCCGTGACATCCGCCGGATCATTTCCTGATCCACCGGCTCGTCGCCGTCAATTTTAACTTGTCCGCAAATGCCGCACATGATTTTTATTTTTAGAGCCGGCAGTTGATTTCGCGCAGGTAAAACGCCAGCGATCGGAACATCTGCGACTGCGCCCAGCGGTGCATCGGCACGTTGTCCCAGCCGGATTTCAGCTTGCGCGAGCGGAACGAGCCGTCGGGTTTGACCCAGTCCTTCAAGACGCCGTTGAGGACGGTCTCCAAAGTTTTTTCAAGCTGCGGAAAATCCTTCCGCAGCAGCAGGCACAGGTTGATGCACTCGGCGCAGTCGTAAAGCTCGCATTGATAGACCGTCATGCGCGGGGCCTTGGAAAAAGGCCGGGGCATTCCGTCCTCGGCGAAAAGATTTTTCAAGTAGTAATTCAGGCCGCTTTCCAGCGCGTCATAAATCCGCCGGTCGCCGGTCAGCAGATAAATTTTCGCCAGCGCCTTCATCACGAAACAGGTGTGAAAATGATCCACGAAATCACGCACGCCGTCCACCGCGTAAGGCCACGAGCCGTTTGGGTTCTGCGTTTCCAGGACAAAATTCACGTTGAGGCCGGCGGTTTTCAGCAGTTCGTCGTTGTTGAAAAATTTTGCCGCCGTCACCAGCATGGTCGCGCGATAAGCCGAGGCGTTGACGATTTTTCCCTCGTCGTGCGGCGTGTAGGAACAGGTGTTGGCGTGCTCGGAAAATTTGAAGTCCTTGATGTCCGTCGTCGCGTGGCGGACGATGGATTCGAGGATCTGCCGCCACTCCGCGCGCTCGCGCAGCTTCTTGACCTGCAGGAACGCCTCGAAAACATAGGGCGTCGTCGTGATGAGCGGCGTGTGCGCCTTGATGGTGCCCGTGCGCGTCACCCAATGAAACGGATAGCCCCAGCAAAATTCCCGGTAGCCGGGGCTGCGCGTTTTCTCCAGCACTTCCAGAAAATGAACCGCCTTTTCCAGATAAGCCGCCGCGCCGGTCGCCTCGTGCAAAAACGCAAAACCCATCGCGTAGTGCGCGTCGGCAATCGGCAGGCGGATCGGATGATGAAACAGCCGCCGCGCGTCCGGCAAATACGCCTCGCAAAAAACCATCGGCGCGACCGCCGGCGTCCCGATCACCTTGTTCAAGTAATAAAGCCGCTTCGCAAGCCTGCCGAACGGCCCGGCAAAAAAGGACTGGTGATCCCACGAAACTTCGCCGTAATTTTCCAGCCAGCCGGTGAAGTTCGTCAGCGTGACGGAAACTTTTTCGGCGAGCGGCGGCATGGGTTTGGCGGCGGCCATTCAGTTGGTCTCCTTGGCTTCGTTGACGACGCGGAAATTATCCGCTTTTTTCAGGTGCAGCAACGAGCGCAGGATGGCCTTGAGTTTTTTCATCTGATCGGCGCGGTGAAATTTCATCAGCTCGTCCGAGACCGGACGTTTTACCCGGCGCAGCGCGGCCCAAAAATATCCGGCAAACAACGCAAGGCCGCCGACCACAAACGGTTTTTTCGCCAGGCGATACGTCACGCGGAACATCTGCCAGATGGGTGAGCCGCCAAGGTAATAATCTTTTTCGCCGTAGGAAAATAGCGCGACGACCTCGCTGCGCTCCGCCGTGCCCATCGAACGGTGGTGATGATAGCGTTTGTCAGCAAACGAACGCACCGTCCAGCCCTTGAGCCGCGCCATCATCACGGCAATCCAATCCACGCCGCCCGCCGGATTGGCGACGTAGCCGCCCACCTCGCGAAAACAGTCGCGGCGGAAAAGCTGGGCCGGACCGGCGACATAATTTTCTCCCTCAAAACTGTCCTTCGTGGAATCGTAGCCGCCGTCCTGCGTGAACGGCGTGCCGGCGCAGCCGAGCTTCGGATCGGCGGCCATTTTTTGCAGGACGAATTCCATGTAGTCGGGCGCGAAATTTGTGTCGGTGTCGAGGTTGCCCACGACGTCAAAATTCACGCGATCTGCCTCAAGCTTCGCAAACGCGGCGTTCACGTTGTTGGCCTTCGCGGCGAAGCTGCGGCCTTCGCGACGCGGATTGTGGATGACGCTGATCCACGGAAAATTTTTGGCGTAACTGTCGGCGATTTCACCGGTGCGGTCGGCGGAGCCATCGTCCACGATGATCCACCGCTCCGGCAACTGCGTCTGGCGCGTGACGGAATCCAGCGTCAGCGCAATAAGTTTGTCCTCGTTGCGAGCAGAACTGATGAGCACATATTTCATTTTTCCGGAGTTTTGATCTGCGCAAAAATTTCGTCCATGATGCGCGCGGTCAGAATGATTTCCCGATACGGAATCGGCGGCGCGCTTTGAGTTTTGATGCTTTGATGAAAACGCTCGATCAGCTCCTTCATGCCGGAATCCTGATGCAATTTACAGCGTAAAAAGTCGAAAATGTTGACGCACGCATTGCGAAGATGCTGCCGGGCGTTCACCAGCGGCGGCACAAAAAAAGTCAGATAACTTTTGTAAGTCTTGTTTTCGAGCCGCAACAAACTGCCGCTGGAACTGTCCACAAAAATTGAATTCTTCGGGCCGCAGACGCGCAGATAATTCAAGCCGGGCTTGATCTGCGTCGAAAAGCAGAAGAACGCGGTCGTGCCATTTTCATCGCGCAGAAAAACGCGCAGTTCGTCCCGCACTTCCTGGCCGCCGAGATTTTGCAGCAACGGACTCTGATGCGCGTGCGCGGAAATTTCAACTTCGCCGCCCAAAAATTCGGTGAGCCTGGCGATGCCATGGCTGATGAGATTGTGAAACAACTGGCCGGGCAACTGGCGGACCCAATGCGTTTTGCTGCCGAGAATCGGACCGACATAGCTGGTGTCGCTCAAATCATACGGCCAGTGGCTTTCAACGTGGACCGGACGGCCACCGAGAAAATCCTGCGCGACGAGCCGGCGCATTTCGAGCATTTCCAAGGTGAATTGATAATTGTGTCCTGCGGTAATTTTCAGATTTTTATTTTCCGCCAGCCGGATCAATTCCTCCGCTTCCGGCGCGGTGACGGTGAACGGCTTTTCGAGATAAACGTGGCAGCCGGCTTCGAGGCATTGTTTGGCCAGTGAAAAATGTCCCTGCGGTGGCGTGGTGATGTGGACGACATCCGGCTTGGCGAGGCGCAACATTTCTACCGCGTCGGTAAAACAGGCGGCGACGCCAAAACGCTCGCCGAGCTGGTTGGCCATGAGCACTTCGCGGTCGCACAACGCGACGACTTCGCACCCGCCGATGCGCCGGAACGCAAGCAGATGCTGGTCGGCGATCTTGCCGCAGCCGATGATGGCGACGCGGAGCGTCATTTATATTGCGCCAGAAATAATTTCATCGCGTCCGCAAGCGGAACTTTTTGTTTCCAGCCAAGGCGTTCGTGTAATTTTTGATTCGTGTAACGGTTGCCCTGCCATTCGGCGGCGCAGCGACGGCGATTGAACACGGGCGGCAACTGGCCGCCGGATTTTTTTGAATAATTTTCCCAAAGCACGCTGCCGAGTTTTGCGAGCGGATACGGCACCCAGACGGAAAAAAATGATTCCGCCGATTTGCGCGCGGCCAAAAATTCGCGGCTGGTCATCTTTTCATCGTCCACGACATTGAAAGTTTCGCCGTCCACACCCGGCGTGAGAGCGGCGAGCACGATGGCTTCGGCGCAATTGTCCACGAACGTCAGCGGCAGTTCGTTTCCGCCGCCGAGATGGATGAAAAAACCAAATGTGTTGATGCCGACGCGCCCGCTCAATTCGGATTTGCCGGGGCCAAAAACCATGCCGGGCCGGAGAATGACAAACGGCAGATTCCGCTTTTTTCCGTAATCGCGGACAATTTTTTCCTGCTGCAATTTGCCGAAGCCGTAGGCGTCGTGGCGTTCCTGCGGTGCATCTTCGAGCGGAGCCGTTTCGTCGAGCAGCGCGTGCCGCTCCATTTTCAAATTGGAATAGACGGCGAACGAGCTGACGTTGACGAACCGCTTGGGCTGGCCGAGTTCGAGAAACGCCTCGATCAAATTTCGCGTGGCGAGCGCGGAATTCATGAACGCACCGGCAAAGGATTTATCAAAGCCGGCGGCGAGGTGGATGATGACGGAAACATCACTCGCGGCAGTCTTGCAGTCCTCGCGGGAGAGCAGGTCGCCGGTGACAATTGCGGCATTTTTTCCGGCGGGATGGTTGCCAAGAATGGCCTTCAGCTTTTCAAGTTTGCTGGACGGACGCACGAACAGCCGTAAGTTGACGAAGCCGCGTGCGAGCAGATTTTCAACGACGCGCGTGCCGATGAAGCCGTTGGAGCCAGTGACCAATACAAGGTCAGACGGCGAAACAATATGTGCCAAATTCATTAGAATTCGACGGAACTTTTCGAAGAGCCCGACCTGTTTTAGTGTGCTGACAAACCAGTTGGCGGAGTCAAGTTCACGGTGGGAACCGGGTTGGTAAGTCCGTCTTGAGCCGATGTTTCCCCCTGCAATGGGTGCGGATAAACCAGCGGGATGTAGCCCGGCTTGGCAATACCGTCAAAATAGTCCCGGTTCTGTTGAATGACGTCAAAGCCGCTGTTGGTGAAATCGGCGGAGACCCCGTTCAGCGTATTGTTCCACCAATAGAGCGGCTCGCTGACTTCATTGGCCAGCGGCGGAATCGCGCCGCCGACGACGTTGGCATCGTAAAATGTCCAGCCGCTGTTGGTCCCGGCCAGATAGTCGCCGGAACCCAGCCCGATCTGATCAAACGCCCGGATCACCCGGTGAAACTGATAAACATCGCCATTTTTAAGGGTAAAATTCGGTGTCTGCGGGCCTTGGTCGGCGGAGCCGTTCTTGGGATTGACCACTGACAAAGTATTGGTGGTGTTGGAGACGATGGTGCCGAACCAATAGACGGGAGCTTGGTTGTCATCCGTGAAATAATACGGCGCATGGGTGTTGATTATCGTGTAGCCCGCCCACTGATTGTTGGTCCAGGCAACATTGGGGAAAGTGATGTCACTTGTCAGCCAGACGTAATTGTTCGTCGCCACCCCGTCCGGCCCGCTCCAAACTCCCTGACCGTATAAGGCCGGATCGTTGCTGTCAAAAGGGCAGATGCCATCGGCGCCATCCACCGTGGTGCACCACTGCTCCACCCGCTTGAAAAAAGTGGTCTCTACATATTTCCAGCCAACCACGGTATTGCTGAAGATAACCCCGGTGCCGCCGCGCAGCAGCATGGCCGGGTTTTGTTCGCAGGTTGAATTATTGGCGACGAGCACATTGTTGTAAATCTCGTAACTGCGCTGGCCGCGCACTGGCGAGCCTTCGGTGCCGTGGTTCTGGTATTGGCAGTTGTAACTGGTGTTGTAACGGATCACCACGCTGCCGCCGCCGTCCGCATCTTCCATGCAGGCCAGATTATTGACGGCGTTGGTGAAGAAACAATTCTCAACATAAAGCGCGCTGGTTCCTCCGTAAGGATAAGGAACCGAGTAGCTATAGGAGCCGCTGATGTCGCTGTCCGACTCGGTCAGCCGCATGATTTGGCCGGGAAAATACCTGGTAATGTTAAACACGCAATCATCAATCAGTCCGGAGTGGACGTTCCAAATCTTTATGTTCTGCATCGGAATACCGTTGAATATCATGTGGTCAATCCGCCACGGCACCGAGTGGCCGTCTTGCGCTGCGGCACTGACGTGATCGGTGTTCATCCAGATGCAGCCCACGTCCAGATCGTTCTCCACATTGGTTCCCTGGATGGTGAAATTTGAAATGCGGGTGGGATTGGCCGCCGTCAGCGCGTTGCACGCAATCAGCACAATGTTGCCGTTGGCGCCCGAACCGCACGCGATGGTCGTCTGGTTGGTGCCCGAACCAGACAACGAGACGCCGGCGGGAAGTGACAGTGTTTGATACCAGACATTTGTCCCCGGCGGCATGAGCACCGTGTCGCCCGGCGACGCCAAATAGCAGGCATTCCTCACGTCGGCAAAAGACGTGCTGGGAGCCTGAATGGTGCTGGCCTGGCACAGGCAGCCAAGAAACAGCAGCACCGCCCCGGTCAAAATTGTGATGGTTGATTTCGTCATTAGCTACAATTTCATTTACAGCAATATACGAGCCAGTCGTCTTGGCAGAAACATTTGTTTTTGGCAGATTAATCTGGGGCGGATCCTTGTATTTCACACGCCAGATTTGTTGCCGCCAGCCATTTTATGGACACTGGACTCTACTGGTGTCCGGCTCCAATTCATCCGGGCTGGCGTCCAATTGTTCCGGCTGCGACCGGGCGTGATAATCAATGGCAATGATGAAAAATATGAAAAACGGAAAGCTATAAGTTCGGAATGCGGCCTCCGTCCAATTATAGGCGATGAAAGCCGCCAGATAAGCCAGCCGGAACCGGCCAAAGTCAAAGTCGGTGAGCAGCGTGCGAAGGGCTTTGAAATAGGTGGCAAGAAGCATTGCCAGCGTGATGAAAACGCCCAGCAGCCCCAATTGAATATAGGTTTCCAGGTAGCCGTTGTGCGCCTCGTTGAGCATAAAGGAAAATTGCTTGGAAACCAGTGCCGGACGGTCCCCCAGCCAAAAACTTTCAAAGCCGGCCCCAAAAACCGGGTTGACGTCAAAATTCAAAAGAATCCGCCAGATTATGGTCCGGTCTGTGAGGGTCGAATCGCGGCCCAGCGCGGCAATCACATAATTGTGAATGCCAAAAAATAATTCCGCCAGGGCGCATATCACCAGGCCGCTCACCAGATAAACGCCCACGCGCCGCCGGTCCAAATTTTTGAGGCCGACAAACGACAGGATTGCCACGGCCAACGCGAGGCAACCGAGCGACGTGGCGCTATGCGCCATGTAAAGCAACCAACTGATCAGTCCTAAAAAAATTCCGCACAGAATCAATTCGTTCCGGCGTGTCCTGGTCTTTTCGCGCCGCTGCACCCGCAGAAAATGCCAGACGAAAAAAAGACCGATGACAAAGCTATCACAGCCCAGCGCGTTTTTGTTCGTGGTGATGCCGGTGTTCGTCGGCAAACCGCTCCAGGCGTCAAAGGTCCGCCCCCATTGCGAGAAATACTTGATGAACAGAATGGAAACCGGAACGACCACATAGGCAAATCGCTTCAGCAATCGCGTCAGCGACTCGATTGGGTCAGGCTCGGTGAGGAGGACGAGCACCATGACCGGCTGTCCAAACAGCTTGATCCAGCGCTTGAAGGCGACAAACGGAAAGTCGGACCAGACAATCGCCACCAGGCAGTAGCACAGGTAGATCGTAACCCAGCGGTTTTGCCGCATAAATTCCGCAACGTTGACGCGCCGTTGGTAGAGGACATAAATTCCAGACGCAATGAGAATGAAGAAAACGGAGGCGTCAACCGGGCTGCCCTCTTCCACCGAAACAGCACCGACATTCAAGCCGAAGAGAGCCAGCCACTCGGACAGCAAACGAGTGCCGCTGAGGATTATCCAGAAAAACGGGAGCCAGAGCGCCCCGGTGACATTAGGCCGCTCACGGAAGTCCCGCCGGAACAGCCAAACAATGAAACCGATACAGACGGCTGATGCTATGATTGGCGACATTTCAGAAAAGACTGTTCAAAAACCGTCCAGTCGGTGAGGTATCGTTGGCAAACAGATCAGGCGGCGAAGAATTTTTTTATTGCCTCCGCCACATACCGGATCATGTCATCCCTCATCTCCGGGAAAATCGGCAGCGACAAAATCCGCGACTGGTTCGCGTAAGCCACCGGAAAATCCGCCGGCTGGTGGCCAAGATACGAATACGCCGGATAAAATGGCAGCGCCTTCGGATAATTCAAAACCGTGCCGATGCCCGCGTCGGCCAGATGTTTTTTGAGCGCGTCACGCTTCTCGGTGCGGATGACATAAAGATGATAAACGTGGTCACGATTGGCGGCGACTTTGGGCAAAACCAAATCGCCCATGCCCGCGAGCAGTTCGTTGTAGCGCGCGGCAACTTTGCGGCGGCCTTCCGTCCATTTGGCAAGATGCGGCACCTTCACGTTGAGAATCGCGGCCTGCAAACCATCGAGCCGGCTGTTGATGCCTTCCATGATGTGTTCGCCCTTGCCGCCGTGCCGCGCATAAGTCGCGCACCAGTCGGCGAGCTTGTCGTCGTTCGTCACGAGGCCGCCCGCGTCGCCATACGCGCCGAGATTTTTTCCCGGATAAAATGAAAACGTCGCGGCATTGCCAAATGTGCCAACGAGTTTTCCCTTGTAATGCGCCAGATGCGATTGCGCGCAGTCTTCGATGACCCACAGCTTGTGTTTTTTGGCGATGGCCATGATCGCGTCCATCTCTGCCGGCTGACCGTAAAGATGCACCGGAATAATTCCCACCGTGCGCGAAGTGATTTTCGATTCAATCTGCGCGGCGTTGAGATTGAACGTGTCGTTTTCCGTGTCCGTAAAAATAACTTTTCCGCCCGCCTGTGTGATGGTTTCCGTCGTCGAAATCCACGAGTGCGCCGTGGTGACGACCTCGTCGCCCGGCTTGATGCCGAGGCCGCGCATGGCGATGTAAAGTGCGTCCGTGCCGTTCGCGCAGGAGACGCAATGCTTCATGCCCATCGCCTCGGACCAGAGCATCTCGAATTTGTCCACGTGCGGGCCGCGAATGTAGGCCGAGTTGGTGATGACATCCTGGATGGCGGCATCAATCTCCGGCTTGATCGTCAGATATTGGGCGTGCAGGTCAACAAACGGTATTTTCATATTTCAATTCGAGTTTCAGAGTGCGCGTAAAAATTTCGCGGGATTGCCGGCATAAATTCCGGGCTTAGTGATGTCTTTCGTCACGACCGAGCCGGCACCGATCACGACATCGTCGCAAATGTTCACCGGCAGCACCGTCGAATTGGTGCCGATGCTGACGTGGCTGCCGATTTTGGTGGAAGCCCACAAATCGCGGTTCTGGTTCGCCGGGCCGCCGGTCTTGAACAAATCGTTGATGAACATCACGCCATGCGAAATCACGCAGTCGTCGCCAATCGTCACGAGGTCGCAGACGAACGCGTGCGACTGGATTTTGCAGCGCCTGCCGATGACCGCGCCGCGCTGGATTTCCACGAACGGCCCGACAAACGTGCCGTCGCCGATCGTGCAGCCGTAAAGGTTCACCGGCTCGACGACCGTCACGTTTTCGCCAAACGTCACGTCCACGATGCCGGCTTTTTTCAACCGGGGTTGCGCCATATAAATTATTTTCCGCTGTCCGCGCCCGCCTGTTCCAGAATGGAAACCACCGTGCGCGCGTGCGCCAGGCCGGTCAGCGGCGTGGTTTTGTTTTTGATCGAATCAATAAAATGTTCCGCCTCGACGCGCAGCGGTTCGACGAATTTCACCTCCGGCAGCAAAATGTCGCCGCTGCGATAATTAAATTCCGGCGGGCGCGGACTGTCAAAATCCATGTTCTCGCCCAGCACCGCGCGGCGGTCAATGCCCTTGTCGTAAATCGCGATCTTGTCATCCGCCACGTCGTCATACACGACCATTTTTTTGGAGCCGACCACGATCATCTTGCGGACTTTCTGCGGGTCGAGCCAGCTCACATGGATGTTCGCCATGATTTTTTTGGGATAGGTCAGGCTCAAAAAAACCACGTCGTCAATGCCGTCCTGCATATACGCCATGCCGCGCCGCGAAACGGACAGCGGCGCGGGATCGCCCAGCCAGTATTGGATGATGCTGATGTCGTGCGGCGCAAAATTCCAGAGCGCGTCAATGTCCGAACGGATGCGGCCAAGGTTCAGACGCTGGCTGTAAATGTAGCGGACCTCGCCGAGATCGCCTGTGTCAATCAGTTTTTTGACGTAGCGCACGGCGGAGTTGTAAATGAAAGTGTGGCCGACCATGACGACAAGATTTTTTTCGCCGGCGATGCGCGCGAGTTCGTCCACTTCGGCGACCTTGGTTGCCATCGGCTTTTCCACAAACACATTTTTGCCCGCCTTGAGCGCAGTGCGGGCGAGTTCAAAATGCGTGGCCGCCGGCGTGGCGATGACCACAGCGTCCACTTCCGGATCGGCCCAGACCGGCTGGCTGTTTTCAACGGCCCTGGCCAGTGGAAAATTTTTCTCCACGAACGCGCGCCGTTCCGCGCTGGCATCCACGACGTATTTGACCGAGCAATTTTTCAACGCAGAAAAATTGCGGAGCAGGTTCGGCCCCCAGTAACCGCAGCCCAGTTGGGCGATGACAAGCTTGTCTTTCATAAAAAATCCTTCGTCCGGCTTTCAAGATTCACGTTCAAGCGGCAAGGCAAATCTCTCCGGCGTCGGGCAATGATTTTTCGACAAAGTTTCCGCCGCCGGCGTCCGGCTGAAAAATCCGCACGCGCAATGCTGGCAGGCCTTTGGGACCGCTGTCAGCCTTGATTTTAATCCTTCCGTCTCCGGCAGGTTCAAAAGCCGCCGCGCGGCGTTTGTTGAACCACGCCACCGTTTGTGCCGCCGTGGCGAACCAGGCGTTGTTCGCCTTGAATTCCTCCAACAGCCAGCAGTAAGAACCATCCCAAAGGCGTTCCGGGGCGATGCTGCGGTCATGCCAGTTCACCGTCAGCACGCCGCCGAAATGAATGGTGCCGGTGATGAGCGGGCGGATTTTTTCCTCCGCCTGTTCCGGCGACAGGTTCAGATAAGACGGATAAAACAACGCCGTGTCCATGACGTGCATCGGCAGTTCGAGCAATTTCTCCGTCGTCAGCGGCTTGAACACCTGCGTCGTGCCGGCGCGATAACCAACCGTGTCGTTGTAGCCCACCGTGGAGTCGTAAGCAAAGCCGCCGCGCTCCAGTTCCAAGTGCGACTGTTCGTTGAAATAAAGCCAGTGCATCCGCACGCCGGGTGCGGTTGCGCCGGTCAGTTTGGAAATGAGGTCGCCTTCATCGCGTCCGACGGCGGCGTCACGCCAGGCATCAATGCCGTGGACGCCGATTTCTTTGCCGGCAGATTGCAGATTCCGAAACTGTGCCGTCAGGCCGGCCGCATCGTAGTTCGCCGCGCGTTTTGCCGGGCGGTTTCCATTCGCGTCGAGGCCGGTTTCGCCTTTTTTTGGGATCACAAAAAAAGTCGAGGCCGCGCCGTTTTCGATTTCGATGTAATGATCGAATTGATTCCAGAAATCCCCCGCCAGACCGAGATGCACCAGCGGCAGTTTCAGTGCGGCCAGCCAGTTGGCGGCCATTTGTTTCAAAGTTTTTCTGCCCCGGACAGCTTCAAACAGCGAACCCAGCGTGGCGCGGTAAAGAAACCCAAACATCGTGTGGTCGAACTTGTGGTTGCGGATGCCGGCGTGATCCACGTCATGCGTCAGACAGGCGATGAAGCTGCGGCCTTCCGGCACCGGCGGAATTTCAACCAGTGGAAGCGCGTGGCTGACAATCAGGTCGCGGAGCAGGGCGATGTGGATTTCCAACGTCGGAATCGCCGCGTGTTCCGCCGGCTGGCCGGTAATGAGCAGGCGGCGGATTTCCGCAAACAAATCGTAGCCGATGCGCACAAACGTCTGGCCGTTCAAATTGATTTCCCGCAACACCGGGCCGCTGGAATTTTCCGCCGTCGCGCAATTTCCGTAAACCGGAAAGTTCCTGCCGTCATGCGCGAGATTTTTTCCAGAAACTTGCGGTCGGACGGCAATGCCGTTTTCCCGGTCAAATGCATTTTCCGCACCGCCGTAAATCAAAACGAGCCTGGCATTGCTCGGCGGAATTTCTGCCAGCGAGCAGAGCAGCACGCCGGCCTGACTGGCGGCGCGGAAAAATTCCCAGGGCGTCTTGAACAGTTCGAAAAATTCGGCGACGACCGGCTGGTCCCCGGCGCTGGCGGCCACGGCGATCATTTTCCGTTGCGCTCCGGATGCCGTTTCAACAGTCCGCCGACACGGTCCAGAAAATCTAGCCGGACGCGGCTCCAGCAATGCGTGCGATAAACGGCCTGGCCGCGCCGGGTGATTTCCAGGACATCGCCGGGCCGGGTGCGGGCGAATTCGATTTTTTTGGCAAGATCGGCGGTGTTGCCCAGTTCAAAGAAAATCAAATCCTGCGGGCCAAAATAATCGGTGATTCCGCGCGCCTGCGGGGCGATGACCGGCTTGCCCAGCGAGAGATATTCAAAGATGCGCGTCGGCGTGTTGATTTCAGTGAAGGCGTTCAGGCGGTTGGGAATAATGCCGACGTCGCAGTTTTGGATGGCCTCGGTTATTTCGCTTTGCACCTTCTGGCCCAGATGCCGGACAACGCCGTCCAAGCCGTTCTGCCGGACGAAGTTCATCACGGAGTCGAGAAAGTCCGTGCTGGCTCCGTAGATGTGCAGCTGTGCGTCCGGAACATTTTTCCGGCAAAGCCGCAGCGCCTCGACCGCCAGGTCCAGGCCGTTGCGCTCGACGATGGAGCCGTGATACATGATGACAAAGGGACTGGTTTCGTCCCGCTGCGGGTAATCATCGCAAGCGCGATATTTGAAAACGCGCTCGTCGGGCACGTTGAGCAGCACCTGGATTTTTTCCGGGGCGCAACTGCGGGCGGAAAAGATTTTCTGGCAGGCCAGGTTCACCGTCAACACCTGGTCGGCAAAGCGGATGCTGGATTTTTCCAGAAATTTCAGAATCCGGACGATGACGCTTTTTTCCTGCAGACCAAAAATGGTCACCATCAGTTCCGGCATGGGATCGTGCAGGTCAAGAATGACCTTCGCGCCGCGCAGTTTTGGGACGAGCGCGCTGAACACCAGAAAGTCCGGCATATTGTGGACGTGGACAATCTGGTAGCGCTTTTTCAAGCCCTGCACCGACAAAATCATAAACGAACAACAAAGGAACCAGGTGTATTGCGCCAGATACATCAGCTTGCCGGAACGCCGCCGTTTCAGCGGCACATGAAAGACATTTACTCCGTTGACGGTTTCCTGCCACCGCACGGAACTGTCCTGGCGCAGGCAGATGACATCCACCGCCATGCCGGCCTGCGCGAGCGCCTCGGCCTCGCGCTTTGGCCTTGGGTCGCTTTCATAATAGGAATACAACACCACCGCCGCCGAGCCGCCCAGGAAAATTGGCTTTGCCCGCGCGCCGTTTGTCGTGACGGAAAAACTTTCGCCAACCGGGCGCGGTGGCGCGGCCAGCAGGCGCGTTTCGCGATACCAGGCAGCCACTTGATGCGGCAGGGCGTGCCAGTAATCGTTGCCGTATTTTTCCGCGACGTATTTGAGGAACTGCTCGTAAAAGGCGGACGGGTATTCCCAAGCCCTCAATCCGCCGTCGCTGAAGCCGACATAATCGGGATGCACGTTGACCAGCGCCATTCCGCCACGCTGCGCGATCCAGTCCAGTTTCTGCTGCCAGATATCCGGCGAAGTTTCCTTGAGCACCAGAAACATCGTGGAGTCCTGCGGCAATGTGTAGGGCAGTTCCACATAGCCGCTGCCGTTGGGGCGGGAAACCCAGAATGGGAAAATGGTGTGGACGCCGTCCGGCTGCGGTTCAAACGGATCAGTGTCGAACGTCGAGGCGTCATACTCGATTTCCAGTTCGTGCAGGCAATCGCGGTCGTGGAGCATGAAGCCGGAACGGAAGCCGCGCGCGCCCCATTGCGCCAGATAGCCGTTGATACTGCGGGCGCTTTCGGCAAATTCCGCACGCTGCCAGTATAGTTTTCCGTCATGCCGCAGATCATGGACGCCGACCTCAAAACCCTTTTGCGCCAGTTCTTCGCGCAGTTCGCGGGTGACGCGGTATTCGCCTTCGGGAATGAAATTGAAGGAGGAGCGAAAGCCCAGTCCACGCTCAAGCTGCATGAGTCGGCGGCATTTTTCGAGGCCGGCGGAACCTTCGACATCATGGGTAAGAACCAGCGCGATTTTTTTCCCCCCCGGCCAGCCCGGCCAGCCGTCCGGCATCTTTCCGGCGGCCTCATTGATCGGCCACGTTTGCTCGTGAAGCCGGCGTTGCCTCCGCGCCAGAATCCGCCGCGCCATCATCCGCAAACGCCAAGGAAGATATGGCTTGAAACGGTAATAAATGTGGTTGCTGATCATGAAAGGTCAGACAAATGTCACTGGCCGAACTTGTGACAATTACACGTCCGAAAGAAAATCCTGGTGCAACCGGGCCGGGATGTATTGCCGCGTCTTGTTCAGCACGGCGGTCACGTTGGCCTTCGACTGCGCCAGCAATGCGTTCGCCTGCTGGACGACCTGCTGGTCGGTCTTTTCCGATTCGATGACGAGCATCACCGTGTCCATGAAACCCGCCAGCCGCGAGGTCACGCTCGTCGGGCTGACCGGCGGCATGTCAAAGATGATGTAGTCGTAGTCGCTCGCCTTGAGTTTCGGGACGAGCGAGGCGAACCGTTTGGGCAGCGCGCGCGGCAGCCGGTCGCTGATGGTGTCCTCGGTGACGACGTAAAGATTTTCCTGCACGAGCGCGTTGTCGCGTTTTTCGCTTTCGAGCGCGTCGTCCAGTTTGCAGCTGGGTTTGCCGCGAAAAAACTGCTGCGCCGCGCCGTGCTCAAGGTTCATGTCCACCAGCAGCACGCGGCCGTCGCCGGTTTCCGAAAGCGAAGAGGCGAGTCCCGACGCAATGGTGCTGACACCCGCGCCCTTGTGCGTGCTGGTCACGGCCACGAGCTTGGGCTTGCGCGTCAGATTGATGGACTCGAAATAAACCACCAGCCGGTCGCGCAGCGCGTCGTAGTATGAATCGAACCGCCGGTTGACCGCCCAGGCCATGACTTCAAGTTTGCCATCCTTGACCGGCACCGCCGCGCCGTTTTCAGCGGACGCGCCATTTTTGTATTCAAGCTGCTTGCGGGCGGCGGAAGCCAGTCCCCGGCGGCTGTGCTGGTTCAAATCCGGGATGGATAGAAAGAATGGAATTTTCAATTTCGTCTGGATTTCAATTGGCCGCTTGATGGAGCGGTCAAAATAAAATTCAATCAGGAACGCCCAGGCCAGTCCGACAATCAGGCCGCCAAAAATCATTCCATACAGGGTTTTGTGAAATTTTGAGTAGTCCTTGAATGGCGGCGTTGGAGACGTGGTTTCAGGAATGTTGGAATTTCTTCCCGGCCCCAACTGCTGCTTGAGGCTTTCCTCTTGCAGTGAATTGGCTAGTTGGGTGTAGTTGTCCTCCAGTATCTTTCTTTTCCGCTCAAGATCGGTAATTTTGGTTTCCGCCTCGCCGAGCTTCACCGCTTCCGATTTGATCTCGGCCATCTGCCCTTGCAAGGTTTTTATGCGGACCGGCAACGAGGCCACATCCATCGCGTTCACAGCGGCGTTGACAGAGGTCGCATCGGTTGTCGAACTGTCATTTGAATCCTGCGAGGCCAGTTCAGTTTCGGCCAGCGAGGGATATTTTGTCTCAAGATCGGTTTTGATCTTGATGGCGTCGGTCATCTGGTCGCGCACCTCTTTGACCAGCTTGTTTTCCTCCGTAAATCCCTGCTGATACAAATAATCATTTTCTTTCTTTCGAAGATAAGCCAGGCTTAAGCAGGCTTTTTTGTATTTGTCGAGCTGGTCCGGCGTCACCTGCTGGCCGGAAGCGGTGCTGTTCGTCGCCCCTGTTTTCAAAGTCGTCAACGCATTAAAACCCGCCTGGCGCGCGGCCAGATCGGCCGACGCCTTCATTATTTCCTGGCGAATGGATGACATCTCTCCCGAGTAGAACTTCTCCGAATCCGCGACGTCAATGATGCCCGCACCTTCCTTGACCATGCGCAATTCTTCATCCGTCTGGGCGATTTGCTGCTGCAGCGAAGTCGTCTGTTCCAACAGCGCTTCGTTCGATATGTCAATCGCCCGATGCACCTGGGCATCCTTGTCCAAATAGGCGCTGATGATGGATGCCAGCACATTTCGGACGACGGCCGGATCGGGATTGAAATAGGTGAGCTGAATCACGCTGCCGTCAGCGGTCACTTTGAAATTATTTTGAATGGAGGAAGCGGCGACAATCGGATCCGAGCCGCCGCCCAGCTTCGCCAGGATTTTCTCCGGGCCGACATTGGTGGCCACCGTCTCAAAAATATCAAGACTGTTCAGGATATGGATTTCAGCAGTCATGATGCTGGCGTCCTGGTTAAACGCGATCACCTGCGAATTGTTGTCCGTCGGATTCAGCGGGCGGCTGTCCGAAATATACCGGATAATCAACTGCGCCTGCGACTGGAACGGCGGCTGGGCGATGAAATAATAAGTTGCCGCCGCCGCCAATCCCAACACCGTCAGGATGGCAATCTTCCACTTGTGGCGGAACACCACGAAGTAAATGTCCGCCAGGCTCAAGCCGGACGGCTGGTCGTTGTATCGGCCACTGTTCATTTATGGTTCATATTAAAACGGTTCACCGGCAAAAAATCAGCAAAAATTACGCCCAATGCCGGTATAGCAATCCGCCTGCCGCCCGCGACATGAAAACCGGCATTGTGCGGAAAACCACGTTGTGCCAGCCGGCAACCTTATCGTCTTCCGTCACAAACCGGTCCTGCCGCAAATCATGCTTGACATACTCGATCTTGCCCTCGCGCGCGCCCAGATTCAATTTGAACCGGCGCAGCCCCTCGTTGGCCAGCGACGTTTTTCCCAGGTTCAAATTCTTCACCCCGTTGCGCGCCAGCCATTTTACCGCCGCCCACATCACCAGGTTGCTGCCGCGCAAATGCTGCTGCGCAAAATCCGACGCGCCGTATTTGTAAATCGCCCGCCCGCCCAGAAAAAAATAAACCGACGCCGCGATTTTTCTGCCGGCGTGGCTTGCCACCGCGATCATTCCCTGGTTCTGCGACAAAATATGCCGGTGAACGTTCATAAAAAACTTGAACGGCTGCGGCGGCAAACCGTGCCGTTTGCGCGTCAGGCATTGCAGCGAATAAAAAATCTTCACCGCGTCGAGGCTCCGCGAAATTTCCACCGTCACGCCGTCTTTTTCCGCCTTGCGCACCGCGCGGCGCACCGAGCCGTCCATTTTTTCAAACAACACATTTTCGCCGCCGGACAAATCCAGATTGTGGCCGTAAAACGAAACGGACGCCGGAACTTCCGCGCCGAAAAAATTTCGTCCGCCGCGCAGCTCGATGTATTTCCATCCGCGCGATTTCCCAAACGCCGTTGCGGCCGCGAAAATTTTCCCGAACGCGTTTTTATCCGCGCCCAGCGGCGCGCACTCGTCCGTGAACGGCAGCGCGATTCCGCGCCGTCCCGTCAGCCAGCTGTCCACTTCCATCAGCGGCAGCACCGCTTCCGTCCCGTTCGCGTCGCCCGTGCAAAAATAGCGCGGCGTAAAACCGTAGGTGTCCGCCAGCACCTTCGCCCAGGCCGCGCCGTGGAAAAATGAAAAATCGGGACGGCTGGCCAGCCAGCCGTCCCAGTTCGGATTTTCGAGCGGACTGATCCGCCGCGCCGCGCCCGGCGCAAATTTTTCCGTGACCACAATTTTTTTCCGGTCCAGTCAGGTTTCCGGCGGGCTTGATTTTACAATTCGCGCGGGATTGCCGGCGACGGTCGCGCCGGCCGGCACGTCTTTCGTCACCACGCTGCCCGCGCCGATCATCGCGTTTTCGCCGATGGTGATTCCGCACAGCAGAACCGCGCCGGAGCCGATGGATGCGCCGCGTTTCACCAGCGTCGGGATGCAAACCCAGTCGGCCTCGGTCTGCAATTTTCCGCCGGCGGTTGCGCGCGGATAGCGGTCGTTGGTGAAGACGACGTTGTGCCCGACAAAAACCTCGTCTTCCAAAGTCACGCCTTCACAGATGAAAGTGTGGCTGGAAATTTTGCATCGTTTCCCGATTTTCGAGCCTTTTTGGATTTCCACGAACGCGCCGATTTTCACGTCGTCGCCGATTTCACAGCCGTAAAGGTTCGTAAAGCCAAAAATGCGGACGTTTTTCCCCAGCTTCACGTCCGGGGCGACCCGCTGGATCGGTTCGTTGGACGAACTCATGGATGGCGGATCAATGCCCGTTTCCGTTCAAGACAAATTTATTCTCCGGCTTGCCATCGCTGCGCACCGGATTTTTTTTGCCGCCGAAACGTCCGTTCAAAATTTTCCGGGTTTTGACCGGCAACACACGGTCGTTGTCAAGGGCTTCGTGGACGTGAATGGTTTGCGGCCGCGAAAAATGGACGGGTGCGCCGCCGTTGCGCAACGATTCGGAGGACGCCTCCAAAATGCGGACCAGTTCCGTGCCGCGCTCGCCGCAGCTCACCGGCGTCGCGCCATGATTGATGCAGTCAAGGAAATGCTGGCACTCGGTCTTGAGCGGCTCCTCCTGCTTGATATACGGCGCATACATATCGCCGTAGTGATAGGCGTATTGAAATTCGCCGAACGTGTCGTAATGCGGCGGACGTTCCACGCGCATGTCGAAGACGCGGATTTTTTCAAGCGGCGCGAGGTCGTCATAGACAATCATGCGCTTGCTGCCGACGATGGTCATTTCACGCACTTTGCGCGGGTCGAGCCAACTGCTTTGAATCACGGCGGAACGCTGGCGCGAAAAAGTCAGGCACATGGTCGTCACGTCCTCAATGCCAGGCGTGATGTGCGCGCTGCCGCGACAATTCACGGATTCAGGCGTCTCACCCATGATGGACAAAATGATGGACAAGTCGTGCGGCGCCAGGTCCCAGGCGACGTTGATGTCTTTCTGGAACAAGCCGAGGTTCAGCCTTCGCGCGGAAATGTAACGGATTTCGCCGATGTCGCCCTTGTCAATGATCTCCCTGATTTTTCGGACGACGGGCGAATACAAGAACGTGTGGCCCGTCATCAGCACGAGTCCCTTTTTCTTCGCGATGTCCACCAGCTCTTCGCAATGCTCGACCGAGGCGGCCATGGGTTTTTCGATGAAGGTGTGCTTGCCGGCGAGCAGCGCGGCCTTGGCCAGCGGAAAGTGGGTCTTAACGTTGGTGGCGATGACGACGGCGTCCAAACTAATGCCGTTGAGCATATGCTTGTAATCCGTGGCGCTTGCAACTTCGGGGTAAAGCGATTTGAGATGCTTGAGGCGTGCAAAGCTGAGATCGCACATTATTTTCAGGTTGCAGTCCGGCAACGCCCTGAAATTGCGGATCAGGTTCGGACCCCAGTATCCGCACCCCGCCACGCCGATTTTGATTTTCTTTGACATAAGATTGGCTGACTGATTTGGTTTTGTTTCTCCTCCCTGACGTAGCAAAAAAAATGCCGCTTTTGGAAAATCAATGGTTTGCCGCCCGCACGGACATGGCGGCCCGTGCCGCATCCACGCCGGCCTGCGCCTTCTTTTTCTGGCGCAAATCCCGCATCTGCACCAGCAACGCGGGAATGGTCTTGAAAATTATTTTCAAGTCCAGCCACAAATTTTTCTTTCGCGCATATTCAATGTCCAACTGCATCATCTTGGTGAAGGTTGTCCTGTTTTTGCCGCAGACCTGCCACAAACCAGTCAGTCCAGGGACTGCATCAAACCGTTCCTTTTGCCACGGAAGATACTTTTCAACCTCATACGGCAGGCATGGCCGGGGGCCGACCAGGCTCATTTCGCCCTTGAGAACATTGATCAGTTGCGGCAGTTCATCCAGACCCGAAGCGCGCAGCAATCTGCCGAACGGAATGATGCGCGAATCGCCGCGCGCATCCATTTTGGTCATCGGCACGTCGGAATTGATGAGTTGTTGCAAGTGTCCCTGGTGCGAAACGGTTTCCGCCCCGCAATACATGGTGCGAAACTTGAGGCACATGAACCGTTTTTCCCGAAACCCGACGCGTTCCTGCTGGAACAACACCGGACCTTCTGAAGAGCGGCGGATGACGATCACAATGAGGACGGCCAATGGCACCAAAACCGGCAGCGCCAGCAGGATTAACGCGACATCCAGCGCACGTTTCCAGCCGGGAATTCCCGTGTTTTCGTTGGCGTTCATTTATGCAAGGCTCCGCACTTGTTCGTTTGAATCTGTTTCAAGACGAACTTGACCTCTCCGCTGCTGGCGGAGAACCGACCATTTTGTTTCGACCGCGCTCAAGCAGTCAACGTCTCCCGGCGGGTTGACGCGGCCAGAACCGGCGCCAAGTCCGCCAATGAATTCTTATTCAACATCACGGCATCCCGTTCGACCTCAACTGTCGTGGGACGCCCCAGTATCTCAAGCAAGATTTGAACCCGTTTCTTGGCCGGAAGGTCTTTTAACACAAAAGCCCCCATTCCGGCAAAGGCTCCGCCCGCCAGCGTCACTTCATCGCCCGGAGCCAGACGGCTGTCAACCGTCAGTATTTCCTCGGCGGCAAAACAGTCCTGAAGTTCTTCAATGATTTCATCAGGAACCTCCGGTATTCTGCCGCCAAAATGCACCAGACGACCGACTCCGGCAGTATGCTGGATTTCATTGATCCGCTCCTCAACAATGCAACGGACAAAAATATAACACGGAAACAATGGCTCGACAACACGCACGACGCCTCTTCGTGTCAGCTTTTCGAGCCGGAGCCGGGGAAAGAAAACCTCCAAACCCAAGTTTCTGCGCAGATTTGCCGTCGCAATATGTTCATGCTTCGGCTTTGTGCGCGCGCTATACCAGGCTGGGAGCATGGTTTGCATTTGATGTCTCAAAAAAAATCACTTTGCCTGCGAGTTTCGCCATGAACAGCGACTTCCCACGAATCAAATTGCCCAGTTAACCCATTTGAACATAAACCCATGTCCTTAAATTATACAAATTCCGGCAATTTGTCCATCACGAAATGCAAACAACGGATTGGACGGGAAATCAAGGGGAATTGAATAAAGACAAAGAAACAACCGTAAAAACCGGCAATTTTCCGAATAGAAATGAACCAAATGGAACCAAGAAGATTATCTAAAGAGAAGAAACTTTTCCACAAAGCCAAATGACTTGCCTGATGCAGCACCATTCCGTCTCAAATTTAGCGGCTGTCGGCGTCTGTTTAGACACGTCGCGCACTCGCTCGATTGCCAGACCGACGGTTACTTGGCATCTTTTCCAGCGGATTTTACGCCCAGATGAAAACCTGATTCATCTTGATAACCAACTGGAACATTGAATTTTACGACGTTCCGCAGTTTGGTGATGATGGCGGCGGGCGAAAATCCAAATGATCCCGTATGTGCCCAAGGTCTGCTGGCCATAATTGTATGTTTGTATGTCATAGCTGTTGTTAAGCATCGGCGATGCCAAGTGTTTTGAAAATCATTTACAAAATCACGGTTTGTAGAAAGTCCGATAAAATCTCCGCCCATAATTTCCCGCATTCGCATCAGTAAAAATGAACGGCGCGGTGTTGGTCTTTACCGAAACCCAATTTTTCAAATCAGAAGATGCCTGAACCACATATTTATAACCGTCAACTCCAGACACCTGAAAACCAAACTGGCCGACGGGCTGCGGCAGCGAGGTCAATCTCGCAGCCGGCGTGGCCATCACCGAGACAAAAGCCGAAGTGCTGATGGCACCCACACTGTTATAGACCGTCACGGTATAAGTGCCCATTTGGCCGGCCTTGATGTTTGGGATCGTCAAAATACGACCGGTGGCCGAAGGCAAATTGGTTCCATTGAGCTGCCATTGATATTTCAACGTGCCGAACCCGGAGGCATCCACGCTCATCGAAACCGATTTCCCAATCATTGTCGTGCAATTGGTCAATGAATTGGAAATCTTCGGGGCGGCCAAAAGCGTGTAAAGCGAAACATTGGCTGGTGACACCACGATGACATTGAAGCTTTGCGTGACGATGTTGTTGCTTTTGCCGCTGTCCTTGACGGTGACCGTGATTGTCGCGGTGCCAAAGGCCTTGGTGACCGGCCTGAAAGTCAGGACGCCAGAACCCTTCGGGCTGACATAGGAGATTGATGGATTCGGGATCAGTCTGGTGTTGCTGGAAACCGCCGTGACTTTGAGAGACTGATTCTCATTGACGGCCCCGGACGTGATGCCAGACAAGGCTGCCGTTTGTGCGACGGAATTTTCCAACACGTCAATGTCTGAAATGCTGTTCAAGGTCGGCGGATGATTTCCAGCAATCACCGCGGCGGGTGGTGCCGGTGACGGGGCAATAAAGATCGCCTCGTTTGAAAAAGTGCTCTCATTGCCGGACGAATCGTAAGTGGTCGCGGCAAAATAATTCGTGGAACCGTCGGCCAGGCCGGAGATCGCCGCGCTCGTGACCAGTCCCACATCCACCACATTCTGGTAATCATGGCTGGCCGGGCCGTGATATATTTTGCAGCCGGCCACGTTTGAATCCGAACTTGCGATCCAGGTCAGCACGGCGGTTTGCGATGCAAAAGCCGCCGTTGGCAGCCACAGCAATAATAGCCCAACAACAAGATTCCACAAAAGTTTATCAGCCCGAAAACTGTTTGCATCAGAAGACATCGTCCGCGAGCTATTGCATAAATGCTGCCAATATTTTCGCAGTTGACAGGCGCTTTGTGGAAGATTCCTGAAGACACCATTAATCGCGGGAAAGCCTCGGAAACCTGACGTTAATATTCAAAGCCAAAAATCGGAACACGCTGAAAAAATAATTGGACACAAGCCATCAAAGCTCCGGCTGAAGAGCTTCAAGACAAAGTTGTCCCATGCTGTCTTGAAAAGAAACAGGACATCAGCCGAAACAGTGCTGGGAAAAACCGACGTCGCCGCTGAAGTTTCAGTTGCGGCGCGTCAATCACTTTCCAAAAAAGGCTTTGACCACTTCGACGACACGCCGGATTTGTGCATCCGTGAGTTCAGGATAAATCGGCAGGCTCAAACATTCGCGTGCCGCTTTTTCCGCGACCGGAAAATCGCCCGTCTTGTGGCCGAGGCTCGCGTAGCATTTTTGCAAATGCAGCGGCAGCGGATAATGCAGCGCGCAGCCCACGCCGTTCGCGTCGAGGTGCGCCTTCAACCCGTCTCGGCGCTGATGGCGCACGACATAAAGATGCCAGACGCTTTCCGCGAAACTCGCCTGATGCGGCAATTGCAGCGGAGTATCCGCGAGCAATTCCGCGTAACGCTTCGCCACGCGCTGGCGTTCGCGCGTCCACTTTTCCAGATGCTTCAATTTGATGCCCAGCACCGCTCCTTGAATCCCTTCCATGCGATAATTGAACCCGACCTCGTCGTGATAATAACGCACCGTCGAGCCGTGTTCGCGCAACGACCGCGCGCGCTTTGCGAATTCAGGATTGTTCGTCACCAGCGCGCCGCCTTCACCGCACGCGCCCAGATTTTTTCCGGGATAAAAACTGAAGCCGGCAATTTCGCCGAACGTCCCGATGGTTTTGCCCCTGTATTTCGCGCCATGCGACTGCGCGGCGTCCTCGACGAGCGGCAGTTTGTGCTTCTTGCAAATTTGCAAAATCGGATCAATGTCGAACGGCTGCCCGTAAAGGTGCACGGGCATCACGGCTTTCGTGCGCGGCGTGATCGCTTTTTCAATCAGCTTCGGATCAAGGTTGAAAGTCGCGTCGTCAATGTCCACATAAACCGGCTTCGCGCCGACATAGGAAATCGCCCAGCTCGTCGCGACAAATGTGAACGGCGTGGTGATGACTTCATCGCCCGGCCCGACGTTCAGCAGCAGCATCGCGACATGCAGCGCCGACGTGCCGCTGTTGAATCCCACGCAATGTTCCGCGCCGCAAAATTTCGCAAAATCCTTTTCAAACTGCGCCACGTCCGGGCCGAGGCAGAACGAGCAGTTGTCAATCGTGCGGGCGATGGCGGCGTCAATTTCCGCACGGAGCGGTTTGATTTGCGCCTTGAGGTCGAGGTAGGGAATCGGTTCTGACATGATAATTTTCGTTAAATTTATCCGGCGGCGCCCGCTTTGTGAACTTAAAAGATTCAAACTTCGATTATTTCCCCTGCCAGACCAGCCGCAAACCTTCAAGGGTCAAGTCCGGCGCGACGGCGGAAATTTCCGGCAGCTTCGACGCGATCAATTTAGCGTAGCCGCCCGTCGCCACAACCGGCAATTTTTTTGCGCGCAACTCCCGTTTCAGTTCGCCGATCAGCCCGCGCACCAGGCCGCGATAGCCATGCACCGCGCCGACCAGCATCGCCTGCTCCGTGCTTTTGCCGACGGCGGTTTTGATTTCGCGGATTTTTATTTTCGGCAGCAGCGCCGTTTTCTCGTGCAGATAATCCGTCATCGCCGCCAGTCCCGGCGCAATGATGCCGCCGGCGTAATTTCCTTTTGCGTTCACCACGTCAAACGTCACCGCCGTGCCGAAATCCACCACCACGACCGGCGCGCCGAAACGGAATTTCGCCGCCACCGCGTTCGCCAGCCGGTCCGGGCCAATGGAATCCGGCTTCGGATAATCAATGCCCACGCCGCAGATGGTTTTCGGATTCAGTTCGAGCGTGTTCAAATTCCAAACCGCGCGGACGGTTTTGCGGACACACGGCGTTGCGCGCGGAACCACGCTGCACAAAATCGCGCCTTCAATTTTTTTTGCGCCGGCGAATTTTTTCACCAGCGCCGCCGCGCCGCCGCCGAACCAAGTGAGCGTCGGAATGTCCGTTTGTTTCAACACGCGCCGGTCGTCCGCCAGGCCGATGTGCGTGTGCGTGTTGCCGATGTCGAAGAGTAAAATCATTTTTCCAAAGTGACGTCGCCGCCGATGATGCGTTCCAGATGGCCGTGTTCCGTGCGGACGAGCAGCGCGCCATCGTCATCAAGCGATTCCGCACAGCCGCGAATCAACCGCGCACCCATCTGCACCGAAATGTTTTTGCCGATGGTCGCGCAGCCGTTTTCCCATTCGTCCGCCAGTTGCGGAAATTTTCCGCCGCAAATCCGCGCATAGTCCAAATCCAGTTCGCGCAAAATTTCCGCCGCCAGTTCCGCGCGGGAAATTTCCGCGCCCGCCTCGATCTTCAGCGACGTGGCGGTTTTGCGCAGTTCCGCCGGAAATTCAGCCGCGTCCTGGTTCACGTCCACGCCGATGCCGAGGATGAC
>Ga0075522_10000043_pt1 | contig 66282 bp, 62 predicted proteins | sample NGEPerA_FD_74796 | JGI IMG/M metagenome (GOLD analysis project Ga0075522, IMG submission 74796) | Arctic peat soil microbial communities from the Barrow Environmental Observatory site, Barrow, Alaska, USA - NGEE PermafrostL2-A | ecosystem: Environmental > Terrestrial > Soil > Wetlands > Peat ... | reverse complement strand
AACAATTTCGGCGCATTGCCACTCGATACGACAAGCTCGCCGAGCGCTATGCGTCCTTCATCGCTTTGACCGCCGCTACAATTTGGCTGCGTGCCTAACATATATGTCAACAGACCCTAGACTCTGGCGCACGGATGTGACAGATCAGCAGCGGTTTGCGCCGGCGCGCAGTTTGGGAGATTGCTCTCCGCCTTGTTCCTTCCGCTTGAGCAGATCGAGAGCGACATCGGCGATCATATCTTCCTGTCCACCGACCATTTTTCGGCGTCCTAGCTCAATCAGAATCGAGCGCGTATCCAGGCCGAAATCGACGGCGGCCTTTTCAGCATGACGCAAAAAACTGGAATAGACACCAGCGTAGCCGAGACTTAGGGTTTCGCGATCCACGCGTACGGGTCGATCCTGCAGCGGCCGGACGAGGTCTTCGGCCGCGTCCATCAACGCAAATAAGTCGACCCCATGGTGCCATCCATAGACATCCGCGACGGCGATGAACACTTCGATGGGCGCGTTGCCTGCACCGGCTCCCATTCCTGCCAGACTGGCGTCGACGCGAATGGCGCCATTCTGAACGGCTACTACAGAATTCGCGACACCAAGAGAGAGATTATGGTGCGCGTGCACCCCTCGCTGAGTCTCCGGCTTCAGCACTCGATCGAAGGCCTGGAGCCGAGCGGCGTAGCCGTCCATAGTGAGGGCCCCGCCTGAATCAGTGACGTAGACGCAATGAACGCCGTAGTCCTCCATAAGCTTTGCCTGTTGCGCTAGCGAATCCGGCTCCGACATATGGCTTAACATCAGGAAGCCGGCAACGTCCATACCCAATCCGCGAGCATATTCGATGTGTTGCTTGGCAACGTCTGCCTCTGTGCAATGGGTTGCAATGCGCACCGATCGCACGCCTATTTCATGTGCGTGACGCAGGTCGTTTACGGTGCCGATTCCCGGTATCAGCAATGTCGTCAGAATACTGTATTCGAGCACTTCGCCAACCGCGCCTATCCAATCCCAATCCGTATGGGCGCCGAATCCAAAATTGAACGACGATCCCGAGAGGCCATCGCCGTGCGCAACTTCGATCGCACTGACGCGCGCCTTATCCAAGGCCCTCGCGATCGCCTTGACGTGATCGATACCGTACTGATGGCGAATGGCATGCATGCCGTCGCGCAAGGTGACGTCTTGAATGTAAAGCTTCGCGCCCTTCGGATTGGGATTCATGCTGCAATCCTCGTACTCATACGTTGCGCGATCTTTTCGGCGGTTCGTAAAGCTGCCGAAGTCATGATGTCAAGATTGCCTGCATAGGCGGGCAAGTAATGCGCCGCCCCCTCCACTTCGAGGAAGATCGTGACCTTCAATCCACTGAACGCCGCGCCCATCTCCGCAATCTTCAATTTCTCCGGAGTTCCGACTGACTCGAATCGAATGCTTTGCTTTAGTCGATAGCCCGGTACATAGGACTGTACTTCGCTGACCATTTGGTGGATTGAGGCTGCCACCGCACTCTGATCGCCATTATCGGTCAGGCAGTAGACGGTATCGCGCATGATCAGCGGGGGCTCGGCTGGGTTGAGCACTATAATGGCCTTGCCGCGTCGTGCACCGCCAATATCGACGATGGCTCGGCTTGTGGTTTCGGTGAATTCGTCGATATTGGCTCGCGTTCCCGGTCCGGCAGACCTGGAGGCGATAGAGGCAACGATCTCACCGTAGTGAACGCGGGTGATCCGACTCACCGCCGCCACCATCGGAATCGTTGCCTGGCCGCCGCACGTGACCATGTTGATGTTTGGGGCGTCCAGGTTTGCATCGCCATTCACACACGGGATGGTATACGGACCTATGGCAGCGGGTGTCAGGTCGATGACGCGTTTTCCATGGGCCAGCAGCACGTCGTTGTGTCGGGCATGCGCTTTTGCCGAGGTGGCGTCAAATACGATTTGAACATCCTTGAACTCCGGCATAGAGACGAAGGCGTGGAGCCCGCCAGAAGTAGTTGCTATCCCGAGTCGCGTAGCGCGCTGTAGCCCATCTGACGCCTGATCGATACCAACAAGTGCTGTCACTTCGAGAACTTTCGATACGCGCATGATCTTGATCATGAGATCCGTGCCGATATTTCCCGACCCGACGATGGCGACCTTGGTCTTGGTGTTCATTGAATGTCCTAGATGTAACTGAAGCCGGCGGAGCCCAATCCTCCCACGCTGGCTCGAATCTTATCCCCGGGCTTAATGGCTACCATCGGCCCCAGCGCGCCTGTAAGCAGCACGTCGCCCGCCTTGAGGCGATCGCCTCGCGCAGCCAGGATCCGTGCCAGCCATACGGCGGCGTTCAGCGGATGACCGAGACATGCGGCGCCGGCACCCACCGAGCGTACTTGCTCGTTCACCTCCAGTACCATACCGCATGTCCAGAGGTCCAATGAACTTAAGGGTCGCTGCTCGTCGCCAAGAACAAAGTATGCGGATGAGCCGTTGTCCGCTACGGTATCTGCAAAGGTGATCTTCCAGTCGGCAATACGGCTGTCGACAATCTCTATAGCGGGAACTGCAACTTTGACGGCTGCGGCCATTTCTTCGCGCGAGATCTCTCGATCTGCCACATCGGTGGCCATGATGAATGCAATCTCAGCCTCGGCCTTCGGCTGTAGAACCTGAGTTTTCTGCAGCTGACCACCATTGGCCAATCGCATATCCTGAAATAAGACGCCGTAGTCAGGTTGATCGACTCCGAGCTGCACTTGCACGGCCGCCGACGTCAATCCTATCTTTCGACCGACGATTCGTCGCCCGGCCGCCACCCAGGAGCGTACGCTCGCCGATTGAACCGCGTAGGCGCCATCGACATCGGTTCCGGGCAACACGTCGCGCAATGAATCGATCGGGCCGTCGCGATAGGCCCTCATCAGCCGCTCAGAAATCTCTTGATAGGACATCATCTTTTGCTTACCACAATATAGCCGTTCAACTCGAGGTCGCGTCTTCCGAGTCCTTTATAGAACTGCTCCGCCAATTAGGCTCTTCAGTGGCACTTCCACGTCAGCGAGCGCTCTCGCGTCAGGCGCCGCGCCGTTGGCTACCAGCTGCCGCCCCTGCATGTAGTCCTTCGCGGCGTTTACGCAGTCAAGTGCGATGACGCGGCCTTGCTTGCGATACACGATCGAAAAGCTTCGGGTTTTGGGGTCTCCGCGCAGCAGCGCATCGTCATGACCCATCGACAAACCCACTGTCTGCAGGCGCAGGTCATACTGATTTGACCAGAACCAAGGTACGGCATGGTAGGGTTCCGGTTGCCCGGTAATGGCCTTGGCGACGGTAGTCGCCATGTCGTTGGCGTTTTGCACTGATTCAAGCCGTATTTCCCGGCCACCGGCGAAGACATTGGTGTGTAGCGCGCAGTCGCCAATGGCGTACACATCAGGCAGCGATGTGAGCCCGATTCCGTTGACCGCAACACCATTGCCGCCCGATGCACCCGCCTCTAGCAAGGGTTCGACCGCTGGCACGATTCCGATGCCAACAATCACCATTTGAGCATCGATTTGCTCACCGCCTTCGAGTCTGACACCCCCCGCCCGGCCGTCCTTCTCCAGAATGCAGTCAACGCACGCCTCGAGCCGCATAATGACTCCATGGGCTCGGTGCTCTGCCTCGTAAAACCGGGACAACGGCTCGCCCGCCACTCGAGCGAGCACCCGATCAAGCGCCTCAAGGACCGTGACCCGCTTGCCGAGCTTTCGCAGCACCGCAGCGGCTTCCAGGCCGATGTAACCGCCCCCGATCACAACGACGTCCTGTGTCGCAGGCAGTTCACTCATCATGCGATCCACGTCGCTGCGGCTTCGGACCGAATGCACGCCGGCGAGCTCGTGACCGCTGCAGCTCAGACGTCGCGCACGGCCGCCGGCGGCCCAGATTAGCGTGCCATAGGCGATTGCATGACCATTCGAGGTAATGACGCGATGCTCGTGTGGGCGAACCGCCACCACGCGACAGTCGGTGACGATGGAAACCTGCCGGTCCGCCCAGACATTTGCAGGACGCAGCAGCATGCGCTCGAACGGCCGTTCACCAGACAGGTATTCTTTTGACAGCGGCGGGCGCTCGTAGGGAATATCTGATTCCTCACCGAGCATCGAGATGCTGCCTGCATATTTGCGTTGCCGCAGCGCCAGTGCTGCCTGTGCTCCGCCGTGGCCCGCTCCCACAATGAGGGCATCCACTCGATCACCGTCCACTGCCTTGTTACCGGTCGATCACTTGAATCTCCAGGTCAGCTCTGCACCCACCGCTAACGGCTCAGTCGTAATCTTTTGAATTGGATCCAGGCCTTGGCCAAAAATGTCCAGCACCGGATGTCGGTTCGTAACATTGTTCACAAAGACGTTCAACGCCCAGGTGTTGTAATTGAAATCGACCCCAACATTCATCAAGAAATAGCCACCTATGGGCAAGTCGTCCTGGAAACTATGGTTGAAGAACGTGGTCGAGGTTCCCGTATAAGAAACATTTGTTCTGAAGGTCGTAGACACCTTGCCCAGAAGCTGTGCGGGCAGGGTATAGGCGGCGGTTGCAGAGCCGCTGAAATGCGGCACCTTCGGTATACGATCTCCGGACACGCCCGCGGGGCCACCCTGGTTTGATTGGTCCTCCGTCAGGCGGGCGTTAATCCAAGTCCCGCCCAGCGTGAACTGCCAATCCCGGGTGGGCCTGGCTGCCATTTCCAATTCCACGCCGTCGACAGTCGATTTAGCAGCATTACCAATGTACGTGATAACACCGGTGGGATCTTGGCCCGGTACCTGCATATTGTTCCAGAACATCTTGAAATACGCCCCGTTCAAAGTCAGGCGCTGATTCAGCCAACTGGTCTTGGCACCCGCCTCATAGCTGTAGACCGTGTCCGGCTCGAAGGTGTCAGGAATGATGATGCCCAGCTGCTTCGCTGTCACCGTGTCATTTGGTCCACCCTGCCGAAACCCCGTCGCCGCTCTGAGATAGTACATTTGTTCCGGCGTTAACTGATATGCGAGGCTGGCATCCCATGTCGGCTTCGACTCCTTCACCCGCACATCCAGTTCGGGCGAAGCAACCGTATTGACAGGACCGCCGGACGAGGGTGGCGTTGTGAATGGGATGCTGCCCTGGAAAGCTTGTTCCGTATAGTTGACCGCATGCTCACGTGCAGCGAAGTAACGCGTACCAACATCAAGCTTCCACTGGTCATTAAACTTATAGTTGGCATGACCGAACAGTGCGTAAGAATCGACCAGATAAGTTTCTTCGGTCGCGAATAGCAGCGTCTGGGCTGCGGCTGACGTCGGATCAGCGATGCATTGTGTCCATAGGCTGCACAAAGCCTGGCCAGTGACAGGATTGGTCGTGACTACAATCAGCTTCGTATCGGAATCTTCACGTTGCAAGAAGCCACCGAGCACGAAATTAAACGGTCCTTCGAATTTTGAATTGAACCGCAGCTCTGACGAACTCACCCCGCGTACCTGCTGCTGGTCGACCTGAAACGGAGCCTGCGATACCAACGTCCCATTGGTGAAGAACGCGGGAAAATCTATCAGGCCGAAACTTGTGGTCGTACCGGTAGTGTCGTACGCAAAAGAGTAGGGATCATTGTTGTATTTGGAGGCGGTCGCTACCACCGATCCGAATCCCACATCATAGGCTGCAGTAACACCGAAGAGCTTAATTGCACTACTGTCGTAGTTCGCCGCGGGAACAGTCATGCTGTGGTCATTGTCGACACCCGCCAAGCCGGGTACTGTCAAGCCGATGAGGAACGGCGCACCGGCCCGAATGGTGATAGGCAACTGGGTGCTGTTCGGCGTGTCGTTGAATCCCAGCGTTCCGTCATTTCTAAGCTTCTGCTGCATGACGAAGCTGTCGATTGTCAGTTTGTCGTTAGGCGTAAAACGCACCATGGCACGAAAACCATACTTTTTGACCACGTTCGCATCCGCGATCTTGGTTGACGCATTCAGGCCGGTGTACTCATCGATGAACCCACCGTGCCGCTCATCCCAGCCGACAATTCTGACTGCGAGCATGTGGTCTATGATCGGAATGTTGATCATCCCATTGACGCCATAACCGGGACCGCCGCCATCAAGGGCGTTGCCGCGCACTGACACTTGCGCATCGAAGCCTGTAGCGTCGGGCTTGTTGGAAATGAATCGTACCGTGCCGCTCATTGAGCTGGCACCGAACAACGTCCCCTGCGGTCCCTTCAGCACTTCGACGCGATTGACATCGTACGCGCCTACGTCCGGCGTGCGGCCGCCACCGTTCTGAAAGTTCACACCGGTAACAATGGTCTCGTCGAAGTAGACACCGACAGTTCCGGCGCCCGGTGATTGAATGCCACGAATAATAGGCTGCAGATCACCCGGCGCTATCTGCCCCATTTGCAGCGACGGCACCAGGCGGGTCAGGTCGCTCAGCGAATGGATATTGGCTTCCGCAAGCGCCGTACCCGAAACTGCACTGATGCCAGAAGGGACGGTTTGCGCCGATACGTCTCCGGTTTTGGTCGATGAGACTACGACCTCCGCAAGCTCTGTGTCATCGGCCAGCGACTGTTGTATGCCAGTCATCGCCATCGCGGCAGACGCCATGAGTACTATTCGCTTGAACATTGTATTTATCCTCGTGGATAGACTACGTGCCATCGGTCGAGGACCTCCCCCCGCCGGCTGTTTACCTCAGCATCTGTAGCCTATCAGGCACGGCCCTGTCATGCATGTGATATTTCACCATCTTTTTACCGCGAGCCCGCCACGTTGTATACACGCGACATATGGGCGTGATTTCCTGAGCAGGCTCCGCGCGGCTCCTGCCCGCCGGTACGCCGTGGTGCCTGACACCCAAATTGTGATATATCACCGCACCAATATGGCGCCCCTGCGCAAGTTTCCGCATAGTCGCCAAATTGGCAACGCACACTTCGGTCCGTGCGTGCGTTGCACGGCTGAAATCACGGCACTTTGTCCGTTTCGCTCATAGGATCGACCCCGAATCGGAAAGGCTCGAAACGAATTATGAAGACCAGCGTCGCAAAGGTTCGGACGATTGAAAAGTCTCACGCCGGCAGCCACCGCGGGCCGCGGCCACGAAGAACCGTCCCCGGGTCGCTACGCGGCACGGCCTATGAGGTGATCAAACACGAAATCATGACCTGCGCGCTGGCCCCTGGCGAATACGTGAACGAAGCCGCCTTGTGCGCACGCCTTAAGCTTGGCCGCACGCCGGTAAATCAGGCGCTGCACCGGCTCATGTTGGAAGGCCTAGTCAACATCATGCCGCGCAAGGGTGTCATCGTAAAACCGGTCAGTCTCGATGAGGTGATGCAGATCATTGAGGTCCGTCTGCTCACGGAGACCTACTGCGTGCGCTTGGTCGCGGAACGTGCGACAGAGGCCGATATCGCGGAACTCGAAGTCACCCTCACTCGCGCCGCACAGTGGACCCGTGCTCATAACGTCGAACAGATGATGCTAAGCGATCAGACATTCCATAATATCTTAGCCAGAATCGCCGGCAATACCGTACTCAGCGGGATTCTTAGACGCCTGCATGACCGCTCTTTGCGGTTTTGGTTTATTTCACTCAAGGCGGTGGGTCGCCACCACAGGTACGTCCAGGACCAACACGAGTCAATACTCGCCGCAATCCGAAAACACGACGCGCCGCGCGCCGAGAGCGCGATGCGCTCGCACATCGAGTCATTTCGCGACAACGTTGCGCGTTATGTGTGACGAGCGGCCCGGCCACTTATAGCGCGGGAACCAACCTAGAATCTGCTGGGCACGATCGCAATCCACTAGCGACCGATACGGGTCTCGCACATATTCCTCGCCTCCGCGCCAGGGAACATCGGGCAGTATGGAAGCCACTAGTTCCAGCGTCGGTTGGCGGGATGCGATGTCAGGGGCCGCCAAGAGCAACCGATGATGTCCCCGCGCCGCGCATTCAAGCGCCGCCTGCGCGGCAGCGGCGACGTCGCGGGTGTCGATATGTACACCCAGCGGCCAGCTGCCCTTCGAACCGGGCGTCCATTCGGGTGAAGCCATCGCGGCCGCGTATGAATCGTCATCAAAGGCCTGCACCGGCCGCAGACACAGGGTGTCGATCCCGCTGCAAGCCGTAAAGGCAGCGCACATTTCTTCGGCCAGCCACTTGGATAATGCGTAGGGCTGCGAGGGCAAACCACGGTGCGCATCATCGATCGGTAAATAGTCCGGATCGCGCTCCAACATGCCGAGCGCCTTTCCGGAGGAGAAATAGACGACTCGGCCGATACCGGCCGCTTCAGCTGCCAGCAGCACATTCCACGTACCCAGCAGGTTGACCGCCATGATATCCGCCGGGCGCGCCGGACGATCTCCGGCAATGCCTGCGATATGGACAATCGCGGACGCGCCCTGCACCGCTCGACGCACCGCGTCGCCGTCGCGTACATCGCCGCCGTCGGCGAGATCAAATCCTCGCACCTCGTAGCCACCGGCCGTGAGCGAGTCCGCGATTGCCGCGCCGAGTCGCCCTCGGTGACCGGTTACCAGGACGATCACGGCTTCTTGCCCAGCACCCGTTCCTTGAGATCATCGCCACCGCGCACGCGGCGAAGCCCACGTACACCCAGACCCGCTTCGGACTCGATCACGGTACCGGTCATCGCTTTGGAATCGCGGCGGGAACCGAGCAATACGAAAGCCCCCGCGTGATCTCGAGGCTCCGCATGCAACCGCAGTGGAGTGACCGCTTCCACTGCGGCGTCTTTGTTCGACGGGTGAGTGTGGGTGCGGATACGCTGGCCCTTCTCGTCAAGTCCAAACGAGGCCGGCATACGAATGTCCGTCTTCGTCGCTCCCGGGGAAACACCGTTTACACGGACAAAAGGCGCGTATTCGTGAGCCAGTTGGCGCACGATTCCCAGTGCCGCATGCTTGCTTGCAATGTACATGACACCGCCGCCATCCGGGTAGAAGGAGGAATTCGATAGCGTCACGATTATGGAGCCTTGCGTCTTCAGAAGCTCAGGCACGACCACCCGCGAACCTAAAATGACCGCCATGACGTTGAGGTCGAAGATCTCCTTGTAGACCTTTCCTACATCGCCCGGCGGGATATCGACCAGCTCGCGGAAAGCATCCCCGAGGCCGGCATTCGCTAGAAATACATCGATCTTTCCGAAGGCGGCGACGGTGTCCCGCACGGCCCGCTCATTGCCTTCGAGCGTCGTGACATCCGCCTTGATGCCGCAAATCCGCTCACCGTACTGCGCCTTGAGCTCATTGAGCCGATCCTCGACGACATCCACCACGCCGAGTCGCGCGCCTTCTTCGACGTATCGATCCACGACCGCTCGGCCGATGCCCGATCCACCGCCCGTAATCAACGCAACCTGGCCGTCTAACCATCCCATGATCGGTGCTCCTTGAATCTAAAAAAGTATGCTCAGGTTGGTTGCAGTGATGACGGTCTGATCGATCAGAATCCGTCGCCGAGCGATCCGTAGCTGTCCGGACGCATCGCGGCGCAACAAGTCCTCACGACGTCCGGTAAAAAATTGGTAACCTTGGTCCCCTCGGCTGCGAGTGACGATAAAGTTCAAGGTTATCGCGTACTCACCAACGCCACTGCCGGGGGCAGCCAGAACATTGCTGACAAAGTGTCGTGTGCGCGATGGCGGAGTCTCCGCCCAAGCCGAGTCCGTCTCCAGACGACGCACCCGCGTCCGCAATGACTGCAGGTTGTCGTCGAAGAAGGCTACTTCCTGGAAGCCCGCGCCGGCCGCAAGAAATTGCGTCGTGCGCACCGGCATGATGTAGTGGATGTCGTCGGCGAACAGCGCGAGCCAGTCGCTGAACCGATTGCAGTCCAGCAGGTCCGCCTCCCGGTACAGAAATTCAACGATCTCGCCGTACAGCGCAGTACCCGGACGACAGAGTTCCAGCGCTTGAGCAGCCACGGCCGCGCTCATCGCGTGGCTCTCGCCGTTCCATCCGCCAACGGACGGCTCATGCACCGTAGCCATTCGGCGTACCACTCGCGGTGGGTCATCTCGCCGTAGCTATCCTTATAGCCAATTCCGGGGCCGGGCCAAGTCTTGTCCGGCGCGCGGTGGAGACCCATCTTATGGTGCAGCGTGTGGCGCTTTGCCTCCGGTCCACGTGCCGCTGCGGTGCACTCCTCCCAGTTCTCCATATCGTCCTGATCGAATATTCCACCGGGGCCGAAGGTTCGCACGTAAGTTTCGTAGGACAGCTTGCGATACTCAGGCGAGGCATCCTTGTCGATGGCAAACCATGAAAACATGCGCGTTCGCGTCGCCGTGACGGGGATTTCCAGCCTCAGGTTAAGGATGCCGACCGGCGGAGCTTCCATGTCACCTGCCGTTATGAGCTGCAGCCAGTGAAAATTCGGCCACATGGTGCCCGCACTGTAGCCGTGCGTCTGCGCGATTTTTGCCTGAGGCGGAGTCAGGTTCTGAGCAAAGCGTGGCCAGAGGGCCTTCGGTAGACCCAACCCCTGATACGCATCATCGGGCGCGCCCTTTACGAAATGCAGGATGTGCCCATTCTTGAGCGTCACCATACTGCCATGACAGGCAAAGTCCGGATCCGTCGGCAGCATACCGAGCTCCACCAGACTCTGATGCGCATAGAACACGTGAAAGTTATCAGTGAAATTATCGGTGGCAAATTTCCACGAGCAATCTACTTCCCACACCTGTGGTACACCGACGAATTCGATCTCACCCGTGCGGCCAAAGATGATATCCATGTACCAACGCATGTCGCCCAGCCAGTCATCCAGCGATGGGGCATTCGGGTCCCAGGTTCCAAACACCAAGCCGCGATAGGAGCCCAATTGCGCCACCGGGATCAGGCCGAGCGCGTCCCTATCGAGCTCTCCCTCGCCATAGTGATGCTCGCTGGCGGCAGCCAGAAGCGCGCCATTGGTACTGTAGGACCAGCCGTGATAGGGACAACGGAACAGGCGAACGTTATCGCGATCGGTGCGGCACAGGCGCATGCCGCGATGACGGCAAGAGTTCAGGAATGCCCGCACCACCCCCGCTTCATCCCGCAGCAGCAGCACCGGGTCAATGCCGCACTGACGCGTGATGACATCACCTCGCTTGGGGATCTCTGATTCGTGCCCAATGAAGAACCAGGCCCGGCCGAAGATGCGCTCCTGCTCCATCGCAAACACTTCCGGATCCGCGAAGATTCGCCGCGACACGATCCCTTCAGCGGGCTTGACGATGTCTTCCAGCTGCTGGCCATTCGCCAACCGTGTAAAGGCCGATGCGGGGCCGGGCGGTCCAAGTTCTCGAAGTATGGTCGACATAGTAAAACCTCGCTAATTGACTCAGCGGGCACGAGCAGCGGCTTTCGTTGCTCGCGGCCGAGCGACGCGTGTCTCGCCTTCCAGGACGGTGGCTTGCAGTGCATCGATTAAACGACTGACGGCAAGTTCCGCGGCCGCCTCATCGCCAGCGGCTATAGCCTCAACCAACGCAGCGTGCAAATTGATTTCTCGCAACGCCAGCGCACCGTCCCAGAGGTCAGGACTCACGGCGAGTTTCAAAGCGCCCCCCAGATGGCCATAGACTTCGCTTAGGAGCGCATTGCCACTACAGTCGAGCACCGCGCTGTGAAGTGCGCTGTCGGCTTCGGCGTAGGCTTCGCGATTGCCGGCAAGGCCCGCCTCTCGCTGGTGCAGTAACAATTCCCGGAGTTTGGCGATGTCTGCCGAGGTGCGCCGCGATGCGGCCAGTCGCGCGGCGCCTCGCTCGAGAACGGAACGAAACTCGATGGCATCCACTGCGCCGGCGCGTTGGGCGCGCCGCACGAGCGGTGCCTCCAACTCACTGAAAGCGCGCACATACGTGCCGTCCCCGACGCGCGATTCGAGCAGCCCCACATGCACCAGGGAACGCACGCCCTCGCGCAAGGTATTGCGGCTCACACCCAGCGCCTTCATCAGCTGGGCTTCCGGGGGAATTCGGCTTCCGACCGGCCAATCGCCGGCACAGATTCGGGCTTCCAGTTGTCTGGCGACCTGGGTGGCAAGTGTGGGAGAGCGGGTGGGCGCGATCAGGGGCATTGTGTTTGCAGAAGGTAGGATGATCCTACCTTTATAGCATCGCTTCCGGCCAGTGGCAATTCCCGATCGGACGCCCAGCCGTTAACCGGACTGGGATCTATTTCGCGGGCTTGCTCTCGTCGTAATAGTGGATCTCGTACAGCGTGCACCCCTGTTTGGAACTGAAGGGCCCATGCAATGCCCCCGGTGGCCGACAGGCATAGGTCGGTGACTTGAACGCTTCGCCGCCGCCACCCTGCTGGTCACTGCCCACGGCCAGATCGCCCGAGAGCAGATAGACCTCTTCCCAATGATCGTGGACAAACGGTGCCGTGGTAAAGGCACCGGCATCGAAACGTAGCAAACGCGTTCGACTTCCCATCTTACGGCGCTGGTCAAGATCGCTCGCCAGGACCTTCTGTTTGATACTCGTAGGATACCCCGCCATGGTTTCCCATCCGGAATTCAAGTCCAGGCGATGAAACTCGAGATGCGGCTTATTCATCGGCATAAATGGCTCCGAACTAAATTACAGCGGCAGCGGCAGGCACGATATTCCATATGCGTGCCGGATGGTGCGGCCTGCAACCGGATCATCAATTTCGAACGAGAAGTGCTGCGAAGGACGAATGCCGCCCTGCGCTGGAAGCGTACCGCAAAACATTAGCATTCCGTTGCTGAAGTTCCCGCCACTCTGGCGGTATCGCGCCAGCAATGTGGCGGGCTCGAGCATCGTGGCTACCGATCCGGTTTGATAGAGCGCCCGGTTGGACCCGAGGCCGATATATGAGCGCAATATCAGGCGATCCCAATGTGCCTGAACCTCGTCCAGCGCCCACCAGGTAGAGGCTACCGGTTTGTCGCACATTTGTTTCGAAACGCAGATATCGTAAGTCTCGACGCGGCGGTCGGTATGATCCGAGCCGACACTGAGCCACATCCGCCGATCGTGTTGCAGCAGCACGAACTCCACTTCCCCGCTCGACTCATTGCCCAGCGCCTGAATCGTGTCACAGGTGGTCAGTCGAGCGCTTGCAACCGGGTAGAACATCGGGATAGACGTGGGCCTTTTTACGCCAAGTTCCTCGAGCTCCGCAATATGCTCTTCCACGGCAGCCGTATCGCGTCCTGTCCAGCCGGCAATCACCACGGCGCTGATGGGCACCTGTGCGCGCTGGATGCCGCTTTGTTGCACCAAGTCGACACTAATCACGCAATCGCCCACTCTTCCCCCAGGGGTACGGCATGTTGACTTGCCGTGCCGGCTGCATCCATATTGAGATGCATGTGATATTTTACCAGCACAGTCCATTTGTCAACGCAATACAAGCGCCCTCAGGCGGTTAAACTAATTGGCCTGCCGTCGCAGCTAGGATCCCGCGTGACCAAGCATTTGCCGCTCCGGACGCTTCGCCAGCTGGCCCTGGCACTGTCCGCCGGAAAAGTAACGAGCCGCGAGTTGGTAGATCGATGCCTGGAGAACATCGAGGCACCGAGCGGCGAGGGTAAGCGCACTTTTCTGAAGGTCCATGGACAGTCAGCACGAGCCAGCGCCGATGCTTATGATGAGGCGCGACGCCGAGGCAAGCCGCTGTCGCGTTACGCTGGCATTCCTATGTCGGTCAAGGATCTGTTTGATCTGGCCGGAGACGTGACGACTGCGGGATCCGTGGTATTGAACGACGCGAAGGCCGCCGTCCGCGATGCCGAGGCAATTGCCAGGCTAAAGGGAGCCGGCTTCATCGTCATGGGCCGGACGAACATGACGGAATTTGCCTATTCCGGCCTCGGTCTGAACCCCCACTACGATACACCACGAAACGCTTGGAATCGATCAGCCGCTCACATTCCTGGCGGCTCATCTTCGGGCGCAGCCGTCTCTATCACCGATGAGATGGCGTACGCCGCTATCGGAACGGACACGGGTGGATCCTGTCGAATTCCTGCCGCGCTGTGTGGCATCGTGGGATTTAAACCCACGGCTACACGCGTGCCGATGACAGGCGTTTATCCGCTCTCGCGCACACTCGATTCCATCGGACCAATCGCGAATTCGGTGGCATGCTGCCGCATCCTTGATGCAGCGCTCTCTGGAGAGACTGACCCTGACCTGCAACGCCCGGCGTTACGGGAACTGCGCCTGGGGGTCCTGTCCTCCTATGTCACCGAGGACTTGGCAGTCGAGGTGGCGGCCGCCTATTCGCGGGCGCTACAGAAACTCGTGCGAGCGGGTGCGCAACTTAAGGACTTTGCACTTCCGGAGCTCAGTGAGCTGCCCGAGATAAATGGCAAGGGCGGCTTCGTCGCTGTTGAATCCTTCGGCCTACATCGTGATCTAATCGCGGCGCGCGCTTCTCAATACGATCCGCGGGTGCTCAGCCGAATGCTTCGCGGCCGAGAACAAAGTGTCCAAGACGAGCGCGAGCTGCATCGGCGCCGTGCGGAATTAATAGAACGTGTCAGACCCCGGGTCGCGGCATTCGACGCGCTTTTGATGCCCACTGTGCCTGTGCCAGCACCGCCAATGGCAGAGCTTGCGTCCGATGCCGACTATTCGCTGGTGAATGCTCTGGTGCTGCGCAATCCGAGTGTGGTCAATTTCCTGGATGGCTGCGCCATATCGCTACCTTGCCACGAGCCAGGGGGTGCTCCGGTGGGCCTGACCGTCTTCGGGCTGCGGGACACCGACCACACAGTGCTGTCAGTGGCCTCAGCTCTCGAGGAATGTCTGCAATGAGCTACGATCCGCGCGAGGCCACGTTTCTGTCTTTCAGTGCCGCGACAGGGGATTTCAACAGCGGGGTCGATACGCCACGCGCGTACCTGGAGCGCTGCCTCGAACGCATCGAGGCGCTGGAACCGCAAATCCACGCTTTCGTTGAGTTCGATGTCGATGGAGCTCGCGCCGCTGCCGACGCTGCCACGGTACGCTGGCGCCGCGGCATGCCGCTTGCTCCGATCGACGGTCTTCCGGTGGGAATCAAAGACTGTTTCGATGTCCGGGGATTGCATACGCGAGTCAACAGCAAGCTGTTCGCCGATAATATGTCATCGCTCGATGCCGCCCATGTTGATGCACTGAGACGCGGCGGAGCTGTCATCGTTGGCAAGACAAGCACGACCGAGCTCACCATGGCTCTGCCGGCTGCCACGTTAAATCCCTGGAACACAGCGCACACGCCTGGTGGATCTTCTTCCGGATCGGCCGCGGCTGTAGCGGCCTGCATGCTTCCCCTTGCGACCGGCAGTCAGGTACGCGGCTCCGTGATACGCCCCGCATCGATTTGCGGTGTAATCGGTATGAAACCGACCTTTGGCGCCGTCAACCGCTATGGTGGCGTCGAACTCACACCGAGTCTCAATCACCTCGGCTTCCTCGGCGGTAGCCTGAGCGATACGTGGCAGGCGGCGCATCACATCGCCTCCATGGTCGGCGGCGACCCCGGCTTTACTCCGCTGGCAGGCGGTATGGCGGTTCCTGCGGCCAAGCGCCCCGTGCGCCTCGCACGCCAATACACCTGCGGCTGGCCAAAGACGGATGAGGCATCGAAGGAGGCTTTTGAACAGCTGTTGCGAGTTCTCACTGCTCGCGGGTTAGAAATCGTGGAACCCTTGGCATCCGCGGAGCTCGCCGCTTATGAGGATGCGACCACCCGCACGCCGGAGTTCTTCTTCGATATCCTGGCTTGGGAATTGCGCTGGCCGCTGCGCGCCCTAAACGATGCGCGACCCGGACTTATCAGCGATGGCGTCCTGGGACATCTTCGCAAGGCGGAGCAAATGAGCGTGGCGGACTATCAACGCGCGCTTACCGCACGCGATCGTTTGCGTGAATTGCATGACGCCCTGGCGGGTAGGGTCGACGGGTTCCTGACCCTGGCGCATATCGGCGCGGGACAACGTGGCCTGCCTGCCGTCGGCACGCCATGGTACAACGATGCCTCATCGGCCATCGGCGCTCCCACATTCAACTTGCCGCTCTTGACCGTCGACGATCTTCCTCTGGGCATTCAACTGATGGGGTTCATAGGTGGCGACGAGCGCCTGACGGCGCATGCGCGTTGGCTCCTCGAAGCCCTGGGATCCAGCACGGCGCGTTAGCGAATACTCCTGGAGCGGTAACAGCCCCTTACGCCGATTTCTCCTGGCTCGTATACCAATCCAGAATTTGCCCACCCGTGGCTAGCCATACCGCATCATGTTGGCGGATATGGGCTAGCGCGCGCTCGAGGTGCCGCGCCCTATACGGGTGTCCAACCAGAAACGGGTGGAGTGCGAGACACAGCACTCGCGGATTGCGCTCTCCCTCCTCGTACAGTGTGTCGAACTGGTCGGTGACGATACGAAAGAAGTCCTCACCGGTACCGCCATGCATGAGAAATATCGGGATGTCACCGAGCTCGAGCGTGTAAGGCAACGCCACAACGGAGCCCTTGCGGGTCTTCATGCGATACGGCTGTTCATCGTTGCACCAATCGGCAACGTATTCGATTCCCTCGTTGGCGAGAATATCCAGCGTGTTTTCAGTCTCAGTCAGCGCCGGGCCTAGCCAACCTCGGCTGCGCTTCCCGGTGCATTTGTTAATTGTATCGAGAACACCTCGAATGACCTTCTGCTCAATCTCTTCCGGCATGCCAGTGAATAGCGACGAGTTATTCTCTCCGTGCGCCAGCCATTCCCAACCCAGGCGATTGCCCTCCTCGACAATCTGAGGATAGCGCACGCAAGCCTCGGAGTTGATCGCCGCGGTTACCTTGAAACCCTGTCTCTCAAGGATCTCAATCAACCGCCAGATACCAACGCGCACGCCGTAGTCACGCCAGGCATAGTTGAGCACGTCCGGCTTGAGTGTCGAGGTCATCGGTGTCAGCGACATGGCGGGCTTGTCGTAGTGAAAGTGCTCGATATTGGGCACGATCCAGACCGCAATGCGCGCACCGTTCGGCAGTCGGATCGGCTTACGTCGCGCGATCGGCGAATATTCGAATCGTTGCTGTTCCATGATTCCCTCCAGGCGACGACTGCCCTTCAGCTCTCCGAATTATTGGACTTTCTGACCGGCGGAAACAGCTGCTCCCCCGTAACCTCATCGACGGCCGTAATGGCGCGATAGGGACAGCTTCTGACTCCTTTCAGAATGTTCTCCGCAGGAATGTCCGAGGAATGAAGCACTTCTGCCTTGCCGTCCGCCCCGACCCCGAATACTGCGGGCGCCACGGCAATACAGCGGCGATAGGCCTGGCACTTGAGCAAATCGACTGTTACTCGAATTGGCATACGTAGCTTCCACCCATCACAAGCGAATTGATGGCAGTTCGGTCAACTCTGCGCCGATCTTCCGGCCTCTCGGCTGCTGACACGCTCCGACAATTCAAAGAACATGGCGCCGATGCCAGTCGCCCACGGCTTCACTGGCTCATACGACAACACTTGGCCGCGAAAGCTCTGCAGCGCACCAGCGAGCGCAATCCAGTTGAGCAACTCAACAGCGCCCGCTCCTGCTGCCGACAGAGCCTCGCTGGTATATGTGCCCAGCGCTTCAACATTACCTTCGGTCATGTGCTCAAGAAATTGGCGATCGAACGTCGAATCAATATATCCATGGTTACGCTCGCCTGGGTCATGCGACATGCCGCCGGTCGCCACAATCCCAACTCGCTTGTTCGAATGTCGCAGCATGTCTCCGACGACTCGCCCAAGTCGCAGGCATCGCCTGGCTGATGGGAATGGGGGCGCCAAGGTGTTGATGACAATGGGTACGACCGGCAGGTTCATGTCAGGTGTCAGGAAATGGAGCGGAATCATCGTTCCATGATCAAAGTGCATTTCCTGCGCGAACGATGGCTCCAGATCGTTGTCGTAGCACGCGGTGACAATAGCCCGAGCGAGTTGCTCGTCTCCGGGGATCTCAACTTTAGGAACCTTCAACCAAGGCTCGATTGGCCCATCGAAGCGTCCGGCCGCCCCGATGCAAAAGGCACTCATATGATCCAGGAAAAAGTTGGCCCAATGTTCCGCCGTGAACACGATCAGCGCATCGAGCTGTGCTGCTTCCAGGCGGCGTCGCAGCTCAGCGAATGCCGCATACAGTCGATCTTTCTGCTCCGCGGGCGCCGCATCCGTCCAGGCAAGTATGCCGGGCGCATGACCCATTGCACAGGCATAGGCTATGGTCATACGGGCCCACCAGCTCGGATCGCGACGAGATATTCCGGCTCGGATTGCCCGTGCAGAATAGAAAACGGGCGTAGCAGCAACCCGTGTACGCCCAGTCGGTATAGCGCCCCGAAATCTTTCGCGAGCAATGCGGCCGCTTCTTCCGCTGATAACTCCGATCCCGTTACAATGCTTTGCGGGGATTGGAGGAAGCGCGCGCGCATGTCCGGATTCCTGTTGATCTCCCGGATAAGCTTCTGTAGTGCGTAGACGCTCACGTCGTCATACCTAACTCAAAGGCGAGAGTGTTCCCGCACCTCTTCTCAATCCGCCTCCGCAGCAACATCATCGATCCAACGCAACCCGGCATTGACCTGGGCGAAGGTGGTCGAAGCCCCGAATGTAACCAGGACCGCTTGACGCATCGCCGTAAGCGGGATGCCGTCACGCTTCAGGCGACGCGCATGCGTCTTGAAGCTCAACTCGCTTTCGCAGGTGACCAGGGCACCGAGCGTAATGAGCTCGCACGTGTGCGCATCCAGGGGTCCGGACGCCATAACCGCCTTTCGCAGTGCCTGAAAGGCGGTGGCCGCATTGGCGCTGTGCTGCTTGAGGTATTCGACTGGCGAGAGTGCGTTGACTGCCATAGTGGGTCAGTTCTTCTTTAAATAAGGAAATACGCCAATCTGTTTGCCGGCATCGCGTTCCTGTGCTCGTTGGTATATCACAGCCGCGAGCGCGATGTCCTGGATGCCCGTGCCGACCGATTTGAAGAGCGTAATCTCATTGGCATCGACTCGCCCGGAGGCTTTCCCCGACACCAGCTCCGAGAGTTCATGGACCTCTTTACCGCTGACGACGTCTTTGGCCGCAAAGGCGTCTCCCGCCTCTCCAAAGACACCTTCGCGGGTGTCAACCGCTATGCGGGCGCTGCGCGCAAAGGTCTCCTGATCGATCTCGCGTTGATCCCGACGCGCCGTTCCGACCGAATTCACATGCATGCCAGGCCTCAGCCAGCGCCCAAAGAGTACCGGCTCGGACGATTTCACCGCTGCCAGTACAATCTGCGCGCCCTCAACGGCCTCCTCTGCCGAGTCCACATCGACGATCTGCATGTCGTGTCGCCGTCTGAAGTCTTCGGCCAGACGTTGTCGATTGGCAACCGTTGGACTGAATACGCGCGCAGATTTAACGCGGCCGTCAGCCTGCATCGCCTCGAGCTGTGCCTGCGCCTCGACTCCCGACCCCAATAGCGCCACCACACAAGGGCCCCGCCGTGCCAGCCGACGGGTCGCCACGGCGCTGCTGGCCCCGGTACGCAGGGTCGTCAGGTGCTGCGCATCCATGATGGCGAGCAATTCGCCCGTTTCAATTCGATAGAGATGGACCTGATAACGGACACCCTGTCCGGGCACCAGGTTCATGGCCTTGAACCCCATCCAGCCAGAGCGTTCCAGTGCCACCGGGCCAATCCTGAGCCAGCCACGTCCGGCCTTCATGTTGGTCCGCGGTGGCAGTAGCACATGGCCAGCGCCTTCCTCCGCAAACGCCGCTTCCATGGCATCGATCGCGTCACTCATGCTCACGAGCGCGCGAACGTCCTCATGCGTCAGAAGGCGGGCCATGCCGCTTCAGTCAAGGGGATTGCGACCGCGATAGAACTCGATCGCATCTTCATCCGCAATCTTAAACCCCGATTTCAGCAGCGGCTCGCGCACACTGCGCATCTGCGAATCATTCAGCTTCATGACGGGCTGGCGCATCACGCCGCCATTGTAGCCGTGCAACCAAGCCTGATATTTCCATAGATACCGATGGATAAAGTTGGCGCCCGCGAATGTCGCCTGCATCGCCACCCGAGCCTGTCGCGCCGGATTAATGCGCCAGTAAATCTCCATCGCCCGTTCGGCTTTGCCATCGAGCAGCAGCTTGAAATACTCGGGCACGGCGCCGCCCCAGTATTCGTAATTGCTCGTTCCCATCCACTGTTGCCCAAACATTTCAACCGTCAGGGGTGAGTGGGCCTCCAGCGGATCCGAGAACAGCAGACCGGTTCCCCGGATCATCTTCCAGAACTCGAGATCGCCGGCAATACCCGGGCGGCCAACTTCGTATTTCACCGCTACGACATTGGGAATGCTGGCGCAGCGCAGCAGCACCTTGGGCGGATAGCCACTGGGGTGCAGTCTGCCGAGATTCATCTGCACCGTGGCAAACAGACAAACCCCAAGATTAGTTGCATTCGCCACGCCCGCCAGGTGCTCGTAAAGCTCATCCTCGCTGCGCGGATAGAAGGAGTTGGGGTGACCGAGCAAGATGCCGGTGACGCCAATGGCCTCACCGGCTTTGGCCATGGCGATGATCTGTTCGCGGGTATCGAAGCTGCCGTGGATCAGGAAATGGTGGCGCCCTTTGGCCTCATCGACCGCAATTTCCATGAAGCGGCGGTATTCGTCCAGTGACGTGCCGCACTCCGAGACCAGCAGAGCGCCCCAGAAGCCCAGTTCGATGTTGCGCCGAACGTCATGCCGTATGGCGGCTTCATTCAGGCGCTGCAAATCGGAGCTGAAACTCGGCATTATGACGTTGCACACGCCACGCCAATGCGCAGCGGCCCATTCCTTCGCCTCTGCGCGCGGATATTGCACTCGGTCCACCTCGGGGTTGAATCGGAATTCGGAAAACTATCGGAGAGATCGCCTCAAGGCAAAATATTGTCTGACAAAGTTTGGCGTGTCAACTGCGGCTTGGGTGGGTAATAATTGGCCTCTTTTGACCATTGTCAATGGCGGGGATGGATTCGGAGACTATGAAGAAGACCAAGTCTGACGCCAAAAACGTCGCGCCGGCCGCTCAGCAGCTGACGGTAATCGAGCAGTCGCTAAAAAGCCTGCGCAGCATGATCATGAGTGGAGACCTGCGGCCAGGACAGAAACTGGTCGAGGCCTCACTGTGCATTAGCCTCGGCATCAGCCGGGCATCTCTGCGCGAAGCACTGCGCATCATGGAAGGCGAGCGACTCATCGAGCTCATTCCCAATCGAGGCCCCTCGGTTGCCAAACTGGGTTGGCGGGAAATAGAGGACATCCACGACGTCTGGGCCATGCTGACCAGCGAGGCGGTCTACCGTTTCGTCGAACGCGCCAAGCCGGAGGATCTCGACGCGGTGCGCCGGGCGGCCGCGGATCTCGGTCGCGCTCTGGCGAACGAATCCGCGGTCGAGCAACTGGTGGCCACAAACCAGCTGTTCAGCATCTTCCTGGATAGTTGTGGCAACAGCGTCCTGGTCGAGATCGTTTACCGGCTGGTGTCCCGGCTCAATTTCCTGCGTGCGCGCGCACTGCAATACGAGGGCTGGGGGGCTCTATGTCTGCACGAGATCAATGAGATCGTATCGGCAATCCAGGCACGCAACCCGATTACCGCTCGCGATGCGACTCGTCGCCACATCGATTCCGCCTGCGCGGCCGCCAAGCAGGTGGCCTTGCTGGGAACAACACGGCCGTTGCAGCGAACACGCGGCGGCCGCTCTTCCGGGGCCAGTTCGGCGGCTTGACATTACCAACCCACGGAGACGTATTGGGTCTCCATGAACTCCATCATGCCCTCGCGCGCACCTTCGCGTCCCAATCCTGATTGTTTGACGCCCCCGAACGGGGCGGCAGGATCGGATACCAGACCGCGATTCAGACCCACCATGCCTGACTCGATGCGCTCGCTGACGCGCAGGCCGCGCGTCAGATCACGGGTGTAGATGTAAGCGACCAGGCCGTGCTCGGTGCGGTTGGCGCGTGCGATGACATCCTCCTCGGTGCGAAATCGCTGAATCGCCGCGACTGGACCGAATATTTCCTCGCTCACGCAGGCAGATTCGTCCGCCACTTCTGTCAACACGGTAGGCGCATAGAAGTATCCGGGGCCCGGCAGACGCTCGCCGCCGACGACAACTTTGGCGCCACGCGCACGCGCGTCGTCGACCAGCCGTTCCACCTGCTCCAGGGCCTGCCGATTGATGAGGGGCCCCACGGCGACCGCCTCTTCCAATCCGTTCCCCACTTTCAGCGCCCCCATGGCCGAGGCAAAGCGCGACACAAACGCGTCGTGTACGGATTCATGCACGTAGAATCGGTTCGCGGCCGTGCAAGCCTCTCCCATGTTGCGCATCTTGGCGATCATGGAACCCGCCACCGCAGCTTCCAGATCCGCGTCCTCGAAGACAATGAACGGCGCGTTGCCGCCGAGTTCCATGCGGGGATTGATGATAAATCGCGCGGCCTCGCCCAGCAGAGCACGCCCGGTATCAGTGGAACCGGTAAACGAGACCACGCGCACTCTTGGGTCTCTTAGCATCGCGGCAACGGCCGCCGAGCTGCGGCGTGACGGCAGGACGTTCACAACCCCGGGGGGCACACCCGCTTCTTCCAACAGGCGCGCCAACGCGAGCATCGTCAGGGGAGTTTCCGAAGCCGGCTTGACTACCACCGTGCAGCCAGCGGCAAGAGCCGGAGCAATCTTGCGCGTGCCCATGGCCGCCGGGAAATTCCATGGCGTAATCAGCACGGCAACCCCGGCCGGCTTGTGCTGGACGAGAATGCGGGCGCCGGAGCTCGGGGCCTTGGAAATCTGGCCGATGTTGCGCACCGCCTCTTCTGAATACCAACGAAAGAACTCAGCCGCATAACTGACCTCGCCGCGAGAGTCGCTGAGTGCCTTGCCGTTCTCACGTGTCATGAGGCGAGCGAAAGGCTCCTTTTGAGCGTCCAACAGGTCAAATGCCTTCCGCAGCACCTCGGCACGTTCGCGCGGCGCGCGCGCTGCCCAGGCGGGGAGTGCGCTTCCTGCCGCATTCACAGCTGCGGCAGCGTCAGCTGGGGATCCGTCCGCAACCGAGGCGAGCACCTGCTCGGTGGCGGGATCCAGGACCTCAAAGCGTTTGCCATCAGTGGCCTCACACCAATGGCCGTTGATGTAGAGCTGCGTGTCCATGTTCGACGTCGTCATGCGCACCTCGGAGTACCGGTTTCAAAATGTGCTATTTTGTCAGACGATAGTATACGACCGACGCTGACCGCAAATCGCCGCTTATTGGTTGACCGATTCCTGCCATTGAGAGCCGAATAATCAATGAACACGAGTGTTGCCGATGGCGCCGTCACTCAGGTATTCCGACGATTGATTCCGGCTGCGATGCTCCTGATGTTCGTCAACCTGATCGATCGTGCCAATATCAGTTTTGTGGCGCTGCGGATGAATCAGGATCTCGAGCTGACACCCGCCGCCTATGGCGTCGCGGCAAGCGTCTTTTTCCTGGGATACTGTCTGTTCGAGGTCCCCAGCAACCTGATTCTTCTGCGCGTAGGCGCGCGCCGATGGCTAGCGCGCATCATCATCAGCTGGGGTTTGGTAGTCCTCTTCATGGCGGCCGTCAGGGGACCCCGATCGTTGTATGCGGCCCGCTTCGCACTCGGGGTCGCGGAAGCCGGGCTCCTTCCCGGTCTGATCTACTACCTGTCCGCCTGGATTCCTGCGGCGAAGCGTGGGGTTGCCTTCTCGGCCCTGATGTCGACGGCCGCTTTGAGTAATTTTTTCGGTGGGCCGTTTGCCACGGGGCTGATGCGCCTCGATGGCATGGCAGGATTCCGCGGCTGGCAGCTGGTCTTTCTGGTGGAAGGGGCAGCGACTGTGCTGATCGGGATTGCGACCCTTCGCCTGCTGCCGGATTCATTCGCCGAGGTTCGCTGGCTTGACGATGCGCAGCGTCGCTTTCTAGCCGATTCCCAGGCTGCCGACTCTGCGAACAAGCGGGCCCGCGGCGCCAACTCACTGCGGCAGGGATTCAGCGACCGCCGGGTGCTGCTCGGAACGGTTCTCAACTTCTTCCTGATCTGTTGCAACTTCGGTACCGTCTACTGGCTGCCGCAGATCATAAAGTCTCTGGGCACTGTAACGATTGAACAGGTCGGGCTTCTCGCCTGCATCCCCTATGGTCTTGGGGGTATTGCGATGATTCTCGGTGGACGGCATTCAGATCGTACTCAGGATCGGAAGTGGCATCTGTTCGCGGGCGCGACGATTGCGGTCGCCGGCTACCTCTGCGCGGCTGCCGCCAGCCAGCCCGGCGTTGCCTTCGCCGGGCTATGTGTCGCTACCATCGGTATATGGAGCACCTTTGGCGTATTCTGGGCCTACGCCGGCGACGTGCTCGGCGGCATGGCGGCAGCAGCCGGATTCGCGTTCATGAACAGTCTGAGCACTCTCGGTGGCGTGGTGAGTCCTGCCTTGATCGGTTTCGTGCGCGAGCGCAGCAGCGGCTTCGGAGCCAGCCTGATGGTGCTCGCCTTATTGGCTGCGATCGCCGCCCTATTCGCACTGATCCTTCCCACCGTCTGCGTGGCCAATTCAGGTGTAAACAAATCCCGCGTTGACCGGTAGTATCTGGCCGGTAAGCGGAAGTGCCGCCGCAGTGAGGGCGAACATCACGATGTCGACGATGTCCTCGGGAAACTGAGGCCCTGGCACGGCCCTTCCCTCCTCGTACTGGCGGTGACGTTCCGGAGGAACGTACTCCGTGGCCTCATTTCGCATCAGCCCTGGGGCAATCGCGACAATTCCGATTCCACGCGGACCGAGTTCGCGGGCCAGCGACCGAGTCATCGAAATGACAGCGCCTTTACTCGCCACGTAGGCAAGCAGCCGGGGCGGTCCCCATAACGCCGTATCGGAAGCCAGATTGACAATGCGTCCCTGTTCGCCGGCGCGGAAGAGCGGGCTCATCGCCCGCGTCACTAACCAGGTGCCCCGGATATTGACTCGCATGACGCGATCCCAAAGATCAATGTCGATCGATTCGAATGGCGCACCTCCCACATTGGTCGCTATGGCCGCATTGTTGACCAGGCCGTGGATGGCGCCTTCATGATCGACAATACCGCGGCTGAAGCGTTCAATGGAGGCGGGGTCTTCCAAGTCGAGAGGCGCGAAACGAACTGACGCACCACTTGCCGCAATCTCGCTGGCGGTCTGTCTGCCCTGATCCTCTAGTACATCGCCGAGGATCAGACGCGCTCCATGGCGCGCACAAGCCACTGCGATCGCGCGCCCTACGCCTCGCGCGGCACCCGTGATAACAATGGTTCGATCGGCGAGCATGGGCTAGACCGGGCTCAACGGGTCGCACCTTCAGTGCCGGTCTCCGCCTCCATCTGCCTGTGCGCCTCCCGGGCCAGAGTGTCCCTCATCCGCACAACGCCGCCATCGTGCTGATAGAGCAGCTCTCTGGCACGGGCATCGTCCGGGATGGAGCTCAGCATTTCGCGGTCCTGTTCGAGTACGGTCCAATGTCGAGCCTCAAATGTACTGCGAAACAGGAAGCGCCATAATTCACGCTCGACACCCGACACCTTACGGGTGCGCCAAAAGAAGATGCGCGAATGCAGTTCATCCACCGGCGTCACACTAGGCACGACCAGCATGTGGCCGCCGGGGCCGCCCGAGACCGGATACGGAATAATCACTCGCGCATGCATAAATGAGGTATCCGTAATCATCTCGACCCAGTCGAAATTGATACCACGCTGGGCTGCACGCTGTACGACAAATCCCTGTTGGGTCGATGCAATTTCAATCTTGTCGGTCTTGGTCCCACAGGCGAGCGTAAATGTATCGGCATGCAAAAAACTGCCGTGCATGGGATCGACGATATTCTCAATCGCGTAGCGATAATTGCAATCCCACAGCCCGGTACAGAGAAATGAGGTATTTGCCGGATCCACGAGATCGGTCGGCAGCTCCAGCGGGCGCGGCTGCGGATATTGAGTACTGGGAAAATAAACGAACACACCATCGTAGGCCTCTTGCACGGCATACGCCGTGACCGCCTTGCGCCCTTCAAGGCCGGACTTCCCCAGCGCCGGTACACTGACGATAGCGCCGTTGCGATCAACGGTAAGGCCATGATAGCGGCACGAAAGGTGCGAACCTGCGATCCGACCGCACGACAGGCGGGCACCCCGGTGCGGACATCGGTCCTCGACGCACTGCACAGTGGAGTCCTCGGCACGCCATAGCGCCAGATCCCGGCCCAGCGCCTTTGCGGCATACGGCACGCCAGCTTTGACATCAGCCGATTTGGAAACCACGTACCAGCGACCGAGCAGGCCCCGATTAATGCGAGCCTCCACATTCTTGTCGAGATTCATGAAACCCCTCCGCGATGCGATGCCACAGCGCCGACAGGCTACGACTGAACGCTACCCGATCGGCCGAGGTAGGCAGCGTCCAATGACTCGTTAATGCGACGAAGCTCTTCCTCCAGCACCAACGCACTCCACTCCCCACTCGTCGCTCCCGATGGCCGGGAGACGCCGCGCCTTTGCAATTCAGCAACTACTTCCGCAATAGCGTGCTGCCCGGCCGCGAATATCTTCTCGAGCGCTTCTGCCAATGCGGATTCGAGTGGCGTTAATTCTCGCGCCAACGACTGCCGCGCGGGCGTGACGCAAAATGGCTTCACTGATGATTCTTTCACTGACGTTGTCAGACAATTCAAGTTTAGCGGCGCATCGCCGCGACTGTCAACCGCTTCGGCGTAGCTATCGAACCGTAACTCCTTGAAGGGTCTTCGGATTTACGCGACGCACCGTTAACGCAGAGGTCCAGAATGGCAGCGCAGAGGGAGCCGCGGACCACATGCACCGCTATTGTCTGACGGAAGTGGAGATGCGAAGCTCCGGTTCATCAAGTATGCCCGGAGACACTGATGGCACGCAACGGCGTAGAAACAATTGCCGCAAACATAGAGGCGGTGCTGCCGATGCACCGATCGTTGTACTACGGTGGTGCCTGGCATGAACCCCTTGGAGGCTACCAGGACACTCTCAATCCGGCCACTGGAGAGAGCCTTGGGCCCAGTGCTCAAGCCAATGCCGCCGACGTCGACGCCGCCGTGCGCGGCGCGCATAGCGCCTATCTGGAATGGCGTCAGTTCAAGCCACGAGCCCGTGGCGCGCTGCTGACAAAACTCGCGGCAATCCTGCATCTTCACGCCGAAGAGCTCGCGCTCCTGGATGCCGCCAGTTGCGGCAATCCTGTTGCTGCCATGGTCAAGGACGTTCATGACGGCGCTGAGTACATCGACTACTTCGCCGGGTTGGCCACGGAATTGAAGGGCGATATCACTCCCATGGGCGACCAGCTCCTGAATCTCACCTTCCGCGAGCCCCTGGGCGTGTGCGCCCGCATCGTGGCGTTCAATCACCCGCTCATGTTTGCCGCCATGAAAATCGGCGCCCCGCTCGCCACGGGAAACACACTAATCATCAAACCTTCACCGCAAGCGCCGCTTTCGGCGTACCGCATGATGGAGTTGATGGATGGAGTTCTGCCGCAGGGCGTTTTGAATCTTCTTTCCGGTGGACGCGAATGTGGCGAGGCGCTCAGCGCTCATCCGCAGATTCCCATGGTGACGCTGGTAGGCAGTGTCGAAAGCGGGCGCGCCTGTGCGAAGACGGCGGCGAACCGACTGAAGCGTGTCTCGCTCGAGCTGGGCGGCAAGAATGCGATGATCATCTACCCGGATGCCGACATTCCCAAGGCGATCGATGTCGCGGTGCGCGGGATGAATTTCGCTTGGTGCGGGCAATCGTGTGGATCAACCTCGCGTCTCTTCATCCATGAAGATGTATATGACAGAGTGTTGTCCGGGGTGCTGACGGCCATCAAGCAGTTCAAACCCGGAATTCCAACCGATCAGGCGACCACCATGGGTGCCGTGGTCTCCAAAGCGCAGCTGGACAAGATCATTCGCTACATCGAGATTGGAAAATCTGAGGGTGCGACACTCGCCGCCGGCGGCGCAATTCCCAATGATCCGCGTCTGGCGAAGGGTTTCTTTATCGAACCTACCGTATTCTCCGGCGTCAACATGAGCATGAGGATCGCCAAGGAAGAGATCTTTGGGCCAGTCCTCTCGGTGTTGAGTTGGCGCGACGAGGAGCAGATGTTTGCGCAGGTGAACGCGGTTGAATATGGGCTCACCGCATCAATCTGCACCACCAGCCTATCGAATGCACACCGCGCTGCCCGTCGTGTTGAGGCGGGCTACATTTGGGTGAACAATGCCGGTCCGCACTATGTCGGTGTACCCTTTGGCGGCTATAAGCAGTCCGGCGTAGGCCGAGAAGAGTCCATCGAAGAATTGTTCGCCTTCTCGCAAGCCAAGAACGTTAACATCACATTGTGATGAACCACCCGTAACTTCCTCCGCAGGATATGGCCAACTGATGCGTCTCGTCGTACCTGATCTGATTTCCAATTCCTATTTTCCCGTCCTTGCTGCGGCGGATCTCGGCTTCTTTGCGTCCGAGGGCCTGCAAGTGTCGGTCGATTTGCTCTTTCCCGTCAGTGATGCCTACAAAGCCCTACTCGCCGGGGAGGTCGATTTTGTCGGTGGCTCGGCGCATTCAGCGCTGGCCGCATTTCCTAACTGGCAGGGCGTGAAGTTGCTGTGCGCTCAGGCGCAGGGTATGTACTGGTTCCTGGTCATGCGCAGTGATCTGGGTCTGAAGCGTGGTGAACTGGATGGCGTCAAGGGCCATACTATCGGCGCCGCGCCCTGGGTCGATATGGGTCTTCGACGTCTCCTGATAGCCGCGGGCTACGATCTCAAGCGAGACGACATTCGTATTGTTGGCGTGCCCGGGTCGGCCAATGCCGGAGTCAATTTCGGCCTCAACGCCGCAAAAGCACTCGAGGAGCGCAAAATCGACGGCTTCTGGGCCAATGGCATGGGGGCGGAGGTGGCCGTACGTAGCGGCGCCGGAAACATCGTCCTGGACGTTCGGCGAGGCGACGGCCCGAAGGCCGCCTTTCACTACACCTTCAGTGCGCTTGCCACCAGCGCGCGCATGGTCGAGCAGCAACCCGACGCGGCAGCGGGCGCGATCCGAGCGGTCGTCAAGACGCACGCTGCTCTGCGCGCAGATCCGGCGCTGGCAACAAAAGTGGGCCAGAAGCGCTTCCCACCAGAGCAGGCGGCGCTGATCGCCGAACTCATCCGCCGCGACCTGCCGTATTTCGATGCGAGTATCCCCATCGCCGCGATTAACGGGATGAATCAGTTCACGCGCGAACTTGAGCTTCTGACGGATGACGTTCCCTACGACCGCGTCGTCGCCACCCAATTCCGCGATCTGTGGAAACCAGCAAGCGCATGAGCACGAACTCTCACTCTGTTGTGGATCCGAAGATCAGCGCGCCCTTCTTCGGCAGTGATGCCATCGCTGCACTCCTTCGATCAACGCAGGTTCCCTTCATTGCCATCAACCCGGGCGCCAGCTTTCGCGGACTGCACGACAGCATTGTCAACTTCCTGGGCAATCGACAGCCCCAGCTTCTCCTGACTCTTCACGAAGCTCAGGCAGTGGCCATCGCTCACGGCTACGCCAAAGTGACCGGACAGCCGCTAGCCGTTGTGCTGCATGCGAATGTCGGCCTGATGAATGCCGTCATGGCCATCTATGACGCCTGGGTGGATCGGGTGCCGATGCTGATCCTCGGGGCGACCGGGTCAGTCGATGCCGCACGGCGACGACCCTGGATTGAATGGATTCATACCAGTAGAGATCAGGCAGCTCTGGTGCGGCATTTCGTCAAGTGGGACGATCAGCCGGCATCGCTCCCGGCTGCCCTTGAATCGATCGTTCGCGCGTGGCTTATCACCCGAACCGCTCCTTGCGCACCGGTCTACATCTGCTTGGACGTTGATATTCAGGAACGCGAGATACCCGGTTGCACAGAGGCCGCTGCGTTGCCAGTTCCGCTCCTGTCCAACTATGCCCTGCCAACGCAACCTCGCCCGGCCGAGAGCGACTTAGTAACCGCGGCCAAGTTATTGGAACAGGCGCAAAAGCCATTGATATTGGTCGGACGCCACTTGCGCGGCAACGAGCAATGGTCACGGCGAATTCAATTTGCTGAAGCTACGGGAGCCGCCGTTATTTGCGATCTGAAGTGCGGTGTCGGGTTCCCGAATCCTCACCCTCAATTTGTGGGTGCGCCGGCGCAGTATCTGGACACGGAAAGCATTACCGCCCTTGACGCAGCGGATGTCATTGTCAGTCTGGACTGGCCCGATCTCGCCGGTCTTTTAGCCTCGAGACCCGACCAGGGCAAGAACGCTCGCGTCATAGTCGTTTCTGCGGACGAACGCCTCCATAACGGTTGGTCGTTCGATCATTTTGGGTTGCCTCGGTCCGAATTGCGGATTCCCGTGCCGGCGGATGTGCTGGTGACAGAGCTGTTGCCGCGCCTTAAGCGCCGATCGCGCGCGTCCTGGTATCGAAAGTCTACGAAGCCCCAGAGTACGGCTGCCAGCGGCCCCATTACCCTGACGGACCTTGCGCGCGCGTTCGAGAAAGCGCGCGGCGACGAGCTGATCTGTCTGACTCGGGTGCCATTTGGTTGGCCCGAGCATCTAACACGTTTCGACAGCGCGCTGGACTGCATCGGCTACGACGGCGGTGGTGGGATCGGTTCAACACCGGGATTGACGGTGGGCGCTGCGCTGGCATTGAAGGGCTCTGGACGCTTACCGGTGGCCATCCTTGGCGATGGCGACCTGCTCATGGGAAGTCAGGCCCTATGGACCGCTGCGGCCGAGCGCCTACCCGCACTGTTCATCATCAACAACAATCACTCGTTCTACAACGATGTGGAACACCAGGAGCGCGTCGCCGCGCGCCGGGGCCGCCCGGTCGGCAATAGCCATATCGGCATGTCGATCAGTGAACCGCAGATCGACCTGCCGGGACTGGCGCGAGCGCATGGCTTGCAGTCATTCGGGCCCATCAAAAAGCGTGAGGACCTAGATAAGTCTCTGGCCGACGCCTTGCAAATGGCGAGGCAGGGCGCGACCGTATTGCTGGATGTGGACATCCCACCCGGTCTGCCTTCGGCGCCCGCCAAGGCAAATTAAGGGCCTCAATTTGGCCCCATCAATACTGTCTGACAATCCTCTTTACTGCACTAATGACTTGGCTTAGGCTGCCGCTGGACCGCTGAACCAATGTCCTCGTGGCGCGTGGTGAGACATGGCCGTATTCCAACTCAACGGCAGGCGCGTTGATACTTCGGGTATCGACGAGGATGCACCGCTGCTCTGGGTGATTCGTGAACACCTGAAACTGAGCGGCACGAAATTCGGCTGCGGCCGCGGCTTATGCGGCGCCTGTACCGTCCACCTGAACGGCGGCGCGATCCGGTCGTGCATCACTCCATTGCGAGCGGTCGAAGGCCAGCAGATCACGACGATCGAGGGCCTGGCCGCGAATTCTGATCATCCGCTGCAGCAAGCGTGGATCGCCGAGCAAGTGCCACAGTGCGGCTACTGCCAATCAGGACAAATTATGCAAGCCGCCGCCCTGCTGGAACACACGCCGCACCCGACTGACGAGGAAATTGTCGCGGCCATGGATGGCAACCTGTGCCGATGCGGCACGTATCAGCGTATCAAGCGCGCCATCAAACGCGCGGCAGGCGGCCTTTAAGTGACTCGCTCCGCAGACATGGCGCCACTCGAAACGATTCAGGTGTCACGGCGGCAATTTCTGGTTCACTCCGGCATCGCATCGTGCGGCGTTGCCTTTGCGCTGTCTGGCTGCGATCGACATCTGCCCAATGCTTCGAGACAGGCCGGACCGTCCACAAGCCGTTTGACCGCAAATGCCTGGGTCACGCTCTACAGCGACTCCACCATCGAGATCATCACACCCGGCATTGAATTGGGCCAGGGTGCGATGACCGTCCTGCCGCGATTGGTGGCCGAAGAATTGGATGCGGACTGGAATCAGGTTCGAGTGATTCGCGCCCCATCCGATGAAAAGCGATTCGGCAATCCGCTGTTCTGGGATATGCAGCTGACTGCTGGCTCTCGCACCACACTGGGTTATTTTGATGTCTTGCGGATCGCCGGTGCGCAAGCCCGCTACGTGCTGATGGCTACCGCCGCCAAGGGCTGGCACGTCGCCATCAGCGAGCTAAGTACGGCTGACAGCGTCGTATCCCACAGCGCGAGCGGCCGGCGCGCCACATATGCCGAATTGATTGCGAACGCTGAGGTGCCAGCTGCATTTCCCGCCTTTGTGGCGCCGGACGACAAGCCGCAGATGCTGGATGATTTCTTTGGCGAGCCCCCACCCTCCGCGGTTGCCCCGAGCGAGAAGACTGCTGGCGCTATTCCGCTCAAGTCCAAAGTCCACTACAAACTCCTGGGTGTCGATACCCCGCGACTCGATATTCCATCAAAGGTGAACGGATCAGCCCAGTATGGGCTGGACGTGCAATTGCAAGGCATGCTGTATGCAATGGTCGAGACAGGCCCCGTCCAGGATGGTGAGCCGGAGTCCGTCGATAGCACCAATGCCCGCGCCGTTCCTGCCATAACCGACGTTATCGCTCTGCCATACGGGGTCGCCGTGGTCGGAACCAACATCTTTGCCGTTCGTCGCGCCAGGGAACTGCTGAAGATAGTCTGGAAGCCCGGCGCCAAGTCCCGTGCCTACGATAGTGACGCGACGCTCGAGGATTTCTCGCGTATCGCGGGCGATAGCCGGCATCATCCGGGTGTCCGCGCATTCGAGCTCGGCGATGCAGCAAAGACCCAGGCAATCTTCGACACTCGTGCACGCGGCTCCGCAGCGTCGGTTGAAGTGTTCGAGATCCGATCGGAGCTGGTCTATCACGCGCCTCTGGAACCACAGAATGCCACCCTGCGAATTGCTGCGGATGGCAAGTCGGCCGAAGGTTGGGTGGGCACGCAGTGGCCAAAGCTCGAGCAGGACTACGTCGCCAAAATCCTGAAGTTGAAGGCTGAGGACGTGACCATCAACACGCTGTTCCCCGGCGGCTCGTTCGGCCGCCGCCAGGAACCGGGCGCCATCGTTGATGCCGCCTACATTGCCCAGGCGATCAAGAAGCCGGTGAAAGTGATCTGGACTCGGGAGGACGATCTCAAACGCAACCCCTTCAGGCAGGCGCTGGTTTGCCGTGCCGAGGCAGCGGTGAACTCCGACGGCCGCATTCTGGCCACCCGGCATCGAGTGGTCGCCGATTCCTGGTTCGCTCGCGTGTTCCCGGACTTCTTCGATCAATACAAGAAGTCAGATCCCGGTAACTGGGTTGGAGGCTTACACCTCTATGACGTGCCGCTGCAATCGGTCGAAAATGTCACCGAACGGCGGGAAATTGGCGTCTGCTACCTGCGTGGCGTTGGGGTAACCCAAACCAAGTTTGCACAGGAATGTCTGATCGATCTGATTGCGGTGCGCCACCACAAGGACCCGTTGGCCTACCGCTTAGAGATGCTGCGGGCGGCGCCGCGCGCCGTGCGGGTCATAGAGACGGTGGCAGAGATGGCTGAATGGCACCGTCCTCGAACCGGAACAGCCTTGGGCATGGCGTACGTGCCTTATTCGAACAGTCACGCGGCGCTGATTGCCGAAGTGTCGGTCGATCGACGCACGGGCAAGATCAGCGTCCATCAAGTGTGGTGCGCCGTTGATTGTGGATTCGCGGTGCAGCCTGCCATTCTCGCTTCGCAGATTGAAGGCGGGATTCTGCAGGGGCTGAGTATGGCGCTGTTCGAGCGCATCTCGCTCAAGCACGGCGAAATACAGCAGTCCAATTTTCACGACTATCGCCTGCTTCGGATGTCCGAGGCACCAGAAGTCTTTGTCAAAGTGTTATCGACCGACAATGCCGTCACGGGAGCGGCCGAGATCGGCGTCATGCCGATTGCGCCGGCGGTCAATAACGCGATCGCGAAGCTTATCGGCAAACCCCTTCGGGCGATGCCGATGCTCGCCGATAACGTCCTCAAGGCGATGCACTCGTGATTCTGTTTTTAAGAAAACGATGCCGCGGTACCAAGGAAGAAGCTATTTATGTCGACAGACACTGCCGCCTTTAGTGGCCCCACTCGGTTGCAAGACAACACGGATCTCCTCGAGCTCGTCAATGAGAGCATGGCACACGTGTCGCGCCGAGTGTATGTAGATCCAGAGCTCTACCAGATTGAACAAGAGCGGCTGTTCAGACGGGCGTGGCTGTTTCTGGCGCATGAAACAGAGTTGCCAAATAAAGGCGATTACGTGACCCGCAACCTCGCCGGTGAGTCGGTGGTACTGGTGCGCGGTGATGACGGCGTCGTCCGCGGATTCCTCAATTCCTGCCGACATCGCGGCATGAAACTCTGCCGAGCGGACAATGGCACGATTCCGTTCTTTCGTTGCTCTTATCACGGTTGGACCTACTCACGTACGGGAGCACTGCGTGCGGTATTCGCCAAGGATTTATACCAAGACTCCAATCTGCGAAAGGAGGAGCTCGGGCTCATACCCATTACCCGCCTTGATAGCTACAAGGGTTTGATCTTTGGCAGCTGGAGCTCCGAGGTTCCACCACTCCCCGACTATCTTGGAAAAATGCGCTTTTACCTGGACCTGTTTCTCGGTCGAACGGACGGTGGCACCGAAATTGTCGGTACCCCGCAAATCTGGAATATCGAGGCCAATTGGAAGTTTCCCACCGATAACTTTACCGGTGATAACTTTCATCTTTACAGCACACATGGGTCCGTGGTGGAACTCGGCTTAGTGCCACCCGATCCCATGTCATTGTCGTACGGGCATCTCATTCGAGCCGAAGGCGGTCACGTACTGCATGTGGTCCCGGGCGCGCCCGATCCGGCCTATGAGTTCTTTGGCCTGCCCAAACAGTTAGTGCCGCAGCTCGAACGCAACCTGAATCCCGCGCAACTCGGCCTCGCCAAGAAATACGCCTTCAGCGTCGGTACCGTGTTTCCCAATCTCTCCTTCCTGCAGGTCATGATTCAAGGCGATGCCTCAAGCCCGCCGACGCCGTTTCTGAGTTTCCGCTTTTGGGAGCCCACGGGACCCACATCGACACGGATCTGGTCCTACCTGTTTATCGACAAGGAGGCCTCGCCCGAGTATCGCAAGGCGAGCTATGAAACCTACGTACGAACCTTCGGTCCCTCCGGCATTTTCGAACAGGACGATCTCGAGAATTGGGAGGAATGTTCGCGTGTGAACAAGGGTCAGATCGCGCAGCGCTACGGCTTGCATCACGGCATGGGCCTGCACCTTCAACCTGACCCTGACTTTCCGGGTCCCGGTGATGCGTGGCCGGGAAGCTACGGCGAGCGCACGCAGCTTGCCTTTTACGGTGAATGGCAGCGCTGGCTGACCCAAGCCAAGCCGTGGGTGCGGCCGTGAGCGCGGCAAGCAAAGCGATCACGGTCGCCGTTCCGGCAGGTGCCCCGGAATATTGCGAGGTCGTCGACTGGCTTTACCGCGAGGCCAGGCTGCTGGATCAGGGCGAATTCGATAGCTGGCTGGCGCTGATGGCGCTCGAGATCATTTACACCATGCCAACCCGAAGCGCCGTCAATCCCAAAGACGGCCGGGGCTTCGATCATGATTTTGGATTGTTTGCGGAGAATCACGCCTCGCTGAGTGCGCGTGTGGCGCGGCTGAAAACAGATCAGGCCTGGGCCGAGCAACCCCGATCGCGTACCCGGCACTTCGTCTCCAACGTCATCGTCGAGCGAGAATCAAACGATGACCTGAAAGTCACAGCGGCGTTCATGCTATCGCGCCTTCGATCGAATAGACCCCTCGATATATTCACCGGCGAGCGTCAGGACACATTACGGCGCGATGGCAAGCTGCTCAAGCTGGTCCGCCGACTCATACTGCTCGATCAGACCGTTCTAGAGAGCCACAATCTCAGCATTTTCTTTTAGCGAGAGGCAGTCATGACGCCAGAGGTCGAGATTGTGCGGATCCCGGTGGATGCGGCGCGCGCGCCTGAACTAATTCAGGCGCTTGAACAAGCTCGCTTGGGATATCTGGCGGCGCCTGCCTGTCAGGAACTCAGGCTGCTATTGAACCAGGCTCGGGATGAAGTCGCCGCCATAGTGACCTGGAGCTCGGCGCATTCCCATGCAGAGGCTATGAAGACGCCACAAGCCGCCTCCTTCTTTAAGGCGGTATCGATCTTCGCCAGTGCCAGACCGGACGTGCGCTCTTATCTGCCGACAGGCGTTGAAGGCGCGTGAGCGCGCTTGCGGACCAGGTCGCGTTGGTGACCGGCGGCGCAAGCGGTATCGGTCAAGCCGTGGTGGCCACGGCGCGGTCACTTTGCTGGCGGGTCACAGTCGTGGATCACCGTCCCGCCTTGACGATGAGTCAGCACTTTCCCGGCGCTGACGTGTGGCTGGTTGAACCTCAGTCATTTCACCAGCAAGTCGATTTGGCCGATTGCGACGCCGCGATCGTTATGGGCCATCACCTACCCTCGGATCTGGGGTACTTATCGGTGCTCGCTGACAATGTGAGCCCCGACTACGTCGGATTGCTTGGCCCCAAGGCACGCCGTGAACGGCTAGAGGACTGCCTGGGCGCAAAGATGGCTGGGTTGAAGCATCGTTTGCAGGCTCCGGTAGGTTTGAATCTGGGCGCGGTGACACCAGAGAGCATAGCGCTCGCTATCATCGGCCAGATACACGCCTGGGTCGCAGGGACTCGATAGCACGAAGGGACTGTCTGCATGACAAGCAATTCACAGGGGCCACGAGACGGCGTGGCCGACGAGCCACCCTCCGCCACGCGACGCGCGGTTATGGCCGGGTTGGCGGCCTCCGTGGCGACGGCGCCGCTCGTAGGCCAGTCCGCTGCCGGCTCGCCGGACGATGAGAGTGGTGTCTCGAGCCGAATGTTGGCCCGAGGGACCGCAGACTACGAGAATGCCAGGCGCCGCGGCGTTTGGCAGACCTCGACGCCCGAGCGTTATCCCGATGTGATTGTTCAAGCGCAGTCCGTCGCCGAAGTGCGCGATGTGGTCCGTTATGCGCGCGCCCATCACACCACCGTCGCGGTCAAAGGCAGTGGACATAACTACACGTCCACCTATCTGCGCGACGGCGGCATCCTGCTGGACCTGTCGAAGCTTAAGCAAGTCACTTTCGTCGCTGGCGGTACCCATGTCCTGGCGCAGCCGGGCATCACCAACGGCGAGCTGTCCGCGGCGCTGACGGAGCACGGTCGAGCGTTTCCTACCGGCCATCACGGTGGCGTCGGCCTGGGTGGTTACCTGCTGGGTGGCGGAATGGGATGGAACGGTGAGACCTGGGGGCAATTCGCCTGTTTCAACGTGGCGGCTGTCAATGTAGTGACGGCTGCTGGCAGCATGCTGCTGGCTGACGCCCATTCGCATCCAGACCTGTATTGGGCGGCGCGTGGCGCCGGCCCGCTATTCTGCGGCATCGCGACCGAATTCCGTCTCAAGACTTACCCAGCCCCTCCGGTGATTCTATCGAGCCAATTCACCTATCCTCTAAGCTCAGCGGTACCGATCGCCCGGTGGCTGCAGAGGATTGCGGACGAGCGCCCGCCCGATCTGGATTTGTTTCTGCTTCTGTTGTCCGAAGATAAGCCGAAGGCGGGAGATGGCTCCGAGCGCCGGCAGACCGCCCTCGTCTATATCCTGAGTTATGACGCTGATCGATCGGCGGCGGAGGAAACCTTACGTCGCGTGGCCCGCTCGGCGCCCGCAGCGGACAGCCTGGATCGGCAGGAATTGGTGCCCGTCAGCTTTGCAGACCTGTATGCGGAAAGTCTGACCGGCCCCGCGCGGCGCGTGGGCGCGGACACCGCCTGGACCAATGATCCCGTCCAGGCGACCAAGATACTGGCGCGACACTTCGAGTCGGTGCCCTCCGCCTCGACCGTTGGAATTATCAACTACCGCGCCAAGCCTCGGTTACCGGCCGACGCGGCCTTTTCCATGGCCGGCTCCGGCTTCGTGCAGTGGCTCGGGCAGTGGGAAGGCGCGGACCATGACGTCGACAATCAAGCATGGGTGCAGGCGGCCGCGCATTTGCTCGAGCCGTGCACGCTGGGTGCGTACGTCAATGAATGCGATATTGTGCGGCGACAGGACCGCCTGGAGCGCTGCTTCTCTCCCGATCACCTGCAGCGCCTACGACAGATTCGCGCCCAGTACGATCCGGACAACCTGCTGCCACCGCCGATTTCTCTTTGCAGGGGCTCCATAGGCAACCGTAGCGCGCGCAGTAGCCTTGCCAAGTGATTGTCAGACAACCATGGCTGTGGCAGAATAAATCGGCCTAGGACTTCGTTAGCTCCCCAAGAGAGCGGTCACAGGGCTCATGGGGCACGCTTTTATACCCTGGCATGCACTCGCCGTGGCGACATCAGCTTGGCAGCTCGAAAGGTCTCACACTTCTACCCAGGTGGTCACCCATGAATACGGTTGCGATCGACTCAAGGCGAATCTCGGACAACTTGAATCGGCCTACGGCGGATGCAATCGGGCTGCCGGCGGCCATGTACACGGACCCCGGCGTGTTGGCGGTCGAGCACAAGAAGCTATTTGAGGGCGGCTGGGTCAGCGTGCTCGCTGCCGGGCAGCTTCCAAAGCCAGGCGATGTGCGACCGGTGACCGTTGCGGGTCGGCCACTGCTGGTGGTCCGGGATCGCGAGAATCAGATTCGCGTGTTCCACAATGTCTGTCGCCACCGTGGATTGAAGTTAGTCACTGAGGCTGCGCATAGCCCAGGCGTCATCACCTGCGCCTACCACTGCTGGAGCTACGGACTCGACGGCGGCCTGAAAGGAACGCCCTATCTCGATGGCACGGCCAAGAGCGCACCTCCCGAGGGCATGCGCTCGCAACTCGGGCTCCTACCGGTGCGCTCCACCGTCTGGCTGGACACGGTGTTCGTGAACATTTCTGGCGACGCGCAACCCTTTGACGAATTTATCAAGCCGCTCGCAGAGCGCTGGAGCGGCTTCGATCTCTCGCAGCTAAAGCTTGCGGAATCCACCGAGTTCAAGGTGGCGTCGAACTGGAAATTCGCCGCGGAGAATCTCCTGGATTTGTATCATCTGCCCTGGGTGCATGCGCAGTTGGGGGGGCCGGAGACGGTCTTCCATTCGGAGCCGACGCATCTTGCTCCCGATATCTTCGGCTATATCATGCCGACATTCGACGCGGCGCGTGCTGAAACCGGCCCGACGATGACACTGTTTTCCCCGTTGCCGAAGAAGTTTGAATACGCTTTGGATTTGATCTGGATCCTCCCCAACACGGGCCTGTTGCTGACTCCCAGTTGGGCTCAAATCATGATTATCGACAGCGACGCGCCGTCGAGCTCGCGACAAATCCTCAATGCGTATGTGGTGGGGGACGAGCTTTTGAGCGCCGGAAACGACGAGGCTCGCAAGGGATTCGTCGATTATCTAAACGAAGTCAATTTGCAGGATCTGTCGATCCTGGCTCGACTTCAGGAAACCCGCCAAGCGGGCGAGGCCGCCGATGCGGGGAAGTTCGTACCGCAATGGGACGATCTGGCCATTCGCTTCTACCAACGCGTTGCGCGTGCGTACTAGGCTGGGGCTTTGGAAGTGAACGGTGGCCCCGACTGCCGCAGGCAGTTGGGGCCACTGCTGTTGCCCATTAAAAAGTGGTCTTTAGACGAATCCCGAAGGTCCGCGGTGGCGCATACTGCAGCACATCGCCTTGGGACTCGGTGAAGAGCGCCAGCGCATAAGCTTCGTTCGTCAGATTCTTACCCCACAGATCGATTTCATACGCCCCACCCTTCGGCACCCAGGAAAGCTGCGCGCTGAAGAGTTCGTAGGCCGGCTGTTTGAGTCGATTGTCAGGCTCCGCCCACCATCCGCTGTTATGACTGAAGGTGCCGTTGAGCGTGAACTCCCCAACGGAACTGGGGATCGTGTAGTCCATACCTAACGTCGCCACGGCCGTGGGAGCCAGCGGGATGTGGTGCCCCGCGGCATCTTCAGTGCTGTAAGCATTGCCGAAGGGCGGAATGGGCGTGGTCAGGTCTGCATTCGGATAGGAGCTAAAAGTGGCATGCAGCAGCGTCGTCCCGGCGTGGAGACGCCAATGCCTGGTCAGCAACGCATTCGCGTCCACATCGATGCCGTAGATCTTCGAGCTTGCGCCGTTGGTGATGAGCAGGATTGCGTTCGGAAAACTCTCAACCTGCATGTCCGTGTACTTGTAGTAGAACGGACTCGCGTTGAATTGCAGACGATGATCCGCCGTGCTCGACTTGATCCCTATCTCAAAGGCGTCGAGCTTTTCCGGCGAGTAGCTGATCGCCGGAACCTGTGCCGCATTCCAGCCTCCGCTTTTGAATCCGCGATTATAGGACACGTACCCAAGCACATCGTCGGTGAATCGGTGATCAAGAGAAAGACGCCAGCTTGGAGAACTGAATCGCTTACTGCCGTTGGTGGGCGGGGGACCTACATTCCCTACCCCGGGGATTAGCACCGGATTGTCGACATAGATACTGCGTTGCTCATCGGTGTATCGAAAGCCCGCCGTTACGTGAGTTTTCGGATTCAATGCATAGGTCGCCTGACCGTACAGTGCGTACGAGTTGGTAGTCGAGCGGGTGTAGTAGAAAATGTCGGACGCGGGCGCAAACAGTCCGCCATAGAGATGAACCGGGTTGTACTCCGCTGTCTCATGAAAGTAGTACACACCGGTGGTCCATGTCAGGACGCCTTCGCTGGGCGAGGACAGCTGGACTTCCTGGCTGAACTGCCGGTGAGGCTCGTCGAGAGTGAGCGCACCGTAGAAATCCGGGTCTGAGGTAGTCGATTCAGGGCTCTCGTTGGTGAACGAATCCGTTATCCGGTAGGCCGTAATGCTGAGAACGTGAAACGCACTGGTGTCGTAGTCGACTGTCAAAGCGCCGCCGCCTTCGTTGATCAACCCTTGAGGGTTGACCGGCCCTATCGTGTCCTGCGGAGCCAGCACGGGTCCGCCGCCCAACGGGATGCTGCCGGGCGGGGTATTTGGGGCCACCCTGAAGTCAACGGTGCCGTAATCTGCCGCCAGCATGACTTTCAGGTTGTCGGTCGGCGTATACAGCAATTTCGTGCGCGCGAACAAATGCGTATCCAGTGCCACGCCTTCACCGGTCGTTACATTGCGACCGTAGCCTTCGCCCTGGTATTGGCCATCCACTGAAAAATTGGCGGCGAGCGTATCGGTGAGCCCGCCGGTGAGGTAAAGCCCCCCATTGGCAGTGTTGTAATTACCGTAGCCGACGCTCGCCTGCCCTCCAAAATCGTGCGATGGATCCTTGGTCCGAATCTGGATCAGGCCACCGGTGGCGTTGCGACCGAACAATGTGCCCTGCGGGCCGTTAATGACTTCGACGTCCTTTACGTCGCTGAGGTCGGCGTTGCCACCAATCATCGCCGCGTGATAAACGCCGTCGATATACAACGCAACAGAATTCTCAATGCCTGGACCGGTTGCGCTGGTACCGATGCCGCGAAGATGCGGCTCAGACCATCCAGCCTCTTGGTTAAAGTTAATGCTGGGGGCCAGCATAGACAGGCTGGAAATATTGGTGACGTGGGCCTGCGCCAGTTCGTCAGCACTCATTGCAGTCACGGAAATGGGGACATCCTGAAGATTTTCTTCACGACGTTGAGCCGAGACTACAACCTCCGCAAGTCCTGGGGGCTCCTCTGTCACCGACGATGGCTGGGATGAAGCCTGTGCGAAACCCAGGCCGGGTGCGAGAGCAACAAACAAACAACAAACAGTTGCCATCCTGACGCCACGCGACCTCGGAGGGCGAGGCTCTGATTCTCGGGATGCACGGTTTAGTTGTCGTCCGCAAAAAGGCATGGCTTTCCCCTCCTCCCCAATATCGCCGATTCCCAGATCCTGAACATCCCCTTTCAGGCCTGATGATCAGGTGCAGCGCCGGACCGAGACATGCACTGTCAGACAATCTTAATAAGAGTTAGGACTGTATGACAATACGTTAAGATAAAAACTTGGCAGAAAAATCACCGCCCGGGACGACTCGCTGGCCTTTTTTTTGCATAGCCGCCTGCTTTCGCCCCAAGATGGTAGGCACGCGAGCGGACTAGTGCCGCTTGCCCGCGAGCGCGGGCATCACCTGGCTTGCAAACATCTCCATATTCTTCATGGTTCGTTCATGGGGCATGTCGCCGATCTGCAGTACGGCGCAAAGGTTGCCAAAGCCCAAATAAGCTTGCAGCGCCTTGAGCTTGTCGCGCACTGTGGCCGGGCTTCCTACCACCGCATATCCCAGCTCGATAAGCTCTTCATAGCTGAGCTCTGTAAACGGCTTCGCGCCCGAACTGATCATGCCCCTGAACGACTTGACGCTCAGATAGCCTGCCGGGAAGTAGTATTCGGTGCGGATTTTGAGCGCTTTGTGATACAGCCATTCGATATGCTGGCGTCCCTCCTCGTGCGCACGTTGGTCGGTTTCCGCGACATAGATGGGGACCATAAAGCCGATTTGCTCCGGCGCCGGCTCATAGCCGCATTCCTTCGCAGCCGCTCTGAACCCATCAAACCAGCCTTTGATCACACGTGTCGGTGCGTAAACCGAGAGATAGGAATAACGGTGTTGTGCGACCCACTGCATGGTCTCGAAGCTGCCGGTGCCGGGCACCCAGATGGGTGGATGCGGCTGCTGCACCGATCGGGGCCAGACGTTCACATAGCGGAATTCGTAGTTCTCGCTGATCCACTGAAACGGCTCTCGGGATTTCCAGGCCTTCACGATGAGATCGTGCGCTTCCCGAAACCGGGCAATCGAGCGGGCCGGACTGACGCTTTGCGCGTAGCATTCGAAGCCAATGCCGCGGACAAACCCGGAGATGATACGCCCATCCGTGATGTTATCGAGCATGGCGATCTCTTCGGCCACCCGCAGCGGGTGGTCACGCAGCGCAATTGCGTTGCCCAGTGCACAAAGTCGTATGCGGCTGGTCCGGCGGGACAGTGCGCCAATCACAACGTTCGGCGACGGCATCAACCCGTAGGCCGACTGGTGGTGTTCATTGACCGCAACCGCGTCGAACCCCAGTTGTTCCGCATACTCGAGCTCATCGAGATAGCGGTTATATAGAGCCGCTCCACGCTTTGGATCGAATATGCCGTTCGGAAGCGTCAGCGAGGCAGTGTCGTACTTGACGTCGAAGTCGTCCGGCAAGTACGGATACGGCATCAGATGAAACAGATTGAATTGCATCGCCCCGGCTCCCCTCAAGTGCCCACGAACTGCTCGATCGCTCTTATGGCCTCCTCGGGCCTCTCCATGAGCACGGCATGACCTGCATCGGACACGATTTGCATTCGCGCTTGTGGAATGAGCGCCGCATACCGTTCGGCATGTTGTCGCGGTACAACGGCGTCGTGTTCGCCCCAGAGGATGAGCGTCGGCGCACTGATTCGATGAAGGCGTCGCTCGAGCTTAGGGTTACAGCAAAACGGCGACCAGGCGTATTTGGCGAAAGCCATCTCGTCGCGGTAGAAGCCCATGATCGTGTCGATGTCCGGCTGCGCAGGCAACAGGCGCGCGGCAACGGCCCGGTCGTGAAACAAGGCCGCCATCTTTTCAGTGGGATTCATCGCGAATAGATCCGCGATGGGCGCCTCGGGTAACCTAAGCCCGATCGCATCAACGAGTACCAGCTGCGAAATGGACTTGGACATCAACACTGCCAGTTCCGCCGCAACCCAGCCGCCGAACGATGAGCCAAGCACGATCGGACGCTCGAGATTGAGCTGTTCGATGAGGTCGGCATAGAGAAAGGCGAGATCATCGACTCCCGTGATGCGCTCGCTGTCTGGGGAACGTCCGAATCCCGGACTGTCCGGTGCCACCACGCGGAAGCCGCCAGCGAGTAGCTCGTGATAGGGCATCCACACCCCGGTCCCTCCGGCAGCGTGCAGTACCAGCACGGGACGTCCGCTGCCCCCTTCCAGGACGCCGATTATGGTATCGCCGACCTTAATGGTGTTTTCTCTTACGGCAACGCTCATCGCGCTATTCCTTCCCCGACTAGGCTCGCACTTCCGCTGACTTCAAGGCCGGCAAGTGAGGTTCTACGAACTTGATAATTGTCACTAGGATTGCCAACACCCCGTGTCCGACAATCCGCGACGTACTCGCCGAAACACAATACTTGGCGCGCGACGCAGGTGACTTGAGCGGCCGCCTTCGCATCTGAGCATTGACCGTCAGACGCGAAGCTGGTTGTCGTACTGTTCAGCATGGCCCCGAGCGGAGTGGGCCAGCCGCGGAGCGCGTGCACGACCGATAGCAGCGATGCGAGCGTCGACGCGGCCGCCTGCCAGCCCGCCGCGCAGGCGATGCAGCCAACGGCCCGGCCCTCGAAGTATGGCCTTGAATCCTCACGCAGCAGTTCGACGTAGTCGATGGCATTCTTGATGAGCCCTGAGATGGCACCGTGGTAGCCGGGGGAGGCAATGATGATTCCATCGGCGCGCCGCAGTGCACTCACGAATCGCAGGGCCCGAGGATCATCCACGGGTTGATGAGGCTGATACATCGGGAAGGCAAGATCGGCACCGAAAAACGCTTCGACTGCAGCGCCATGGCACTCGGCCGCCGTCAGCGCCAGTCGAAGGGCACGGTCGGAAGTGGATTCAGAACGGGTCGTGCCGCCGAACCCGACTATCAGTGGCGCCTGTCCTCCGGTCATGCACGCACCCTCGAGATTGAAAGTCTGTCGCCTTTACCCCAGGATCATTATCATCATATGGTGCGCATGATTGTCAACAATCGTATAGACAATATGGTGGCGTTTAAGGCGAAATGCCCTGAAGACATTGCAACCACGGGTTCCAATCGCGACAATTCCCATGTTCTCGCGCCAAACGGATGACACATGAGAGGCAGCTTGACCAGGCACGGCTTGGATATCAGCGAAGCGATCACAGCCCTTCGCGAGGGCATTCACAGCGGTCGATTTGTCCCGGGACAACGGCTGATCGAAGCCGATCTCATGAAGGAGTTCGGTGCCAGTCGTTCAAGAATCCGGGAGGCCTTCCGTCGCCTGGAATCCGATCAGCTGATCCTCATTGAGAAGAATCGTGGCGCATCGGTACGCCGGATCTCGCGCAAGGAAGTCAGCGATACACTGGAAGTACTGCTAGCGACGGCGTTGGCCATAGCGGAGAAGGTGACCGCACGAGTCGAGCAGCCCGAGGTACGCGAGGCCATCAAGAGGTCCTTGAGCATCGCCAAGCGGTTTCGACATCGCGTCTCAGAAGTCGATCAAGCCCGTCAATATATGAATGAGAACGCGCGCTTCTGGGATGCTCTCATAGCGTTGTGCGACAACAAAGTTCTCTCCGAGACGCGGCTGCGGCTGGAAACAACACTGTTCCGATTGGCGCTGGAAGGAGCTCGGGTCGCCACTCGGCGGGACAGGTGGATTGTGCGGCATGAAGACATACTGCGGACTATATTGGCGCGCAATAAACCGCGCGTGCGTCGATTGGTGATCGAGTCAGTCACTGATGTCCGAGATGCCATGCTGGCGCTGCCCGATAGCGTATTTCTGGCCCCCGACTGAGTCGGCAATCACAGCGTATCTGAGGCGTGGTCGCCTCAGGCTGGCCAAGGCCAGTGAATCGGCGATTAGTTTCACGGCCCGCCCAAGCGAGAACTCATTTCCCGCCCGTATAACCTGAGAGCACAAAATCTTCGCGACGCAGACTTTCGAGCGGTGGAGCAGCCAGCGGTGCGCCGGCCGCCCCGATCGGCGGCCCCCTTCCCCACCGATCCCGGCTGGCTTATGTTAGGGAAGGCGAACGCCTTCGAGCCTAAGCGTCTCTGCTCTATGGATTCTCCATTTGTCGCGGCCCGGAGACGCAAATTGCGTTCGGCGACGATACCAGCACCAGCCACCATGCCAGGATCCGTGCGCCAGAACATAGGTCGCCATCGGCTATTGCTCCCAATCAAAGGTGTTTTGACCAGGTTTATCGCGGAGCAGGTAATGGCGATCCTAATCCGCGGCTCATGCCTCGCGCCATTGCATGCGCGGCGCCGTATTGTTCGTCTAAACGATGGAAGAAAGCGACGACTGTCTGCATTTCTACACGGCGCAAGCCGCTGAACCAGACATCGTTCATCGCGGCGCAGCGCGTGGCGAACTCATTCAGTTTTTTCCTCGCATCCGACGTTAGCTCGATCGATACAGCGCGTCGATCATCAGGATCCGCTCGCTTTAGGAGCCAACCCATACTTTGCAATGCAGACACGGTCGCCGTCACGTTCGTGGCGGCGAGTCTGAGATGCTCAGCGATGCCCCTGATGCCGATTCGTCCCATGGACGTCAAATGATGCAGCGCCAGGAGCACCGAGAGCTCAGTTGTGCTGACGCCCAATGCATTCGCGAGTTCGCGTCGCATCGATTGAAGATGCCCGATGCTGGCATAGAGCAGGGCGATGAGCTCTCTAAACGCGTAATCGTTGCCACCGACCAGCAGCTCCTGCAGCGTCACGGTCTGGCCAGAGCCGAGCTTGGCTTCGGGATCATGGAAATGCCCGTTACGTTGGGTAGGCTTTGGCATCACCACCCTCGTGGATCGCCTTCTTGGCTCTTCGGTTCCTGCGGCAACCCCAGACTTGGCCATGAGCGTGCCTTGTGTATATACTATATCTATATTATATAGCTATATGGTTAACCCCGCCAGCCTTTTCCAACGGCCGGGGGTGGGGGCCGAGGAATTGCTGTGAGTGGACCCGAGAAAGGGAAAGAGACGACCGAGTTTGACTCGATCTCTTACCGGCGTGCGCTTGGCTGCTATCCCACCGGTGTCGCTGTGATGACGGCGGTAACACCGGCGGGCGATCACGTCGGCATCACGGTGAATTCCTTTGCGTCTGTTTCCCTGGAACCGCCCCTGATATCAATCTGTTTGGGCAAACATCTCTCGAGATTCGAAGCGCTGATCTCGGCTCATGTCTTTAGTCTCAATATCCTGCGCGAGGACCAATCCGAACTCTCGTCCCAGTTTGCAGGCAACGGACGGGGGAAGTGGCTAGGGGTTCGATTCAGAATCGGTCACAATGGTACCCGCATTCTCGAGCCGAATCTGGCGCTACTGGAATGCCAGCGTCATCACAATTATCGCGCGGGCGATCACGACATCGTGATCGGACGGGTGTTTGCGTTTCACTATGATCGTGGCGCCGCTCCGCTGCTGTTCTATCGCGGCGCGTATCACCGCGTCAAAAGCCCGGGGGTTGTCGGAGAAGAGTGAAGCGGCGGGCCGGCGTCCGACTCGGACCTCGGAAGTCCAGTGTCGGTCAGCCTGCCAGCGCAGGCCTAGCCAATAGCTGCCCGCCTTCTTGTTTGATCTCGAACACCTTGAGTCGATATCCCGGGCAATTGATGGCCACGCCGTCCCGCAGCCTGAATACAAAATTGTGCAAGGGGCATTTCAGCATCGTGCCGCCGCGCAGTAGCGTGGCCTTCGTCAGGAGCGCCCGCTCATGAGGGCAATGTCTTTCCACGCCCCGCAAACCATCCGCTGCTTTGAATACCAGAATGCCTTGATTGCCCATGCGAGCGCGCAGTGGGTATTCCGCGGAAGCTGGGTCAGGACATTCTAGTGGGATCCATTCTCCCACTTCGTCAGGCGGCAAGATGGGTGTCCTGAGTGAGATCGCCCAATCGGGCGAGTGCCAGCGTGCGGCCAACGCGCATGAGCAATACACCCACCTGAATTCTGAAGGAATCCTCCAGGAAACTATCGAATACCGTCTGCAGCGCGACTTTGAGTGGAAGTTCGCAACTGGTGCGCACGCGATGAAACACGTCGTGCAGTTCCACGATCTTTTCCAGGTCGAACTCAGGATTTGCCGTAGCCGGCCAGTCGACCTGATTCAGTGCATCGCGAAGACGCGCCAAGAACGCGAGTTGCGGCGCGCGAAACCGACGTGCCCCTTCGGGAATATGATCCTCGCAGGTTTGCAGGATCCAATTCCGTTCGTCCTGGCAGCGCCCCATGTCGCACGCTATCCGCACGCCGTTCTTGAATACCATCTCCGGTACAATGCGTTGCGATCCCTTGCGTGCAGCGCCGCGCGTGTCTTTGAGTTCAAATTGCCCTTGCTCGACCCTGAATACTGTGAGATCGGCAGGCATGCCGGCCTTCAGGCTGCCAGCGCGGTCAGTTAACGAGAGGGCCTTCGCCGGCGCAGCGGTAACCCTTTCGACGACATCTGCCAGCGGCATACCCAGTTTCAGAAATACCGACATCACATTCGCCAGAGAAAACGTCGGGCCAGTCACGTTGAACTGCTGCAGATCCGAGCTGATCAGATGCGGCCACAGTCCTTGGTCAACAGCTTTTTCCGCCACTGGCCATGAGAAGTTGAAACCGCCAAATCCGATATCAAACAGCACACCGCGCTCGGCGGCCTCAAGCACCACCGGGCGAATGCGCCCTTCGTTGTCGAGGATGCCGCAGGCATTGCCGTGGTAGAGATGCGTAATGATGTCCCCGGCGCCCGCGATACGGTAAATCTCGTACGCGGAGTCTCGCCCGGGCTGCTGTTGGAACTCGCCAATGTGGACATAAATGGGCAGCTCCAGGATTTCCGCAAGCCCCTTGCCGACTTTTAGTGGCCCGGTGCCATAAGCACTGAAGGCGCCGAATTTCAGATAGCGGATCAGATCGCGGTGTTTGTCGACCATGTCCAACCATCGGGCGACCGGGATGTCGTACAGGGACCGAGCCTTGCCCTCGACATGCTCGATGCCGATGATACCCATGGGACTCAAATAGCAGCCGACATAGAGACTGGTGGTCGTCTGGCCAGCCAGCAGTTCGATAAACTCCTCGATCGTGCCGATCCCCGGGCCACCCGCCTCAACGTACGAGGTCACGCCCTGGTAAATGCCGATACTGTCAGGATCCGCGAAGCCCAGAGTGCCGTAGGTGTGGACGTGCACATCTATCCAGCCGGGGCTGATATACAGGCCCCGAGCGTCGATGACCTCCGCGCCCGCCGGGCTGTCCCCAACGCCCAGAATCTTGCCATCACAGACGGTAACATCATTGATGCCATTCATCCCCTGTGTAGGATCGATGACGTGACCGCCTCGCAGCACGACGGGTGCACATGAGTAAAGCATGGCGCAAACTCCTCGGAATCATTGAATAGCCACGAAAGCCTGGGGCTGAGTTCACCCTAGGATTGCCGTCGCGGTTTGGCAGCGGGCACAGCGCGCGGATCGGTCAAATGATCGATGACCGCGCCACTTTCCAGCACATCGGCATACTTCTGTTGCAAATCGAACAAGTTAGCCTCGTGGGGACCGGCGGCGCGATCGCCGCAGCAATCCCGCACGACCACGGGGCGAAAGCCGCTGCAGAGACAATCCACCGTGGTGGCGCGGATGCAGCCACTAGTGGTACAGCCCGTAATGATCAACGTATCAATGCCGTTTACCGTCAGCCAGCTCGCGAAATCGGTCCGAAAGAAGGCGGACGGGTAGCGCTTGTCGAGCTGCAGCTCCCCGGTCCGTGGACGCAACGGCTCGATGATTTGCGACGCCGGGGCATCCGGTGCCAGCGAGTTGAGTATGGGGGCCTTGAGGTTAAAAAGGCCCCGATCACTGCCGTCGGCTGCATAGACGTGACGCGTGAAGGCGATCGGTATATTCGCACTTCGTGCGGCCGCCAGGACTCGTATGGTGTGTTCAATAGCACTCTGTATATTGCCGCCACCCAGAATGCTGGGATCCGCAAATCCCTGCGTGAAATCGATGACGATCAGCGCCGGCGAGTGACCGAATCCCAGTGATTGCCCCCAGCCTTGCTGGCGGTAAATATCGATGTCTGCGGCGTCGTGTGAACTCATGGTGCCTTCCAGCGTTGGTAATGGGCGGTGCAGTGTCAGTGAGTCGAATTCCTCAGGAATTCAGATCACCGAGGAATCGAACCACCGTCTGGCAAAAGCGGCTTGGATGCTCGATCATTGCCCAGTGGCCACAGGAGGGAAAGATCGCGCCCCACGAGTGCGGGATGAGTTCGAGCATTCGATATGCGCTCGTGACCGGAACAACCTTGTCGTTTTTTCCGGAGACAATTAGCGTCGGCACCTGGACCTGTTTCAGTAATTCTTCATCGCAGTACAATCCGCCGCGCTCACGGATCCAATTCTGAGTTGCAACGTAACCTGCGCGCACGTCCGGCTTGATGGAGAGCTCGTATCGATACTGAACCAGTACCGGGTCGAGTTTGAAGGAGTCGTGCGTGAGTCCCTGCACGATCTTCCGCATGCCTTCCAGCGTGAAATCGTAGTTCAAGATCGATTGCAGCGCCGGATTGGTCGGTGTTCGGATGGCGGCGCTGCCCATGAGAATTTGCGCCTTCACCAGTCCCGGCCGCGCCACAGAAAGCTCAAGGCTTGTCAGGCCGCCCATTGAGTTGCCAACGATGTAGCTGGGCCCGATGTCCAGCGCGCCGATGAAGTCCTCGAGCTGCTGGGTTCTCGCCTTCTGATCGTAGTTAAAATCCCGAGCGTCAGGTTTGCTGCTGTTCCCAAAACCCACCAGATCAACCGCGATCGTATCGAAGTGGACAGCGAACTCGTCGATGGAGGAGCGCCAGTTGCCGTAGGAATCCGCCCCGGCCCCGCCGCCGTGTATCAGAATCAACGGCGGTCCTTTGCCGGCTCTATAGTAGGCGGTCTTCAGCGAGCCCGCGTTCACGAAGCCTAGCGGCCAGTCTGATTGTGAGCTGGATTGCAATGATGCGATCGATGTTGCCATGCCGTGCGGTTCCTATATGGTGTTATTCGACAATCCTCAGGACCGATAGATCTTCAGAAACAGTTCGTCGGAAAGCCTGACAACCGAACTATGGGTGCGTCTCACATGCAATCTCATGAGCCGCTCTGCCTCCTGCGAATTGCCATCAAGAATCGCAAAGGCAAGGTCTTCGTGCTCCTGCAAAGACTCTTGAAAGGTCTCGCGATCGATGGATCGAAAGTATGCCGGCCGCAGTGCCGGTACGTTCAATCGTGTGACGGCGGAAGCCAGGTACGGGTTGGCGGCCGCTTCGATGATGGTGTTGTGAAATGATTCGTTGTGACCAAAGAATTGCTCAATGCCTTGCTTGCCGGGCAGCGCCTTCAGCGTTCTGATTTCGGTTGACAGCCTGGCGACACTAACCCTGTTGCCATTGATATTGACGTTGGCCGCAGCCAGGGAGGCGGCCAGCCCTTCGATGACCTCCCGCAACTGCAACATGGCCGAGATATCCTGTCGATCCGGGCAGATGACGCGAGCGCCCTTGTTCGGCTCCAGCGTCACCAGTCCGCTGATGGCGACCGAGCGCAGTGCCTCGCGAACGGTGTTGCGGCCAAGGCTCAGATCCTTCGACAGGAAGGCTTCACTGAGGCGCTGTCCCTGGGTGTAGCGGCCCTCCCGAATACGATTGGTAATGGCGGCTACGGCGCCAAGCTCGGCACCTCGGGGTCCTCTGAGCGAGGATCCCGGCGCTTTTCTGCGCAATGAAGCGGTCGACCTCATTGAGTTGTCGCTCCCTAACGGCGGAAATGGCCAAGCGCGTGCTCGTGCTTCTGAATTCCGCGACAGTTATCACTGGCGAAAATTCGCCACATGATCAGTTCGATATCGTAGGCAGCAATGATTTCATTCTGCCAGCCATTCTCTTCGGCATAGAACTTGGCGATGCCCTCGCGTGCCTCCGCATCCTGCCGGGTAAAACCCTCAACCACTGGCACGCGCCAGTTGAAGTGACCTTGTGTCCCTTCCCACTCCTTGCGCTCCTGCTCGGAGTTCACGCGCCGCCAGCCGCATTGAAAGTAATAGTGTGAGTTCTCATCGATGGGCACATAGTATTCATTGTGGATGCAACCCGGTCCCGGAAACGGGTTTACGATCAGTCCGCAGGGCATCCACAGGCCGACATCAATCTTGTAGACCTCATGCGCGGCTTTGGCCTCATCGGACATGCCGACGGCCAAGGGAAGGGTAATGGTCGTCGCGGGCTCGGTGCCGCGAGCGGGGATGGTCGCATCAAATCGCATCGCCGCCTTGGCGGAGTGCCGGGTGAAACCTCGAGGTCCATCCGGACGTACTTCGTAGTCGGTGGTTTCCTTCAAGTCTTTGGCGGTAGAAACGACGCCGAATGAGAAAGGAATGCCTCGGTCGATCGGAAATGGCGACCAATTGTGGATGAAGTGATGCCCCGGATCGTATCCGCCCTCGCAGCCGAGGCGCCAATTGCTCCGAACCACGTAGGGGTCGGCGACGCACACCGCGACGTCTGGATCGAGAAACCCCGGGGGAACATCCAGGGCCAGCGGCGGTGGGGCGATATCCCCGATGAAGATGAAGGTGACTCCTTTTGCTTCCTGAAGCGGGTAGGCCTTGACTCCGCGCCTACCACAGAGTTTGGATTCTGGATTGTTAAGAATGCACCGAATCGAGCCGTCATCCAGATTGAACGTCCAGGTGTGGTGCCAGCACGTGATCGTTTGTTTGGTGTAGAAGAGAGGCCGCACAGAGAATCGACTGCCTCGATGCGGGCATCGATTTTCAATAGCGCGGAGCTGGCCTTCCAGCCTGATAAAAAGGATCTCTTCGCCCAGTAGCGTGACCACTCGGGGAGCGTCTTCTTTGAAGTTACGGCTGGCATCGACGGGGTACCAGTGATTGCGAAAGCCGAGCGTGGCCTCGAGCCACTTCGCCCAAGGCTTGGTGGCCGAAGCCGTGATGTTGCCCTTGTAATCGAAATCCGAGACGTAGGGCGCCGCGCGATCGATCAATGTGCTGGTGATGTGATCGTCCATTGCTCGTTCCTCGCTGAAGATAGTTGACGTTGCCTAGCGAGCCGCGGCGGGTTCGATCGCGCCGGCCAAGTTGTAGCCAGCGAGCGCGTAGTCCACGAGTGCACCCGCCCTGTTAAAATCATAGTTGCGGAGCATGTGCTGCCGCACAATGAAGGGCGCTCCGGCGTAAAACTTTTCATACAGCTCATGGCGGCCGGCGAACTCCGAGCCCACCAGATCCCACGCCAGTTTGAGCAGCTTCACCCGCTGTTGCGCGCTGTAGTCCGGTGAGCGGATATATCGTTCGATATCCTCTTGGGTCTGCGGACTGGTGAAATCGGCAGCAGAGGACGGGAGTTGTATCAGTCCGCCGCCGCACAATTCGCGAAAGAGGTCGAGCATCTTGGGGTAGATCTCGCTCTGCAGATTCATATTCGCGTAGATTTCCTGCTTCCCAGGAATGGCGTAGCCGTTGGGAGTTACGGTGCAGTTCTGTTCCGCGCCGTATATCAGCCCCTCATAGGCGGCTGCATAGGTGGCAAGCTGACCCATCTGTCCGGCTACGTGAGTAGAGGAGCCATTCATGTCGGTGACGCGCTTCGCGAGACCCAGCAGAAATCGCAACTTGGTGCAGAATCGTATCTGGGCCTGAAAGTTACCCAGCACATGCGCCGGCGTCTCGAACCACTGAGCTCGGCACAGTTCGATATTGCGGTAGACGAAGACGTCTTCCCAAGGCACTAAAACATTGTCGTACACGACCAGCGAGTCGGTTTCGTCAAAACGGCTGGCGAGCGGATAGTCGAACACACTATTGGCCGCCGCTGCGTAGGAGCGACGCGAATAGATTTTCACGCCCGGTGCATTACACGGGACTAGTACGGAGATGGCGTAGTTCTCATCGCCCTCCCGCAAGGGATGAATCGTGCTGAGATGTACGAAGTCGGAGAACACAGTGCCAGTGCCGAGCATCTGCGCGCCCTTGACCACGATGCCGTCGTCGCGCTCCTTGACGACACCGGCGTATAAATCCGGTGGGACTTGCTGATGAGCTGGTTTTGAGCGATCGATCTGCGGGGGGACGATGGTATAGGTGACAAACCGATGATGATCGCGGAGGCGTGCGTGCGCTCGCAGAATATTCTTAGCGTATTGCGCGCCGCCGCGCGCGAATATGTCCGGCGCGCAGGCAAACCCCGTAAAGAAGCTGGCGACATGTTCAGGGCTTCGGCCCATCAAGCCCAGGGAGACCTCGGAGAGGCGACTGAGGGCGGTGCGACGTGCGACCAGATCAGCGTGGTTGCGCGGAAGTTCCCAGATGCGACTGACGGGCGAAGCAGTCTCTGGGGATGGAAAAGTCAATAACGCTCGGTTGGCACGATCGGCGGTGAGATCGTACTGGGCGGCGATGGTCCGCAATGCGCCTTTGAAGGCCGGATGGCGCGAGATATCGGTAACGAGTTCGCCATCGATGAATACCTGGCGACCATCATGGCTGACTTCCTCGATGAATTCCGCACCCGTCCGCGGTTTCAAGGTCGGGGTGCTGCTGGCAGCCAGGTCGGGCGGTGCGAGTTTGGAGGATGTCATGCCAGTCAATGATGAAACGCCTGCTGCTCAGAAAGTTTGCGAGCCGCCAGTTATTCAAAACTTTATCCTATAATCTGTGCGCAGGCAAACGGAGCGTCTTAAACGTCTCCAGCAGTGCATTATTGGCTGCGAGTACGGCGATTCTGGCGTGCTGGAAACGGCTGCTCGCAAGCCTCAATGGCGGCTCTAGGCGCAAGCGACTATGATAATCCGACAAAGAGATCCGAGCACTTGAGGGCTGGCGGTCAGGTGGATGCGAGGGGTTAGTGTCAATTAAGTTGCTGGGCTACGTCGGTATCGACACGACGGCGCTTGAGGGATGGCGCGAGATCTCTGATACCGTGCTCGCGTTTGAGACGGTGTCACATCACCCCCAGGGGCAGACGGGTGCTCTCTATCTGAGGATGGATGAGCTGCACCATCGAGTAGCCGTGTATCCTGCGGGTCGCAATGGTTTGCGGCACCTGGGATGGCAGGTGGATGATTGCGCCGCTCTCGAGGCGTGTTGTTCCCGTCTCGAACGCAGCGGCCATGCGGTGATGCGAGAGTCCTCAGCGATAGCGGCCGAGCGAGCCGTTCGCGAGCTGATTTCCTTTCGGGACGCTGAAGGCTTTCGGCATGAAATATATTGGGGCCAGTTGGTTGCCGAAAAGCCGTTCAGGCCGAGTCGGTCCAGCGCCGGATTCGTCACCGGTTATCAGGGGCTTGGCCACGTAGTATTGGCCGCGGCAGACCGGCCGGGATTGGTCGCATTCTTTCAGCAGATCTTCGACTTCAAACTATCGGATACGATCACGCTCCACGGTGTCGATATCACGTTTCTGCGCTGTAATTCACGACATCACACGCTCGCCATCATGGGGGCTGGACTGGGCGTTGCCGCCGGTGAAATGCACCACGTATTGTTCGAATTTAAGGAATTAAACGATGTCGGCCGGGCCTACGATCTTGCGCAAGAAAAGCAGGTGCCGCTAATTTTGACACTGGGCCGGCACGTAAACGACCACATGGTGTCCTTCTACTTCAAATCGCCCTCAAGTGTCGGCATCGAAGTCGGCTATGGCGCCCGGATCGTCGACGACGACACTTGGGTGCCGGCGCACTACGACTATGCAGGGCTGTGGGGTCACAAACTGGTTGAGTAATGTGAGTCCGACTGGGCATGCTAGAGGCCGAGTTCCGCGCGTTCTCGTGTGCACGTGTCGATGATGGTGTAGATCACCGACCGACAGGGGCCTATCAAGTCCGAGATTCTCGCCACGCCCATGCCGCCAAGACCTTCGGCAAACTGCGGCGGCATGTTGACGGCGAAGGGGTAGCCCATTCTAACCAGCGGAATCCCGAGCCGGCAGATTGTTGCCGCGTCGGTTTGTCCACTCGCCAGTGGTGCCCCTGGGTAGGCCCTTCCATGGCGATCCTCCCAGCCGCGCCTTGCTGATTGCACGATCCAATGTGTCGGATCCGTGCGAGAGGCCTCACAGGTAGCGAACAGTTCGCAGTCCACTTCGAGCGTACGGTCATCGTGAGTCAGTCCCCTCAGGAACTTGCACAGTTCCTCGTGAACGGATGCGCAGCTTTGGTCCGGATTAGTGCGGATATCCAGGTAGATTTCGGTCAACGCCGAGGGAAACGCTGGCTTGTCTGGCCAGCCTGATCTCAGCGCGGAGATCCATCCCTCCGGGCGAACCTGGGGCGACTCATGGCGGTCCGGGTAGTCGATCAGCCATTGCTCGAGTGCCAGCGCCAATTTTGCCGCAGGCACAATCGAGCTTCGGAAGCCAGGGATCCCGCGCGGTAGTCCCGCGTATCCCAAAGTTCCTCGAACAGAAATTTTGAACCAGCACATTCCGGGATGCTCGTAGTACACCTCGTCGCCCGGCTTAAATATGACGGCACAATCAGGCTTCTCTCCATGCGAGAGCATGAATTTGACACCGCTGCTGATGCCGCTGTGATGGCGCGATGGCACCAACCATGGCATGCCACCGCCGCAGCTTGCGATGATGAGGTCGCCCTTGAGTTGAGCCCCGGAACTGCGAATGGCAGTGGCTGCCTCGATGAGAGTGCAGAGCATCGATTTCGGGTTGGAGGCGCCCAGACCAATCACCAGGTCGCCGTTATCAATCGCGTCCGGCAACATGTCGGCGCGCAATTCGGGGCCCACCCAAGGCACATCGATGGCCGGATCGGCATCCAGATGGGTATCAATGGGCGCGTACAACATCAGCGAAGCGCCGCCACCTGAACCCCGTAGCCGCGCTATGCAATTGCCGGAGCCCTCATCAACTGGCTGATAGTAGGCTTCGAAGCCGATACTCTGCAGGTAGCTCGCAAGATATTCGCAGGCAGCGCGTTCGGCACCGGTTGGGCTATGAATAGCGGTCAACGTGTGCGTCAGTCGCTTCAGGCGTTCGGCATTGATCTCGCGGCAGGCGGCGTCGTACCAGCTTCGCTGGGTCTCGGATAATGGTACGCCGTTGCTGTTATTCGGCATTCGAGGGACGTCCTGCAGTGGGTTGCCCAGCCGGAGAGGATTCCAGGCGTCCAGACGGCCACTCCCCTATGCCGTAACAGACGATCGCAATCAGACTGAAGGCGCCAATGGTCGAAGTGGTGGAAGCCAATGCCGATCCGCCGATGAGGGCGGCAATACCGCCCGCCCCGGCGCTGATCGCAAACTGTGAAACGCCGATCAGGCTTGAGCCGATACCAGCGTTCGAGCGGGCACGTGCCATGGCCAAAGCATTTAAGTTTCCGTAGATAAAGCCAAGGTTGCTCAGAAATGCCGTCATCAATACAGCAAATATCCAAGGGGCAGGGTCTAGCAGCGTCGGCAGAAGTACCATAGCGAAAGCCAGAAGTGCCTGCAGCGGTACTGAGCGGCGCAGCAGCCAGGAGGCCGATCGATGGGAGAGTGCGCGCGTGTTCGTGTACCCGGCAAGTATGAAGCCAAAGGCGCCGAGGCCGTAGAGCATGGAATAACGTCCAGGTGTCCACCGAAACTGTTGGATGACCACGAATGCACTGCCAGCCAACAGCATGAACATGGCAGCCATGGTGGCCGCCAGCGCTAGAGTGAATGCCGCAAAAGAGCGATCACGTACCAGGCTGACACAGGCGTGCAGCTGATTACTGACGTGTCCGGATGCACGAGCCGCAGCCGGCAGCGTTTCCTGCAAATAGATCCCGACAAACAGAAAACAGATCACGCCAATGGTGGTCAAAGTTCCGGCTATGGATTGCCAGCCCCAATTTGAGATCAAATAACCACCCAAAAGCGGCGCCAGCGTCGCAGTGAAACCCAAGATTTGCATCAATATCGAGTAGGCCCTTGGGGATTCCTCATCGCTGAAGCAATCGGTCACCACTGCCCGCGGGATGACGAGCCCAGCGGCGGCTCCCAAGGCCTGCAGCAGTCGTGAAGACAAAAACCAACCAAATGATGTCCCCAGCAGCGGCATTGCCGAGGCCACGGTGTAGATACACAGGCCAACAATCAGCGGTCGCCGACGACCGTAGCGGTCACTGAGTGGACCGTAAATCGCCTGTCCGACGGCGATGCCGGCAAGGAATATCGACAGCGTCAGTCCGGTCTGAGTTGGCGACACCTGCATCAGCTGCTGTAGGCGCGGCAAAGCGGGCATGTACACGTCGACCGCAGTGACCTCCATGGCGGTCAATGCGCCGAGAAGGGCAAGAAGGTAGGGGACCCGCGTACACGCTGGCCGACTACTCACGACTATCACTGACTCCCCTGGGAGAAGCTTCGCATCGGCAGGATTGCCTACGCCGTCCGACCTCAGGACGGTATATCCCACAACAGACTGTCAGACAACTGAGATTACTCCAACTTTCCCCGTCCGCTGGCGGCCGGCTGAGCAGTTTGCCTGCAAGATTACGCGATTTGCCGTGGAACCAGATCTTTGCCAACCGACCTCGCGCCGCGCGGACTCTGCCCGTCCTTGACAGTTCAGACGCAACTGTAAGACAGTAAATCGAAGGGAAATGATTGACGCGAAACTTCACGCCCAAGAGTCGGTACGGGGCAAGTTTCGGCATCTTTGTTTTCTGGTCGTATCCTTTATGATCTCCTCATCGATCGATTGCCGGCGCACATGTTCGGGTCAGTCGTTGTCCTGCTGTCGGCTATCGGAGTCCTAATGCTCCACCTGGGCACCAGTGCGGGCCCGCCCACGGCGATGATTATGTGGTTTGAGGTGCTCCAATATGCGTGATCAACCCATACACCGGCTGTGCGGAAAGGGCGACGTACCGGCAAGTGGTGTGTGCGCGGTTCAGGCTCCTGGCTACGAACCGCTCGCGATCTGCAGAGTCGGAGACTCATACTATCTGATCGCTGACACCTGCTCTCATGGGCAGGCGTCTTTAAGTGAAGGAGAGGTGGTGCTGGGCCAGGTAGTATGCCCATTTCACGGCGGTTCATTCGACGTAACAACCGGTCAGCCGACCGATCTCCCGTGCACGATTCCGATAGCCACCTATCCTCTGATTGCGGTAGGTGACGACCTCTATGTTGCTGGCAAGCCATAAGTCTCACCGCCGCGGCAGCGAATTCACCGGGCATCGTTAAATACGCCCTTCGCGAGTCGCACAGAGGCGGGGCCTGAATAGTTAAAGGATGCATGTGAAATATCACTGGACTTTCGTCGCGGCGCACGCAGACAATGTCCGACACGCCAGAAATTAGGGCTGGCGGAATTTCTTTAGGAAGACCCCAAGTGGAATCCTACAGCCTGCTGATCGATGGAAAGCTTGTCGGCGGCGCAGCGCAGCTCGAAGTAATCAATCCGGCAACGGCAGAGATTATCGCCCGCTGTCCACGCGCCAGCGAAACTCAGTTGAATCAGGCGGTAGCCGCAGCGAAGACTGCATTCGTGCGCTGGTCCTCTCGGACTATCTCAGATCGTCGCAAATTCCTGCTGCGGTTGGCGGATGAGCTCGAGTCGCAGCAGGAAGCCATGGCGCGCCTCTTGACTCAGGAACAGGGCAAGCCGCTGGCGGAAGCAATGTGGGAGTTGGTGTTCGCGGTAGGGTCGATTCGAGCGCTCTCCGCAATGGACCTTCCGGTGGAGGTCGTACGCGAAAGCCGCACGGAGCGAATCGTGCGGCAATTTGCTCCATTGGGCGTGGTTGCCGCAATTACCCCGTGGAATTCCCCGCTGCTGTTGTTGATGATCAAGCTGGCGCCGGCGCTCCTTGCCGGTAATACAATGGTTGTGAAGCCCGCACCAACGACGCCGCTGACGACGCTTCGATTCGGCGAAATATGTGCTGCAGTGCTGCCACCCGGCGTCGTCAACATTATTACTGATGCTAACGATCTGGGGGACACGCTGACGCGGCATCCTGATGTGGCGAAAGTAGCATTTACGGGATCGACTTCTACCGGGCGGAAAGTAATGGCCTCCGCGGCCAGTACTTTAAAGCGGCTGACAGTGGAATTGGGTGGCAACGATGCTGCCATCGTGCTGGACGATGTGAATCCACAGGCGGTCGCCTCCAAGATCTTTCATGGCGCCATGATGAACTGTGGCCAGGTGTGCTTTGCAATTAAGCGGGTATACGCTCATGAGAGCATTTACGACGCCTTGTGTAAGCACCTTGCAGTGCTGGCCGATGCCGCGGTCGTGGACGACGGGCTGAAACAGGGAACAACCATTGGGCCGATCCAGAATAAGACTCAGTTTGCAAAATTGCAGCTATTGCTCGAAGACGCTCGATCACGCGGAACGATTATCGCCGGTGGGTTTGTGTTGAATCGCCCAGGGTATTTCATGCGGCCTACGATCGTTCGCGACATTCCAGATGATGCACGACTCGTTCGGGAAGAGCAGTTTGGGCCGATTTTGCCAGTGCTCAGCTTCACGGAAATTGATGATGCGGTCGCTCGAGCGAATGACAGCGAATATGGGCTAAGCGGCACCGTGTGGTCCTCTGATGAGAAGAGGGCCTACGAAGTAGCAAAGCGGCTGCACGCCGGCACCGTTTGGATCAATAAGCATCTGGATCTTCCGCCCGATATTGCGGTACAGGGCGCAAAGCAGTCTGGCTTCGGTGCAGAAATGGGCGATGAGGGGCTGAAGGAGTTCACTCAAGTGACCATCATTAATATGGCGCTCAATGCTGCTTGACGGGCGTGTTGCCTGGGATACTGGCGGAGGCGGCGGCGCTGTTCTGTCAGAGGTGTCCAAGCGCGTGGCCGATTGGGTCGCGGAGGTGCAGCAGCTGACACTACCGGACGCAGTCGTCTGGTGTGACGGCTCGGAGGCAGAAGTGCATGGCCTGCGCGCGGAACTAGTGGCCAAGGGCGAGTTGCACGCGCTGAACCCGAAAACCTTTCCGGGGTGCTATTTGTATCGCTCCGATCCCCGGGATGTGGCGCGAGTGGAACACCTGACCTATATCTGCTCGCGTACCAAGGACGCCGCCGGTCCGAACAACAACTGGATGGATCCTGCCGCGGCCCGAGCCCGGATGCGCGAGCTGTTTCGCGGCAGCATGCGCGGCCGCATCATGTATGTGATGCCCTATTGCATGGGACCACTCGATTCTCCCTATGCTCGCCTGGGCGTAGAAATCACCGACAGCGCCTATGTGGTGCTTAACATGGCCATCATGACGCGCATGGGCCGAGCCGCACTTGAACGTATCGAGACAGAGAACAGCTTTGTGCGCGGCCTGCATTCGACCGGCGATCTGGATCCTGCGCGCCGCTTCATCATGCATTACCCGGAGGAGCAGGCGATCGAGAGTTTCGGCTCGGGTTACGGCGGCAACGCGCTGCTGGGCAAGAAGTGTCACGCACTGCGCATTGCCAGCTGGCAGGCCCGTACTGAAGGCTGGCTGGCCGAACACATGCTGATCGTGGGGCTGCAAAATCCGCGCGGTGAGACCCACTACGTGGCCGCGGCATTTCCGTCAGCCTGCGGCAAGACCAACCTGGCGATGTTGATCCCCCCGGATACGCTGCCGGGCTGGAAGGTTTTCACGATTGGTGATGACATTGCGTGGCTCCACCCGGGGTCGGACGGGCGTCTATGGGCCATTAATCCTGAGTCGGGCTACTTCGGGGTCGTACCCGGGACCAACGCCACCACCAATCGCAATGCCGATCAGACAATCCGCCGCGATACGCTGTTCACCAACGTGGCTTTGACGGCGAACAATGAGCCGTGGTGGGAAGGGCGCACCGACGGGCATCCGGTCACTGACTGGCAAGGGCGTCCCTATGATCCGAAGAACGGCCCGGCGGCACATCCCAACTCGCGCTTTACGGTCGCAGTCACGCAAAACCCGGTCTACGGCCGTGCCGCGCAAGACCCGCAAGGCGTGCCGATCTCCGCTCTGATTTTCGGCGGCCGCCGGCGTGAGCTCGCGCCGCTGGTCTACGAAGCACGCAACTGGCAGCACGGCGTACTGATAGGCGCCTCGGTGGCCTCGGAGACCACCGCCGCCGCAACTGGTGCGGTCGGCGTGGTACGCCGTGATCCGATGGCGATGAAGCCGTTTGCCGGTTACAACTTTGGCGACTACTGGGCGCACTGGCTGAAAGTCGGAGCCGCACTAAAGAACCCGCCGCGCATCTTTCACGTCAACTGGTTCCGGCAGGATGCCGCCGGCAAGTTTCTCTGGCCGGGCTTTGGAGAGAACCTGCGTGTGCTGGAATGGATCCTCGATCGCTGCGAAGGAAGCGCCCACGCGCTCGATACGCCCATCGGCTACATGCCGCGGCCCGGCGATCTCAACACCGATGGTCTTGGTATCAGCCCCGAAGCCCTGGCAGAACTGACGGCGGTACCCAATGCCGCGTGGCGCCGGGAGATGGCTGGCTTTCGTCAGTACCTGCTGGAATATGGGTCGCACCTGCCAGGGGCGATGCTGGAGGAAGTGGACGCGATCGCGAGCAGGCTGACGACTGGCTAAAGATTCTTGCAGAAGATATAGAAAGTCAGCGGCCCTCAGATCGAGTTATTCGACGACGAAGCCACCGGCAGCCGACCCTCATGGCCTTTTCGCCGACTGGAATTGAAGCGCGCTTGTTTGGCACGCTGGCACCTGACCGGGCATTTCCCCAAGGTCATTCCGTGAGTCATTGCCTCAGGGAGAATGGCACTTATTAAAGTCCGTAACGCTAGTCTACTTCGGTACAAATAATCTTGAGCGGGCCACGCGTTTTTATGATGCCACGTTAGCGCCACTCGGCGCCGATTGTCGTGGATTCACTGCACCGCAGTGACGTCGTGAGAACAGTGATTTTGACGCCAGAGTTCGCGCACTACCCACGTGATTGGCACTTCTCGCCCGGGATTGACACCGGGGACTTTGTTTTCTTTTCGGGAATAACAGGAACCCGCCCAGATCGTTCTATCGCCAAACCCTAACTGCACCGGCTTTTGTCCAAATGGGAGTCGCGTACTTTTTGTGTGAAGAGCCCAGATTTCTCTGCGCGATCGTCATGGCGGGATTACCGCTGACTTCCGGTTCTTATAGGCATAGGGGTCGTGAATCGAACGCCAAGCGTTCGTTGCTCCTCTCTAGAACGGGAGAATCCGCGATGGATCTACACCAAGGCCGACAGCTTCTTCGTGGTGATTCTACCGGTGACGCTGGGGCTGCTGACGCTGCCATTTCAGCCTTCCCTGCAAGCACGCCCATTTCGTGCTGGACCACGACCACTACGTCTTCGATTACCCGGTCATTCAGACAGCGAATTCGATCGTGGTGCAAAAACACGATGAAGCACATCGGCCGGGCAACGGCGCCGATGCCTATCCGAGTTGCGACTGATCATACAAAGCGCCACACAACACACCGAGGAGAAATCGCCATGCACACCCCGTCCCGCGTCAGCCTGCTCACCCTGGCAGCATTCGCCTGCGCCACCGCATTCGCCGCATCGATGAGCGGCACGCTGCTGATGTATCCGGACGGCCACAACATGAATGACATGCCCGCGTCGGCGGTCGCTATGGGCGTGCCGATGGTGCTGGAAACGACCGATTCGGTGCAGAAGGTCGACGCCTGGTACGGTGCGAATGCGCCGAAGTCATGTGCGCGCACGACCGCGTCGGATGGCATTAAGTACGCCTGTCCCGGCGGCAGCATCATGATTTATCCGCATGGCGGCAAGACCCAGATCGCTTTAGTGCCGGCCATGCCGTCGGTCATGGGCGGACGATAACCAGCAACCGTTTCGCGCACACTTAAGACCCGACAAACCTCGGATGAGCCCACCATGAACGTTCGCCCTGATTTACGCGGCATAAAATTCGCTTGGATCGCCTGCGTTGTCGCGGGCTGCAGCCAAGGCGCGACGGCGCCGAGCACTGCGTCTGCCTCGGGCGGCGCATCGGCAAGCGCACAAGGCTGGATCGCCAACGGTGGCACCGCTTGCGAGAAATATCTGGCACCTGATGTGGTGAGCGCGATCCTGCTTACCCCTGCCGACCACCCTCAACAGCTCGACGCGCACTCGTGCCACGCCGGCATCATTTACATTGACCTGAAAATCGCTGACATCGGCGTATTCAGGCAGGAACTCCCGATGATTACCGGCGTACACCTGATGGCCGGCGTCGGTGACGGCGCGTACTGGAATGAGGCAGGCGCTGTCTCGGCCGTCAAGGGCCACGATCGCGGCTGCGACATCAGTATCCTCGGCACACCCGGGCAAATGAAGATCCACAGCGCCGCGCTTGGACAAGCGCTGGGCGCGATCTGCAACAAGCTGTTCGCGCTGCCCTGATCCACGCGGCTGCTTAGCGGCTACGTGAAAGCTGCGCTCGCAACTGCCGACATCTGTCCGAGGCTCAGTGCTAACGATCCGCTGATCGATCGTCGAAGATGTCGCCTTCGTGATATTTCCAGTCGAATCCTTTTTGGCAAGAGTAGTAGCCGCCGTCGACATGAATGAACGCAAACACTGAATCGCCGGGAAAAGGTGCGGCTTTTGCTAGCTCGACGGATGCAAAGTTCCGATCTATTGGCTGCGCGATCTGAGCGCCGCTCTTTTCCTGATTCGGCTCCGTCAAATAACTGACCCTGACGTTCATCGCTCAACCCTCCAAAACTTTAGTCGAGCCCAATGTACCCTATGCGCTTAAGTAAGTGCCATTGGGCCTAAGGCGGTCACTTTCGGCTGGCATATCCGTAGTTTTGAAGCGTAGCCACATCGTCCAGTACCGCATCGATTCCGCTATAGAGAAGATTCATCACTTCGTGGGCTTGAAACGCCCGGTGGCGGCGCTGCTTTCCTTGTGGCCTTAATATATCCAGCTCTACAAGCACGGCGACGGCCGCATTCGCGGACGGAAATGTGACATTTAATCGCTCGGCCACGGCATTCACAGTAACCACAGGTTGGCCGAGCAAGAGATCGGCGAGTCGCCAGACTGTCGCGTGCTTGCGAGTCTGGCGGGCCTTGAGCCGCTCGCGCCATCGGTCGGCTATGTTTCGAAGCTCGCGCAGCAGATGCACTGTGTGCCGACACGATGCTATTGCGCATTCGAGAAATAACTCGATCCATGCTGACCAACGCAGGCGCATCTGCGCATCCAGAAGGGCGGCGTAATACTCGCGCTGGCGAAGCTTGAGGAAAGTCGCGAGGTGGATCGGAAGATCTCCATCGCCGAGGAGCATCAAAGGCAACAGCAAGCGACCCACGCGTCCGTTGCCGTCGACGAACGGGTGAATAGCTTCAAATTGCGCGTGAATGATTGGAGCGCGTGCCAGGATATCGAACTGCCGGTGGCTCTGCGGATCCGGTTCATAGCGAATAAGCCGGTCCAGCTCAGCCATGAGTCGTGGAACTTCAGATGGCGGCGGAGGAATGAATCGGGCGTGTTCCATCTTCATTCCACCGATGAAATTCTGGACACTACGGAGGCTTCCTGGGACAGCACGGGAGTCCCCCTGCATGAGCTGCTTGTGCAGCGTACAAATAAAGGGAATATCGAGCGCGCGGCATCCGTCAGCCTGCACCTGTTTCGCACCCAGCGTATACGCATGCAGGTAGTTCAGCGTCTGATCGGCATCAGCATCGATGACTGCATCAGGGATTCCTGCCTCTATCTCGTACAACAGCAATTCGTCGAATTGAGTATGCGTCCCCTCAATTTGGCTGCTGTCCACGGCCTCCCGCCGATTGAGCATATGCATGAGTAATTTCGCGTCACCTGGGGCAGCATCGACAGCATCAGCGAGCACCTGCATTTCACGGCGAGCCAGTGGTAGCAGGTGTGAATCGATACGAAAAAACTCTGGCGTAGGAGGCACCACGGCATAGCATCCGGAGTGTCCCGGAACGGGCACAGCAGTTGACTGCAGACTCGGGTGCAGGGCCGAGTTTTTCATCGTGAAAACTTAAATAGCCAGAGTGTTATTAAGAGTTTGCGACAGAAACATTTAATAGTAAAGCCGCTAGTAAATGTTCTGCGTTCGCGTCCTCCCAAAAGAAAGCCCCGCTAGCCATGGACCAGCGGGGCTTATTTTCGCGTCGACAGTGGCCAGTGATTAGCCGGCCGCGCTCTCTTCCTCGCTGACGGGGCTGTCCTCCATCTCGCCGACCGCACCGCCGACGTCCATGAAGCTGCGTCGTCCGCTCTCGTCGAGCTGCCGGCGCCGGTGTGCATGGGCCGCGAAGCC
>Ga0075522_10000040_pt1 | contig 68699 bp, 53 predicted proteins | sample NGEPerA_FD_74796 | JGI IMG/M metagenome (GOLD analysis project Ga0075522, IMG submission 74796) | Arctic peat soil microbial communities from the Barrow Environmental Observatory site, Barrow, Alaska, USA - NGEE PermafrostL2-A | ecosystem: Environmental > Terrestrial > Soil > Wetlands > Peat ... | reverse complement strand
TTCTTGCCCGGAAGATAATGCGGAACCGCGCCCGACTCGACCCCTTCATCCCCTGTGATGCAGGGCGGGCCCCCGATGGCTACCGGATTGGTGCTCAAGTTGTAGGACCGCGTCAAAATGTACGGCTCGGTCAAATACACCGGGTCGTCCATCAGCAGCGCCACCGTCAGTAGATCTCCGTGACGCAGGAAATGTGTGGTGATGGTGGCCTGATCGCTGCTCGGCGCTCCATTACGGCGAATGTACCCGGTCTTCAGGTGCGTGGTGGTGGCGATCAGCTCGTCGCCATTCCAGACGCCGGTAGTGAAGCCGGTCTGATCGTGCGGAGCGTCCTTCGAAGGATGCGGACGCCCGTCCATCCAGATGGTCATGGGCGCGCGAGTTTCCCAGGCGCCGATCATCCATGCCACCACCTTGCCCGTGATGGGATCGGGTACCGCCCACATCCTGAGGCTGAACGGTCCCGCCGCGATGTGCCACTGCGTTTGGAACCAGCAGATGCGCTCCGGCATGGAGATGGTCGATTGTGAAAAACTCAAAGCCTTTGCGCGGCCCGATGCATTGAAGGGCAGTCCCGCCCAATCGTCGGGACTCGGACCACCGCCGCGCTCCAGCGCATCTTCATGATTGATGGCAGCCCAGGATCCGGACAGGTCGATTTCCGCCAGCGCGGGGAAGCTCACGCACAATAACGCCGCCAAAGGGAGGCTGAATTTATAAAGGGTCATATCTCTGATCTCCTTGGCCTACCACGTTGCCGAGCACGCCGTGGGATTCCATCCGGCATCGCTCGACTGTTTCTTGAACTGGGAAGTGATCACAAAGGGCTGGCGCAGATACATGGGATCGGTGGTGTCGATGGTCACTACCAGCAAGGGATCCCCGTTGGGCTCCTTGATCAAATCGTAATACTCCATGAGAGTGGCGTCGTCGCTATAGGGAACGCCGTTCTTGCGCAGAAAGCCGCCCTTCAGGTGCGTCGTCATCACCTTGAGCGATCCGCCAGTCGATCCCCGCCCCGAGGGGCGCTCCCAGTCCGCCGTTGAATCTCCCTGCAACGTGGGCGGGCCCGCGAGAGCCTTCCAGTTGCCGAAATGAAAAATACGCGTCTGCTTGCCGGCATCGGTGTCCATGCGCAGCGTCTCGTCGTCCTGCCAGATGATGTGCAGGCGCTCCGGAACGCGCAACAGCGCGGGCGCTCCGTACGACTTGCACACGTCTCCCGAAGCCGCTTCCTTCGAGGGATCCCAGGCATCGGCGATTTTGCGCGCCGCCGGTGTCATGGGAACACCCTGGTAATCGCCGTTCGCGGGCGTGACCATGCGGTAGCGCCAATCCTCGGTAACCACGGCAACCCAATAGCCGGTTAGGTCGATGAGCGCGCCGGCTTTCGCATTCTGTGGCTGCTGCGCGCCACCCCGGCCGCCGCGGCCCTGCGCATACAGCCCGGCTTGCGCGATCAGCAACCCAACCATGAACAACGTGAGCTTCTTCAATGTCCGTCTGGCCTCTCTTGGTCTTCGTTCCATGGCGTCCCTATTTTTTCGCGGTCAGACTCTTGTAAATCGCCTCGACAAACGAGTTCGTGACTCCCGGCTGCGTGCCGTAGCGCGTCTCATAGGCCAAGGCCGGATGCGCGGCCTGAATTTGTTCGAGCGTCTTGCCCTGCTTCATCAGATCCGCGACCACGTCGCGGACGATCACCACCATATCGCGATAGTCCACCACCTCCATCTGTTCGCACAGCCGCCCATGACCGGGAATCACGTACGTCCCGGGCCCCTTGTAGATGAACGGCGTGGGCGCGATCGTCAAATCAATCAACTTGTCCAGGGCCTCGATCTCGCCCTGAATGCTGCCCCCGTTGGCAAGATCGATCACCGGGAACCGGGTAGCGTCCATGACGTCTCCGGTAACCACGACGTCGGAGCCGCGGAACAGGACGAAGCTGTCGGCATCGCTGTGTGCGGCGGGCTGGTACAGAATCTCGATCCCCTCGTCGTTCATGCGTATGGCTTTTCGCGCTTGGAAGAACGCCTCCGTGGGCCAGGCATCGCCGGGATACGGAGACGTCTTGCCGGTAGGAGCGCTCATCCTGCGCAGGACGCTGTCGTGCGCAAGGATCGACGCGGTCCCACCGTTGGTCATAGCCCCGGCCAGTCCCGCATTGCCGATCGCATTCGTGAAGATGGTGAGTCCGGACTTGGCCAGCTTTTCATTTCCGCCCACGAAATCCGCGCCCGCTTCGGCGTCGATGACGTACCGGATCGGCAGGTTGGTCAGTTTCCGCAGGGCCGCCAGAATCTGGCCGGATGCGGCTTCGTCGCCCGCGTTCACCAAGACGATGCCGTCGGAGCCGATCTGCACGCCAATGTTCCCGCCAGCCCCGGCGATCATGTAGAAGTTCGGGCGAACCTGCACGACGTCTAGTCCGCCGTCTTCGAGTTCGGCGGCTCTGGCGGAGAACGCCCCGCACACCGCCCATCCAAGAGCGGCTGCCACGGTCCAGCATATTATTCGGTTTGTGAAAATTCGGTTCACCGTTTTACTCACCCTGTTCCTTTGTCCTTGCATCACAAAGCCCCTGCATCACAAGACAATGCTCCGCGCCCGCCCTGTCCGGTCCCTGCCGTTTGATTGTGGGAGGCTCCTCAAACCGCGGCGATCCGGATCACTTTAGATCGACGGCATGGTACCATACCGCCCGCGTACCCGCAAGACCGAGCGTCCGTGTTCAATCGAGAAGAGTGAATCGAAGATAATCGAGTTGTGCGGGACAACCCTTCTTCCATGGACAGGAAACATCGCCGCGCACGACTGTTTGCCTGGTGGTATGTCTGTATTGCCGGAGCATTCACGCTGCTGGCCGTCAGGAGCCTCCTTCGAGGCGACCGGCTTTGGGGAGTTGCCCTTCGTCTGGCGATCGCGATCGGGTTCGGTGCTCTTGCGATGGGGACGTTCCGAGGCGCTCAGCGTTGAAGACCCGAAAAGGCGTTTCTTTTCGCACCGCAAGAAAAGGCGAGATGCCATCTATCCGCGCCCTGCTGAGGTTCTATCCCGAGCAGCTAGCCCAACAGAACTTGCCGCGGATCTCATCGTTCCTGGTGGCAACCGCGGGAGATCGGATTGTCGGCTGTTGCGCGCTCCAGATCTATTCCAAACGGCTGGCGGAAGTACGGAGCTTAGCGGTGCATTCCGCTTTCCACAGGCGGGGTGTCGCTTCCCAACTGGTCGAGCTCTGCAAACAGCGCGCGCGTCAAAGAGGAGTAAAGGAACTGTTCGCGGTTACGAGCCAGCAGGGTTTCTTCGAGCGGGCCGGCTTTGCGACCTTCCGTCGCGAAAAGACCGCGATGTTCTTCGATGTCAGTTGACCGATGCCCGCTTTCGTCACCAAACGAATCAGCAGGCGCCGCCGCCCGGCTGAGGATTCCAGTCCCGCTACTCTTTCCTTCCGGACTTGGGCCGCATGTTCGCACCCTTGGCAGGCGCATCATAACGTTCCGGTTTCGGCGGACGCATATTCGCGCCGCGGGCGGATTCATGATGAGATTCCATGCCGATCCGGCTCTTTAGCCAGTCCCAATCCAGTTTTTCCGGATGCTGGATATATTCCTCGCGGTGTGCCACCACATCTTCCATGTAGTGGCGGCTGAGCTTCCTATGAAAAGCGGGATGAGCCTCGGTTTCAGGAACCGGCTCGAATCTCCCGTTCACCAGACGAATCGTTACCGTGGTCTCGATTTCATCCGGATCGCTCTCGTAAATGTCCACGCCCGCCTGCCGGCTTGCGAAGACGCTGTCATAGGCGGCGATAATCGGCTTGTACACCAGCGAATGCCGATGCGCGTCCGATGCTGCGTTGCATACATCGAGATACTCGGTCACTAAGTTAAGTCCTGATCTTGTTGCTAGGGCACCCATTTGGCACCTCCTTCGAAATCCTATCTCTATTCATTTAGATGCGGCAGCAGCACTGCCGTTTCACGGGGAAAGTTACTGGCGCCAAAGGGCTTGGGAGGCCATTACAGCAGCGCCTGACCGCTTCTGACGCATTCCGAGGCGAACAGGTACATCCCGGCCGACCAGGCTTGATCCTGGGCGCCCATGGGAACGCCGGTTTCCCCGTGGTGCCACTCGTTGAACTGCCCGTACCGATTCAACTGAGCGAGGTTCCGCAAAGCCAGCGCGGCGGCGTCCACTCGGCCTCTTTTCACCAGAGCGGCAACATAGAATCCGCCCAGAAATGGCCATACGCCGCCATTGTGGTAATGATGCGGAGCGTTGAGAGAACCATAGTAGTCGCGCCAGTCCGCATCGCCGGGCTGCACTGCGGGGGTCAGGCATTGAAGCGGCCATTTATCGAGCGAGTATCGCGAAATGAAATCCAGGATCGTATCGCTTTTCTGCTCGTCGGCGACGCCGGCAAGAATGGCGAGAATGTTGCCAAAAGAATCAAACCACTCGCCCAAGCTGCGAAAGCCGAGGTACGGGAGATAGTACTGCTCGTCCTTCAGATACCGCTTCTCCGGCATCTCCCGGGCACGTCCCATGGAATCGTGCAGAGGCGAGCCCTGGGTACTGAACGAACTCGAAAGGTGCCGTAGGGTGTTTTGGTCGCCGGAATACCAAAAATAGGCGTTGATCCGGTCCGCCACCAGCTCGGCCCGGCGACGAAGACGATCGCCTTCGTCACCGCCAACGAGTCCGGCAGCGCGGCGCAACGCCATCACATAGAGACAATTGAGATACAATCCCTTGCCTCGCGTGCAGAAGAGATCCTGCCAGTCCGAGGCTTCCTGCATACTGAGCAAGCCGCTTTGATCCACATCCTGGTACTCGTACCAGCGAAGCACTTCCCGTATCACATCGAGATCGGGCATCAGCAACGTGCTGCCGATGATCCACCACAGTCCCCCGTCGGCATAGGCGCGGAAATTAGGACGGAGCGTCGCATAGTCGACGTTGTTGGGAATCGCTCCGCCAGGGCCGCGTCGATCCTTCAAAAGGGCCACGCTTGCCTGCATGGCTTCCTGAATCTGGTTGTCGTTGACGAAGCGCGCACCCAGCAGCGCGATCATGCTGTCGCGGGCCCAGATCTGATGATGTCCCACAGCGCGGCCGGACGCGTTCAGGCCCCACTGGCTACAGCAGCGGCGCAAAGATTCAATCGCTTCGCCGTACGTCGGGTCCACTTGCGCTAGGTGCATAGTTTAACCGGTCGTATTCGCTTTCCTGATTTTCAAGTTACAAATGGCCAACGGGCTCCTTCATGTTCGAGCTGGAGGTCTTGCTGGTTTCGCGCTCCAGAGACCGGCTGACGAGTTCCTTGGATCCGAGGCCGACGGCAAGAGCCAGCGCCAGCACGATCCCTCCGAACAGAATGCCGAACGCCAGACGAATGATTCCGCCCCCGATGCCGAGACGCTCGATCGCGATGGTCACCGCCAGAACCGTCACCAGCCATTTCACGCCCACGCTCAGAAGCCGCGCGTATTGCAGGTTCATGTTAACGGCCCCGATCAGCACGCTGCGCGCCAGGAATCGGGCAATAATGCTGCCCGCGACCAAAACCACCAGCGCCGCCAACACATCAGGCAGATACGCGAACAAGCGTACGACGAATTCTGAAGGGAGCGCCCCATCGAAGGCCGAGATGCCGATCAGGAACCCGAAGAATACGATGGTCCAGGCGATCGCCCGGGTCACCAGGAGCGCCGGGCTGGATGAGGGCGACCACTCCGCCAGACCCGCGAAGCCCCATTGAGCGGTCCGCCGGTCGAAGTCGATCCGGGCCAGGAACCTCCGCAGAATAATTGCGAGAGCCCACGCGATCAGTGCGGAAACGACGAGCGCCGTCAGCAGCGCCACAATGCCAGGCAGCAGGCTGGCCAACTGGCTTAACATTTTGGTCATCGACAACCGGAGTGCTTGTCCAACTTCATCCCACATATTCCCTCCTCAGCGTCACGGATTGAAGCGGTCGGGCCACCGCCATCGGGAAACCAAATAAGACTTATTGTCCTCATATGCCTTGGCCAGGCGTTCGATCCGCGCGTCCACTTCCACCGGTCCGGCGGTTCGCATTTCCAGCGCGTAGGAAGCGATCCATCCCAGGTACAGCGGGGTAATCGACCGGAGAAGATGGTCGCGGCTAATGGTCTGGAGGCGATGGCCGAGCGCGAAGTCATAGACGATACGGACCCACAGATGGTCGGGCAGCTGGAACTGATCCTCAGCCAAACGAGATAATCTGCGTAATTCCAGCAAGCTTGTGGGAGGCAGGATGAAGCCCCAAACATCCTGGAGGTTCTTCGCTCCCAATTGAAACGATTCGATCATGCCGTGCACGTCCACGGCGGTTCCGGTATCTGGCGACGGAGCTTCGGGGTGGCCGAATCCCGGCAATGTCTTGGAGCCCCGTATGCTCTGCCAGTGGACGGCACGCCCTTCCATTTCCAGAAAAGCGGCTCCCAGAACTTCCGCCAGAAGCGAACTCAGGTTCTCCCAATCCGTGGGACGCTGAGCGCGGACGCCCAAGTACGACTCGCACACTTGAAAGCCGCCGCACACAGCGGCGGAAGCAATCGATGCGAGGGCATTGCGTTCCGCCCCACGCCGCGGCGCGGAATCGTGCGCGAGAATATGCTGGAGAAGTTTTCCCGAGAGGCCGAAATCGGGACCCATGGGATTCTGAAGCTGCTGGCCGTAAAGAGCCCGGTGCAGCGGAGAGAGTACGCTCCTGTTCAGGAGACCCTCCATCTTCTCGCGCGTGTAGCAAGGCGCAACCAAGTCGAACCCCAGGTCCAACACCGGCTGAACCAGGCTATGAATCCAGCGGTGAGTCGTAGTCTGGTTCCGGGAGGCAATCACGCCGCACGCCCGGACACCGAGCTTGCCACCGACGGCGAAGACCCTTCGATAGGCACTGGATATGCTTTGTTGCGAAGTCTCGCCGGGGCTGGGGAGCGGCAGGCTGCAGGAAGAAACTATCGCAGAGCGGTCGTCCGCGGCAACTTCGGACGCGGCCGGAGCCGGGTCATGGACGCCGTTGCTGCAGACCACCATGGCCCGAAAGGGCTTGGATAAACCCTCCAGAGCTTCGCGCGTCATCGCGATCGCGGAACAGCCCTCCTCCTGACGATCCGCGCCGAGGATGCCGATCACGAGATCGGCGCCGCCGATTCGTTCGAGCTGCTCTAGCTCCGGCTGCGAAATGGAGTCCAGTTCCACTCACGTCCTCCAGCTTCCAGGGAAAGCGACAAGATACCCATCAACGGGACGCGCGCCCAGGCGGGCCGATGATCCAATTCGTAGGAGAGTTCGTAGAGCGCTTTGTCCAGCAAAAAGACAGCGAGCAGTTTTCGAAAGCCGTCGCTGGATGACGGCAAAAATGCCGCGTTTTGCGCAGTTTTGCGATAGGCGCGCAGAAACTCCGCCGCCATTGACCGCTCCCACAACCGCGCCCAAGGTTCGAGGGTCTCCCAATCCTCGGGTCGGCGCGCGGTATGCGCGATGAGACCGCTGTAGGCCGCATAACTCAAGGACCGCACCATACCGGCCACGTCCTTCAACGGAGAAAACTTGGCGCGACGCTCCCAAAGCGGACGCGCCGGCTCGCCCTCGAAATCAAGGATCACATAATCCGATTTGACCTGCAGCACCTGACCGAGATGATAATCGCCATGAATCCGGATGCGCTGGCCGAGCGTGTCGTCGTTCGCCGCAAGCTTGAAGCTGTCGAGAATCTGGCTCCGCCGGCCTAACACCAGTCCGGCCAGGTCGATGAATTCGTCCGGCAACCCGGCAACGCTGTCTTTCAGCAGATCCAGGACGCGAATCGCATCCTTGCGAAGGCTGGCGACGAGATTCTGGGCATCGCCGGCGGCCAAGAATTCCGGCGCGAACGCGGGATCTTCCGTCGGGGAGGCCAGCGCCAGGTGCAATTGCGCCGTGCGCTTGCCCAGGGTGGCCGCGGAATCCAGGGCTATGCCGACGTAGTCCCGCGCGAGTTGTGACGGCTCCAGTTCCGCGAGCTCCATCAGATCCCTGGCCGCGATCGCGGTTCCGCTTTCCGGCCATGCGGCGGTGGCGGAGTGTTCGTAGTATTGCGACAGTTCTTCGAGGGTCAGTGTCCAACCGTCTCCCTGATTGGCCACCAGACCCTGAAGCATCGCGAGCGTCTGCGGCTCTCCGTCGGCCGGCACGTACTCGATGAGACCGGCGAACGGCGGTACGCCGTCGAAGTGGAGCTTTTCTGTCAGATATTTTCCGATTTCGCAGTCAGGATTCGGCCCTCTCAGCTGGCGGCGAAATAACTTCATGCTGAGCTGATCGCCATAGGCCAGCGAAGTATTGCTCTGTTCCGCGGATCCGCGCCGAACGGCCAACGGGCTTTCCGTGGGACCGCGCAGGACCTCAAATTCGGCGCCCGCCACGCCCCGGATCGAGCCACTTCGTCCCGAAACCTGGCGTGCTTGGCCGATGAAAGAGAGAAGCGCCGCACAGGCGCGATCGTCGACAGCGGCGTCATGCAAAACTCCGGACCCGCTGGCGGAGACGGCGGGGGCAATGATCGCGCCGGGAAATGTCTCCTGCACCTTCTTTGCGTCGGCGCCGAAGGTGAGCGCCAGCGGAAGAAAGTACGTCTGTGGTTCTCCGCTTTCGTATTGGACGTCCAACAGCGCCGCGACGGCATTCGAATCCGGAACTGCTATCCAGTCCGCGATCCGAGTGGATCGGATGCGCCGCGCCTTTCCGCCGAACCATCTTTGTTTCGAAAGGTAGTCACGCAGCAGAACGGATTCCAAGCGATATCGGCCGGCCCCATCCAGCAAGCGTTCCCAGGTGTCCGCCACCAGCGGCGACGACGAATCCATATGACTGGCAGCCGCTTCCAGCGGTTCGGATTGAGCGTGCAGTTCCAGCCAGAAGAAGCCGTACGGTCCCAGCGTGAGGCGATAAGGTTGCTTGCCGATCGGGGGGAAATCGACGTAGCCGAGCATTTCCACGGGTATCGCGCCCTCCAGTTCCGCCAAATCCAGGTCCACCGGCTGCGCAAATCGCGAGAGGTTGGCCACACAGAGTACCACTTGCTCGTCGTCCCGCCGCAGGTACGCCAGCACCTTCCGATTCGAGGGGTTCAAGAATTCGAGTGTGCCCCGGCCGAATACTCGAAATAGCTTGCGCAAGTTGATCATGTTGCGCATCCAGCTCAGCAGGGACGAAGGGTCGCCCTGTTGCGCCTCCACGTTCACCGCTTCGTACCCCACGATCGGGTCCATGATGACCGGGCTGTACAATCGGGCGGGCGAAGCGCGCGAAAAGCCGGCGTTGCGATCGGCATTCCACTGCATGGGCGTCCGCACGCCGTTCCGGTCGCCGAGATAAATGTTGTCGCCCATGCCGATTTCGTCCCCGTAGTACAAAACCGGCGTTCCTGGAAAAGAAAACAGCAGACTGTTCAGAAGTTCGATACGCCGCCGATTGTTGTCCATCAAGGTCGCCAGACGGCGCCGGATGCCGAGGTTGACGCGCATCCGGGAGTCGCTGCTGTACGCCAGATACATGTAATCGCGCTCGTCATTCGTGACCATCTCAAGCGTCAGCTCATCGTGGTTTCGCAGGAATAACGCCCATTGGCAGGTTTCTGGAATTTCAGGCGTCTGCGCCATGATGTCGGTGATCGGCAGACGGTCCTCCTGGCGGAGCGCCATATAGATGCGCGGCATCAGCGGGAAGTGGAATGCCATGTGGCATTCGTCGCCGTCTCCGAAATAGGGACGGACGTCGGTGGGCCACTGGTTCGCCTCGGCCAGAATCATACGGCCTTCATAGCTTGCGTCGATTTCCTGCCGCAGCTTCTTGACCAGGACATGGGTCTCGGGAAGGTTTTCGCAACTGGTCCCTTCGCGCTCCACCAGATAAGGAATGGCATCCACGCGGAGCGCGTCCACTCCCAGGTCCAGCCAAAAGCGCATCACGCCCAGCATTTCTTCCACAACTTTGGGGTTGTCGAAATTCAGGTCGGGCTGATGTGAGAAGAACCGGTGCCAGAAATAGGCCTGGGCCACGGGATCCCACGTCCAATTCGATTTCTCCGTGTCCGTGAAGATGATCCGGGCGTCGCTGTATTTCTGATCGTTGTCGCTCCAAACATAATAATCGCGTTCGGGCGATCCCTTGGGCGCTTGCCGGGCGCGCTGAAACCACTCGTGCTGGTCCGAGGTGTGATTCATCACCAGCTCGATCATCACCTGCAGTCCCCGATCGTGCGCGGCCGCGAGAAAAGCCTTGAAGTCCTCCATCGTTCCATACATCGGATGGATATTCTCGTAGTCGGAAATGTCGTAGCCGTCGTCCTTGAGCGGCGACGGGAAGAAAGGCAGGAGCCACAGACACGTAACGCCCAGATCCTGCAGGTAGTCGAGCTTCTGGATCAGACCTGGAAGATCGCCGATCCCGTCACCGTTGCTGTCGAAGAATGCGCGAATGTGCAGCTCGTACAACACCGCGTCTTTGTACCAGAGCGGATCGGTGGCGATTCCGGGCTTTTTCATGGATATCCTGCCCGCCCTTCAACCGCAGCTGGGGGGCACACCTCCACGATAGTTCCGCGGCGGCACCGGCGTCTAGAAGTAGCAATCGAAGTCCCTCGCCGAGCGGCGGTCCGTCCCAGCCCGGTTCCGGCGCCTGGAGAAGAACGTTCTCAGCGCCTAAGGCCGCCATGCGCGCGGCATACCCCAATCGGTGGCTGGCCGGCGAAATGCATGAATCGCGCGAAAACTCCCACGGAGAACGGAGGACCGGGCTCCGCGTGGAGGCTGGCGAGAATCGCCTGCAAATCACCCGCCCGCGAGCGCTCGGTGAACGCCCTCAATTGCTCCATCGTCGACCCGGGCACGGCGGGGAGGGATGTTGTGCACTCTCCAATGGAAGAAGACGTTCCTGAAAGTGCAGAGTGTGCGAGTGAAGCGGCACCCCCGTCCTGAATACAGCTCGTGGCTGCGCCGCGGATGACTGGAAATGGATTTGCGTCCCTGGGGCTGTCCTCATGCCCCCAGCATGGGCTTGACTGCTTACCGGGACATGTAAAATGCGTGAATCTTTAATGAAACACTTGGGGCAGGAAATGTTTTTGGCCAGTGCGGACGAAGGTTCGTGCGCCAGCCCCTCGCCTTAACCGCCGATGACGACGGTGGGACAGCCCATAAGGATCGGGTTAGCCGGGCCCATGGCCGCCCCCGGGACTTCGATGACGATATCGCCCATGCGGCAGGCCATCTGGCTATTGATGAGTACGGTGGCGCTGCCCATCTGAACGGAGCCGACGCCATCGGCGCCGCTGACGCTGACCGCCGGGCAGGCGTGCTGGTCAACCATCGCTCGCCAAGCCGGCATCCCGCCGATCAGGACAGTGACGGCGCCGGGACCCGGCGAGAGCGGGGCTCCGTGAGTCGTCGGGTCAGCTACTCTCGCGGCAAATGGCATGGCAACACTCCTCCGTTTCCAGCTAATAGCATCGCCCGCCTCAATTGATCATCACCATAGCGCCCTTGATGGTAAGCACCCCCGCAACCATCTCAATACTGCACCCTGCGCACGTAATCTTCAGATGTGTGGTGGCGTCAATCAAGACCTCCTTCGCCGAAACTTTGTACGTACCAACCGGAACCTGCGTGGTCGAATTTCCGAGCGAGACATCCACGGTACGGTCCTTCTGTTGGACCGTGATCGCCAGATTTCCCTCTTCGACGGTCAGCGAATCGTCTTGGTGAATGGTCGTGGTTCGCATGCCGCCCACCGTGCGGGTCTCGTCCTTCTCCACCTCACCGGTGAGAGTGCGCTCCGCGTGCATGTATAGATCTTCTTCGCCCTTTTTATCCTCGAAGCGGATCTCGTTGAAGTTCGCCGAACCGCCCCCCTTGGAGCTCCGGGTCTTGACACCGGTTTGCGTCTTGTTGTCGGGGAGCGTGTACGGAGGCATATTATCTCCGTTGTATACGCTTCCGACGATGATGGGCCGGTCCGGGTCTCCTTCCAGAAATTCGACCACCACTTCATGACCGACGCGCGGAATGGCCATGAAGCCCCAGTTCTTCCCCGCCCAGGGATGGGAAACGCGAGTCCAGCAGGAGCTGTTGTCGTCCTTCTTGCCCAAACGGTCCCAGAAGAATTGAACCTTGACGCGCCCGAACTTATCCGGCCAGATCTCCTCGCCCGGCGGCCCGACGACCAACGCGGTGTGAGGGCCCCGCACCACCGGCTTGGGCGTGACGCGCTCCGGACGGAACGGCGTCTTGTAAGGGATGCACGTGAAGCTGTTGGAGTAAGCCTGGCCGACGGCCTCGTCACTTCGGTAGCCCGGGTTCTGCACCGCCGAATGGTGCACGGAAGTCAAAAGCCAATCCGTATTCCAATCCGGCCGGAAGTGATATTTCAGTGTGAAACGGAAGCCGCTGCAAAACGCGCGCACATCGGAGGTGCCGTTGGCCTCTTCGTAGGCCGCTTCTTCCCGCTCCATGCGGAGATGGACAATCTTGTGGCCTTCCTTCTCCACCTCGCCGAGACGCTTTTCCGGGTCTTTGAACAGCTTCGCGTAGTCTCCCGGGTAGTCGTAGATCTCCAGTTTGCTGTTGTCTCCGCGATTGATCTTGGTTGGGTCGCTGGCCTCGAGCGACTTTTCGGGTAGCTGGAAGTGATGGTCGCGCAGCGTCATCAAGCCAGGGCGAAGCTGCTCCGTCACGCTCCAGTCGCCCACTGTATCCTCGCGCTCGGCGTACCCGCCCTCGGCTTCATAGCGGACCGAGTTCTGCACGGGGCAGGGCTCGTTTGCGCCGGTATGGTTGGCCATCACCATAACGTGACTGCCCTCGGAGTGTTTAAAAAAATAGAAGATGCCCTCATCCTCCATCAGACGGGAAATGAAATTTAGATCCGTCTCGCGATACTGCACGCAATAATCCCGCACCGTAGGAGTGGGTTGGAGGTTGAACTCAACGTCGATGCCTTCCAGCAACTTCTTTAGAATGTCCTCCACCGACTGATTCTGAAAAATGCGGCAATCCGTACGGGCGCCGAGGCGGGCGAGCGTCGGCACGATTTCGAGCTGAAAACGGACGAAGTCGTTTTCCTTGCCCGATCCGCGCCCCCCCTGAATCAGCCGGCTGATCATCCCATGGAAGTAACGCTTCCCGTCCTTCAACTCGAGGGTGATGCAGGCGTTCTTGCCGATGAGCGCCTCGGCCGTCACTTGGCTCGCCTTGGTCAGCTCGGAGATGGCGTCGACCTGAATCGCGAACGGTTGGGAAATGCTCTCGCGGACGTGAAACCCCATGATCAGGAGCACATCCGGCCCCAGAGGCGTGTCAATCCGGAGAAACCGATTGTCTTGTGTATAAGGCACTATGCTCCTCCTGCGCCGCCTCCCGCCCGTGCGGACGATTCCGTGACCGAGTACACGAAGGCCCCGTCCGGGCCCACCTCGACCCGTATCGCGTCGATTTTCCGGCCTTCCGCCATGGCGCCGAGCAGTTGCCGCGCCATATCGGGAAGCATCGTATTCGTGAGAATATTATCGACGTTGCGAGCTCCGCTCTCGACCTCCGTACAGCGGGCCGCCACGGCGTCGATCAGCTCCTGCGCATGCTCCAATTCGAGCTTGTGGTTTTCCATCATGCGGCGGCGTATCTTGCCGAGTTTCAGGGACACGATCTTCTTCAGGGTTTCGTCGCGGACAGGGTAGTAAGGGATGATCACCATACGGCCCAAAAACGCCGGCTGGAAGACCTTATTGAGCTCGGGCTTGATCGCCGCGACCAGCGCGGCCGGCTCGGGCATAGTCTCCGGATCCGCGCACAGCTTGGCCAGTTGATCCGTGCATGCGTTGGTAGTCAGAAGGATGATCGTATTCTTGAAATTGATTTCGCGGCCCTCTCCATCCTCCATCACGCCCTTGTCGAAGACCTGGTAGAACAGCTCGAGCACGTCGGGATGCGCCTTCTCAACCTCATCGAGAAGAACCACCGAGTAAGGACGGCGGCGAACCGCTTCGGTGAGGACGCCACCTTCCCCATAACCGACATAGCCTGGAGGCGAGCCCTTGAGGGTCGACACGGTGTGGGCTTCCTGAAATTCGGACATGTTAATCGTAATGAGGTTGCCTTCGCCTCCATACAGAAGGTCGGCGAGCGCCAGCGCGGTTTCGGTTTTGCCGACGCCGCTGGGTCCGACCAGCATGAACACACCTACTGGTTTTTGGGGGTCGTCCAGACTCGCCCGGGAAGTGGCGACCCTTTGTCCAATGTGTTTGAGGGCGTGATCCTGCCCGATCACGCGTTTGCACAGGTGAACATCCAGGTCGAGCACCATAGCAAGCTCGTCCTTGACCATTTTGCCGACAGGGATTCCCGTCCAGCCCGAAATCACTTCGCCCACGATCTGCTGGTCGACGCAAACCCTCATGATGGGCGTATCGCCCTGCAAGGTATCGAGTTCCAGGGTGAGTCCGGCCATTTCCGTGCGCAACTTGCCGCCCGCATCGACGGCCTTATCCTCGAGTTGCGTTCGAATCCCGCGAATCTTCTCAACTAAGCCGCGAGTCTTCTCCCATAGTTCCTGGAGTTTGGCGAGCTTGGCTTCGGCATCCGCTTTCTGCTGCGCGGTTTCGGCGAGAATCTGGCTATGATCCGCTCCCGCAGCCGCTTCTCGCTCCAGCACCCGGCGCTGAACGGTTAAATGCTCCACGATTCGGGTCATCTCTTCGATGGCGGCAGGAGTCGCGCTTTGGCCCAACGATAGCCGCGCACAAGCGGTATCGAGCACGCTCACCGCCTTATCGGGCAGTTGCCGTCCCGTCAGATAACGATGGGAAAGCTTGACCGCGGCGGAAACGGCTTCGTCCAGGATTCGTACTTTGTGATGTTTCTCGAGATTCTCAACGATGCCTCGCAGCATCACCATGCAAACGGCTTCGGCAGGCTCTTCGACCTTGACCACCTGGAAGCGCCGCGCCAAGGCGGCGTCCTTCTCGAAATACTTTTTGTACTCGGACCAGGTGGTTGCGGCGATGGTGCGCAGCTCCCCGCGAGCCAGCGCCGGTTTCAGAAGATTGGCCGCGTCGTTTTGACCGGCTTGTCCGCCGGCGCCAATCATGGTGTGGGCTTCATCGATGAAAAGAATAATGGGCGAGGGCGAGGACTTGACCTCTTCAATCAAACCCTTGAGCCGATTTTCGAATTCGCCTTTGATTCCCGCGCCGGCCTGGAGCAACGCCAGGTCGAGCGAACGGATCGAGACACCTTTGAGCGGAGGCGGCACGTCACCTTGCGCGATGCGCAACGCCAGACCCTCGACAACCGCGGTTTTCCCGACGCCCGCTTCGCCGGTCAGGATCGGATTATTCTGCCGGCGCCTCAGAAGGATATCGATCATCTGCCGGATCTCAAAATCGCGGCCCAGCACGGGGTCGATCTTCCCGGCCCGCGCGTTGGCGGTCAGATCGACCGTGAACTGGTCGAGGTTGGCCGTTTTGCCGCCGCCTTTCGCCGGAGTTCCTGGAACGGCTCCATTGGTAGCCGCCGAGAGGGTATCCGCCTCCTCCTTCGATCCGGCCACGATGGATGCGAACTCCTGGCGCAGCGTCGCGCCCTGGATCCGGCTGAGTTCCTTGCTGGCATCGCCCACCAGCCGCGCCAGTTCGGTATTTTCCACCAGCGCCAGAATTGTGATGCCGGAGCGAATCTGAGAAATTCCGAAGTCAATCGAAGCCATGGTCCAAGCCTCGGTGAACATCTTGAGCAAGGACGGGCTGAGAGCCGGAGTTCGCGCGTTTCCGGTTTTCAGGGAATCCAGGCTGCGCGTTAAGTCCTTGGCCAGCCGGGACCGGTCGATCTCAAAATGCTTGATGATATGCGCGAAGTCGCTGTCATCCGACTCCAGCAGCTTCTGCAAGTAGTGCTCGATCTCGACATCGTAGTGGGTACGCGCCAGACATAAGCCGGCTGCGCCTTCCAGAGCGCTCCTCGTCTGTGAGTTGAGCTTCCCGATGAGTGATTTAAGATTGACGGCCATGTTTCATTCTCCTTACCGGATTTAAAGCGGAAGAATTGTCTCCGCGGGGTCCCGCGAAAGGGGGCTGCACTTGGACCAGCTCACCCAGCCCAGCAGCGGGGCCTGATCCGGCGCCGCTCCCAATTCGCAAGACGGAACTTCATCGCGTTTCAGAATCAACTGCAGCTCGAAATCAAACTCGTCTCCCGCGTAAAACCGCACCAGGGTTCGCAAGGGGTCATACGCGCTCCCCACGGGCAGGAATTCGCGATACTGCGCCAGCGTCAAGGGTCCTAAAACCACGCGCAAGCCCGCCTGCGGATCCCACACCTCGTCACCCACGACGGCTCCTCCGCCCAGTATGTCCGAGATTGCCGTGTCGTCACGAAAGGATGTCTGAGCGTCAGGTTCCAGGCGGTACCAGGCTCCCACGAACTGCTCGATTCGAACGGGAACGCCGAAATAATCTTCCAGAAAACTTTCGCAGCCGACCGCCGAGCGCGGCTGCTGGGTCAGCAGACCGGCGTGAAACAGGAGCGCGTCGTCCGGCACCACCTGGCGATTTAAAAGTTCGTCGTGACCCAGCCCCACCAGGTTTTGCAGGTAGAGCCGGAGCCGATCGTGCTCGCCGCGCGCGTGGGTGGTCTGGAAGTGGTATTTCTGCCAGGCCCGGTAAAACAGCGAAATGATCCGATGGTGGAACAGGTCGAAAAAGTCGCGAGCGCTGGTGTCGCCTTCCGCCTGGCGACGCTGAATGAACTCGGTGTAGTGGATGGGCAGAACGCCCAGCGGGCCCGTGATCCCCATGAAATTCACGCTCATGAGCGGAGGCTGATCGTCACGGTATGTCAACGACTGTATTTCGCTCGCGGGGAACACCAGCGACGGATGCACGGCAAATCGCACGGCCTCGGTTTGGGGAGGCACGAAATGGCCCACGGGCGCTGCCTTGGGCGACAGGCGCTCCAAAAGCTGCACGGCTTGGAAGAACTCAAAGCAATAGGGCTCGCGGCGAAGCTGGGCCTCCACCGGATCGGGCACTACAGCAAGATTCGGTGTCCGGCTCTCGGCGGCCATTCCTTCAAGACTCCTTTCCGCTGCTGGGTTCTTACTTCCAGCTGGCTGAAGCTGTTCATGGAGACATACAGGCCTAAGAAGTGCTCGATCACTTGCGCGAACAGGTACACGCCCCCGCCCACGAATTGATCCTCGTCCAACTCCATTTCCACTCTGGTGCCGCGAACAAAATGGATGCCGTGCTCGGATATGACGCGGCCAAAATGCCGCCGGCTGGACAGGCTCTTGATTCCGTCAATCTGGCGCTCGGCGTGGCTGGATCCGGAAAAGTTGTACAGCCGGAGAATCTCCTGCAAAGCCTCCTGTCCTTCTTCGACCATCGACAAGTAGTTCAAGGATAGGTGCGACAGTAAGCGCCACAGCAGTTCCCGTCCCGCGGGGAGCCGGTAGGAGGGCGTGAATTTATGCAGAGTCACCACACGCTTGACGATGCTGGCGCCCTCCAGCTCGAAATCGCCCGATGCCTGGCCGAAGGGGAGGGTCGAGGGCAGATCCCGATTCGTGCAGGTGCAGCGAACGGTGAGCGTATCGACCTCCGGGCGGACGGCCCGGCCGGTGAGATCCACAAACGAAATCGCGAGATCGGAACGATCCTCGAAATCCAATTCCCTGCGCATCGCCCGCCAAAAGGCGCGCTGGGGGTTCCCCGCGCTGGAATGACGGAGCGAATAGAACGGTTCGAAGTAGGTGATGTCCTCGGAGCCGGAACTCGAGCTGAGCACTTGGTCGATGGAGAATACCTCCATGCCGCGCCGCCGGCGCGCGTCCGGAACCACCGGATACTCCGCGCGGGTCTCGTCCATGCGGATCGGCTCGGCAGTCTGCGTAAACAAATTCACAACCGGGGCACAGTTTAAGCGGAAGGTCTGTGCCGAAACGCCCATCTCCAGGATCTGGTGGCGATCGGACCGTTCAAACGGCGAGATCAGGAAGATGACCTCGGCGGTCCGGCCGAATCCCGCCGCGGCCAACTGGTCCAGTTCGCCTAACTCGACAAAGAAAAACTTCTCCGGAAAGGCGAAGTATTCCTGCAGCAGGCGATATCCAACGAAGGAGCGGCGGGGGAAAGGAAGCAGGGACTCTTCCTCACGGAAGCCCACGGGCTGTAACGCGGAAACCGGAAGCGGGATGAGCGGCGCGCGCGCGCCCTTGGCGGGATCGCGCACCAGAATCTGGAGCCGGTTGTTAAACAGGAGCTCGTACAGAGTAGAAACCAGTGTCGGCTCACCGCTCAGATAAAATCGCAACGCCTTCAGGCCCAGCATGTCAAAGCGGACATCCGGAGAGCAGGTCAGCTCCAGCTGGCAGGCGGCGACAGCTTGCGGAGCCTTGACCGGCGTGGGCAAACGATCCGGAGAAGTCCAGCGCGCCGCGGAGACCTGCAGGGGCCAAAGAGTGGTTTCAAAGCCGGTTCGAAACTTGCACGGAATTCCTTGCACCGGGCGGGAATAGAGCATCGCATCCTTGGCGATACGGAATCCGGTAGTCAGCTTGCCTTGCTCCGGATCCGCGTGGAACTCGACCACCGACATAGACGGAATCGGCCGAATGTAATGCGGGTACAGGATGCTGAAAAGGGATTCGGTCAGTTCCGGCAGCTCGTCGTCGAGCTTGCGGTGAATCCTGGCGGCCAGGAACGCAAATCCCTCCAGCAGGCGTTCGACGTGCGGATCTTCGCAGCGGTCTGGCTCCAGCCCGAGCCGCTGCGCGATCTTCCCATGTTTCTTGGAAAATTCCGCGCCCATCTGGCGCAGAAAGCCTAACTCACGCTCGTAATAGCCGACCAGCTCATCAGGCACCGGCTTCTCCCTTAACGTGGTACTCGCCGTTGGTCAACTCAAGAGACGTGTCGAAGCTCACGTGTTCCGGGCTCGGGTCGATTCTCAGAAGTCCGTCGATGATCAGATCCACTCTCCGGATGGTTGCGTCCTGGTGCGGCGATAGGCTGACTCTCACTCCCGCCAGGCGCGGCTCAAAAATGGCGATGGCCGTTTCCATGCGCCGCGCCAGTGCCTGAAACACCTGATCCTTGTTCTCGGAACCCGAGGACTGCTCGGGCAGTCCGTAGGTGAATACGGAGCGGGAGACCTCGGGGGGCAACTCACGTTCCGCCCGGCGGGTGTTGAGTAGCCACTCCAGATCCCTGCGAACCGAGACCTTCAATGCCGCCAGCGACTTCGAGCGGGAGAGCGGCACTTCCTCTCCGCGCTTCGGATCCTCGTCGGTCAGCCGGTCGAGCAGCGGGAGCGTGACGTTGCCGCTGGGCTTACTAGCCACTACTGTCCTCCCCGGCGCCGGGTGTATACAGGTTTTCGCGCACCAGCCAATCCATCGTCTCAGGATTGGCCGTGCCGGTATCGTCGGCGAGCGTCATCGTAGGAAGTCTCGGGAGATCCGAGAGCAGCGCCTTTAAGCTGGAGCGCAGCGCCCTGGCGACGCCGGCGTAGCCCAGCTCATCGCAGGCCCGAATGGTATAGCGATGCAAATCCAGCCATCCTCGTCCGCACCCCGTCGCCGCGGCGCTCTCCGCAGTCTCAAGCACCTTGTTCCAGTCTTGAGCAAGAGCGGAATTCTTCAACTGGACGCGGATATCGGCCGACGGCGCTTCCATCAACGCTCCAGCGACATCGCCGTTCGCGCTTCGCAGCTCACCCCACCGTAGAGCTCGCACCATGAGGTACGGGACCAAATCGGACGGATCGGAGCGGCGCAGGAACTTGGCCGATGCAACCAGCATCCGCAACGCGTCCTGGCGGGTGCGCAACTCCAGGTTTCCCGATATTTCAATCCCGTCCTGCGATACGCCATCGGAAGCGCTGGCCTCCGCTCCCTCTACGCTATCGACGGAAGTTTCGGAACGCGCGACCGGATCGGGGTCCAGCTTCAACTTTTCCTGTAAGAGAATGCGGGCCGAAGTCGAAATCTCTTCCAGCGCCCGCCTGAGTTCCCGAAAGCTCGGCGCTGCATCCGCGAACTTTTCCTTGCAAACGGCGTCCAGCGCTTCCAGGTTTTCGCCGGCAGTTTTGAAATCGGATTCCAGCTGGCGATAAAACGTCTTGGGAGTTTCGCGAAAGGCGAGATCGAACTCCTCCGGAGCAAGCTTTCCCTCCGACAGAGCCACCCGGCGCGCGTCAGCTTTGGACTCGTTTCCCTGGGCGTCGGCCTCGGAAGGAACCGTCCTCGATATCTTATATTGAAACCAGTCCAGGCCCGAGCGAGTGATTGGGATGCTGCGGACGGCGAACGCCGGCGAGGATCCCTTGCTCGGATCGAAGTAGTTCCCGAGCCACTCCAGGGGTGTAGCGCGAAATTCGGCGTCTCCGTCCTCCAACTCCGGATACAGCGAATCCCAAAAAGATTCGGTCAGGTCCCGGAGCAAAGTCAGGCCGGCGCACAAGCCGGGCATGTGTTCCTGGTAAATGAGCGCCTCAACCAGCCATACGGCCAATTGCAGGTCCTTCGACTTGGTGGCGATGGTGTCCTGGGTTAGCTGGATGACCGCCTTGTAATTTGCGGTCTTGATTTCATGTTCCCAGTCGCCCTGAGGTCCCGCTACTTCCTGCCGGCGGGCTTCTTTGATCTGGTCATAAATCGGGGCATGCCGCAGATTTGCGCCGCTCGGATTGTCTCCAGGAATTGGAGCTAGGATATCCTCCCGCAACGGCATGGTCTAATCGGCGGGAGCCGCCGCCTCGATTTCCAGCCGGCGAACCTCCAGCAACGGGAACTCCTCGCCGTCGACGAGCAGCATTTTTGCTCCGTAGGGCGCTTCCAGACCGTTCTCATCGGCGCACCATTCCGAGGTACGGCCGAGACGCACGGCGTCCTCCGGATGCTGGGAACTGAGCGCGGCGAGGCTGGGCAGAAGCACTTCCCCCAGGTCGCGATCGCGGAAGGAGGGGCCGGTCTTTAGCCGTGCGGGAGTCCACAGCAAGTCGCGAAGGCGGCCCGGAGGATCGATTTCCAAAAGCGCGATATCCGCGAAGGAGATCCACATGTAATCTCCGGCCGCGAAAACCTCCAGGCGCGGGCCTAAGCGTGGGTCGGCGTCTTCCAGCTTCGAGAACGGCTTGCCGTTCAGCGTGCCGCGAACCGCAGCCGGAGAGGTGGAGTTGAGCGGAAAGCGCTCCTGTGCAAACATCTCGGTGCGCGTCTTCTCGGCATTCATCGCGCCGCGGTATAAAAGCCCGCCCAGCGCGGCTTCCTTGTTCTGATCCGACAGCAACGCCAGTTGCTTTTCGGCGCGATCGTAATCTCCACTGAAACACAAAAGCTCGAACAAGAATGTCCGCCGGCGCACGTCAGTGGGATTGCTCTTCATCTCCGCACTGACGGCGCCGATGGTTTCCTCGAGCCGGCCGGCTTGAAACAGCTCCGTCGTATTCATGGGCAGTCAGCCAAGATCCTATTCCACCGCGGATCCGCGCGCCTGGTCACACGGTGGTTGGCCCGCTAGACCTTCTTGTTCGTTGCAAGGTTATATCCCACCTTTACAGGCTGACCCACGGAACCCTTAGCGTCCTGTTGTTTGTAGGTCTTCTCCCACTTAGCGAAATTGAGCGAGAATTGGTCGGTCGGCACGATGCCGCCGGGCGATCCTCCGGTCTGATAGGAGGACACGAACACATCGGTCAACTTGATCGTGAGATATTCCTGTTGGTCGCCGCCGGCCTTCCTGCACGTCAGCGTGCCCTCGGCGATGTGGTCGCCAGTAGCGCACGCCAGCATCAATTTCGGACTGGCTTTACTCATCGTCGACGTAAAGTGTATGTCCTGGTGGCTGCTTTTGCCGGTTCCCGACCCTGTATTCCCAGAGGTCTGTCCTCCGCCCAAATTCGTCACACCCCAGGACCAGGACTCAATCTCGATTTCACCTTTGTGAACATTATCGGTACTTTCGCCTTGAATGCCATCGAGTTTCAAAAAATAATCAGCAGATGCCATAGCTCCGATTCTTCCTTTCTATACGTTTTTAAACACCCAAACCGCCCTAAACGAACGCGGGGGAACACCCCTGCGCTAGCCTCTGGTCGACTGCGGCAACTCGGCCACCAGCCGTAAGGAAACAGCGATCTCATCCAACTGAAAATGGGGCCGGAGGAAAGCGACTGCCCGATAGGCCCCGGGTTTGCCGGCGACTTCCGTCACTTCCACTCGCGCCTCGCGTAGAGGATTGCGAGCTTTGAGTTCCGGACCGGCGGTATCATCCGATATCACGTAGTTGTTGATCCAGTTATTCAGGAAGCGCTCGCACTCGGCGCGAGACATGAAGCTGCCAATCTTATCGCGCATCATTGCCTTCAGATAGTGCGCGAACCGGGATACGGCAAGAATATAGGGGAGCTGGGACGACAAGCGTGCATTGGCGTTGGCCGCCTCTTTGTCGTACAACTTCGGCTTCTGCGCGGACTGAACGCTGAAGAAAGCCGCATAATCGGTGTTCTTGCAGTGCACCAGCGGCACGAATCCCAGATCCGCCAGTTCCTTTTCGCGGCGGTCGGTGATGGCGATTTCGGTGGGACATTTCAGGGCGATGTCGCCTTCGTCGGTGCGGAAATTGTGGGCCGGAAGCCCCTCGACCAAACCGCCGCCTTCCACCCCGCGAATGGCCGCACACCATCCGTACATCGAGAATGCCGAGGTCAGCCGGGCGCCCAGGGCATAGGCAGCGTTCCCCCACAGGTACTTGGAATGATCGGTGCCGTCCACACCTTCTTCGTAGTTAAAGCCGTCCACCGGCTTCGTGTCCTTCCCATACGGAAGGCGCATGAGAATATGCGGCACGCACAAGCCGACGTAACGGGAGTCTTCGCTCTGGCGGAAGCTCTTCCACTTCGCGAACTCGGTGCTATCGTAAATTTTCGCCAAATCGCGCGGCTGACCCAGATCGGCGAAGCTTTCCAGGTTCATCAGGCTGGCTTCCGCCGCTGTTAGGAACGGCGCGTGCGCCGCCGCGGCAACGTTGGAGACCTTCTCCAGCAGTTCGATGTCCTCGGGGTGCTTGCCAAACTCGTAGTCTCCGATGAGCGCTCCGAAAGGCTCTCCGCCGAAGATCCCGTATTCGTCTTCGTATACCTTCTTGAACATCGCGCTCTGGTCGAACTCCGGCGCCTTCTGTAAATCGCGGAGCAACTCCTTCTTGGAGGCATTCAGCACGCGAATTTTCAGCATCGTGCTGGTCTCTGAGTGATCCATCAGATAGCGCAGGCCGCGCCAACTCCCTTCGAGCTTCTGGAACTCCGGCGCATGCATAACCTGGTTGAGTTGAAGCGATACCAGGTGATCGATCTGGGCGATGCGCGCATTGATCATCGCTTCGGTGTCTTTCGAAACCGCCAGGTCACCGCTGGAGATCTGGGAGATAAATTCCTTGATCAGATCCTTGCCACGTTCCCGCGCCGTAGTCTCTTTCCCGAAACGGCCTTCCTGAACGATCTGGTCCAACAGGCTGGTTTCCGTGGTTTGTTCTACCGCTGCTGCCGGAGAGCTGGATTTCTTGGTTTCGGCCATACTTACTCCTTGTTATCGCTGCTTTCCAGACCTAGTTCCTTCTGTAACTTCTGAAGTTTTTCGGTGTTGGAAACAGCGTCCAGCAGTAGTTCGTCGAGCTTGTCGTTCGTCTGTAGGGTTCCACGCAGGTCGGAAAGCTTGGTTCGGAGTTCCAAGAGCTCCCTCAGAGGCTTCACTTGCTTGGCGACTTGTTCCGGCTCAAAATCTTCCAGCTTGTGAAAACTGAGGTCTACCTTGAGCTGTCCTGCATTCGGATCATCGGAGAGCTTGTTCTCAACCGAGAACGCCAGGTGCGGTTTCATGCTTTCGATCACGCTATCGAAGTTGTCGGGCGTGATTTCGACAAAGCGGCGATCCTTCAACCTGGGGAGCGGCTCGGTGGGGTTTCCAGTAAAATCTCCGAGGATGCCCATGACGAAAGGAAGTTCCTTCAGTTCAATAGCATCGCCCACCTGGACGTCATAGCTGACCTGCACGCGGGGCGGGCGCACCCGCTCCAATTTCTTCTGTATGCTCTCGCGGGCCATGTTCGCCTCCTTATGGGTTCTGGCGTTTAGCTCGGCAGTTGGACGGTCCGAGCGATGACAAGTAAGTCTATCAGAAAATAGGATTTCCTAACAGAGGGCGTTTCACCGTAATTTTCATCACTCTCATGGCTATACGCGCGAACCGCCGGCAGGCGGGCTCACCGGGTGCGCGTTTCCTCCTGCGCAGCCGAAAAAACGTTCCACGTCCGTTCCCGGGAAGGATATTCTGGATTGATGCTGAGAACCCTAGGAACCGGGCAGGCAGCCCGGCTAAAGGACTTCCTGAGGGAGGTGGCTTTTACTCCCGCGGGGGTCCGGAACCGCATTCAAACCGACGTGCTGGCGGGCCGCCACAAGGAGAATCTGTCGCTGTTGCTTTACCGCACTCGCGAATTGGACGCGCTCAACCTCCTGATTCGGTGGTTCATCGTGGACGAGCTGGTTGCCCAAGACGTCGCAAAACAGTGTATCCCGCCGGATATCGCGCAATTACTACTGGACTGCGGGTTGCTCGCCCTGGCCGGCGATAGCCTCGCCAGTCCCGTGATGTTCTCCCCCTTCGATCAATTCTGGATCGCGACGGATACCTACGCCCACCTGACCGCGGGTTCCGGAGAAGATGACGTGCTGATGATCAACAGCACCACCCTATTCCTGCTGAATTTAGCGATGAGGACGCCATGCCGGTCGCTGCTGGACCTGGGAACGGGCTGCGGAGTGGTCGCTATATTAGCCGCGTCCCAATGGGCCGAAAACGTGACGGCCACGGATCTCTCCCCTCGCGCGACCTCATTCGCCCGGTTCAATGCCTGGCTCAATGGACGCCCGAATATCGAGGTCCTTACCGGCGACTTGTTCCAACCCGTCGCGGGCCGGAGGTTCGAGTGCATCCTGAGCAACCCGCCGTTTTACATCACACCCTCTTCGAATCGAATGTTCGCCGAGAATCCCATGGGCCTGGACGGGTTTTGCCGGAATCTCGTCAAGCAGGCTCCCGCTCATCTCGAAGAGGGCGGATTTCTCCAAATGCTTTGCGAGTGGCCTGAGATTGAAGGCCAGCCCTGGGAAGAGCGTCTTTCGGAATGGTTCGAGGGCACAGGCTGCGACGCGATTGTTTTCTCGGGCGGCACCTACGATCCGATTCGATATGCGCAAACCCGCCTGCCCGTAGTGACCGCTCCGGCCGGCAAGCAAGCCGACTACAGGAATTTTGAAGAGTGGGTCAGCTACTACCAAGCCGAAAGGGTCAAGTCCATCCACATGGGTTTCCTGACGATGCGGCGGCGGTCTGGTCAAAACTGGGTGCATTTCGAGCGGATCTCTACCGAGCCTAGCCTGCTGTTCGGGCAGGCGATCCTGCACCGCTTCACGATCCGCGATCGGCCTCTATCGGACGAGCAAATCCTCAGGACGAAGTTCCAGATGGCGGAAGGAGTTCAGTTGCAGCAAGTCGTGGAGTTCCGCGACCAGCACTGGCGTCTGTCCCCCAAGGTGCATCTGGCTCAAACCTCAGGTTTGTGTTTAATGCACGACCTCACCCCAGATGTGGCCGAGTTCGTTTCAAAGATAGATGGAAGCACGCCGGTAAACGAACTGGTGGATGCGGTGGCAAGGGAAGCTCCGGTTGCGAGGGAAAAGGTTCAGGCGGAATGCGTTTCGCTTGTGAGAAGACTGCTCGACCGGGGTTTCGTCCGCACGCCCTAGCTCCCAACCACCGAATCAGGGTATTTTTGCACTTTTCGAACATCCGCCCGTAAGGATGATTTCGACGCAGGCCGGGAACTCCAGGCCCCTCCCAAGTCCGCTATGATTTATAGACTAGTGATATGAAGGCCGCCGGCCGTTACGAGATCCGCGACATCCTCGGTGAGGGGGGAATGGGCATCGTCTATCGAGCCTTGGACTCGGTGATGAACCGCGAGGTCACGATCAAAACCATTCGCGATCCCCAGGACAAAGTCGTACTGGAGCTCTTTAAGCGGGAATGCGCTGTATTAGCCAGCATGAGCCATCCGAATATCGTCGAAATCTTCGACGTCGGGGAAATGGACGAAGGCGGCGCCCGGCGTCCCTACTTCGTGATGCCGCTCCTGCCGGGAGTCACCCTTCAGGAACTGATCAAGACCTCCAGTCCGCGTCTGACGGCGGAGCGATCCATTCAGATGCTGGCACAGGCGTGCCGGGGCCTCCAGGCGGCGCACGAGCATAACCTGGTTCATCGCGACCTGAAGCCGAGCAATCTTTTTATTCTCGAAGACGATTCCGTAAAGATCATCGACTTCGGCGTCGCGCACCTGACCGATCACCGTTCGGCCACCGGACTCAAGGGAACGTTGCTGTACATGGCGCCGGAACAAATCCAGCGCAAACAACCGACGCCACTGGCCGACCAGTTCTCTCTGGCGGTGGTGGCGTACGAGATGCTTGCCAGGCGGCACCCCTTTGGCATTGCGGGCGAACAGGACCTCGCGCAAGCCATTCTGAAATACACGCCGCCTCCCGTTTCGGACTTTAATCCGGCCGTCAGCCCCGCCATCAGCCAGGTCATCCATAAGGCGCTGGCCAAGGAACCTTTCTATCGGTTCTCCGGCGCCAAGGAATTCTCGGAATGCCTGCAGAAGGCTCTGCGCGGCGAAACTATCGACATTTTCGACGCCTCGCGCATCATCCCACGCCTGCAACGCGCGCGAAAATCGTTCGATACCGGGGATATCGACGACGCCTCCGAAATTCTGACGGAGCTCGAGGCCGAAAGCTACCTGACACCGGAGATCGGGAACCTGCGCAGGGATATCGAAGAAGCCCAGCGCGTGAAGACCGTCAAGCAATTGCTCGATACCGCCAAGAAACGCTTCGACGAAGAGGAGTACGTTCGCGCCCTGCAAAAAGTCCAGGAGGTGCTGGATCTCGATTCGGCGAATACCGAAGCTTTTACCCTTAAAGGGGCCATCGAGGGCAAGCGGAGGGGCACGCAGATTGAGGAATGGTTCCGGCTGGCGCACCAGCACATGGAGAACCATGCGTACGGCCACGCCCGGCAGGCGCTGCAAAAAGTTCTCGACATTCGCCCCAGGGAAACCAGGGCGAACGCTCTCCTGACGGAAGTGGGGAAGCTGGAACAAGAATACCTACGGCTTCGCAACGAGAAGCAGCAGGCGTACAAGTCCGCGGTCGAGGCGTACAATCGCGGCGACATCGATTCGGCGCTGAACAAGATGTCGCGGGTGCTTGAATTGGACCGGCGGGCCGCGTACAGCACCTCTTCGGAACAAGGCGAGGAGTACCAGAAGTTCTACGGAGAAGTCAGTTCCAAGCGCGATCAGTTGTCGTCGCAAGAGGCGGAAGCCCGCCGCCATCTGGCCGAAGGCAACTTCGCCGCGGCAGCCGCCATCTGCGATTCGGTCCTGGCGTCCTATCCCAACAACGTCGTATTCAGCGTCCTCCAGGACGACGTCGAGCAGATCCAGAGGCAGGAAGTATCCGCCTATATAGCCAGAATCGACAAAGAAGTGGGCGCCGAACCGGACCTGGACCGCAAAGTGTCGATGCTGCAGGAGGCGGAGAAAAAGTATCCTTCGGAGACGCGTTTCGAGCAATCTTTGCAGCAGGTGCGAGCGCGGCGGGATAAAGTGAACGCCGTCGTCGGCCGGGCCCGCATGCTGGAGGAGAGCCGGCAGTTTTTCGAAGCCCTGGGGCAATGGGAAATCCTGCGCAATATCTACCCGCAGTATCCGGGACTCGATATTGAAATTGACCGTCTCAAGAAGAGACGCGAGCAGCAAGCCCGCGGCGACGCTAAGAACCATTGGGTGACGCAGATCGAACAGGCTCTGGCGGTCAATCAGTATGCCAAGGCCAACACACTGATGGAGGAGGCCCTGGCGGAATTTCCAAACGACGCGGAATTAACGGCGCTTGGAAAACAGGTACAGCTGAATCAGCAGCGCACCACGCAAGCCGAAGAGCAGGCGGTTCGCGGGAAAGAGATCTACGAATCCGGCGCTACCAGCGAAGGACTTCAACTTCTCCGCGAGGCCATCCAGCTGAATCAGCACAATTCCGCCATCCGCAATGGCTTGCTGGAAGTCCTGCTGAAGGAAGCGGGCACCCATCTGGAAGGGGACTGGCGTTCGGCCGAGGCGTTCGTGCAAGAAGCGTTGGAGATCGATCCGGGCCATCCCCTGGCCAAGAGTTTGAGCACTCTGATCCGGGACAAACACCAGGATGAAGACGTCTCCGGCGCGCTGTCCAAGGCTCGCGAGTTCCAGGTGCAGGGGAATCCGGCGGAAGCCATCAACGAACTGGACAGGGTATTGGCCCTCTATCCGCTCGAGGCTCGCTTGATCAAACTGCGGGCTTCTCTGAGTCAAGTGTTGACGGCCGAGGATCGCGACAATCTTCGCACACGCGATCTGACCGCGCTGCGGCAGCTCGCCCAGGAGTCGAAGGAGACCAGCGACCCTCAACAGTTGCAGGCGATATTCAAGAAGTCCAACCAGTTTGCGAAGTATGACGACGACGCCGCGTTCCAGGAAATACGCTCGGTGATCGCGGATGGGCTGCGCCAAAAGCAGACGGCCGAAACGGTTGCCATCGAGGCGCCGGCGGTTCCAACCTCGGGCGCGGCCGAGACGGGCCCGCCTCCTACCGGGCCTTCTTTGCAGCCAGCGGCAGTGAAACCGGCTCAGCCGCCACCTCCGGTAAAGGCTCCCGCGAAGGGCGTCCCGGGAAAAAGGACGGCGATGAACCTCAAAGTGATTTGGGGTGTTGCCGCTTTCGCGGCGATTGCGCTCCTCATCTGGGGCGTTCGGAGCTACTCGAATGCCCGGGTCGCACGCGAAGTCCCGAAACTGGTCGTGAACAAAGTGCCCGTGCACACGAACCTCGAATCCCCAGACACACTCAAGGTGGTCGATGCCAAGGGATCCGATGTTACCGCCGATCTGGAAAACGGCTTGGGCGCGGGGGATTACCAATTAACCGCAACGCGAATGGGATTCGCACCGATCGCGTCCACCTTCAGCATTCAGCCCGCAGCCGAGCCTGAAAAGACGCTGGACCTGCACTGGCTGGCTCTTCCCACTCAATTGCGCATCGTCAGGACCGGCTCCGCCGGCACTCTGAAAGTCGATAATGTCAGCCAGGCTCCGGATGGATCCGAGTTCAAGACCGGCCTGCAGGACGGAATGCATTCGATTCAGTGGGCAAGTTCGGACAAGGATCACATAGACATCCAGTTCGAGGTCAAACAAACGTCCGTAACGATCATGAAGCCGACGTTTCAGGGGTCTCCCGGCGTGTCCGGAATGGCCGCCGCCCTCAGCTTGAACAGTGTATCCTTCCACGCCATTAACCTCAACGGAGGAATCACGAAATCGATCGACGGCCAGTCGCAAGCGCTCGGCTCGGATGGTTCCTTCGACGTTTCGCGCGGCCAGAAGATCGACTTTTCCGCGACCCGGTACGGTGGCCGCACATTAGGAGAGATGGACGCCGAGCCTGCCGGCCAGCCTGTGGTGTATGTCTATCTGATCCCGCCGTCAGGCAGCCGAACCAGCAGCAAACGAAATCCGGCCGGCGAGCCTGGTCAGGGAAAGGCGCCGGATGCGAAGGCCGCTTCGATCCAGCCGCCGCAGCCGCCCGCTCCACCCAAGCTTTCCGACAGCGAGCTCAAAGCAAAACAAGAAGCGGAGCGCCGGGAACAGCTACGCAAGAAGCTGGGCATAAAGTAAGACAGTAATGATGGCGGCCAAACTTCTCCTCCTCGCGATTCTCTCGTTTGCGTTGTTAGCCGCGCAAGCCCCGAGTACGGCTCCGAGTACGGACCCGCGCATCGTCCTGGACGATTTGCTCACCGCTCTCGCGGATCCCGGAATCGCCGAGGTCCCCGAACTACGCGGGGCCATAGAGCGCAACGGAATCCAGTTCGATGTCTCCAACGAGGTGTTGGGCAGGATTATAAGCGCCTGCAACCAGGGGAAACGCGACCCGAAAGATATCGCCGCCCTCATCACAGCGGTTCTCAACGCCTGTCAAGACTGCCGCGCGCGCTACTTCACGCCTATGAGCCTGGAGGAACTTCAAACGCTCTTAAAGCGCTTTACACCGGAGGCGGTTTTCCGGGAGGTTCGGGCTCGCGGCGTCACCGGACTGGAGATGAGCGACGCGACGGCCAATTTCTTGCGCGTCTCGGGCGCCAAAGAAGATTTGATTGCCTACCTGATTCCCGATGATCGGATCCCGACCATTCCGCTGGTGGCGCCGTACAAGCCGGTTGTACTGAAACGCGCCCAGGAATACGATCCAGCAGCGAAGGAAGGCTGGCTGAAGCTCAGCATGGTGCTCCCTCCGGGCAGCCAGAGCGAGTTCATCTTCAAACACACGGCACTGTTCATCAAGACGACCGGAGGTGCGGAGCCGACGGACATACAAGCCTATTTCAGCAAGCCCGCCCCGCGGAATAAGACCGCTGAGTTCATCGACATTGATTGCGGCTTGGAAGCTCCGGAGCTCGCGTGCGGGCCGGAAAGTCTCGACGAGAAACGGGGCACTTGGGTGCGGACCATTCTGCCCAAGAAGAGCAAGAACAAGAAGTTCCTGGTCGAGTACACCTATGTCGCGCCCGACGCCGACGGACGCGCGGGGTTTCAGATTGCCGTGGACAATCCCGAGAAGACCGCACAGAAGTATTCCGTGGATCTTCACTGGCGGGTGCTGGATGCGCCCAAACCTCCGCCGCCTTCCCTGGGCGGCAAGGGCGGCAAAAAATAGCGCCGCACGTTCAGACTCTACTTACACTTGTTCGCCATGCGCGCGCGCGAGTTCCACCAGCGAATCCTTCATGGGATCCCGCAAGGTGGCGAGGCCCTCGAGATCGATCACTTCCTCGAACGCGTCTGAGCCGGTAAGCTCCGTGGTTTCGATGATCACCTCGTCCGGCGGCCGTACGGTAAAGATGGGCGCGGAAACGCAGGTCAACGGCAGTTCTCCAAACTCCGGCTGCGTGGTGACGCTCAGCTTATAACGCAGCGATTTGAAGACATTCGTGAGCGGAGACTGCCGGCTCACCTGGCACCGGAGCGTAACGAAATGCAACACGAAGGCATGTAACTGGTCGTTGGATGGGCTGACGGCGGCCAGCAGAGTCTTCAACTCCGCCAAAGAGTGCCCGGTGTAGCTCAACACCCACCGAAACGGCGATGTCACCATCACGCGTTTGCTCTGGCCTTTGACAGCCGCCGTGTAGCTGTACTCCAGCGGATTCACATCCACGGAAGCGCCACTGTAATCGAGAGGCGATGTCAGCTCGCGGCGCAGTCCGAAAGGCTTGGCGGCCCCCACCGTGTTGTACATGCTCTCGATTTCCTTGAACAATGCGTCGGCGCCGCGGACGGGCTCTTTCACGCCGCGAACGTAGTCGCCGAGCGCGGCCTTCGGCTGCAGCAACGGTCCCACAGCGGACAGGATGTCCTTGAGCTGATTCCGCATCTGATCGGCGGCAGCCCGCGTGAGCTTCCGCAGCGACAGCATTCGTTGTGTAGTGTATGGTTCAGGCATTCCTATCCTTTAACAAGCCATGTCTAACAAGCCATGTCGGTCAGCATATCAGGAGTGGCCGGCATTCTATCGAACGGCCGCGCCGGGGCATGCCGAGGCCGACCAGAAGCCGGGCTGGAAAATGGCCGGCCCGCCACCCAGGTCGAGCGTGAACCGCACGGTGGCGGGCTTGCCCCCAATGATCATCGGGCCGGTGGTGGAGCGCGCGGTCCATTCCATGGTGTGCTGACTGCCCGAGCCCTGCCAGCGTTCCGCATCCAAGAAGAAACGGAAGACAGCCCACGGCTCGGAGTACGTGATCATCTCGAACTCGGACCCGCCGGCGAAGCGCACCTTCAGTTTCACTTCCTGGTTGCCCGTGCCGGGCCAAGAGAACTGCTGCGGATCGCCCTTGCCGTTCTTAAACGTAGCCGTCTTTCCGTCGATGGTGAGCGTGATCTCCTGAACCACCGCCTCAGAGGGAACCGGCCTCAAGCTGAACGTGAGATTCGCGGTCTGGCTTCCATTTTTGTAGAACGCATCGCTGACCGCGGCGGCACGATTGAAGAAGCTCAGGAACTGCGGGGTCACGGTCATTCCGCCGCCCGGATTCACTACGTACTCGGCGCCTTGCTTGGTCAGGAATCGATTCAGCGTGGACATGTACAGTTTCCAGAGCGCACCATCGCCGGGCCTGAAGATGGCGTCGAATTCGCCCTGGGTGGCGCGGGCGCTGGCTTTCGGATCGAAGGGATATTTCGAAATCAGGGTGCGATATTGCCTGCAAAAACCTTGGGCGCCGGAGTTTACGTCCTCTTTGGGAACTCCCGCGATCCATGCCTGGGCGGATTTGATGGGATCTTCCAGGAGGCTCTGCGTCTTCGCGCTGACCCCGCCCTCTTTGTCGATGGGGAACTGGCTCGCCATCTGACGGACCGTCACCAGCGCCGCGCTCGCCGCCGAGCTAGCCTGCGACTGGGCCGCCGTATCGTTTCGGTTCGCGGCCAGTTGCTGCAGCGCGGACTGTAACTGGATCAAGCCCGAGACGTAGGCCGCATTGCCCGGAGCGGCAAGCCGATCGTTACAGCTGGCCGGTTCGACCTGCTGCGCGGCCTGGAAGGCTTTAACGATCTCCGGATCGTCTACCGACGTGTTCCTGGAGACCGCGCAGAGCGCCGCCAGCAGAGGCGACTGATTGCTCGAAAGCTTAGTCAACTTGCCCGCTGCATCGGAGATGCTGCCGAAGCGGACGACGCTGGTGCGCTGCAAAAATTCACGCCAGTAACGCAGGAAGTCGGCTCGATACTTATCCTGCAGATCGCGCTGGAGATTCGCGCGGTCCACGTTGCCGATGGTCTGAGGTCCCAGGACCCAGGCTTCGCCTTGAAAATAGTCGTCGGGCCGCCGGATGGCGTTTTGCATAAAGCTAAACCCATCCCTCGTGAACGCCCCCGGCACGATATAGGTGTTGGCGACCACATCCGCCGATCCCGGATACGCCTTATTGAAGTCGAACGCCGCCTTGGAAGCGCCCGCCGCGGAAACCATCGCCGAGTACAGCGCTTCGGTCGCGGCGAACCGGGCCAGGTAGGCGCGCGCCGAGCCAACGGCCGCCTGGTCCGGATTCGATCCTGGAAACGGGTTTTGAAACGGCAGCTCCGAAGCGTAGAACGAGAACTGCCGCTGCACCAGCGCGAGGCGTTCCGCGTCGACCGGGTTGCGGCTTTGGTAGTGTTCCATCAGGACGGGCACCAGAAATTCCTGCGTGCTTTTATCCGGATTGGAGGTCGTGATGAGATACGCCTTGAGAGCGTCGTAGACCGGCCTGTATCCCGCCAGTTCGGCCGAGGCGGGCCGCGACATGAACCTGGTCAACGTATCCTGCGTGGGGCGCAGGAGCATTCGCCGGAACGTCTCGAAGTAGGCTCGATATGCGCCGGGGTAGAGATTGTGGCCCTCGTATAGCCCCCACCGCATACTCATTGGCGCGCCGTTGCGCTCCCATCCAGTCAGTTTTTGCAGAACCTGCCGTTGCTGATCCAACTTGTTGAGATCCTGTAAAGACGCCGTGGCATTCTGTCCCAGATCCACCACCGGCAGAGCCTGCGCGGTATCCACGGTTTCGCGCACGACAGCCCGGTTGTTCAGCCACGACGAGGTCCATCCTACGATGAACACCAGGGCCACGGCAGTTGCGGCCGCCAGCAGAATCCGCCGGCCCGTACTGACCGTCAGGCTGGTCGAGCTCGAACGTTGCGCGGCCTGGTCCTTCAGGATCACATCCGAGAAAAGGTGATTCAGGAAAACCCACTGGGGAACCCGGCGGCTCTGCGCCTCTCTTGAAACCGACATCGCCGGAGGATTTAAGCTTCCCGTGACGAAAGCCCGTGTGGCGCCCAGATCCACTCCTCGCGCCGATGCGGGGGCCTGCGGCTCGACCGCGACATCCGCCACGACGACGGGCCGGACACCGGTAAAGTAGAACCCTCGCAGGAGCGGACCGGCCCGCAACTGGCTCGGGCGGCAAACGTCGACCAGAAACTCGACCGCTAACGACCGCAGCTTGCGAAACTCCCGGGGAAACTCATACACCGAGGGCAATCTGGCCGCATTGTGCTCGCGGGCGAGATAATCGGTGCGCCGGTCGCACAGGGACTGATAGAGCAAATCGAATTCCTGCGACAGCCGGGCGGTTTCGGACTCTCTGTAAATGCCGGTTTCGATCAGGTTCCGCATGGGCAGGGTCGCGCCCAGCACCTGCGCGGCTTCTTCCGCGGTCAAGCTGCCGACGTACTCCTGGAAGTGCTGGATGCGGTCCATCTTCGTGAACAGCACATACACCGGCAGCCGCGCGCCCAGGCGATGCGACAGATCCGTCAGCCAGGCGTTGAACTGGCGCGATGCGACAGCGCTCGCCTCCGCTCCGCCCGATTTCAGGAGGCTTTCGCAGTCCACGCACAACAGCACGGCTCGCGGGGCTTGCGCGCTGCGGCCGAACATCGAACCCAGGCGTGCCGGGATCAGCCGCCGGATCAGGCGTCCACGATTGGCTTCGTCGGCGAGCAGCGTTCCACCCGCCTCCACCATTACGCTTTTGCGCGCATACCAGACGTTCACGCCGCGGGTCGGAATAATATCGCGATCGCGAAACACCTGGCCGGCGACCAATTCTGGTTCGAGGCCGGAATGAACGGCGATGCTGGTTTTTGCCGATCGCTCGTCGCCGACGATCAAGAGACAAGGGAGATGCGAGACTTTCGCATCGGCATGAAGAGCCGGGGACTGCAAACGGGCATCTGCTTCCCGGAACGCCCCGTCCACTTCGCTGGATCCCGGTCCGGATGCAGGCGCACCGCCTTCCTCTTTGTTACGCAGCCACAGGAAGCCGACGGCGCCCACGACGCCGATGAGAATCAAACCGCCGCGGAGTAGCCAAAGGTCCAGTCCTGTCAGCTTCAGCCAGGTTCCGATCATCCAGGCGAGCACAATCCAGACCAGAAGCGCCAGGGCCGTGAATAGATGGACTTTCGTGATCCTCATCTCAGCTCACCGTTTCATTCACAAGCGGTGCTGGGTCAGAATCGCTTGCAGATCCGATTCCCCCGAGCCCAACAATAGTTTGTAACCCACGAACAGGACGATGGCGAACGCGAAACTCGCCGCTGCGGCCCAGATCAGCCACATGATCCACGGATCGCCCGCGGCGGGCCCCGTTTCGGAACCAGGCGCCCAGTGGGGCGAAATCGCGGGATCCACCCGGCGAACCCGCTGCCGCTTCTCCGCGATCGCAGCGGTGATCGAGCGAATCTGGGCTCCGCTGTCGGAGGTATAACGTCCGCGAAAACCCAGCAGCAGGCACATTTCGTACACTTCCAAAAGCTCTTCGGTTTGGGCCGAATCCGGCCGGGCCAGTAGCCGTTCGACGTTACGGTAAAAGATCTCCCCGGCGATGTGGACGCCGAATAATTCCTCTTGCAGCGGCTTTCGATGCCAATCGGCGAATAGCGCCAGACCGGAGTTCAACACCGATTCATCCAGAAACGCGACCACGGCGAAGGTTCCTACCCGCACATCCTCTCCGCTGTAACCGCGCCGCACGGCTTGCTGCTCGGCGGCCGCGAGTCCGGACTTAATTCTTTCGCGGAACGACTCGGCATCCTGAACGCCTTGACGGTTAGACCTGAGGCGTTCGATCACAGTCAGGGTTTCCTGAAAGATCGTCGCCAGATTGTCCGCTGCAGTGTTGGTCGGGTTCATTCGTAAAAGGTCCCGTTGGTCTAAGACTCCAAGAGCGCGAAGAGCTCCACTTCCGGATCGGGCAAATCGCCCGGCACATAGACTCCAACTCTCTTAACTTTTGCGATGTCGTCCCAGCACGGCCCTTCGCGATTGATTCCGAAGTACTGAAACTCCACGCGCGGCGACAAAGCCGCCGGCGGTACCGGAAGATGCGTGATCACCATGCCTGGGAGAGCCCGCCGCACCAGTTCCGGGACGAACCGCGCGGAACAAATTTTAACCAGACGCGGCGTGGTCGAGATCAGGGACGCCTCCCCCAGGGGCGAGCGAATCGCAAGGATCCAGCGAGCCCGATTCAGGCACCGGTCGTCCTTAATGTCGCCTTCGTACATGTAGTTCGCCGCCAGTTTCAGAGGAATCGAAACGCAGTTGGTCGGCTGGAGCAACTCGAGATGATCTTTGATGTGGCGGTCCAGGATGTCAAAAATTTCGGTGAGATTCAGGTGATCGTACAACGGCAACTGGACCGGCTGGGAATCCAGACCGAAGGTGCACAGCGCGCCGGCCAGCGTGCTCAGAATGCGAAACAGCTCCTCGGGATGGCCATGCTTGGTGAGGCCCTGGTGGCGCAGCGAAGCCAGCGCCGTATTTACGGCATGCGCAAACCAGAAGTTGGCCACCTGCCGCGCCGCGATGCCGCCCGCCAGATCCCCCATCCCCGTATTCGAGGACGCCAGGACCCGGCTCTTTTCCGTCAGGATCTCCATCAGCTGGTGGCAAATCAGCATGAGGCGCGAGCTGGCGCTGATATTCAAGCAGGGAGGCACGAACTGCGGATCCAGGGCGAAACCCGTGCCGTCACGGACGATTCTCGCGATCGGAATCATTTCCAGGCCGTCCATGGGCTCGGTGTCCAAGACCAGGCGCAGATTCTTGCGCGCCAGGAAAACCCCACGCTGATCCTGGCCGGTGCTTTCATCGAATAGCGGACGTTCTTCGGCTGTAAAACGCACGTCTCCGGGTTGTAGATCGGCCGGAAGGACGCAATTCTTGCCGGAAGGCGCCACTTTGGGAATTGCCAGCATCAGAATCGCCGAAGGCTGTATCGGCGGAAAGGCTTCCGTGATACTGCGCGCCATGGGAGGCGTATCGCATTCGGGAATCTGAAACGCCAACCCCTCCGGGAATACGCCCCGGGCGTGTACCAGCGAGGCTGTACCGTTGCGAAGCGCTTCGCGGTCAAGCTCGTATCCAGCCAAGCCCCAAGGAGCGAACCACAGGGAATCATTGGCGAACTGGATGCAGTTTTCGAAGTACTTCCGGTCGGTCTGGAAGTGGTGGGGGCCCAGGTACATACCCTCGGACCACACCACCCGAGTCAGGTTCCTCAAGGCCGATGCTCCTCAGGTAAAAACACTTATCTATCATACCCTTGAACACGCCCGGAACCGGAGCAAGCCCTTGAACCGGGCAAACGCGGATGCGATCATAGCAGTAACCGCTTCCCCAACCATGGATCTCGCTGGAAAGTACGACAAATTAAACCTCCTCGGCGACGGTGAGGTGCAGGTCTGGAGAGGCCGTGAACGGTCTCGCGGAACTCCGGTATTGCTGCACACCTTCACGGGCAGTCCGAACCTTCTGCGACTCGCGGCGCAGTATCTGTTCAACCGGCCGCCCGGTTCCCCGCTGCTCGATATCGGCGAATGGGAAGGCGCCACGTGTTTGGTGACGGTGTCCGAGCTCGACCTGCTGGACATCGGTGCGTGGCTCCAAAACGCGGTCTCGTCCAGCCCGATCGCTGCGCCCGCACCCGCGCCCCGACCCGCGCCCGCCGCTCCGCCTCCGATGCCGGGCGTAGCCGATAGCATGACCCAGCGTGTTCCCGCGGCCGGACCCGTCGCGATTCCGCGAGCGGATTCCGCGCCCGCACCCAAGCCTGCTCCTAGCCCGGGTCCCGGCGAATTTACCAGAGCCTTCCAGCTACCCGGTTCGAACGTGCCTCCGCCGCCCTTGCAAGATCCCATGGCCAGTGCGGCCCCTGCCAAACCTGCCGCCGGTCCGGGCGAGTTTACGCGGATGTTTCAGCTTCCCAGCCAAGCGGGGAATCGAGAGACTACCAAGTTACCCGAAATGGGTCTGCCGCCTTCTCCGCCGCCTCCGCCCGCGCCATCGACTCCCTCCGCGGGGGAGTTTACCAGGCTTTTTCGGGCGCACCCAATCGACAGTCCGCCGCGAGATTTCCCGGTATCCGGCGGCGCACCCCAACAAACCTTTCCGTCTCCCGAATTGCCTCCAGAACCAGTGGCCCCCAAGTTGAGCATCGTTACGGGACCCGTGGCCGTACCGGAACGCAGCGCACCGCCCGTTCCAAAGGGTCCAGGCGAATACACCAGAATGATCCAGACTCAGCCGCTGCAAGCGACTGCACCGCAGGCTTCCGTATCTCCCTCGCCGGCATCCGCTCAAGCCGTACAGCTTCCGCTTGCGGTGAGCGTGACTCCGGCAATTCCTTCGGTGCCCGCGCCTCCGGCTCTGCCGTCTGTTTCCGTGCCTTCCGTGCCATCTGTGCCATCGATACCTTCCGTACCGGCTTCCCTTGCCGCTCCTTCAGGACAACGCTCAGGCATCTCGCCCGTGGTTCTTCTGCTGGGCGGATTGATCCTGGTGGCAGTAATCCTCGTTCTGGTTTTTGCGCTGCGAAGGTAAACGCTCTACTTACCGGTTACTTGGCTTGGGGAAGCAGGATGAGCAGTTCCAGTTGCGGCTCCGGAAAGTCCGCTGGCACGTAGACCGCGAACGTTCGCGCGCGCTGGATCGCTTCATACGCCCCGCCCGACTGGCTCAGACTGAAGTACTGATAATTCAGCTTGACCGGAATCGCGCTCGGTGGATTCTGCACATGCCGGATGGGAACCCCGGGCAGCGCCTGCCGGATGAGATGTTCGAGATGCGTGGCCGAGCAAATCTTGACCAGATCGGGAGCTTTGTTGATCAGGTTGGCCTCCGGCATCTGCGCGCTCATCGCCAGGTAGAGTTTTGTGTTGACCAGATACGCATCGTCCGGAATGGCGGTGCCATAGATGAACGGCTGCACCAGCTTCAGCGGCAGTGACACGAAATTGCTGGGCACCACCGTTTCGAGCAGCAGCCGGAGCTTCACATCCAGATCCGTGAAGCAGCTTCCGAGATCGTTGTGATCGTAGATGGGCAGGTCCGCGGGCTGCACCTTACTGGAGAACGTGGTGAGCGAGCCTGCGAGCGATGTAAGCGCCGAGAAGGCCTCCTCGGGATGACCATGCCGGGTCTCGAACAGGTGGCGAATCACTGGAAAGTGGCTGTTCATGGTGTACAACAGCCAGAAATTGGCGATATCGGCCGCCGAGAAATCCGCGAGACTCTGGTTCTTCTGGCGCCGCACGCCTGATAACGCCGCGGTCTTCGCGGTGAGAATCTCCTGCAGCCGCCGCAGGATCGACATCAAATAACCGCTGGCCGAGACGTCCAGCAGCGGCGGAATAAAAGCTGGATCCAGCTCCAGAACTTCGTTCGCCAGTTTCTTGACCCGTGCGACGGGCAGGGCAGGCGATCCCTCGCGCACTTCTTCATCCACCAACAGCCGGAAGTTCTTGCTGGCCACCTGCACCGGCCGTTCGGATTGCCCCGTGTTTTCGTCGCGGAGAAGAATCGTTTCGGCGATATAGCGCGTGTCGGACTTGCGGTTCAGATCGCTGACATTCATCCCGGCGGGCCGATGCGCCGGGATCGCCAGCGACACGGTGATGGTATCGCGGCCATCCGTGAAATACTCGGTGAGGGCTTTGGGCGGCGGGGCAGCGTCGGCGGCGGGGATGTCGAAGATCAACCCGTCGGCGAAAATCCCCGAGGCGGCCGTAATGGCGAGGTGCCCGCCGGCCAGCGCTTCGCGATCGATTTGCAGTGTGCGGAAGCCCCAGGGCCGGAAGGCCAGCGTTTCGAGCCGGAACTGCAACAGGCTCTCCTGAAACTGGCTGTGAGCCTGCAGGTACTGAGGTGAAAGAAACGTCCCCTTGGCCCACACCACCGGCTGCAATTGCCTCATAATCTTTCTAAGCTAGCAGCAAACCGCACCGGAAAATTTGGCTTGACGACGCTGGTTCCTAGTGGTACAGTTCGTACCATGACAAAGCGGACCCGATCGGATGCCCGCGTACGAGCTCCGCTTACGGAGTTGGAAAACGAAGTCATGCAGGCGGTATGGGACGCCGGGCCGTGCCCCGTGGAAGCCGTGCATCAAGTGGTGTCGCGGAAGCGCAACCTCAAGGAGACCAGTATCCGCACGATCCTGCGGCGGCTGGAGCAGAAGGGCTATCTGGGGCACGAGGAAAAAGGCCGGGCGTATGTGTACCGCGCGGTCGAACCCGCGCGGAGTCTGGCCGCCCGCGCCGTGCGGCAGATTATCGATAGCTTCTGCCAGGGGTCGGTGGAGGAGCTGGTCAGCGGCATGGTGGAGGCCAAGGTCCTGAGCAAGGGTGAGTTGGAAACCCTGGAAGAATTTGTCCGCAGCCGTAAGGGGGCCAAATGACGATTCTGTTGGAAAGCGCAATTCGAGTGACACTCATCGCGGCGGTCATTGGACTCGTGTTGTACGCGATGCGAATCAAGACGGCGTCCGTGCTGCATGGCGTGTGGGCCAGCGTCGTTGTGTTGATGATGCTGCTTCCGGCGTGGGTGGCGTGGGGGCCGAAAGCGTCCATTCCGGTTCTATCACCCGACCGGATTCCCGCGATCGCGCTTTTACCCCCGCCGTTACCGGCGGGGCTGGTATCGACGGCTCCGGTCAGCCCCATCTCCAGCCCCGACCCCAGCCCCGCACGTAAGGGCGGGGGATACATCGCGATTTATCTGCTTGGTGTCGGAGTGTTTCTGCTGCGCCTCGCCATCGGCACCGTCCGCGCGAGCCAGCTGACCAGTTCTTCCTGTGTCGTTCCCGTCACAGTGGGCGTGCTGCACCCCAGAGTCATACTGCCGGAATGCTCCCGCGAAGGGCCGCAGGCGCAACTCGACGCCGTGCTGGCGCACGAAGGCGAACACGTCCGCCGCCGCGATCCGCTTTTTCAATGGCTAGCTCTACTCAATCGAGCCCTTTTCTGGTTCCACCCGCTCGCCTGGTGGCTGGAGCGCAGGCTTTCCGGATTGGCGGAAGAAGCCTGCGATACCGCCGTGCTTGCCAAAGGCCACGATCCCCGCGAGTATTCCCGGTATTTGCTGGATCTAGCTCGCACCGTTCGTGGTGCAGGCTTGCGAGTGGGTATGGCTATGCCGGGAGTCGGACTGACCTACCGGATTCGGACAATGCTGAGCGGTGCTCCGCTTGCGCGGATCTCGCGTCCACGCATAGCGTGCACTGTGGCAGTTTGCGCAGGTGCGGCTGCGATCCTCGCGGCGGGCACCCTCGTTCACGCTCAGTCGCAGCAGGGACCGGTATTCGAAGTAGCTTCAGTGAGGCCTAGCGATCCAAACGCTGGCGGCGATGGCCAGAGCAAGGGCGGTGGAGGCGGTCCACGCAATCGGCTCGACCACGGAAGATTTACCTATACAGGCACCCTGTTCGATCTGGTCGCTAAGGCCTACGGCCTTAAGGGATGCACGCTGCTGGCAGAGAAAACTAGTTGCGCTCTGCTATCTGGGGGGCCAGCCTGGCTCACGCAGGATCATTTCGACATTCAGGCGAAGACTCCCGAAGGTTCTCCCGACTATAGCTTTCCGGACTTTCTAGAGGGCCAGACGCCGCAGCTTCAACTGATGCTCCAGTCACTGTTGGCGGACAGATTCAATCTAAAGGTCCACAAGGAAACGAAACAACTTCCAGTCTACGCGCTGACCGTTGGGAAGAACGGACCGAAGCTCAAGCCTGGAGCAGGAGAGATGATCCAGCGGAAGGACGGCAGCGTTGTTAAGAACCGGACTCTAGGCATAACTTTTGCGCGTGAGCCGAATGGTGACTACAGTCAAAGCAGGATGCAAATGATTGTCAGAAACCGAACCGTGCAGGAATTAGTAAACACACTATCCAATCTGCTGGACCGGCCGCTGCTGAATCGAACCGGACTCGAAGGGGAATTCGATTTTACGATTGAATACGAGCGGGATCCTGATGTGCCGGGTCTATTCGGGTCCGTTGGTCCGGCGATGTTCACGGCCTTCCAGGAGCAACTCGGCCTCAAGGTCGAGTCGACCAAGGCTCCCGTGGACGTCCTCGTCATCGATCACGTCGAAAAACCGTCCGAAAACTAACCTGTCCCAGATTTCGCCTGGACCGTCCCATAATCGGACACTGACTGCACGGGCCGCTTCAATCTAACGCCATAAATCGTTACTATTAATGGCATCCGTCGTCAATGGGGTATTTGGACTTTGAATTGCCAGAATTGGGAACTATTTAGACGGGTCCGACGTACTCAAATAAGCGTTATGCTCCGGCGCACAAGCTTGGTTCTCTTGTTGATATGCCCTGGGTTCGCCCAGCTGACCTTCGAGGTCGCGTCGATCAAACCGGCGGACTCTGACGCGCGGGGCTCGTCGATCCAGCTCGTGCCGGGCGGAGGGCTGAATGTCACGAACATGCCCCTTCGAACCATGATTGCGTTGGCGAACGGCGTTCGCGAGTTCCAAGTATCCGGCGGCCCGGGATGGGTTGGAACGGAACGGTTCGATGTCACGGCCCGCGTGGCCCCCTCGGCTGCCAAGGGGCAGGAGGATCTGGCCAAGATGAACGAAGGCCAGTTCAAGACCGTCCGGGATCAGTCCAACGAGCGCCTTCGCGCGTTACTGGCGGATCGGTTTCAATTGGTCGCACATAAGGAAACAAAAGATCAGCCGATTTACGCCCTGGTGGTGTCTAAAAGTGGAGCGAAGCTCAAAGAAGCAAAAGGAGTCGGTGCTCGCCAGGGGATGAGTACAAACATGGGCCGCTCGGAAGGCTTCGCCGCGCCGATCCAGATGCTGGCGCAGGTCCTTTCGGGGATTCTCGAGCGGCCGGTCATAGACAGAACGGGCCTTCCCGGGAAATACGACTTCGTGCTTGAATGGACGCCAGATGTGGGACAGGACGCCCGCGCTCAGGGTTTCGGCGATGGCATCACTACTCCAGCCCCGGCGCCCGGCGGTCCGACAATTTTTACCGCCCTGCAAGAACAACTCGGGTTGCGGCTGGAAGCGCAAAAAGGTCCTGTAGAAAACATTGTGATCGATCGTGCCGAAAAACCTTCCGAAAATTAGATACGCATTCCTCAGCGCGGTGCTGGCTCTCAGCGCGGCCGTGCTGCCGCTTCTCGGTTCCGAGCATCACGGGACCGTGAAATTCGGAGGATTACCACTCCCTGGCGCCGCCGTCACAGCCAAGCAGGGTGACAAGAACTTCAGCGCGATCACGAATCTCGACGGTGTCTATTCGTTTCCCGATCTGCCGGACGGCGTCTGGACGATTCAAGTCGAGATGCCGCTGTTCTCACCCTTGCAGCAGGAAGTGACCGTCGGCGCGGGAGCCGCCGCGGCAGACTGGGACTTGAAGCTGCTCCCGGCCCAGGAAATTTCCGCGATCGTGACGCCGGCTCCACGGTTGCAGGTCGCGGAGACTCCGGCGCCGGTGGCTGCGTCGGCATCGTCGAAACCGGCTCGCAAAGGCAAGGATGCGCCTCCCGCGCCTACCAACACCGCCACCGCGTTCCAGCGCACCGATCTGAATGCCGCCTCTTCGAACAATGACAATCCCGCCCCGGCCTCTGACGCGGCTCCTCAGGAAGCCAGCGCGTTGAGCCAGCGCGCGGCCGACGGCCTGCTGATCAACGGGAGCGTGAACAACGGAGCCAGCTCGCCATTCGCGCAGTTGCAGGCATTCGGAAACAATCGCCGCGGAGTGCGATCGCTGTATAACGGGAATATCGGATTCACTCTACGGAATTCCGTCCTGGATGCGCGTTCGTTTTCGCAAACCGGGCAGGATACGGCCAAGCCCGGATACAACCAGATGCAGGGGCTGGCGTCCTTCGGCGGTCCGCTGAAGATTCCCGGCCTGCTCAACCGGAACGGCCCGAACTTCGTGGTCAACTATCAATGGGTGCACAATCGCAACGCATCCACGCTACCGGGATTGATGCCGACACCCGCGCAACGTAACGGCGATTTCTCGAGTTCGCCCATCCCGGTTCTCGATCCCAGCACGCACTTGCCGTTCCCCGGTAACACCATCCCGTTGTCGCAGATCAGCCCGCAAGCCCTGGCGTTATTGAACTTGTATCCACTGCCGAATTTCGCCGGCAGCACGCGATACAACTACCAGATTCCGTTGATCAACGGCCAGCACCAGGACAGCGTACAGGCGCGCATGAACAAGCAGATCAAGAAAAATCAATTCACCGGTACGCTGGGTCTGCAGAATACTCGCACCGACAATACGAACCTGTTCGGATTTCTGGATAACGGCAGAACGCTGGGCATGAATCTGCAACTGGGCTGGAGACACCAATTCACTCCGCGAGCCTTCGTCAACTTCGGGTATCAGTTCAGCCGGTACTCGGCAACCAACATCCCCTTTTTTGCGAATCACGAAAATATCGCTGGGCAAGCCGGGATCACGGGTAACAATCAGGACCCGCTCAACTGGGGGCCGCCGGCGCTCTCCTTCGCCGGAGGAATTACCGGTCTGAGCGATTCGCAGTACTCGGCGATTCATAACCAGACCGACGGCGTTTCCGTCGATGCCCTGTGGAATCGCGGACGCCACAATATCACGTACGGAGCCGATTTCCGCCGCCAACAGTTCAACACGCTTTCGCAACAGGATCCGCGGGGATCGTTTACGTTTACCGGACAGGCCGCCGGTTCGGATTTCGGCGGGTTCCTGCTGGGCGTGCCCGATACCGCGTCCATCGCCTTCGGAAACGCGGACAAATATCTCCGCTCCTCGAGCTACGACGCCTTCGTCCAGGACGATTGGCGCATGCGGTCGTCGTTCACGCTGAATGTGGGCTTGCGCTGGGAATATAACTCCCCGATTTCCGAACTGTACGGCCGGCTGGTGAATCTGGATGTGGCTCCGGGATTCACGGCGGTCGCGCCGGTACTCGGATCGAGCCCGACGGGTCCACTCACGGGGCAGAACTATCCCGGCTCCCTGATTCATCCGGATAAGAACAATATCGCGCCGAGAATCTCCATGTCCTGGCGTCCGTTCCCGGCGTCATCGATGGTGGTCCGCGCCAGCTACGGCGTCTATTACGACACCTCGGTTTACCAGACCATCGCGAATCAGATGGCGCAGCAGTCTCCGTTGTCGAAAAGCCTGCGCGTCCAGAACAGCCTTACGACTCCTCTCACGCTGGCGAACGGTTTTATCGGCGATCCCAACATCACGGCAAACACGTTTGCCGTCGATCCCGATTTCCGAACCGGATACATCCAGACCTGGCAAACATCCATTCAGCGGGATTTGCCCTTCGCGATGCAACTGGTCACGACCTATCTGGGAACCAAGGGTACGCGCTCGCAACAGGAGTTTCTGCCGAACACGTTCGCTCCGGGAGCCTTCAATCCCTGTCCTGACTGCCCGTCGGGGTTCACCTACCTGGCCTCCAACGGGAATTCGATCCGGCACGCAGGAACGGTCCAGCTGCGGCGCCGCTTGCGGAGTGGATTCACCGCGGAGCTTCAGTACACCTTCTCGAAATCGATCGATGATGCCGCATTGGGCGGTCGCGCTACCGGAGGATCGCTCATCGCCCAGAATTGGCTGGATCTGAGCGCCGAACGCGCACTCTCAAATTTCGACCAGCGGCATGTGATGTCGCTCATGATGCAGTACACAACCGGTATGGGATTGCACGGCGGATCGCTCTTAAGCGGATGGAGAGGCGCAGTGATCAAAGAATGGACCGCTTCGACGCAGATCAACGCCGCCAGCGGGCTGCCGCTCACGCCGATGTATCAGGCCGTTGTCCCCGGCACGGGCGTGGTAGGCATCCGTCCGGACTACACTGGAGCTCCGATCTATGATGCACCATCCGGTTTGTTTCTGAATCCGGCGGCGTACGTCGCGCCACCGTCCGGCCAATGGGGAAATGCGGGAAGGAACACGATTATCGGGCCACGGCAATTCTCGATGAACGCGTCCATGCAACGGACCTTCCGCCTCAGCGACCGCTATAGCGCCGACCTGCGAATCGACGCGACCAATGCGCTGAATCACCCGACCTTCCCCAGTTGGGGTACCGTGATTTCGAACGCGCAGTTTGGTATTCAGGGTTTAGCTAACCCCATGCGAAGCGTGCAAACCACCATACGAGTGAGGTTCTAACGATGACGCCGCGGCTTCTGACAACCTATTTTTTGATCGTACTGATGGCGAATGCCCAGAAGGCCCCGCCGCCACAGAATGCTCCCGCCGCCGCGGATACGGTAACGTTCAAGACCTCCACACAACTGGTCGTCGAAACTGTCGGAGTCAAAGACAAGAGCGGCAAGCCCATCGAAGGACTCAAGAAAGAGGACTTCATCGTCACGGAAGACGGCGCTCCGCAAAGCATCGCATTTTTCGAATATCAGAAGCTGCCGGATGCGCCGTCGGCTCCCATCACGACGAACACGCCACCGGCCACCGTAATTCCCTTCCCCAAGCTGCCCAAGACGACGATCGCGCCCGAGCGGCCCGGAGACATTCGCTATCGCGACAAGAGACTTCTGGTGCTGTATTTCGACTTGGTCGCCATGCCGATTCCGGACCAGTTGCGGGCCCTGGAGGCGGCCCAGAAATTCGTCCGCACCCAAATGACGCCGGCCGATCTGATGGCGATCATGATATTCGACAACGGCGCGGTTGAAGTCCTGCAGGATTTCACCGACGACCGGGACCGCATATTGAGCATTGTCGAAACCTTGGCCGTCGGCGAGGATGAAGACGCTACCGCCGCCGATGCCAGCGGTGCGGATACGGGCGCGGCCTTCGGGCAGAACGACGCGGAATTCAATATCTTCTTCACCGATCGCGAGCTCTCCGCGCTACAGACCGCCGCGACCATGCTGGGCAAGTTGAATGAAAAGAAGTCGCTGATCTACTTCGCCAGCGGCCTGCGGCTGAACGGGTCCAACAATCAGGCGCAGCTGCACGCGACCACGAATGCCGCCATCCGGGCCGGAGTCTCGTTCTGGCCGATCGACGCGCGCGGTCTCACGGCGGACGCGCCTCTGGGCAACGCCAGCAAGGGTTCGCCCGGCGGCCAGGCGATGTATACCGGCGCGTCGGCCATGGCGGCGATGACCAACATCCAAAGAACGCAGGACACGCTCTGGACGCTGGGCGCCGACACCGGAGGCAAAGCGCTCCTGGATGTGAACGACCTTTCCCTGGGGATCGTCAACGCGCAGCGGTCCTTTTCGAGCTACTACATCCTCGGATATTACACCAGCAACGCAAACCTGGACGGAAAATTCCGCCGCATCAAGATTTCCCTGCGGGAAGGCGTCTCGGGCGACCTGGATTACCGGCAGGGCTACTTCGCAGGCAAGGAGTTCAGCAAATTTTCGAGCGCCGATAAGGAACGGCAGCTTGAGGATGCGCTCATGCTGGGCGATCCGATCACGGAGTTAACGATTGCGATGGAGATCGGCTACTTCCAGCTGAATCGCGCGGAATACTTTGCTCCGGTGGTGGTCAAGATCCCCGGAAGTGAACTGGCCCTGGCGAAGAAGGGCGGCGCGGAACGCACGCTGCTCGATTTCATCGGGGAGATCAAGGATGAATTCGGCACCACGGTTTCCAACGTTCGGGATAAGGCAGACATCAAGCTGAGCGATGAGACCGCCGCGGAGCTCGCCAAGGTACCCATCGAGTACGATACGGGCTTTACGCTGCTGCCCGGAAAATACACCATCAAGATGCTGGCTCGCGACGCCGAAACAGGCAGGATCGGAACCTACCAGTCCACCTTTGTCGTTCCCAACTTGAATAAGGAGGAGAAGCGGATCGCGATCAGTTCGGTGGTGCTCAGCAGCCAGCGCGTCGATATGCGGGACGCGATCTTCAATGCCGCCAAGAATAAAGACAAAGCGCAGGTCCAGCAATCCGTGAATCCGCTGGTGCAGGACGGGGTCAAACTGATCCCCAGCGTCACGCGAGTATTCACGCGGAATCAGGACATGTACGTCTATCTTCAGGCCTATCAGCAGAACGTGGACGCCGCGCACCCGCTGGTTGCATTCGTAACGTTCTACCGGGGTCAGACCAAGGCGTTCGAGACCCCCCCGATGCAGGTCACGGAGAGTCTAAATAACCGCCTGAAAACGATGCCTCTGAAATTCAGCTTCCCCCTGCAAAAACTGCCCCCTGGGGAATATCTGTGCCAAGTGACCGTGCTCGATCCGACCGGGGGAAAAGCCGCATTCTGGCAGGGCCCGGTGATGCTCGCGCAGTGAGGAATTACGGACGCGTGAAATTCACGCCGTCCTTCAGAAGGTGTTCGTAGTGGTCCAGGTCCAGGTTGTTCTCGGCGCAAGTGTATTCCTCAAGGCGCGTGCCTTCCCGCAGCATCAGGCTCGAATGAAGAGTCCACGGCTTGGTCAACACCATCGGATCCTCCATGGTCACGTCGTAGTTGATCCGGTCCTTATTGACCCGCGTATAGCGTTCGGTGATGTGAAGCTGGTCGGAGTGAAATGTCCCGGTGCCGGATAGCCAGGTCTTATCGTTGAAGCCGGTGATGTCCACCACCAGAGTGTCACCCTCCCAGTGGCCGACCGAATTGCCCGTGTAGGAGGGGATGATATCGTCAGGATGCTTGGCATTCAGCGGAATCACGCGGAACACGCTCATGTACTCGTAAAGCATGACGATCTGCTGCGGAGTCTGGATGATCTGTTGGGGAAACAGCCCCAAGATGACTCCGCGTGGAATCCCCGGCGGCAGGCACTTGGCCGTGGGATCGTCGATGCCCCTTCTCTTATACGCCTCCAGAATCTTTTGGACGGCCCAAGGCTGGTAGGGCGCTCCCTCGCGATCCGACGGGCGGTCGTTCGAGGACAACACCACGGGCGCCGAGGGATCCAGTCCCGTACCGCCGACTCCGAGACCGGTGTTGGCTTCGTCCCAGGTTCCCGAGCGTTCGCTGCCGCCTTGCCAGACTCCCGTCAAATTCGGCTTTCCGTCCGCGGCGCGTGGGACAGAACCTGCTTTCTGCGCCAGGGCCGACACAGCCAGTATGAGACCCAGCATAAGCCAGCCGCGCGTCACTTGGGAACCTCCACCGCGGGAGTATTTCCGCCATCGCCGGTACCCGCCGGAGGGCCGAAGAACAGCTTCTTGCCATCCGCGACCGTGACCTGGCGGGAGTGCGCCCAATTCGATCCATCGCGCGCGTGCCAGCCGAACACCGTCACCGTATCGCCGACCTTCATGGTGACGTCTTTCTTCCAGCCCATTCTCGACAGGACACCCGGAGGATAGCCTTCGAGCTTCCAGTTGGCAACCTTGCCCTTGTCATCCTTCACGTCGATGAAAAAGTAGCTGTGCGGGTTGGTCCAGTCGATTCTTGTGATCACGCCGGTCAGCGTGACGGGCTTGGTCGCGTCATACTCCGCTCCGAACGAATGATGCGCCAGGAGAGCAGTCGCCAGCAAAGGCAGCGCAAAAACCAGCCGCCAGGCTCCGGATATTGGTCTAGCCATGGTTCACCCCAGCCATTCAGTGTATTCTGAATCCATCAGCCGCGTCGCTGTACGGCCCCGATTGCCTCCCCTATCCACGTTTCGCGGCATTCGCCGGTTCGCAGGCCTACCGCATCAAGCTGTATCAGATCTCGGGGCCGGACTGGATGGGATCGGACCGTTTCGATATCTCCGCGACCCTGCCATTTGGTGCTCCGACGAGCCAGTTCCCTGAAATGATGCGGCGGCTGATCGAGGAAAGGTTCCAGGTGAAGATCCACCATGAAAAGAAGGATTTTCCGGTTTACGTGCTGGAAGTCGCGAAAGGCGGCCTAAAAATGCAGGAAAGCGCGCCCGATCCGGACCCGGCGAATGCGGACGCCAAGGCGCCTGTGAGTGTCACCGGCAGTGGAAACGCCCAGGGCGTTTCCGTCAATCTCGGGCGAGGATCTTCCTATACCTTCGCGAATAACAAGTTCGAGGCTAAGAGACTCAAAATGACGGCATTGGCGGCGAATCTGGAGCGGTTCGTCGACCGTCCGATCGTGGATATGACGGATCTCAAAGAGAACTACGATTTCGCTTTGGAGGTCACCGACGAGGACTATCGGGCCATGCTCATTCGCGCCGCGGTGACCGCCGGTATCCGCCTGCCTCCGCAAGCGCTCCGGTTGCTCGACGGCGCGCCCCTTCCATCTCTTTTCGACGCCATGCAGAAACTGGGACTGAAGATGGACGCCCGCAAAGCGCCCCTGGACGTGGTGGTTGTCGATGAAGCGCGCAAAACGCCCACCGATAACTAATCGGGCTTTTAGCGGAATATGATTTAAATATGCGTAAATATCTGCTGCTTGGGATTATCGCCGCGATCGCGGCGTCCGGCCAACAGCCGGCATTCGAAGTGGCCTCCATCCGCCCGGCCGCGCAGATCACTCCGGACCTGATCACCTCCGGCAAGCTGCATGTCGGCATGAAGATCGATGCCGGAAGAGTGGACATCGGCTTCGCTTCGCTGTGCGATCTCGTGATGCAGGCTTACGAAGTGAAACCGTTCCAGGTCACCGGTCCAGATTGGATGGCGGCGGCAGTTCGCGACTCTCGCGATACGCCACCAGCTTGAATCGATCTTCGAGCAGCGCCCGCAACAGTATATTCCCTGGAAGTCGGCAAGAACGGGAATTAGCAGTCATTCCCCGACGGCGGTTTCACCCGAAAACTTCTTATGCGACAAGAACGCTGCACGGTAAGCCCAATAATACATGTTGTCGCGAAGAAAATACTGGCGTGTTTCCAGTACGAATCGGCGAGCCATGCGCTTGGCCTTGGAACCGGGAGACGAGAATATAGGTTCGCCTTGCGGCGAAACCCCCTCCCGTGAGCTTCTCGCGCAAGGCCGAAGCCAGATAACTGCAATCCGGCCATCGGTCTGGATGCGTGGATTCTGAACGGAACGGTCATCCGGTGAGGCGTTCAGGTACGAAACCCTGTCGGAACAGCGTGCAAAGTCCAGATCACTCACGATTTTCCCGCGTTCCCCATCGGTTCGCGGATCTATTTTGTGCGTGACGGTCATGGAAGCCATACGAAAGCCGACTCCGGCATCGTGGGTCGCTGCTCCGAGCCATACTTCATTCCCTTCGAACTCGCCGGCGCGCCAGATACGAATGTGGTGCCGTTTGGCAATGGTGTTAAACGACTTCTGGAAGACGACAGTTGGTTTGGCGCCCTGATAGAGCAGCGGCGACACGGGGGCGGTGGCGTATCCGCTCATCGAATTGTAAGCCCGATATGCGGCGGAGAACGTATGGAGTGTCAGGGGTTCGGCGGAGAGCCAGCCCGCTGCCGAAAACGCGTTCTGCAACTCCTCGGTGCCGCCGATAAACGCCAGATTGATGACGTCAGCGGCAGGTTTGCCATCCGGCTTCGTCACGACGCGGGGTTGTTGCTGGAGCCAGACGGCAAATGAATCTTCCACGCTGAGGTCCGGAGGAACCGGCGTGGTCGGAACATCTTCGGGAATGCTGGTAACCAGGAGGCGCATTTCCGTACCTGGCGGCAACTGAATTTCAGGCTCTGGAAGAGAAAAGGCGATGTAACGAGCGGCTAACATGCCAGCGGCGCCGAATGGTCCCAGAGAGAAATGGCTCCAAAGCACTCCGCTCAGGCCGGTTAATCCGATCGCCGAGTGAAAGAAGTCATCGGATGGACGGTACCAGATCCCCCGAAGCAAACCCTGCGGACTGCTCGCCGCGAGTACGCCCTTGATCCGCCCCTGCCGGTCCACCTGTTCGCGGGCATTCTCGATGAAGTCCAGGCGCGCTTCCAGCGGGAATCGTTGGCCATCGGCGAGCTCGTACTCCTGAAAGGCCAGTTCGAGCCTGGCGCGTTCGTGCACCAGACCGTAGCCCACCGCCGAGACTCGCCTGACGGTGCCATGGATCAGGCTCCCTTGCGGGACGATCAACCGGCCGCCCGCTTCGAGCGGAGAAATCACCGTTGCGGTAAACGGCGTACCGGCTGGGGAATCGTAACTAGTGAGTGGGGTGTCGAGGCGTACTTGGAAAGTCGGCGGGTTGCTGTCCCCAGCCAACGCCAGCATGCCGCACGCAAACAGCGCAGTCCAGGTCCCGGCGAACACTGAGGAACTTTAGCATGCCAGCAGACCGCGCGCAATGGCTATGTTCGCGGCTACTTGTCCCGGTCCACAGGCAAAGTGTTTGTTTGCGCCTGGAGTCAGTGGCCGCCAATGCGAACGGACGGAAGATTCTGGACCAAACTAACCAAATGTTTAACCTCTGTCTCTGTGGTTCGTGAAACGTGTAAACTGGGCACTCAGTTGGTTGAGGAGGTGCTCCCGATGCAGAAGCTAGACAAAGGAACCATCGGTCCTGTCATGGTAGTCTTCGCGGCTATGGCCGCTTTGTTGATCGCCTCACTTCCTGCTCAAGGACAGGGCCAGGGAGCCGTTCCGGCGAAACAGAAACCGACGGGCGCCAAGTCTGGTCCCACGCCACGCATGGCCGATGGAAGAGTGGATCTGTCCGGCCTTTGGAGCCCGGATCGCAACTTCATTTACGATATCTCGGATTCCTTGAAGCCGGGCGATAAGCTGCCGACGCAGCCCTGGGCCGAAAAAATCACCCGGGAACGAATGTCCAAGGACGATCCTGAGGCGAACTGCCTTCCTACGGGCGTTCCGCGCCAGGCGCCGTACCCCTGGCAGATTGTGCCGACGCCCACCCGCGTCTTCTTCCTCTTTGAGGGCAACATTCACAGCTATCGCCAGATTTTCCTGGACCGGGCGAGCCATTCCGCGGATCCGAATCCCACCTGGTACGGCGATTCCATCGCGAAATGGGACGGCGACGCGCTGGTGGTGGATTCGGTCGGGTTCAATGACTTGTTCTGGTTCGATTTCGCCGGTCATCCGCACACCGAAAAGCTGCACGTGACCGAGCGCTACACTCGCCCCGACGCCGATCATCTGAATTATGAGACGGTCGTGGACGATCCAGGCGCATACACCCGGCCCTTCACCATGTACGGGCATTCGATCCTGCAAACCGGAACCGCCCTGATGGAATACATCTGCAATGAGAATAATAAGGATGTCCACCACATCGTCGGAAAAGATCCGCGCAACCAACTGGGGCTGAAATAGCCAAGAAACTTGCTAAAACCCGCTGGGGCGTGATAGGTTTCAACCTGTTGGCCCTATATAAGGAGACCCGTCTCATGAATCGTCTTTCTACTGTGCTCCCCTTGGTTGCGCTTTCGCTCGGCGCTTTCGTGGCCGTTGTCACCCTGCCCACGGGCATTCAGGGACAGCCTCAAAACAAGGAAAAGAAGCAGAAAGCCAAGGCTACGCCGGTCAAGACGACCATGATCGCCACGGGCCTGTGGCACCCCTGGAGCCTTGGCGTGGCTGCCCAACGGCGACATGCTGGTGACGGAGCGCAACGGGAAACTCCGAATCGTGCGCGACGGCAAACTCGATCCCGATCCCATCGCGGGTGTCCCCCCGGTGCACTCGGTGCGCTTGTCCGGACTGATGGAGATCCTTCCGCATCCCAACTTTGCGCAGAATCATTTTGTCTATCTCACCTATACCAAGGACGTTCCCGAAAAAGGTGCAGGCCAGGTGGCCACCACGCTCGCGCGCGGACGCCTGGAAGACAAGCAGCTCGTGGACGTGAAAGATCTTCTGATCTGCGATTCCTGGGCCGGAGACGGAGGCTCGGGTTCGCGCCTGGCTTGGGGCAAGGATGGAATGCTGTACATGACCACCGGCGCTTCGAACGGTATGGCCGCTCAGGAGCCCGGAAGCCTTCGCGGAAAAATCCTGCGGCTGAAGGACGATGGCACCGCGGCTCCGGGAAACCCGTTTGAGGGCAAGGCGGGATACAAAGCCGAGATCTACTCGATGGGACATCGCAATTCGCTGGGGCTCGCCTTCAACCCGGCCACCGGCGATCTATGGAACAACGAGAACGGTCCCGCCGGCGGCGACGAAATTAACGTCATCAAACCGGGAGGCAATTATGGCTGGCCGCTAGTGAGTTACGGCCGCGATTATGCCGGGCCGCAAATTGTCACGTTCCGAGAAGGCATGATCGAGCCGATCGTGTTCTGGGCGCCGTCCATCGCTCCCTCCGGGATGGCCTTCTACACCGGCAGCAAGTTCCCGGACTGGAAGAATAACGTTCTAGTAGGCGCCCAACTGGGCGGTACGGTCCCAGGTTATCCGCACCTCGAACGGCTCGTGTTCAACGATAAATGGGACGAAACCTCCCGTCAGGCGTTGCTCGTCGATCTGCACCAGCGCATTCGCGACGTACGCCAGGGTCCCGACGACCTGGTCTACGTACTCACCGATGAAGTGGACGGAGCCCTGATCCGATTGGAGCCGGCGAATTAACGGTGAGCGTCAGAGTACTTTGGGCGGCGGCGATTCTCGCGCTACCTCTCGCCGCACAAATCAACAATAAAGGGCCAGAGGCCCCCAAAGGCTTGCCCGCGCCGCGCACGCCGGACGGGCACATCGACTTCTCAGGTGTCTATTACGGACCCGGCTACGGACCCGGCGACCCGCCTATCCGCGGCGGGGATACGATCGCCCGAAACATCACCCGGGGCATGAAACCCGAGGATGTACCCTTGCTGCCGTCGGCAGTAGAGTTGATGCGCCAGCGCAGGGCGACCAACAGCAAAGACGATCCCGAAGGCTTGTGCCTGCCCATGGGCACACCGCGCCGGGATCCCTATCCCTGGAAAATCGTTCAGACGCCCAAGCTGTTTCTGATCCTGTTCGAGGGCAACGTGCACAGTTATCGCCAGGTGTTCCTGGATGGGCGTCCCCACGATCCGAACGTGGTCGAGACCTGGTGGGGCGATTCGACCGGCACCTGGGACGGCGACACCTTGGTGGTCGATACGGTGGGAATGAACGATAAGGCGTGGCTCGATCTGCTGGGGCACCCGCGGACTTCACAGGCGCATATCATCGAACGCTATACGCGCCCCGAACTCGGCCGGATCAATATGGAGATCGACATCGACGATCCCGGGGCTTATTCCAGGCCGTGGAAGGTGCACGAATCGTCGGAGCTGGCTCCCGGCTGGGAAATCGCGGAGTACATCTGCAATGAGAACAATCGCGATGTGCAACACCTTGTGGGGAAGTGAATCACGTGTTTCCATTGTGCGTGCATAGGACTGGATGCAACTGAATATTCTCGATCAATGCCCGATTCCCGAGGGCTCGAGCGCCGGAGACGCGCTGCGGAACACCATCGAGCTGGCGCAGCGGGCGGATCAACTTGGGTACGGCCGGTATTGGCTGGCCGAGCATCATGGAACGCCGGGCCTCGCGTGCAACAGCCCGGAGGTCATGATCGGACCGGTGGCGTCGGCCACGTCGCGGATTCACGTGGGCAGCGGCGGCGTGATGCTGCCTCATTACAGCCCGCTCAAGGTCGCCGAAAACTTTTCCATGTTGAGCGCGCTCTTTCCCGGCCGAATCGACCTGGGAATCGGCCGCGCTCCGGGAACCAGCGCCCAGATAGCATTCGCGCTGCAGCGGGATCGCCGGCAACCTTCACCCGACGACTTTCGGGAACAGATGGACGAGCTCCTGGAGTATTTCGGTAAAGGACTTCGAGAGCTGCGGTTCCAAAGTCCGGAGGTCTCACTTCTCGGTTCATCGGCGCAGAGCGGGATGTGGGCGGCCGAGCTCGGACTGCCGTATGTGTTTGCCGATTTCATCAATCCCGGTGGGGCTGCGATAGCAGCCTACTACCGCGATCGCTTTCGCCCGTCCGCGTCGCTGGCCAAACCGAAAGTTTCCGTGGCCGTTTGGGCGTTGTGCGCGGAGACCGACGAAGACGCACTCAGAATTTCGTCCAGTGCGCGCATGATGCTCCTGCATCTGTTTCGAGGCCGCTTGATCCCGGTGCCTTCGGTCGAGAAAGCCATGGCGTTTCTCGCCAAGGAAGGCGTTCCTGTTAGTTCGGTGCCGGAGGGACGCAGGATCATCACCGGCTCACCCTCACGCGTGCGCGCGTCTATCGAAAACGTCGCGACCGAATACGGCGCGGACGAAGTGTTCGTCGTGAACATCGTCCACGACCCGGCAGCGCGGCTTCGCTGTTACGAGCTGATCGCGCAGGCTTTCGAGTTACACACCACTTCGCAAACGCGTTCGATCTGAGAGCGCTCGAGCTCGGGATAGATCGGCAGGGAGAGAACCTCCCCCGCGACTCGTTCCGCGATCGGGAAAGATCCTTCGCCGTAGCGCGAATCGCGATACGCGGGTTGCAGGTGAACCGGGATGGGATAGTGGATGCCGTACTGAATGCCGGCCGCCTTTAGTGCTTCCACCAGCGCGTCCCGATGAGGCGTGCGGATGGCGTAGACGTGGTACACATGGCGGGCGTAAGGCATCTGGCGCGGCGTCACCACGCCTGAGTCTTTGAGGAGCGCATCGTAAAGTGCGGCGTGCGCGCGGCGGGCTTCGGTCCAGCGCTCCAGGTGCCGGAGTTTCACGCGCAGGATCGCGCCTTGCATGCCCTCCATGCGGTAATTGAAACCACGCAGGTCGTGATAATAGCGGCGTGATTCGCCCCAGCTTCGAAGGAGCCGAATGGTCTTGGCGTAATCCGGATTCGCGGTGACCACCGCGCCGGCCTCGCCATAGGCTCCGAGGTTCTTGCCGGGATAAAAACTGAAGCACGCGAGATCCGCCAGCGACCCGGCGCGCTGTCCCTTGTATTCGGCTCCATGGGCTTGCGCCGCGTCTTCAATCACAGCGATATTACGGGAGCGCGCAGTATCCAAGATGGGTCCCATATCGGCGGGTTGTCCGTATAAGTGGACCGGCAGAATCGCCTTGGTCCGCGGAGTGATGGCCGATTCCAGCTTGCCCGGATCGAGATTGTAGGATTCCGGATCGATATCGACATAGACGGGGGTTGCACCCGCGTACAGGATCGCGGCAACCGTGGCAACGAAGGTGAATGGCGTGGTGATGACCTCGTCACCCGGTCCGATTCCCGCGGCGAGCAGCGCCAGGTGCAGAGCGCTGGTCCCGGAATTGACTCCCATGGCCTCGCGATTGGTGCAGTAGGCGGCAAATTCTTTCTCAAATTCGGCCACTTCCGCGCCCAGCGCGAACTGGCTGCTTTCGAGAACGCCGGCGATAGCGGTATCGATCTCCGTCTTGATGCTGTGGTATTGCGCCTTCAAATCTCCATACGGAATCATGCTTGACCCATTATCCCAGCGACTCTGGCGATTCGGCCAGATTCAGCAGCACCGCGCCGGCGGCGAGCAGGACCAGATCGGTGATCTCCGGCGTGCGGCCGGGCAAATAGCGCTGGGCGAACTCGCCTGCGAACAGGATCGCGCCGGGTGCGGCCAGAGTCCAGATCCACCGCATGCCCGCTCTCCGTTCCGCCCAAAGGATCGCGGTATAGAGGAACAGTTTCCTGAAAAGAATCCCGTAGTAGGCGTCGAACGATCCCGCAAACCAGCTCTCGAAGGGGAGCCACGAAAACGGCTGAGGCGGGCCCTGAAATCGGAAGGGCCAGAGTTCGTCTACGACCAGCCAGATCAGCAGCAAAGCCGCGGCCACTGGGAATTGGCGGCGAAAGGCCAGTACCGCCAGCACCAACAATCCAACAATCTCGTGGCTGATATCCGGTGCCGGCCCAGATCGAGGCAAAAACGTGAAAGCCTGCCAGATCGCCCATAGTCCCAGCAGCAGGACCGAAGAAGAATTCAGGACGCGCAATCGCGATGCCAGAGGCGGACTGGTCGCCGCGAAAGCAACCGCAATACCCAGCCAGGCGCCCGCGCTATTGCAAAGCAGATCGTTCCAACTGGAGAAGCGACCAGGGATGTAGAGCTGGGCCCACTCCACGGTGAACGACACTAGCGTTCCGAACGCCAGCGCTGCCGCAACCGCCACCGCGCCCTTCCGCCGGATCGAAAGGAACCCCGCCGCACCCAGCGGCATATAGAACACGACGTTGAGAAAGGCATCCAGCACCACGCCGCGACTGACCAAAGGAACCCAGTAGAAGGTTCTCGTTCCGCGGTAAGGAACGAACCTCCAGGGATAGAGAGAGAGATAGAGAATCGCGGCGAGGTACAGCAGCAGGAACAATGCGGCTCGGCGGTTCACAAGGCTGATGATAGCGGTCTAGCTGACTTTTTGTATACGAAGCCAACCGTGATGTATCTACGGGGACTGCGAACGGTGACTTGGCCCATGGACCAAACCCAGCTCCAAAGCGTAACTCGCGCTACTTCTGTGGGTTAAGAGAGAATTGGGTTCGTTTCGCAAAACATTGTCACCTATTGACTAGCCGCTCGCGGCTGTTACACTGCCAGCATGGCAAGCACACGGCAAATAGAGGCAAACCGACTCAACGCTAAGTCCTCACCTGGGCCGAGGACGGATGCAGGCAAGGCCATTGCCGCTCAGAATGCTCTCCAGCACGGACTCCTATCACAAGAGGCGATACTTCCAGGCGAGAGCGCCTCGGATTATGCCAGTTTCGCGGAAAAACTTTACGCCGAACTCCAGCCAATTGGAGAACTCGAGTCTGCGCTTGTCGGGCGAATCGGTGGGCTTCTCTGGCGCTTGAAACGAGTCGGAAGATTAGAGGCAGGAATACTTATGTGGGAGCATGCCGATCTGAAGTCGCTCTCTTTTGGTGAGACCGTCCGAGCACCTCAGTACATATTCGGCGATGCAGACATGACCATGCAAGGTCAGCTCTACAGTAGGGGCGCCGATACGCTCACCAAATTGTCTCGCTACGAAAGGTCAATCGACAAGAGCCTCTATAAGGCAATGCACGAACTCCAGCGATTGCAGGCGGCTCGCAAGGGGAAACACCCTGCGCCTGTAGTGGTCGATGTCCAAGTCACCGAGCAACCTGCGACGACCGAACCCGAGAACCAAAGACTCTACCGAGAGTTAGCATCCATGGAGTAGTATCAGGCCTACTCTTGCTTTGCCCAGCGTGCAGCTGCTCCCTTGCGCCCAATCTCTTTTCGCTGCTCTCGGGTCAGGCTCTGCGCGCGAGCACGCCCGCCACGTTTACCCGCCTTCTTGCCTATTTTAGACAGCTCATCTTTACTCAACTTCTTTGAGCGAGCTAAGCCGCCCCGGCGGGCGAACTCTTCCCGTTCTTCGGAAGTCAAGGTTTCGTTCCGAGCTTTGGCTCCCAATTTTCCGAGAGCCACCGCGTGCGGATTCTTTCGCTGGGTCATTAACCTTTAGCTTACCCGAGGTCCTTCTATTTTATGCCGGATCTATTTTATGCTTGACCTTCTTAGCGCCGAGTATTATGATAGTGTTTCAGCTAAACCCGCAAGAAGTGGCCTACCTGAGGCCGATCAAGGAGGATACGAACGTGAGCATCTTGCGCTTTCAAATCAACATGCCCGTGCAGTTGGCCCTCGCCTCTCAGCACGGCACAATGATCCAAGGCCGCTACGGTGACCGGATGCTGTTCCATTTAGCAGACGGACGGATTATGTACGTGGCACCGGTAGTCGCCACCATGATTGAGGAGCTTGCAATCGCCGCTGGGGAGCGCTTCGAGTTGTGCAAGACCCAAATCAAGAATGGCCAGCGACACATCGAGTGGAAGTTGAAGCGAATCGATTCTGAACCGCCGAGAGACGAAGTTGAGGGCGAGGCCTCCGAGCCCGAGACTCCACTAGAACGCGACTTGCGCGTATCGACCGAGATTGCCAACGCAAGAAGAGCTGCCAATGAGGATCCCCAGGCAATCACCGCTATTCCCGACGACGCGATCCCGCCTTTCGCACCAATAACGAACGGGAACCGCCCCGCCGCCACGGTGATGCCAGATGGGAACGGCCAACCACTTCCCTCAACGAAACTTGAACACGCGTTGAAGACGGCCATCTCGGCGGCCTATAACGCCGAGAAGTACGGTACCGAGCTCGGCTATGTGGTTCGTTTTGATGCGGACGCTATCAAGTCGATGGCGATCACGGTACTGATTAACATGAGCGAAAGTGGCCGGAGATGACCCAAGCGGAAAGCAGCGGCTCCGCCCCAGTCCTCGATGGCGACTTGGGGGCGATCCTTTCACCTAGTCAAGTTCGTTGTTTTATGGAATGCCAGACCCGTTGGTGGTTCAAGTACGGGTTGAAATACCCCGATCCGCCGACGAGTAGTCTCGCTCTCGGACGAGCCGTTCATGCTTCGCTTGGCTACAACTTTGCGCAGAAGGTCGAGACGTATGAGGATCTGCCAACTACGGGGGTGCTGGCTCTATTTCGCGAGTCCTGGGCGATGGAGTCCGAGCAAACAGAATTTCGAGACGACGAAAATCCCTCGCAGCTCGCGGCCATCGGCGAAGCGCTAACCCTGAAATATATGCATGAGATCGCGCCCGCTATCGAACCGGCAGCAGTCGAACTCCGCGTAGAGGGCGAGATCGGCGGCGTGACGGTGCAGGGTTGGATCGATATTCTTGATGCCGACGGCCAAGTGGTGGATATCAAGACCGCCCGCGCGAGACCAAGACGCATCGAGCCGATGCAAAGATTTCAAGTAGCAACTTACTGCCGGTTGACGCCTGGGGCAAATGGGAAAGGACGCATCGACACACTGGTGAAGACTAAGACTCCGCAGGTCACATCGCAAAGTTTCGAACTGACAGCAGCCGATTTAGCCGCAACTCAAACTCTCTATCCTTTGATCCAAAAGGCCATGCGGGAGGAGGCGCATGTACCCAACAGGTTGGCGTTAACCTGCTCGCGGCGCAGTTGCGCGTACTGGCGACATTGCGAGAGCGAATGGGGTGGCGAGGTTCCTGAGACGTGAAGCCCCTACGCAATCCTAAATACTTGGCCTGGATTCGCACTCAGCCATGCTTGGTTTGCCGATCGACTCGATGGATCGAAGCGGCACATACTGGCCCCCACGGCCTTGGTCAGAAGTCGCCGGATTCCTCAGCGGTGCCTCTTTGCGCAAACCACCACCGAACCGGAAACGACAGCTACCATCGTTTGGGGCCCCGAAAGTTCGCGGAGGTACATAATTTAGATCTGGTTGCGATCGTGCAGCGCTTGAATCTCAAACCTGTGGTGCGCATTCAACAGGGCGAGTTCGTGGCGTACCTTGACGGAAGCGTTTATAGACTCGGAAATATTCAAATAGGACTCGCGCCCGCACTCCGCGCCGTTCGGAGCATCTGTGCAGAAGACCGTCTTGCTCTCAAGGTTGGAGCATGAGAACGAACGTTCACGTTCGATTACCAACCTCAGAGTGTGAGAGGAGGGCCTTGTGAGCTATAGCTTTCTCGAACCGGAGTGGCCAGCCTACTGCGAATGCAGATACGACGAGGCTCGGGATGAAATGGATCGCGAGGACTGCCCCTTTCACTGCGACTTGACCGAAAAAGCGGCCGAGGAAAGACTCTTCCCAGCAATACGCAAAAGGTCGGTGCGAACAGAAAAACCTAAAGAATCAGCGGCATGACGTGGGTCTCCGGTTTGCTGCCCAGTCTGGGCTACGGTGGTCCTATGAATCGAAAACGCCAGATTAAGGGGATGAGTCTTTCCCCCGCAAAACGCGTGAGAACTCAAGACTTGATGTGTGCACAGTCTATTCACTAAGTGTCCCACCCCCTCATATACCTGCTGTTCTGTATCTCGCTAGGACTTCTAGTGAATGTTTGAGGTCGGTGGCCGCCGACGCTCATTCTAATTCTTCGATCTGACGCCTAAACTTTTCCGACTTCCTGCCGAGCGCCTCGCGGACCTCCCCGCTCACACGCCTCTGTTCACGACTTGTCCTGCGTTGGTGGACTGCAAGGCCCCCGGTGCATAAAGTTTGAGAGGAATGGTCGATTGCGAACACTATGTCAATGGGTCGCACTCTTGGACCCATGGCCCTGCCGTCGCGCGTGGGCCGGTGGCTGGACCTGCCAACGTCCAGCCATCCTACTTCGAGATCGGTTTTCCATCCGCCACTGAATGTAGCGCGCCAGAGTCAGGTCGGCATTACTTAAGGCCCTGGCTTTCAGGCCGCGGCCGGCTGCATTGAATGCCCGAGGTACAATCGGGATTCACTCGTCTGAGTACACCTCTTGCGACGGACCGTCCTTTTCATTTTCGGAACGCGACCGGAAGCGATCAAGCTCTGCCCGCTGCTCCTTAAGTTGAGATCGTTTCCCGAGCTGTACTCGGCCAAAGTGTGCGTGACCGCGCAGCATCGCGGCATGCTCGATCAGGTCCTCGCGGCCTTCGCGGTGAGGCCGGATTACGATCTGAATGTGATGACACCGGGACAAACGTTGTTTCAGTCCACGGCCCGCATCATCCAAGCGCTGGAGCAACCTCTGGCCGAATCGAAGTGCGATCTGGCCGTGGTCCAAGGCGACACGACGACCACTTTATGCGGCGCTCTGGCGGCATTTTACAGCCATGTTCCGGTCGCACATGTCGAGGCCGGGTTACGCACCGGCGATCTTCAGCAACCTTTCCCCGAAGAACTGAATCGCGTCCTCACCGCCAGGATCGCCCGGCTGCACTTCGCGGCCACCTCTTCAGCCGCCGATAATCTTCGCCGCGAAGGTATTTCGGAGCGCGTGTGGATCACGGGAAATACCGGCATCGATGCGGTTCTCCACGTTCGCGACCGCCTCGAGCGAGGCGAGCTCCCGGCGTCGGCTTCCGATTTTGATCGCCTCGGCAAACGCCTGATCCTGGTCACCGCACACCGGCGCGAAAGTTTCGGCGAGGGATCCGGACGAATCTGCCAAGCCCTGGCGGCCATCGCGGACCGCAACGATGTTCACGTCGTCTATCCGGTCCACCCGAACCCAAACGTGCAGACGATCGTCAATGAACGCTTGCGGTCTCACCCGAATATCACGCTCATGGAGCCGCTGGACTACGTCCCGTTTGTCGATCTCATGCGCCGGGCTTACTTGATCCTTACTGACTCGGGCGGCATTCAGGAAGAAGGACCTTCCCTGGGAAAACCGGTGCTGGTCCTGCGGGAGAAAACCGAACGTCCGGAAGCCGTCGAGGCTGGGACGGTAAAGCTGGTGGGAACCGACATCGCGCACATCGTCCGCGAGACGATGACTCTGCTCGATTGCCCGGAGGAATATGAGCGGATGTCACGCATCCACAATCCGTACGGAGATGGGCATGCCAGCGAACGGATCGAGAGTGCTCTACGGGACTATTGGAAGACCTGACCAGGATCGCGAGACGGCCAATCTTGCCTGTGCTATACCTGTGCATGAGCCCGCCAGCGGCCCTCCTAAGCAAATATGCGCCTCATACCAGAAGAGCCTGAACCCAGATGATAAAACCTGTAGCCACGCACGGATTGAGAGTTCCTAAGGGTTGGGGTGAAGAGCTTATATTCGCAAACGATGAACTCTATTGCGGTAAATTGTTAGTCTTCCGTAAGGGCGCCAAGTCCAGCATGCACTATCATGTGCTCAAAGACGAGACTTGGTACGTGGCTGAGGGTGAGTTTATCCATCGATGGGTCGATACCGAGATTGGGGAGCATCATGAACAGCGTCTCGGTCCGGGTGATGTCGTCCGGCATGTATCCGGTCAGCCCCATCAGGTTGAGGCAGTCACTGACGGGACCATCTTCGAGGTATCGAGCCAGCACTTTGATACCGATAGTTATCGAATCCAGAAGGGTGACTCACAAACAACGTCCCGGTAGCATGCCGGTACCGGAGTACATCGGCTGAAGTTGCGTTATGAGCTTGGCTGCGCCCCAGCGTGAGCTCCGCCAAACGATCCCGAAAACCATAATAGCAGGCGGCTCTAAAAGATTAGTCTGAACCTGCCGATATTAAGAAAGGGAGGCTTTCATGCCAAAGTCCATTCTGCGATTTCTTGCCCTGAGTACCCTGTGCACGGCGGCCGCCTTCGGGCAGCAAGGCACTTTCGGCCAAATTGCCTATGGCGGCAGTTGGCAAACCACGTTCACGTTGATGAACCTGAACTCGATAACTCGGGCCACTGTCACGCTCTCTTTTTTCGGAGATGATGGCTCACCGCTCAATGCTCCTATCCAGGGTTTTGGGGTCACTTCGGCTTACACATTCGCGATCCCAGCCGGCGGAGCCCAGAACGTTGTGCTTTCTAGCTCGGATCAAGGCACAACGCAGGGATGGGCCAGCATGAGCGCGACAGGCGACACTGTGCGCGGGCAAGGCTCATTTCGCGTCTTATTGCCGAAGGGGGGGGGTCTCCGAGGCAGCGGTTCCGCTCACCCTGCCCGGCTCGGCGCTGTGCATCGTACCGTTCCCGCAGTCTAATCCCGTAATCCTGATCCCGTTTGATAACACCAACGGCCAATACGTTACCTCGTTGGCGCTCGCCAATGCAACGAATAGCACCCAGGCCTACGTGATCGAGTTTGACGATCAATCGAACAATCCGTTGGTAGCGGATACCCCGCCTCTGACGCCCATGCAGCACATGGCCTTCGTTTCAACAGATAGATATCCGGCCTTGGCGGGCAAAAAGGGCATTCTGCGGATTCATGCGAACCCGGCAAATCTCGCCGTTCTGGGATTGCTCTCGAACCTTACGAGTACCGGTGCGATTACGACGATCATTCCCGTGCCCCAGTAACGACCTCGAAACGGGTGCTAGTCGGGAGTCCAGGTTCCTTTCTGCGCCCAGCCCGTATTGATCGATCCGTCTCCATCCGCGCCGTACATGTAGATGTTTTTCGGGCTCGTGAAGCCTGGCGAGAACTCGATTCCGCTTGCCGTTCCCGATGGACGGGCTCTCTCCTTCGAAAAAGGAACGTTGGGCCGTTTAACACCTTTTTCGTAACGAGTTGACGGAGAATCGGGTTCGTTTTGAAAAAGGCGAGTTTTCGCCTGTTATACTCCCCGCATGGCCATCAGGCGTCAAATCGAGGTGAACAAGCGCAACGCGCAATCTTCCGATGGCCGAGAACCGACACGGGGAAAGCAATCGCTGCCAAAATGCTTTTAAGCATGGGCTCTTTGCAGTGGACGCAATGAACAAGCCAACCATCACTGACCTATCGACGAAAGGAAAAATGATGAGCCAATTTACTGCAACACGCAACGTGGGTAAGAGCCGCCGCAATGCCCCCGCGATCCGGGGAGGAACCGAGGTTTCTGCGCCCCAGGTCTCCGACGCCTACGCGCGCCGCCTCGCTCGGCTCGGCGACGCAGCAATCACGGCACTCGAGAGGGCTCTCAAGTCCAAGAACGGAGTCGTCTCGCTCCGAGCCGCGCAAGATATCCTCGATCGCAATGGCCTACGAGGTGACGCCTTGCTGAAACTACTCGAGCCCGATAGCGGAACCCAGGTGAAGCCGCTGACCGATGAACAAGCCGAGAGGATCCGCAGCCTACCGCCCGACGAGTTCGCCATCTTCGGCCGCATTCTCAACTACGTCCAAACGGGCGAGCGCGACCCGGTGCACGGAAATTGGATTGAGATGGCACGCTCCGGCCCTCACAGTTGAAGTGATGGGCTCCGCTCGCGGTGGCGTCGAACCCCGAGTTTCTCCGCGAGGGCAACGCACTGCTCGACAGCCTCTATGCGGATAGGAGACAGAAACATCGTTGCCATCAATCCCGAAAGAACGGTCTAAAGCCTATCCGTCAGCCCTGACGGCTGTATGGGTCCAGCCCGTGTGGGTTGGGGTTGGGGCAGTCCCAATTCTCGGAGATGGTTATACTAGCATTGCGTTCGCGTTACGATAGGCCAGACGAATATTGAGATACCTTGGACCGGCTCGAACTGTGGGGGGACGCTCATCGCGGTTCAGCAAATCCTTTATGCTCAGAATGCTGCAAATGTTTTGCTGGTGGTGAACGACGCGTCGCCGCGTTCCCGCAACGTTGGGCGATACTAGTGGATAGCGAACTCACGCTGTTGTACTCCGATTTAAGACCATGCAAACCGCACCCGCTATTAGACCCCCTTCCCAAGAGGTTTTGGGTCGCCGCGACGTGCGCAATCGTTTCGTTGTAAGCTTGGTCGCCGGACTCGATGTTTGGCCGGGGACGCGAGTACTCCGGCCAGCCTGGTGAGTGGGTCGCCGCCGACAAGCTCATCGTCCCACTTGACGGCGGGTGCCACTATCGGACCGCTGACTGCGGAGTTCTTCCCGGTGCCCCAAGTCGAGGAATTGGGCCGCAAGCGTCCTTTCGGTATCTCGGTTCGGGCGTCGTGCGAGCAGTTCTAGTACCGTATCGACGCAGAAATAGCACTCTGGCATCCGCTAAACCAAGCTGGGTCGCGTAGTATATACTATTGCCCCACGAGATTATGCGACACCGCCCTATCCTACTAGCTGTCTGCCTAGCTTCAGGATTGCATGTTTGGGCCGGCACCGAGTACCCCGCCAAGCCAGGTGAGGAAGTCATCGCAAACGAACTCATCGTCCGCCTGATGCCGGGAGTGACAGCCGATGCTCTGATTGCCAGATATCTTCCAGGCGCCCAGGTCCAAGCCATGCGCCATCCGGGCTTTTTCCGAATCCGGGTTCCCAGCGGAATCCCGAACGGAATATCGTCACAGATCGCAGCGGACCTGCAAGTGGATTTCGTGGAACCGAACCGCATACGGCACGCGGTGGTTGCCGCGCCTGACGATCCCAACTACGCATCGTCCTGGTGGTTTTCGGCCGTGCACGCGCTGCAGGCCTGGAGCTTGCTGCCGGGCCAGTACTTGACTGCGGCAACAGCCGGTACAGGCCGCGTGAAAGTGGCCGTCCTCGATACGGGCGCGGATTGCACCCATCCGGATTTCATCAACACCGGGGGCAGTTCCACCAACTCGGCACAAGGCGGACAGTTAATGTTCAGCGCCAGTCAGGCTCTAGTGCCGACCACGATCGTGAATCCAGTATGCCCCTGGCAGGACGATCACGGGCACGGAACCCACGTTACCGGAATCCTGGCGGCGGCGACCTCCAACGCAGTCGGAGTCTCGGGGTTGGCTTACCCCGTGCAGGTGATCGAATACAAAGTCTTGGATTCTGCGGGATCGGGGTACGACGCCGACATCATGAATGCGATCGAGGACGCCGCCAATGCCGGCGCGCAAGTCGTATCCATGAGCCTGGGCGAAGTCGGCTATTCGCCTACGCTCCAAACCGCAATCAATTATGCGTGGCAACACAATACGCTGGTGGTTGCGGCTGCCGGGAATGATGCGAAGAGCGAATTGTTCTTTCCCGCCGGCGCGAACCATGCGGTGGGCGTCTCGGCGACGGATTCTGGAAACAATTTGGCCTATTTCTCCAATTATGGAAATGCCGTTCAACTCGCAGCGCCCGGCTTGGGAATTCTTTCGACTGCGCCTACCTATCCTGCCTCCCAGGGTTGGTTAAACTACGTTTCTCTTTCCGGAACTTCCATGGCGACGCCATTTGTTTCGGCGCTGGCAGGCTTGGTGGCGATGACCACACCGAACGCCACGGCGGCGGCGATTCTGCAGCGTATGGAGCAGACCGCGAGCTCCCTCACGACCGGCGGAGGGTGGGGTCAGAACTTCGGATTCGGCATCATCAATGCTTCGAGCGCCGTCTCGGGCACTTTGCGGAACGCGGTGAACGGCGCAATCGCCGGCCAAATCGTCAATGCGTCCGATAATTCCGTCAGTGGAGCCCAGATCACCATTAACAGCCAGACCGTCCCAGCGGACTCGAACGGTTTATACCGGGTTGGTACTTTACCGGCAGGAACTTACCCGGTCACGATCTCAGCCCCCGGCTTCGCTACTCAGTCTCTGAGTGTGACAGTAGCACCGGGAGCCGACACGCCCTTCACGGTCAAGATGGGCGTGACCTACGGTAAATTCACGGGAACAGTGACCGATCAGGGCTTGGGAGTGCCCGGTGCGATCGTACAGGCACTATCCGGCGGTCTGATCATTGCCGTGGCTGTCGCCGATCAAACCGGGCAGTACACGCTTTGGGTGCCGGGAAGCGGCACTTACGACGTACGAGCTTCCCAGATCGGACGAGTTACGACGACGCTTACCGCTCTCAGTCTCTCGGTCGGCGGAACCACGACGGCGAACCTGACCCTGCCGCGCATGGGCACCATCGCGGGAAGTGTTCGGGACGGGAGTTCGAATCCAGTAGCGAATGCGCAAGTGCTGGTTGCGGGAGGCGGTTTCAGCGCGGCCGCGACCACCGACAACAACGGCAACTATTCCCTGATTGGAGTTCCCACCGGAAGTCCATACTCGGCTACGGCCACGGCAACCGGGTTCCTGGCCTCGACCCAAAACGGGCTTGCGGTTTCAGCGGACGCCACGACTTACGTGAGTTTTACCATGGCGTCCTCCGCCGTGGCAGCACCGACCTTCACCCCACCGGCGGGAGGCTACGGCTCCGCGCAATCGGTGACCATCAGCACGACCACCACGGGCGCCTCCATCCGCTACACCACCGACGGTTCCACTCCGACTTCCACCGTCGGGACAGTGTACAGCGGTCCGGTATCGGTGAGCAGTAGCCTGACGCTGAAGGCCATCGCCTACGAAGCCGGGATGACGGAT
>Ga0075522_10000039_pt1 | contig 69128 bp, 76 predicted proteins | sample NGEPerA_FD_74796 | JGI IMG/M metagenome (GOLD analysis project Ga0075522, IMG submission 74796) | Arctic peat soil microbial communities from the Barrow Environmental Observatory site, Barrow, Alaska, USA - NGEE PermafrostL2-A | ecosystem: Environmental > Terrestrial > Soil > Wetlands > Peat ... | reverse complement strand
TAAGCGAACGTCAAATCCAAAGCTCCACTAGCAACAATAACTTGCTAGTGGTCCTTTGATTCTAACATTCGCAAAAGTGCCTCCACAGACGGGATGCGAATGTTAGAATCGGACCACTAGTGTCTGCCGCGCAATTACTTCGCCGGCTCTACCGAACGCGCCTTGTTGCTCAATACCACGCCCAGCAAACTGCTATGCACGTCGATGTGACCATTGTAATTGATGAAGCCAAGCTTTCGAAATTTATTCATGAAATGACTGACGCGCGAGCGGGTCGTGCCGATCATTTCTGCAAGCGTCTCCTGGCTTATCTTTGCGAGAATGGGCTCCGGCTTGCCGCTCTTGCCAAAATTCGCCAACAGCAACAATATGCGGGCCAGTCGCTTTTCGGTCGAGTTGAAAAGCTGATCGACCAGGTCTTCCTGGATGCGCTCGTTCCTCGCCAAAATATGCGTGACGAACATTTGAGAAAATGTAGGTTCGTCTTGCAGAACCCGTTCAATTTCAGCTTTGCCGACGCGCATGACTTTGCACTCCGTCATCGCCGAGGCTGTCGCCAATCGCTTCGGCTGTCCGATCAGACAGCCTTCGCCGAGAAACTCATCGGCGCCGAGAATGGCGATGACCGCTTCATTACCTTCCGCGGATAAGATCGTGACTTTCACCTTGCCTGACCGGATATAGATGACCGAATCGGCTTCGTCGCCTTGTTCGAATATGACGGCCTTTTTCTTGTATGCAGTGATGGAGCGATCCTTGGCAGCGGTCTCCAAATAGCGGGCTGGATTAAACGACGTGGCGTCGCCGCCGTCGCGGATTGTGCTTCGCTTGCCGGCCTTCAGTTTCGGAGACTTCACGAGTCTGCGCTCCTTTGGGTTGGTAGCACAAACTGTCTCTCCGGCATCATGCTGACGATCTGGCCACCGGTCATTTCTAAGTGTACTATACCGAACATAGCGCGTCTATGCTATTAATCGTCCCCGAATACGGCAACTTCGCACCTCTTTGAAATAGCGACTCGAGGCGAGCGGCTTCGCAGCGAACGCGTCAGAGTTCTTTGGGCGGTCGTCGATTTTCCGCTTCTTCCTCGGCCAGTAACTTCAGTAAACAATTCCATTGCTGAACCCCTATGCTGTTTTAGCAGGTCGCTGAAAAACTCTTTGCCGTCATTCCGGACGCCGCGCAGCGGCGATCCGGAATCCAGAAATACAAGGAAATTCAATAGAGTTGGATTCCGGGTTCGCGCCTTCGGCGCGCCCCGGAATGACGCCGGATACTTTTTCAGCAGCCTGTTAAAGGCAATGGGTCGCAGTTCTAACGCTGAGACAAATGGCCGCTGGTCCAATTGCAATGCGAGCAGGCCGGGTTGAACTCGCGAAGGCGCCCCGCCCTATGCGGGGGGTACTGGGGGATGCATAGGGCGGTTCCCGTCGGTGACTTAACGCCAACATGGTGCGGCAATGTATTGTGCGAGTCTGATCTGTTTTGCACAGCAATGAATGAGGCTTGGCCCGCTCACGTGGCCGCTAATTTGCGGTCGCCAAGCTGCCCGGAAGACTGCCCCGGCGCGCTGGCGTTTCTGTCCTCAAGCGGCAGCGATTTCGTCACCGGCCAGTCGCTGGTGGTGGACGGCGGCTTCGTCAATAATTAGCTATGGATAGGCGCGGGCCAGCCTCTTACCGGAGGTTGTTCCGTAAGCCCTGAAACTGCGCTATAAAGCTGCAAAACCGGCGAATTCGCCGCACAAGTCGTCGAAGGAGCATTCCCATGTCGATTGCCGAGCAGATCACCCCCGGTTCCAAGCACAATGTGCAGGGCTCGCGGCAGGCCTATTACGACAAGATCGCCAAGTTCAACATGGCGCCGCTCTGGGAGGTGCTCAAAGGCCTGGTGACGCCGGAGCCGAAGACCAAATACCAGGCCAAGGTCTGGAAATTCGACGATATCAAGCGCCTCATCCTGGAAGCCGGTGACATCATCAGCGCTGAGGAAGCCGAGCGCCGCGTGCTCGTCCTGGAAAATCCCGGCATGCCGGGCAAGTCGCGCGTGACCAATTCGCTCTTTGCCGGCGTGCAGTTGATCTTGCCGGGCGAGATCGCCGACGTGCACCGCCATTCCGCTTCCGCCATCCGCTTCATGCTGGAAGGCGAGGGCGCCTATACCGCCGTCGAAGGCGAAAAGTCGCAGATGAAGCATGGCGACTTCATCATCACCGCCAACTGGGCGCCGCATGATCACGGCAACCCGGGCAAAAATCCGGTGATGTGGCTGGACGTGCTCGACATGCCGACCGTCAATCATTTCGAAGCCTCGTTCTCCGAGCACTTCGACGAGAAATCGCAGAAAACCAATCACGAAGACGGCGACTCGTTCGAGCGCTACGCCACCGGCGTTCTGCCGGACGGCATGCCGGCGACGACCAACCGCACGCCGGTCATCAACTATCCTTACGCGCGCATGCGCCCGATCCTGGAGCGGCTGAAAAACACCGGCGACATCGACAAGCGTTTCGGCGCGCGCGTGCGCTACGCCAATCCGATCAATGGCGGACCGGTGATGCCGACCATGGGCGCTTACCTCGCGCTGCTGCCGAAGGGTTTCAAAGGCGAGCCCTACCGCTCGACCGACGGGATGATCTTTGCCTGCGCCGAGGGCAAGGGCCACACGATGGTCGAGGGCGAGAAGCTCGAGTGGGGCGTCAACGACGTGTTCGTGGTGCCGCCGTGGAAGCGCTATCAACACATGCCGTCGGAAGAATCGGTGCTGTTCTCGATCTCGGATCGTCCGGCGCAGGAAGCGCTCGGCATCTGGCGTGAAGGGAACTGAGCGGCTGGCCACAGAGTTTGATTGATACGGCTGCGCCGCGCGGGCGCAGCCGTTCGTTTGTCACGGGAGGCGGTAATGCAATTCGAACAACTCACAGCCGGCCACGGCGCGCTCACCGCGGTGCGCACCGGCAAGGGGCGCGATCTGGTGGTGCTGCATTCGCTGCTGGCCGACCGCCATGCCTTCGATCCCGTGCTGCCTGCCCTGGCCGCGAAACACCGCGTCACGCTGTTCAACCTGCCGGGCTTTCACGGCTCCGAACCGACCCCGCTGCCGCTGATGGACGCTTACGTCGCGCGCGTCGAGGACGGTTTCGACGAATTCAAGATCGCGAATGACGCGATCCTGATCGGCAACGGTTTTGGCGGCACGGTCGCGCTTGCTTTCGCGCTGGCACATCCCGAGCGCATCGCCAAACTGGTGCTCAGCGATGCCGCCGCTGCTTTCTCCGACGAAGGCCGCAAGCAGTTCGAAGTCATGGCCGTCAAGGTGAACGAGAGCGGCCTCGGCGCCATCGCCGAGATCGCCGCCAGGCGCGTGTTCTCGCCCGCCTATCTCGCCGCGCATCCGGAAAAGATCGAGGAGCGTAAAGCTGTGCTGCTCGGCATCGATCCGAAGGCCTTTCATGCGGCTTGCGCGATTTTACAGAAGGCGGACCTCACGCCCTTGCTCGCGCGCCTGAAACTGCCGACGCTGGTGGTGTGCGGCGAACTCGACCAGGCGACGCCGCCGGCGCTCAACAAGCAGATCGCCGACAGCGTCGCCGGCGCGCGTTATGTCGAACTGCCCGGCTGCGGCCATTGCCCGCCGCTCGAACAGCCGGAGGCTTTTGTCACCGCCATCAAGGATTTCGTGGGGTTGTCTTCCGATTGAACGGAACTCGGGCCTGCGCGTTATTGAAGTCCACAGAGGACGATTCAATGAACGAAATCAAAGAACACATGGAAGTCATCGGCGCCGACGGCGCCCATGTCGGGACTGTTGACAGGGTCGAAGGCAAACGGATCAAGCTGACCAAGGCCGATAGCGGCGAGGGCAGGCATAAGGGTCATCACCACTTCATCGAACTCGGCATGGTCGCCGATGTCGAAGGCGGGAAAGTGCGGCTCTCCGCCAACGGCGATGTCGCGGTTACGATGGAAGAAGAGGTTTGACCGGCGGCTTGATCGCCAGACAGGCGCCGTTGATTTGCCGTTACGGCGCCCTTCGCAGATATTGGTGAATATGCACGCTCTCGAACACGCCATGAAGCGTGAACGGATCGGCGTCGTTGAACGCCTTCACGGTGGCGTAGTCGGGCGCTTCCATCAGATAGCAGCTTCCCGCGGAATCGTTGTTTTCGTGCACCAGCGGTCCCGACATGATCAGCGCGATGCGATTTTTCGCCGCCGTGCCCATATAGGCGCGGTGCTCCTCGTAGAATTTCTTGCGCTTGGGCAAGGCATCCTTGGCGTCGAGCGCGTGCACGATAAACAGCATTTCATTACTCCCTGCGGCCGTTTTTTAAAGTCCGATTACACCGTCTCGACATCCCACTGTGGCGCGCGTTCGGGCGGGTCGGCGATACGCAACTTGCGCGCGCGCAGCGCGGAGATCCGCGCCATCTCCGCGTTGCTTAATTCAAAGTCGAAAATATTGATATTATCGACGATATGCGCTTCTTCAAGCGCGCGCGGCACCGCCGCGACCATCGGCTGCTGCACCAGCCAGTGCAGACAGATCTGCGCGGGCGATTTGCCATGCGCCTTGCCGATCTCGCCGATGACGGGATCGTTAAGCAATTCGCCGCGCGCCACCGGGCAATAGGCGGTCAGGATCATGCCATGACGGCGCAAGACCGCCAGCATGCGGTCCTGTGGCAGGTAGGCGTGATATTCGAGCTGGTTGGTAATCAGCGGCTCGGGGCTGAGGTGCACGGCCTCGTCGAGCATGGCGATCGTGTAGTTGGAAACGCCAATGTGCCGGGTCAAGCCGCTGCGCTTGGCTTTCACCAGCGCGCCGATGGTTTCGGCGAACGGCACTTTCGGTTGCGGCCAATGCACCAGCAGCAGATCGACATAGTCGAGTTGAAGCGCTTTCAGGCTGGTCTCGGCGGATTTGAGAAAATCAGCCTCGCGCGCGTTTAATTCCGTCACCTTGGTGGTGACGAACAATTCGTTGCGCGCGATGCCGCTGGCGCGGATGCCTTCGCCGACGCGCTCCTCGGTGCCGTATTTGCGCGCGGTGTCGATGCCGCGATAGCCGGCCTTGATCGCGGCGGCGACCAGTTCGGCGGGACGCTCCGGGAATTCCATGGTGCCGTAGGCGATCGCCGGCATGTCGGCGCCGTGGGCGTGAAGCGTGGGTGATTTGGCCGGTTGCATGAGAATCTCCCTGAAGACGATTGTTTTTATCCGAGCGCCGCCATCACCGCCTTGGCGATATTGGCGGTGCCGTCGGCGCCGCCATATTCCATCGGCTTGATGCCGGAGGCGTAAGCCTTGTCCACCGCCTGCTCGATGCGGATGGCGGCTTCCGCCGCCGGCGGGTGGTCGTGCTTGTCGGCGAGCCAGTCGAGCATCATCGCCGCCGATAAAATCATCGCCGTCGGATTGGCCTTGCCCTGTCCCATGATATCGGGCGCGGTGCCGTGGCAGGGCTGGAACACCGCATGCGTGTCGCCGATGTCCGCCGAGGGCGCGATCCCCAAGCCGCCGATCAGGCCGGCGGCGAGATCGGACAGAATATCGCCGAACATGTTCTCCATCACCATGACGTCGAAGTCCCACGGCTTCCTCACCATCATGGCGGCGCAGGCATCGACATAAAGCTTGTCGGTCGGCACGTCGGGGAATTTCTTTTTTCGTTCATCGAAAATCTCGCGTTGCCAGTTGAAGGCCTTGAACACGTTGGCCTTGTCGACCAGCGTCAGGCGTCCGGGCTTGCCGCGCTTTTTGCGCCGCTCCGCCAGCCGCAGGCAGAAATCGAACAGGCGCTCGGTGGTCTTGCGCGTCACCACCAAAGTCTCGCGCGCCTCGTCAAGCGTGGTCACGCCCTTGCCCATGGACGCGAAAAGGCCCTCGGTCGATTCGCGCACCAGCACGAAGTCGATGCCGTGTCTGTCGGCGCCGACGATTGGGCTGGGCACGCCCGGTACCAGCCGCGCCGGCCGCACGCCGGCATAGAGATCGTAGATGAAGCGCAACTCCACTTGCGGCATGATTTCGGTGCCGTCCGGATAGCGCACATTGGGTAATCCACAGGCGCCGAGAAATATCGCGTCGGCGTCGCCGCACAATTTGATGGTTTTCTCCGACATCGACTTGCCGGTCGCCTTGTATTCCTCCGCCCCGGCCGGCGCTTCCGAAAAACGGAATTTGAGGCTCGGCGTCGTTTCCTCGATCCGCCGCAGCACGTCGAGCGCGGGCGCGGTCACCTCATGGCCGATGCCGTCGCCCGGCAATACGGCAATGTGAAAAGCGCTATTGGCGGACATGAAAGCATTTCCGGTGGTGGTGCTATGATCGGATGCGCTAATGAATACGTCCGCGCGTCCGCGCGCAAGGGGAGCAAGCGATGCCGCGTTTTTCGGTCCACCTCGATTATCTGTTCACCGAGCGGCCGCTGTTGCAGCGCCTTGATGCCGCCGCCGCCGCCGGCTTCACCGCGATCGAATGCCGCTTTCCGGACGTGCCAGCCGCCGATTTCAAGCGCGCACTTGAGCACAACAAGTTGCGGGCGCTCGGCATTAATACGCCCACCGGCGGTGCGGGCGAGTTCGGCTTTGCCGCCAAGCCCGGCCGCGAGGCCGACTGGCGGAAATCTTTCGCCGAGGCGCTTGCTTTCGTTTCCACGGTCGGCGCCAGCGCCATTCATTGTCTCGCCGGTAAGGTCGATCCGGCCGATCGCGCCCAGGCCGAGACCGTGTTCGTCGAAAATCTCAAGCGCGCCGCCGATGAGGCCGTCGAAAAAAATATCAAGCTTTATCTCGAGCCGATCAATCCGCGCGACCAGCCCGGTTATTTTCTCTATCAGGTCGAGCACGCCGCCGACGTCATCGCCAAGGTCGGCCGGCCGAATGTCTGGCTGCAATATGATTTTTACCACGTGCAGATCGTCGGCGGCGATCTGATTGAGCGCTTCAAGAAGCATCAGAAGATCATCGGCCACATCCAGTGCTCGCAGGTGCCGGTGCGGCACGAGCCGGACGGCGACGGCGAGATCAACTACCCCTTCGTCTTTTCGGAACTCGACCGCCTCGGCTATCGGGAATGGGTCGGCTGCGAATACCGCCCGCGCGCGCGCACCGAGGATGGCCTTGGCTGGGCGCGGCCCTATGGCCTTATCCCGCGCTAAATATCCCATAAACCCTTGGTTAACCATCGAAGGTCTTGAAATACCCTGATTTTTCGCTTTGCGCCGGGTGGCGCGCTTTGCTAAATTGGGGCGCATGTGGGGACGCCGCAAAACAGCCGATTCGCAGGCCGCCCAGCCGGTTGCCATGCTCAGGGACGCCGTGCGCGAGGCGCGCATCGAAGCGGCCGAGCGCTCCGGCGTGGTCGTCGATATGCACGACGCGGATTTGGCGCGGCTTGAGCTTCTCAACGAAGCACTCGATCCGATTTTCAACGACGTGCCGGCGCAGGTCGAACTGTTCGATCGCGGCGTCAGCCGCGGCGACGTTCCGCGCCTGTGGATCGACGTGATCGCGCATGTTGAGATGGGCCGCGACAAGCGGCAATACCGTTTTCTGCAAGACACGCGCTATGGCCGTGCCGTGCTGGCCGAAAGCTACGAAGTGCCGGAGATCGTGCGCGCGGTCACGCGCTATGTCGCGCGCCGGCTGGTCGAGCGCGAGCGCGCGCTTACCGACGACGCGCCTTACGGCAAGGCTTCGGCGTTGAAGTTGGTCGAGCAAGAACAGCGGCGCGGCCGCCTGCGCGCGCTGCGCACCTTCATTTATGGTGCGTTGCTCGCGGTTGTCGCGCTGTTTGCGATTGCGCTGCTGTCGAGCCCGGGGCCTTAGGCTTCCAACATAAATCTTTTTTCTTCGACGATCGCGCCGTCCGGCGTGATGCCGCGCGAAATCACTTCGCACGTCCACGCGCTCGTCGCGCCATCGATATTGTAAAGATGATAAGCGGCATTGGCGTGATCCATCCCCGGCTTTGCCGAAGCGGACGGCACGCCGACCGCTGGCACGCGCGAACCGTCCGGGCCGACGAGCCAGTTGAGCATGCGCAGATGATCGTGCCCGTGCAGGATCAATTCGGCGCCGTGCGTGGCAATCACGCGCCTGAACGCATCCGCATCGAGTAAACGCTTGTGTCGCGCCGCCGCGCTCACCGGCGGATGATGGATCATCACCACGCGAAACAATTTCTCCGCTTTCAGTGCCTTCAATTGCGCCGCCAACTCAGTGAGCTGCTTCGGTCCGATGCAGCCCGTCGCAAAAAACGGCGCAGTCGGCACGCCGCTATTGACGCCGATGATGGCCACCGGCCCGCGCCGACGCACAAAGGGAAAGCCGCTTTTGCCGCCGTCGTCGCACATCCACGGCTCCCACTGGCGCGCGCAAAATCGCGCCGCTTCCGGCACATAGATGTCGTGATTGCCCGGCACGAAGGTGACATCGGGCGGCGCGCCCAAGCCTTCGAGAAACTCGCGCCCGTTCAGATATTCCTGCGCCAGCCCGATATTGGCGATGTCGCCGGTCACCGCGATGGCGTCGGGCGCTTGGCGCTTCAGGTCGGCGACGATCCTCGTCAGCACGCCGGCGTCATGCACGAAGCGCCGCTTGCGCCGCCAATTGATGTAGCCGGTCAGCCTTTTTCCCATCAGCTCGCGCCACTGCGGGTCGGGCAAGGGCGCGAGGTGGACGTCGGACAGGTGGGCGAGGGTGAACATCCCCTCGCGTAACCTGTCACGAACTCCCGATCAATATCCCCGCGATGAAAACGAGCGCGCCGCCGAAGGCGATCTGGAACGCGGCGTTGAGGAAGGGCGTGTCCATATAGCGGTAGCGGATATAGGAAATCACGCCGAGTTCGATGATCACCACCACCACCGCGATCGCCGTCGCCGTGTAGAAATGTGGAATGAGATAAGGCAACGTATGGCCTAATCCGCCGATCGTGGTCATCAAGCCGCACACGGTGCCGCGCAGCCAGGGCGTGCCGCGCCCGGTGAGCGAGCCATCATCCGACAAAGCCTCCGCGAATCCCATCGAAATCCCCGCGCCGACGCTCGCCGCCAGGCCAACGAGAAACGTCGCCCAGGTGTTGTGCGTGGCAAAGGCGGCCGCGAACAACGGCGCCAGCGTCGACACCGAACCATCCATCAGCCCGACCAGGCCGGGCTGCACATATTGCAGGAGGAACATGCGGCGCGCGGTTTCGTCTTCCTTGGCGCGCGCGCCTTTGGTCAGGATCGTCTCGCTCAGTTTATGCGCCAGGCTTTCGTGGCCGGCTTCAGCTTCGGCAAGCGTGATCAGCAGTTGCCGCACCGACACGTCGCGCGCGTTCTCGGCCGCGCGCCGGTAATAGCGCTCGGCCTCGAATTCCATGTTCTCGGCGAACTTTCGCACGTCCTCGAGCCCGAGCGGGCGCGTCAGCCACAAAGGCTGCTTGGGGTGCAGAAAGCCCTTCACGTCCTGGCGGCGGATCAGCGGCAGATATTCGCCGAACTTTTCGCGGTAGAGATCGAACAGCATGGTGCGGTGGGTGACCTCCTCGTCCGCCATCTCGTCGAACACCTTGGCGGAGGCCGGAAATTGCTCGCGCAACCCTTCCGCAAAGCCGCGATAAATGCGGCTGTCCTCCTCCTCGTTGGTGATGGCGAGCGCCAGCACTTCCTGTTCGCTCAGGTCGGAAAATCGTTTCACCGCGGTCGCCCTTTTTGCTCGGTCTTTTTGCTCGGACTACTATATTAGAATAATTCTAAGGAGAAAGGGATAATTTGCCGCTGCTACCAGGCTGTTGGTAACGGCGCGGCGCGCGCGATATGACGGGCGCATGAGCTTTGCCGCCTGCGCCGCCGCCTCGAACCGCTTCTGCGCCGCGTATTCCATTTCTGCTGGCGGTTTTCGCGCGGCATGACCCTCGGCGCCTTCGGCCTGGTGATCGACGGGCATGGCCGCGTGTTCCTGATCCAGCATTCTTATATCAGCGGCTGGCATCTGCCCGGCGGCGGGGTCGAGACCGGCGAAAGCTTGCGCACCGCGCTCGCGCGCGAGCTGATGGAGGAGGGCAACATCCGCCTCACGGCCGAGCCCAGGCTGCACGGCATGTTCTTCAACGCCCGCGTCTCGCGCCGCGACCATGTCGCGCTCTTTGTCGTGCGCGACTTTGCGCAGGACTCAGCCCCGGTGCCCGACCGCGAAATCGTCGCGCACGGTTTCTTCGCGCCGGACGATCTGCCCGCCGACACCGGCCGCGCCGCGCGGGCGCGCATCGCCGAGGTGCTGGATGGGGTCAAGGCGAGTGAAGTGTGGTGAATAGCCAAACGTCCGCTAGCACTTCCTGAAATAACGATAGGTGCCCGGCGCCCGCATCCAGATGAAATTGCGCGAGAGCCCGCCATGCGCGTTGATCCATCCCTTCACGCCGGCGGGATAGGCGGCCCAGAGGGTCGCGGTAGCGCTCGGCACATTCGCCAGGTGAAAGCCGAAGCTGGCGGCGGGCGTCACGCAAATCCGCGAACGCGGAAGACGCAATATTTCTGGTCGCTCTTAGACTGGGAGCGGACAAACGTCGGTCCAACGGCTGAATAGTTCCGCAGCGATTGATGACCCAACAGCGGCATCGACCGAGCAGTGAAGTCGTTTCCTAGTCAGCGCCGCTTATGGCCCGCCTTTCGAATCAGCGTTTCAACCTGGGGCAACGTCCGGGCAGCCACCGCAGCATAGCCAGAAGCATTAAAGTGCAAATCGCGGTCACCCGTTGTGAACTTAGCGTTGGTCCGCAACCCAGTGCCGACATCCCGCGCTAGATTGAGAACTTCGATGCCGCGCGCCTGGAGATTGGCCGTAATCTTCCGGCGCATGGTCTGAACAAATGACACGGTCTTGCCTTCGCGCCGTATATCATTGATGCCTGTCCACACGATGGCGATTTGCGTCCCCGGTGGAACCGCTGAATCCAGACGCGACAGCAAGCGGGTGGTCGTGTCGCCATTGACGCCGGTATTGAGCACCCGAACGTCGTAACCTCGTGCTTTCAAGGCGCGTTCGAGTTGGGCGGGGTACGTTTCGGAAGACGAAACGCCTTTTCCTTCGACATTGCTGTCGCCGGTCACGACAATCTGAATCGATCCCGCAGCGGCCGGTAAGATCCAAGTGGAAGTGCAGAACGCCGCCAAAGCAATCGCGCACGCGTGACGCCGTAGACTTCTCTGGCAGCGGGTTGCCGTCATGAACTAACATTATCATAGCATAGAATGATGCACAAGCGTCTGCGTTTTACCCACATGAGGATGGTCGGGGGGCGTAGCAGGTGGCGCCTGTACAAATAACTCCTCGAAACGGCCGCATCAGGTAGGTGCTGTCTGGTATTGCCTAGCTACCGCTTCTGCAGGCCGCAGACCTGAACAAGGTCGCCGTTCCAGCACCCAGTATGGCCAAGCAGGACGGTGCAGGCCGACTGACATGGGCCGACAATGCGCACGTTCACGTCGCGCGTGGCAAGCCCGGCCCAGCGTGCGTCATAGACGACGATCCGACCGCCATGGTTGTCGGAGACGTTGATGGTTTCGGCATGCGCCGCGCCTGCCGCGAAGCAGATCATGGCGATGAGCGTCAAAACAGGAAACCTCACAACGAACTTCCTGTGGTGTGCGTGGCAGAGGGGAACGACAGTGAACGATATCGGCGGCGCGAAATGTTAGCGAACGGCCGGTGCTTTGCCAGCCGGGGCGACCTTCCCTCGCCCCGCGAAACGGGGAGAGGGTGCCCGAACGAGCATTGGCGAGTGAGGACGGGTGAGGGGGGCGTGTCGCGAAATTTGCCCATCGCCCGGCTCCCCATCGCGCGTCACAGACGCGCGTAAACGCGCTTATGGCTCGCCATCCTCTCCCCGTAAACGGGGAGAGGAAAAGAACGCGCTGCGCCACGCCCAGCTTTTCTCAAATCGTCACTTGACTTAATACCCAAACTAGGATTATATACTATCTGTCCGGTCCAAGTGAGGGCGTCGTCTAGAGGCGTCTAAATGATGGGATCGGATGCGGCGCCTGCGGGCAGGGGATGAACGCACCCCCTAACCCCCGGGCGGCTCCGGGAACCGCCCGGGCGGCATTACGACCGCTCTGCGAGGAGCTCGCTGGACTGGGACAGGCCGCAAGCGGCTAACGGCCGCCAAGGCCACGTCCCAGGAAGCGCGGACCTGGAGCTGAGTTGGCGGCCAAGGCCGCCGGCGAGAGCCGCCGTGGCGCGCCGAAAGGCGCCCGCGCATCGTGAGGTGCGCGGCACGAACGAATACGGTCGCGCCTGACGGCGCGCCACTCCCTCGCTATTCGCGGGGGCACTAAAGAGAATACCGGCGCCCCCGCGCCGTAAAAAACAGGGGCGGCGGAGCGTTGGCTAGTTTGGGCGGGCTTGCGCGTCGAAGCCGAAGGCGAAGACGGGCTGTTTGAAAATTGAATCAAGGAATGCGCGGGGGAGCTAATTCAACCGCGCCCGTTCGTGCGGCGCCGCCAGATCGAGCTGCGGACCGACCGGCACGATGCCGGTCGGGTTCACCTTGCGCTGGCTGAAATAGTAATGACGCTTGATCTGATCGAGGCTCGTGGTCTCGGCTACGCCCGGCACCTGATAAAGCTCGCGCAAATAATCCGACAGGTTCGGATATTCGTAGATGTGCCGCCAGTTGCACTTGAAGTGCCCGTAATAGACGGCATCGAAGCGAACCAGCGTGGTGTAAAGCCGCCAGTCGGCTTCGGTGATGACATTGCCGGCAAGATAGCGCCGCTGCGACAACAACTGCTCCATGTCGTCGAGCGTATCGAACAGCGCGCGGAACGCGGTCTCGTAAGCTGCCTGCGAGGTAGCAAAGCCGGTGCGATAGACGCCATTGTTGATGTTGGGATAAACGAGATCGTTGATACGGTCGATCTCGGAGCGCAAGGCCTCCGGGTAGTAATCGGTATGCACATTAGTGAAGGCGTCGAAGGCCGAATTGAACATGCGGATGATTTCGGACGACTCGTTATTCACGATCGTTTTGGTCTTCTTGTCCCACAGCAGCGGTACGCTAACGCGCCCGGTATAATTAGGCTTCGCCAGCACATAAATTTCGGAGAGCTTGCTTTTGTTGTTGACCTCGTCGCCGCTCGAGCCTTCGTCCTTGTTAAAGGTCCAGCCGTCTTGCATCATGTCGGGCGAAACATTCGACAGCGAGACGACGTTTTCGAGGCCCTTCAGCTTGCGGAAGATGACGGTACGGTGCGCCCAGGGGCAGGCGAGCGAGACATAGAGATGATAGCGCCCCGCTTCGGCCGCAAAGCCGCCCGCGCCGGAAGATCCAGCCGAACCGTCCGGCGTCACCCAGTTGCGAAAGGCCGCATTCGGCCGGCTGAAATGGCCGTCTTTGGTGCGCTGGCCCTCCTGCTGCCAGACGCCGTCAACCAGAAGTCCCATGCGCTCGCTCTCCTGTTTCCAGGTTTATCTAGGGGCTTTGGCGCAATAACGCCACCGGCGATGGACCGGAATCGTGCGGGGTGCTAATCGCACTAGTGCCCCGCTTCCGAAGTTCGTGATAGGTATCGGCAGGTTCTGACACGAACTTCGGAAGCAAAGGGGCACTAGCATGGCTATGATTCTAGTGCCGCTATCGATTTGAAGTTCCTGAATGAGATGGCGGCAAGCGATGCAGGAACTTCAAATCGGCGGCACTAGGCCATGACCGAACTCGATCTGAGCATCCAGTCCGAAACCGAAAGTGACGCGCTCGCGATCCAGCGGCTGCATGAGCGCACCTTCGGCCCCGGCCGTTATGCGCGCAGCGCCTATCGCATCCGCGAGGGCCGCGACCATCTGCTTGCCCTGTCGTTCACCGCGCGCATCGGCACCCTCATGGTCGGCTCGCTGCGCATGACGCCGATCTGCATCGGCGAGACGCCGGCGCTGCTGCTCGGGCCGCTGACGGTCGAGCCGCCATTTCGGACGCACGGCGTCGGCACCGCCCTGATCGCACGCACGTTGAAAGATGCCAAAGCGGCGGGTCACAAGCTGGTCGTCCTGGTCGGCGATGAACCCTTCTACGGCAAGAGCGGCTTCAAGCGCATTCCGAAAGGCCAGGTGAAAATGCCCGGCCCCGTCGACCCCGCCCGGTTGCTGGTGGCAGAATTGGTGGACGGTGCTTTCGACGGCGTCGGCGGACTCATTCGTCCGGATTGGGTCGTGGGAGACTAATCGTAGATTAGCGGCCTTCTCTGGCCCATGTAGCGGCGAGGGAGCCGACCAGCAGCAGCAAGCCGATGAGGCCGGCAAAGATCGGCAGCACGCCGATGCCGCGCACCACACTGACATCGCGCATGCGCAGGCCGATCCAGTCGTCGCCCTTGAAGCTCGACGACGTGCGCACCGGCACCACCCGCGGCACGGTTACGCGGTCGCCGTCTGCAAGCCGGCGCGAATCGCCGCCGGTCGCACTCGCCAGTTTGGCGAGCGTTTCAGTGGTCGACGTGACTTCCTGGAATTCGCGCGGGTTGGCCGGCCCGACATTGGCGAGCGCGGTCAGCTTGCCGTCGGTCGCGCGCCAGAGGCCGAGCTCGTTGGCGCTCAACTGCGTTCGCCACAGGCCGGGCTCGACCGATGCGAGATTGAGCGAGCGGCTCTGTCCGCCCGGCGACGTCAGCGTCACGGGGTTGACGGTGTCCGCCATGGTCTGGCGCTGTACGGTCATGTCGCGGCCGTGAACGATGATGCGCAGCGCTTCCTCTTCGAGATCGGGCTGTTTCATCAGCCAATGCGACAGCCGGCGCAAGAGATCGAGATGCGGGCCGCCGCCTTCATAGCCGCGCGCCCACAGCCAGATGTGGTCGGACAGCAGCAGCGCGACGCGGCCTTCGCCTTCGCGCGCCAAGACCAGCAGCGGCTTGCCGTCCGGCCCCTGCATCACGCTGGTGCCTGTGGTGCGTTTGGTGTTGACCAGCCGGAACCAATGGCTCCAGTGCGGCGGATTGGTCTCCGAGCCTTCGAGCGCGCGCGTCACCGGATGGCGTTTGCCGGCGTCGGTCAAGGTGGCGCGGAAAGCTTGTTCGGTCATGTCGCCGGACGGTTCGGCCGGCAGGATCACGTCGAGCGGCGTGCGCCAGATCGAGGTCGGCGAGGCGTAATCGGGGCCGGCGGCGATCATGACGGCGCCGCCGTCGCGCACATATTTTGCGATGTTGTCGAAGTAGATCATCGGCAACACGCCCTGCCGCGCATAGCGGTCGAAGATGATCAACTGGAATTCGGAGATCTTCTGCTGGAACAATTCGCGCGTCGGGAATGCGATCAGCGAGAGTTCGTTAATCGGCGTGCCGTCCTGCTTGTCGGGCGGGCGCAGAATGGTGAAGTGCACCAGATCGACCGAAGCGTCCGACTTCAGCAAATTGCGCCAGGTGCGCTCGCCGGCATGCGGTTCGCCCGACACCAGCAGCACGCGCAACTTGTCGCGCACGCCGTCGATGGAAACCACCGCGCGATTATTAACGAGAGTCAACTCGTTCGGCAGCGGAGAAGCCTCCACTTCGACGATATTGGCGCCGGCATGCGGGATCGGAACCTTGACAGCGATGTCGGTATGCACGGCAACGATGCGCTGTTCGATCTGCTCGCCGTCGCGCCGGATCGTTACCTGCACGCTGCCTGCCTGCGCGCCTTGGTCCTCGACGCGGAAGCCGACGGTTTGCGATTGCCCGACAATGCCGAAACGCGGCGTCTGCGTGAGCACGACGCGGCGGTCGATCTCATTGGCATGGCCGGTGATCAAAGCGTGCAGTGGCGCGGCGAACCCAAGCGCCGCGGCGTCGGCCGGAATATCGTGCACGCGGCCGTCGGTGATCATGATCGCACCCGCTATGCGGTCGGGCGGCACGTCGGCGAGCGTCGAGGACAACGCGGAAAACAGTTTGGTGCCGTCGGTCTCGCCATCGGCCGCGCCGGCTTCCGCCACGCGCACTTCGAGGCCCGGAATACGCTGGAGCTTCTCGACCAGCGCGGCGCGCGCTTGTTCGGTCTGCTTGTCGCGGTCGCCGAAGTCCTGACTTGGGCTCTTGTCGACAATGACGGCGGCGACCGATGGAATCGGGTCTCGGTCTTCGCGCGTGAAGGACGGATTGGCGAGCGCCAGCACCATCATCGCCATCGCCATTGCGCGCACCGCCGCGCCGCGGCTGCGCGCCACCAGCAGCAAAATCGAAATCAGCACCGCGGCGCCGAAGGCGGCCCACATCACATAAGAGGGGACAAGCGGTGCGAATGCGACGCCGAGGTTCATGTCACTGCCCCAGCCGTTCGAGCAGCGCCGGGATGTGCACCTGGTCGGCTTTGTAGTTGCCGGTCAGCGCGTACATGACGATGTTGACGCCGGCGCGGAAGGCGAAATCGCGCTGGCGCGGCTCGCCCGGTACCAGCGGCAGCATCGGCTGGCCGTCGGGTCGCATCGCCCAGGCGCCGGCCAGGTCGTTCGACGTGATCATGATCGATGAAACGCCGTCGCCTGCGCGTGCGGGGCGGCCCGGGTCTTCCTCGTTTTCCGCCGGCAGCGCCTCGACCCAAAGCTGGCCGTTGGTGAAACGGCCCGGGAAATCACGCAGCAGGAAAAATGTTTTGTTGAGCACGTGGTCGCGCGGCAGCGGTTCGAGTTCGGGTACGTCGAGCGACGACAATATGCCGCGCAGCGCCACCATGCCGGGACTGCGCATGTCGCCGCCAGGGCCGGGTGGCGCGTCGATGGCGTCGCGCGTGTCGAAAAGTACAGTGCCGCCGCGTTTCATATAGGCGTCGATGCGGTCGAGGGCGGCGCGCGATGGTTTCGCCGCCGATGGCGAGACCGGCCAATAGATGAGCGGAAAGAACGACAGTTCGTCGCGCGCCGGATCGAGGCCGACCGGTTCGCCCGGCTCCAGCGCGGTGCGTTGTGCCAGGAACAGCGTCAGGCCCTGCAAGCCGGCCTTGCTGACTTCGTCGACCGCGGCGTCGCCGGTGACGATGTAAGCAAGGTGGGTGTTCTGCGTCGCCATCTGTGCGAATTTTTCTTGTTCCTGCGAAAGCTGCGGCGCGGGCGGCGCTTGTGCTGGCGTCGTTTGCGCCTGCGCCAGATGTGGCGTGGCCAAAGCGGCGAGCAGGCCGAAGGCGATGAGCGCGGTGACCGCGCGCCGGCGCATGCGCAGGCCGCCCAGACCGCCGGCGAGCCAGAACACCACCAGCGCGTCGATCAGCAGCAGCGCCATCGCGGCGATGAAAACCGGCCCGCGCAGGTCAAGCGGCTCGCCCTGGCGATAAGCATCCATGCGCGCGTTGAGCGGCGCGAAGTTGAGCGGGGCCGGGCGGTCGGCCGGGACGAGCGTATTGACCGCGACCAGTCCTTCCGGCGGCCCGTAGAAGCCGGGCGGATGATCGGCGTTGGCGCGGCCGGTGTATCCGGCCGGCACCGGACGCGCGGTTGCCGGCGGTGTCGAGAAAGCGCCGAAGCCATCGAGCACCCGCGTCGGCGGCACTACCTGCGCATTGGGCGCGCCGGCGCCGGCCTTTTCGCCCGCGCCATTGGCGTCCGCATTGGCGGTCGAGCCGGCGAGCGCGACGATGCGGCGGAGCATATCAACGAAAGTGCCGGCGAGCGGCAGGTCGGACCAGCGCGTATCGGCGGTGACGTGAAACAGAATGACCAGACCCTTGCCACGGCGCTGCGCGGTGACCAGCGGCGTGCCGTCGGCCAGCGTTGCCCAGGTACGGTCGGACAATTGCGAATCCGGTTCGGCCAGAACCTGCCGCGTCACGGTGACATCGTTCGGTACCGTCATCCCGGCAAAGGGTCCATCGCGGGAAAAGGCGGCCAAGGCCTGCGGCTTTTCCCAGCTCAGGCTGCCGCCCAGAATGCGGCCGCCGCGGCGTAGCTTCACCGGCACCAGATCGTCACTGGCGCCAGCCAGATGCGGGCCGGCGAAGCGCACCAGCACGCCGCCATTGTCGATCCATTTATCGAGCTGCTCGCGCGCTTCCGCGACATTGCCGACATCGGCGAGGATCAGCATCGGCAGATGCTGATCGAGAAAACGCCCGGTCGCGACCGCGGGCGCGACGCCTTCGGCGAGCCGGATATCGGCAAACGGATTGAGCGCGCGCGACAGATAGTAGCTGGCGCCAAGCAGCGGCTGTGAGCGGTCAGCGGCCGAACCCGAAACGATGCCGACGGTGCGCCGCCGCCAGCGCTTGTCGAGTAGTTGCACCGCGCCTGCCGAACGTTCACCGACGATTTCCAGTCGCGCCACGTCGTTGCGAATCTCGACCGGCAGATCGATGGTGGCTTCCGCTTCGCGGTCGTTCGGCTTGAAGGCGAAAGGCGCTTCGCCGAGCGGCAGGCCCTTCAGGTCGATGGCGTTGACCAGGCCGTTTTCCGCAACGCCGGTCTGCGCGCGCAGCACTTTCACGGTCAGCGCGCCGGCGGCGTTGTCGGCTCCGGCGAGCGCATGCGGAATGGGTATGCTGCCCGTTACGACCGTGAGCGGGCGTGACCCGATCAATCCTTTAAGCCCGTCGATAAAGCCCGAGCCTTTGCCGAGATCGATGCCGTCCGACAGCCAGACCGTTTCGACTTCGGGCGTCGCTTTATAGAAGCGGTCGAGCAAAGGCAGCGCCTCGATGCGGTCGACGGCATGCGGCTTCGGCTTGAGCTGTTTGATCTGCACGCGCGCGGCGCCGGCGACGCTGAGCGAAATATCGCGCGCGGTTTCCGACAGCGGCAGGAAGGCGACTGGGCGGTTGTCGGCCTCCGCGCGCCCGAGCAATTCGTCGGCGGTGCGCAAACGCGCATCCCAGGACGCTGCCGCGCCCCAGCCATCGTCGATCAGTACCAGCAAGGGCGCCGCCTTGTCGGTCGAAGCCAAAGGCGGATTCCACAACGGTCCGGCGGCTGCGATAATGACCAGCGCAGCGAGCGAAAGCCGCAGCAAGGTCAACCACCACGGCGTCTTCGACGGCGTCTCTTCTTTCGGCGCGATCTCGAACAGCAGGCGCGTCGGCGGGAAATCGATGCGGCGTGGACGCGGCGGCACCAGCCGCAACAGCCACCATAAAATCGGCAGGCTGGTGAGCCCAAGCAGTACCAAAGGTTGCGCGAATGCGAGAGGAAGCGCGCCCATTATGCGGCGCTCCCGCGTTGCGCCGGTGCGTGGCGGCTATTGACCGCGCTTTGCATGGCGTTGGCGCCCATGCGTGCGTGTAAGGCAAAAAGTAGTTCGGTCGGCCCGCGGTCGGTGCGGTGCACGGTGAAGGTCCAGCCGAATTGCTCGGTCTCGGCGCGCAACGCGGCGCGGTGACTGGCGAGCAGCTTCTGGTAATCGTCGCGCCAGGTCTCGGCCCGACCGGCGGTGACGCTGCCAAGCCCCTCCGATTCGACGAACTCGACGCGGCCGGAATAGGGAAACGACTCCTCCGCCGGATCGACCACCTGCACGACATGCCCGCGCGCGCCGTTTGCCGCGAGCTGCCCGATGGTCTTGCGGAATTCCGCGACCGGGCTCCAGAAATCCGACAGCAGCAAAACTTCGGAGAACGGCGCCGGCGAAAAATTCGGCGGCAGGCTCGGCCGCTCGCTTGGATCGTGCACGATGCGCTGCGCCATCGTTTCGATGACGTTGCGGTTGGCGGTCGGCCGCATCAATTCCGGAATGCCGACGCGCTCGCCGCCTTGCACCAGCACTTCGGCGAGCGCGAAAGAAACGACCAGCGCGCGGTCGAGCTTGCTCCATTCCGTCAGCGAAGACGAAAACTCCATCGACGGCGAACGGTCTGCCCATAGCCAGATCGTGTGCGAGGCTTCCCATTCGCGCTCGCGCACATAAAGATGATCGTCGCGCGCCGAACGCCGCCAGTCGATGCTCTGCGCCGGCTCGCCCGACATGAAGCGGCGGTACTGCCAGAAATTTTCGCCGGATCCCGCGCGCCTTCGGCCGTGCAGTCCGTGAATAACGGTGGAGGCGACGCGGCGTGCTTCCAGAATAAGCCGCGGAATGCGCGTGGCGAGTTTGCGGCTTTTGGCGACCGCCGCCGAGACTGGCAGTTCCTGCGATACGTTGGGCTTCGGCTCGGCCATGTTATCCGATGTTCGCCTTCAGTCGCCTGATGACGTTGGTGATGGTCTCGCCTTCGGCGCGCGCGGCAAACGTAAGCGCCATGCGGTGCTTGAGCACGGGTTCGGCCAGTTCAAGCACGTCGTCGATCGACGGCGCGAAGCGGTTGTCGAGCAGCGCGCGCGCGCGCACAGCCAGCATCAAGGCCTGACTGGCGCGCGGGCCGGGGCCCCAGGAGATCAGCTTGCCGAGGTCGCCGGTGTCCGCGCCGGGGCGTGCCGAGCGCACCAGCCGCAGGATCGCTTCCACCACCGATTCACCGACCGGGAGACGGCGCACCAGCCGCTGCGCGGCGATCAGGTCGTCCGAGGTCATCGCCGCCTTGACGCGCGTGTCGTCGGCGCCGGTGGTGTCGAACAGAATTTTGCGCTCGGCAACAAGGTCAGGGTAATCGACATCGATCTCCATCAGGAAGCGGTCGAGTTGCGCCTCGGGCAGGGGATAAGTGCCTTCCTGCTCGAGCGGGTTTTGCGTGGCCAGCACATGGAAGGGCTTGGGAAGATCGTGGCGCGCGCCCGCGACGGTGACGTGTTGCTCCTGCATGGCCTGCAAAAGAGCGGATTGGGTGCGCGGCGAAGCGCGGTTGATTTCGTCGGCCATCAGCAATTGAGCGAATACCGGGCCGGCGATGAAGCGGAAGCTGCGCTTGCCGCCCTGGCCTTCCTCCAGCACCTCGCTGCCGAGAATGTCGGACGGCATCAGATCGGGGGTGAACTGCACGCGGCGAGCATCCATGCCGAGCGCGATGCCCATGGTCTCGACCAGCTTCGTTTTGGCGAGGCCGGGCACGCCGACCAATAGCGCATGGCCGCCGGACAAGACGGTAATCAGGGCGCGTTCGACCACGATGTCCTGGCCGAAAATCACCGCGCCGATGGCGTCCTTGGCCGCGCGGATGTGGGCGGCCGTCGATTCCGCCGCGCGCACGATCATATCTTCGAGCTTTTCGAGGTTTTCACCGCTTGCCGACGCCATGGTCTCAGTTTCCTTTTATCGAGCGTTTAGGCTGCCTGGAGGCTATGCAACAAACGCACCAGGACCGATGTTCCATGCGCGGACCGGAGCGAATCTGCCTCATTATTTCGCCAAGCCTACGCTATCCTCAGACGGTGGGGCGCTAAGTCACAAAGTTGCGAACAAGTGCGAAGCACCTGATTATCGTTAGGAAACAATGGCGAAGACAGGGCAGAACCAAGGGCAAACGATCCTCGCCGCCGGGCTGGAGGGTATAGCCGCCATGCTTCCGCGCGAGAGCCGCAAGGGCCCCCCGCCGATGCATCTTTGGAATCCGCCCTTTTGCGGCGATATCGACATGAAGATCGCCTCGGACGGCACGTGGTTCTATCAAAAGACCCCGATTGGGCGCCTTCCTCTGGTCAAGCTCTTTGCCTCGGTGCTCAAGCGCGAGGGCGAAAAATATTTTCTGGTCACGCCGGTCGAGAAGGTCGGCCTCTTAGTCGAGGACGCTCCTTTCCTCGCCGTCGAGCTGAAAGCGGAGGATGGCGAGCACGGCCGCTCGTTAAAGTTTCGCACCAATGTCGACGACTGGGTTACTGCCGGCCCCGGCCACGCGATGCGGTTCGAGCAGGATGCCGAGAACGGCGGGCTCAAGCCCTTTGTCCATATCCGCCGCGACCTTTGGGCCAAGGTGACGCGGGCGCTGTTTTACGATTTGGTCGAACTGGGCGAAGAGCGCGATGTCGATGGCAAGGCCATGTTCGGCGTCGCCTCGGCGGGCGAGTTTTATCCGATGATGGAAGCCAGCGCCCTGCGGGAGTTTAGCTAATGCACGGCGTGCAACCGGTGCCGGTTTTAACGGCCGCCGCATTTTACGAACGCGCGCGTGCACGGCTGTCGCTCACGATTCCGCCCGGCGTCAGCGATCCGTCGGTGACGCCTAAGCGCGGGGACCATGATGTCGATCCGGTGATGCTGAAGATTTCCGAGTTGCGGCCGATCCGGCCGGCGGCGGTGCTGGTCGGCATTGTCGATCATCCCGAACCGACGGTGTTGCTGACGCAGCGGGCGCAGCATTTGCCCGATCATCCGGGACAAATTTCGTTTCCCGGCGGCAAGATCGAAAAGACCGACGCCGACCCACTCGCGGCCGCCTTGCGCGAGGCGCATGAGGAAATCGGGCTCGACCGCGATCATGTCGAGCCGCTTGGCTATCTCGACGTCTACATGACCACGCTCGGCTATCGCATCGTGCCGACCATCGCGCGTGTGACTCCGGGCTTCGCGCTCAAGCTCAACACCGGCGAAGTAGATAATGTGTTCGAAGTGCCGCTCGCCTTTCTGATGGATCAGGCTAACGTGCAGCGCCATTCGCGCGACTGGCAGGGCCTGACGCGGCACTATTACGCCATCACCTTCGGCGAACGTTACATCTGGGGCGTGACGGCGGGGATCTTACGCAATTTGCAGGAACGGATTTACACATGATCCGCCCGGTCGCCACCGAACTGTTGTTGTTCCTGACGCCGTTTGTGCTTTACGCCGTCTTTCTATGGACGACCAAGGCCGGCGTGCTGGATGTCGAATCCTGGCCGGTGACGCGTTTAATCTCGCTTGGCATCGCCGCGCTGCTGCTGGTGCTTGGCAGCTTCGTTTATTTCGCACATTTCACCGGCGTACCGCCGGGCTCCATTTATATTCCGGCGCATATCGACAACGGAAAATTCGTGCCCGGCGAAACAAGAAAGCCGGAGCCGGCAAAATGAGCGGCGTCAATGCGGGCGCGACATCGCGCAGCCTTGCCAACGCAGCGTGGCTCACCGCCGGCGCGCTGTCGCGTCTGCTCGACGTGCTCGACCGCGATGGCGAGGAAGCGCGCGTGGTCGGCGGCGCCGTTCGCAACGCGCTGATCGATCAGCCCGTGCACGAGATTGACGTCGCCACCACGGCGCTGCCGCAGGAAGTCGTGCGCCATGTCGAGGCGGCCGGCTTCAAGGCCGTGCCGACCGGGATTGAGCACGGCACCGTCACCGTCGTGATCGACAAGCGTCCGTTCGAAGTCACTACGCTGCGCAAGGATGTAGAGACCGATGGACGTCACGCCACGGTAGCCTTTGGACGCGACTGGAAGACCGATGCCGAGCGGCGCGATTTCACCGTCAACGCGCTGTCGGTCACGCGCGACGGCGCCGTCTACGATTACACCGGCGGCCTCGACGATTTAGCGGCCCGACGCGTGCGCTTCATCGGCGACCCACATAAGCGCATCGCGGAAGATTATCTGCGTATCTTGCGCTTCTTCCGATTTCACGCCGCCTACGGCGCGGGCGGGCCGCCGGATGCTGCTGGCCTTACCGCTTGCGTCGCCGGTCGCGACGGGCTGGCGCAATTGTCACGCGAGCGCCTGCGCATGGAGACGATGAAGCTCCTGGTCGCGCCGCATGCGCTGCCGACGCTGATCGTGCTGGCGGATTGCGGTTTCGCGCTGCGCATTCTCGGCGGCGTCAGTTATCTCGGTTCGTTCGAGAACATGGCCAAGGTCGAAGCGGCCATCGGTCTTGCGCCCGACCCCGTGCAGCGGCTGGGCGCGCTCTGTGTCATGGTGGCCGAAGATGCGCAGCGGCTTTTCGAGCGGCTGCGGCTGACCAACACTGAACATGAGCGCCTGACCTCAATGGCGGAGGGCTGGCGGCGGATAACGCCTGCCATCGGCGAGCAGGGCGCGCGCGCTTTGATCTATCGCTTGGGCGCGCAGGCTTTCACCGATCATGCGCTTACCGGCTGGGCGCGTTCGGATGCCAGCGCACATGACAAAGCCTGGCTCGGTCTTGCCACCTTGCCGCAACGCTGGAGCGCGCCGGTGTTTCCCCTCAAAGCCGACGACTTCATCAAACGCGGGGTCGCCAAGGGCCCGGCGCTTGGCGCGGCCTTACGCGCTGCGGAAGCGGCTTGGGTGGCGGCGGGGTTTCCAGACGACAAGCCAGCCCTTGACGGAATCGCGGACAAAGCGGCGAAGTCCCCGCCCGCATAAAGAAAGTCCGCAATGTCCCTCCTCTCCGGCTTTGCCGACATCTCACTGTGGCAGTTGCTGCTGGTCGCGGCCGTTGCCCTGTTTGCTTCGATCATCGGCGGCGTGTCGGGCTATGGCACCGGCGCGCTGATGCCTCTGGTGCTGGTGCCGCTGGTCGGCGCGGGGCCGGTGGTGCCGATCATCGCGATCTCGGCGCTGTTCAACAACGCCAGCCGCGTCACCGCATTTGTTAAATACGCCGACTGGCGGCGCGCATTGATCGTGACAATCGCGGCGGTGCCGACCTGCGTGCTCGGGTCGTGGGGCTATACGCACCTCTCAAGCGCCGGCGCGGCCTTGGTGATCGGTGCCATGCTGATTCTGAGCGTGCCGCTGCGCCGGCTCTTGAAACATCACAATGTGCATATCGGCGATCGCGGATTGACTATCGGCGCGGTCGGCTATGGCGTGGTGGTCGGCGGCACCGCCGGCTCCGGCGTGATCCTGTTGTCGCTTCTGATGGCGGCGGGCGTCGAGGGCGCCGGCGTCGTCGCCACCGATGCCGCCATTTCGATTATCATCAGTCTCGTCAAGGTTTCCGTGTTCGGCATCGCCGGCGTTCTCACCGCGCAGGTCATATGCTTCGCGTTGCTGATTGGTATTGTCGCGCTTCCGGGCGCGTTTCTGGCGCGCGCCTTTGTCGAACGCCTGCCGGTGCATTTCCACGCCGCGATCCTGGACGCGGTGGTGTTGCTGGGCGGCGCGATGATGGTGTTCGCGGCGTTGAAGTAAAAGAGTGGTCAGCTTACGGCCACTTCACCACCGGCGGCATCGACGATAAAATAGAATCGACATTTCCGCCGGTGCGTAAACCAAAGATCGTACCCCGATCGTAGAGTAGGTTGAATTCGACATAGCGCCCGCGGCGGACGAGCTGCTCCTCGCGCTCGGCCTCGTCCCAGGACTTGGCGAAATTACTGCGCACCAGCTTGGGATAAACATCGCGGAAGGCACGGCCTACGTCTTGCGTAAAGGCGAAGGTCGGCCCCCAGCCCGTTTCGAGATAGTCGTAAAAAATGCCGCCGATGCCGCGCGGCTCATTGCGATGCTTCAGGTGGAAATAGTCGTCGCACCATTTCTTGAACTTGCCATAATCGGCGACATCCTTATGCGCGTCGCAGGGGATACGCATGGCGGCGTGAAAGGCGAGGGTGTCTGGATCGGTTTGCGTGCGCCGCGCGTCCAGCACCGGCGTCAAATCGGCGCCGCCGCCGAACCACGCCTTCGATGTCACCACAAAGCGCGTATTCATGTGCACCGCCGGTACATGCGGATTGTGCGGATGCGCGATCAGTGAAATGCCGGAGGCCCAGAAGTTCGGGTTCTCGGCCGCGCCTGGAATTTCCTCGCGGAATTCAGGCGCGAATTCGCCGTGCACGGTCGAGCAATGCACACCGACTTTCTCGAACACGCGCCCGCGCATGATCGACATCACGCCGCCGCCACCCGGCTGACCGGAATGGTCGGTGCGTTGCCAAGATGTGCGCGTAAATCGCCCGGCTGGTTTGTCCGACAATGGTACGGAAGCGTGCAGGGCGTCTTCTAGCGCCTCGAAGCTTGCGCAGATTTCGTCGCGCAACGTCTCGAACCAAGCGCATGCTTGGGCCTTGCGGGTTTCTACGTCGTCGCCGGTCATGCCGGCGAGTATAGCGACAGCGATGTGATTGCGCACGCGCGCGTCGCTATAAACCGTGCCGTCGCTGCCCAATTGGAAGCCTCATTCGGCGTCCAACTTTTCCGCCAACCAGACCTTGATCAGCGATTGGTAGGGAACGTCGCGCTTATTGGCAGCAACTTTGATACGGTCGAGAGTGCCTTGCGGCAGCCGCAGCGAAATGGCGGTGGTTGACAGTTTGAGATTGGGAAAGCGCACGCGTATCGCCTTGCTCCAGTCCAAATAGTCAGTGGAGTCGTGAGTTTCCCAAAACTTCCGTTCCGCCGCTTCGTCACGGAATTTGGGTATCGATTTAAGCTTGGGCTTTTTGCTCATAGAAGGCCTTTTCCTTACGATTCATGGCGCGCGCGGAAATCACTCGAACGCGCCGGCCATTTCCGCGAAGCGTGAACGTGACATGCAGACGCCGTTTGTCGGCGGTCTCGCCGAGCGCCTGAAACCTGACTTCCGCCTGACTGTGCGCGACATCTTCCGCGAGCAAAACCTCTCCGGCGAATACCTGCTCGGCCTCCGCCTGGGTTACGCCATGCTTATCGAGGTTTTTGTGAGCATTGCCGTCGTCCCAGTCGAAGCCCTCGATGGCGGCGAAGTCGATCATCGCTGTATATTGACATAATATACATGTTAGGCAAGACCCGGTCTAGGACGGCCCAATCCACCCGCCTGCCGCAACATCTCGCCCGCGACCATGGCAACCGACACGGCGATGTTGAGCGAGCGCAGGCCCTCGCGCACCGGGATGCGCAGGCGCACGTCGGCCGCCGCGTGCACCGCCTGCGGGACGCCCGCGCTTTCGCGCCCGAACAGGATGATCTGATCGGCGGAAAAAGCATGGTCGAGGTAGGATTGTTCAGCGGCGGTGGTCATCAGTACCAGCGTCAGGCCTTCCCGCCGCCGCCAGTCCAAAAATGCGTCAAACGAGACGTGGCGGACGATCGTGACCTGGTCGAGATAGTCCATTCCGGCCCGCCGGAACGCGCGATCGGTCACCGGAAAGCCGGCCGGTTCGATGATATGGGCTTCCAGCCCCAAACAGGCGCAAGTGCGCAGAATCGTGCCGGTATTCTGCGGAATGTCCGGCTCATAGAGGGCAATATGCATCTGCCGGCCTGCCAAATTTTACCGTTCCGCACATCCGGTCCTGCGGGCTAACCCGCTCTAGACGAATGATTTATGCGACTAACTTTCGCAGCCGCGATAGCGGGCTTGCACTCGCACCGCAAGGGTGCCAATAGAACCCACCGAAAACGCCATCCTGCCTAGGATTGCCGTGAACGGTCCGCCCCGCCGCCATGGGACCTTGTCCCGAGGCTCCTGCCGTGGGCGGCAGAATAGCCAGCCGGGGGAGAGGGTTCAGACGTGACGACCGTGTCTTCTGCGGAGCACACGCGCCGCGATTTTCTCTATATCGCCACCGGCGCTGTCGGCGCTGTCGGCGCAGCCGCGACCTTGGTGCCGCTGGTCGCGCAAATGAATCCAGACGCCTCGACCATCGCGGCCGGTGCGCCGGTCGATATCGACCTGGCGCCGATCGCGGAAGGTCAGATCGTCAAGGTGTTCTGGCGTTCGAAGCCGATCTTCATCTTCCATCGCACGCCGAAGGAAATCGAAGAGGCCAAGAAGGTCGACGTGGGAAGCCTTCCCGACCCCGAGCCAGATTCGGCGCGTGTCAAGGAAGGCCACGAACCCTGGCTGGTCGTGATCGGCATTTGCACGCATCTCGGCTGCATCCCGCTCGCGCATCAGGGCGAGTATGACGGCTGGTTCTGCCCGTGCCACGGATCGCAATACGACACCGCCGGCCGTATTCGCAAAGGCCCGGCTCCGAAAAACCTCTTCCTCCCGCCGTACAAATTCGTTTCCGACACCAAGATCCAAATTGGCTGAGCGAAACGAACGTATTCAAGGTTCGACCATGAGCGGAAATTCCACCTACCAGCCGCAGAGCAAAGTTCTGCAATGGTTCGAGAAGCGCCTGCCGATCGGCGGCCTCATTCATTCGTCGTTCGTCGCCTATCCGACGCCGCGTAACCTCAATTACTGGTGGACCTTCGGCGGCATCCTTTCGATGATGCTCGGCGTCCAGATCATCACCGGCATCGTGCTCGCGATGCATTACACGCCGCATGTCGATCTCGCCTTCAAGTCGGTCGAAGCGATCATGCGCGACGTCAATTACGGCTGGCTGCTACGTTATGCGCACGCCAACGGGGCGGCGATGTTCTTCTTCGCGGTATACATCCACATGTTCCGCGGTATCTATTACGGCTCATACAAGGAGCCGCGCGAGGTGCTGTGGATACTCGGCGTCATCATCTACCTGTTGATGATGGCGACCGGATTCATGGGCTACGTGCTGGTCTGGGGCCAGATGAGCTTCTGGGCCGCGACCGTCATCACCAATCTGTTCTCGGCGATACCCGGCGTCGGCGACACCATCGTCACCTGGCTGTGGGGCGGTTACGCCGTCGGTAACCCGACGCTCAACCGCTTCTACTCGTTGCATTACCTTTTGCCCTTCGTGATCGCCGGCGTGGTGGTGCTGCACATCTGGGCGCTGCACGTCGCCGGCCAGAACAACCCGACCGGCATCGAGCCGAAGTCCGACAAGGACACAGTGCCGTTCACGCCCTATGCCACGGTCAAGGACGGCTTCTTCATGTGCTGCTTCCTGATCGTGTTCGCCTGGTTCATCTTCTATGTGCCGAATTTCCTCGGCCATCCGGACAACTACATTCCGGCCAATCCGGCGGTGACGCCGGCCGAGATCGTGCCCGAATGGTATTACCTGCCGTTCTACGCCATCTTGCGTTCGATTCCGGACAAGCTGATGGGCGTGGTCGCGCTGTTCTCGTCGATCCTGATCCTGGCCTTCCTGCCCTGGCTCGACACCTCGAAGGTGCGCTCGGGCCGCTACCGGCCGCTGTTCAAGCAGTTCTTCTGGCTGTGGGTGATCGCCTGCGTCGGTTTGGGCTGGCTCGGTTCGAAGCCGCCGGAAGGCATCTACGTGATCCTGTCGCGCCTGTTCACGATCTATTATTTCGCTTTCTTCCTGATCGTCCTGCCGCTGCTTGGCATTTTCGAAAAAACCAGGCCGTTGCCGAATTCGATTTCGGACTCGGTCTTGGGCGCGAAAGCGTGAGCGGGGAAAGAATCATGACGACCAAACACGCCATCCTCGCTCTTATGCTGGCAGGCTCGCTTGCCACGCTCGCGTTGCCGGCCGCCGCGCAGGAACATCAGGTTCCGCCGCCGGCCATGAAGTGGTCGTTCGCCGGTCCCTTCGGCAAATATGACGAAGGGCAGCTTCAGCGCGGCTTCAAGATCTACAAGGAAGTCTGCTCGGCCTGCCATTCGCTCGAACTCTTGTCGATCGGCTCACTTGCCGATGCCGGCGGCCCCGGCTTCTCGGAAGCACAGGTCGAGGCGCTCGCCGCCACCTACAAGATCGCCGATCTCGACGACAAGGGTCAGCCGGTGGAACGCGCCGGCCGGCCGGCCGATCATTTCCCGTCGCCGTTCCCGAACGTGGCGGCCGCAGCTGCCGCCAATGGCGTCGCGCCGCCCGACATGTCGACGCTCGCCAAGGCGCGCGGCTACCAGCGCGGCTTTCCGACTTTCGTGTTCGATGTCTTCACGCAGTACCAGGAAGCCGGGCCGGACTACATCCACGCCATCCTGAACGGCTACAAGGAAGCGCCGAAGGGCTTCACGGTGCCTCAGGGCGGCCACTACAACGAATATTTCCCCGGCCATGTCATCGCCATGCCGCCGCCGCTCACGGACGGGCAGGTGCAATATGACGACGGCTCGCCGGCGACGCTGGCGCAATATTCCAAGGATGTCACCGCCTTCCTGATGTGGGCGGCCGAGCCCAAGCTCGTGCAGCGCAAGCGCACCGGTTTCCAGGTCATCATCTTCCTGACCGTCCTGTCGGGCCTGATGTACTTCACCAAGAAGAAGGTGTGGCACGAGGTCGAGAAGCCGCGCGAAATCGCGGCCGGCCAGGATCCGTCGAAGACGACGCTGTAACCGCACCGAAATCCGAAATTCAGAAGGCCCCGCGAGGGGCCTTTTGTTTGCGCGAGGGGTGACAGTGCTGCGCCGCTCGGCGATGATCAGGCATAAGTTGCGCGGCGGAGGTTCGGCAGGCATGACCAAAGCGGTACTCGGCATTATCGGCGGCTCCGGCGTCTACGACCTGCCGGGCCTTGCAAACGTGCGCGAGCAGCGTATCGCGAGTCCCTGGGGCGAGCCATCCGGCGCCTTGCGCATCGGCGAGATCGACGGCCTGCCGGTGGTCTTCATGGCGCGCCACGACAAGGGCCACCGCCTGTCGCCATCCGACATCAATTACCGCGCCAATATCGACGTGCTCAAACGGGCGGGCGTCACCGATCTGGTGTCGCTGTCGGCTTGCGGATCGTTCAAGGAAGAACTGCCGCCCGGCACTTTCGTGCTGGTCGATCAGTTCGTCGACTTAACCCGCAAGCGCGAGAGCTCGTTTTTCGGGAAAGGACTGGTGGCGCATGTCTCGATGGCACATCCGGTCTCGCCCTTGCTGCGCGGACACATCGCGGCGGCGGCGCGCAAGGAAGGCATCGAGCCGCAGTTGGGCGGCACTTACGTCTGCATGGAGGGCCCGCAGTTTTCCACCTATGCGGAGAGCATCACCTACAAGACCCTCGGCTATTCGGTGATCGGCATGACCAACATGCCGGAGGCCAAGCTCGCGCGCGAGGCCGAGATTTGTTACGCGACGGTTGCGATGGTGACCGATTTCGATTGCTGGCATCCCGCTCACGACGCCGTCACCGTGCAGGACATCGTCAAGGTGCTGATGGAAAACGCCGCGCGTGCGCAAGGTCTGGTGGCGCGGCTGGCGAAAGATTTCCCGCGCGAGCACGAGTGGTGCCCCGTCGGCTCCGACCGCGCGCTCGACACCGCGCTCATCACGCAGCCGGACGCGCGCGATCCGGAACTGATCAAGAAGCTCGATGCGGTGGCGGGGCGGGTGCTGAACAGCTAAATCTGGCGCCAGGAAAAATAATGGCCCATCTTTGTTTCTGATCGACGCAGGCGAGCGCGCGCTCCGCCGCGGTTGCTTATCGCCGGAAGGTTGGCCAGAGTGCGCCTGCAACGCCCCCTGAAACGCCGAGACGCTCCATGACCGCTCCGCTGCCTGAGAACGACCTACGCTCGACCATCCGTTCGATCCCCGATTATCCGAAGCCCGGCATCATCTTCCGCGATATCACGACGATGCTCGGCAATGCGCGCGCCTTCCGCCGCGCAGTCGACGAGATGGTTCAGCCCTGGGCCGGCATGAAGATCGACAAGGTCGCCGGCATCGAAGCGCGCGGCTTTATCCTTGGTGGCGCGGTGGCGCACCAGGTTTCGGCCGGCTTCGTGCCGATCCGTAAGAAGGGCAAGCTGCCGCATACGACGGTGCGTATCGCCTATTCGCTGGAATATGGCCTCGACGAGATGGAGATGCATGATGACGCTGTCGAAAAGGGCGAACGCGTGATCCTGGTCGACGACCTGATCGCCACCGGCGGTACGGCGGAAGGCGCGGTCAAGCTATTACGGCAGATGGGCGCGGAAGTGCTGGCGGCCTGTTTCGTGATCGACTTGCCTGAACTCGGCGGCGCCGACAAGCTGCGCAAAATGGACGTGCCGGTGCGGACGCTGATGGCGTTCGAGGGGCATTGATCCGATTAGTTTCCGCGCGGTCCCCAAGGACCACCTGGCGGGTCTACCGGCGCATCGCCCCAAGGGCCATGAGTTGCACCTGGAATGCCGCCCCCCGGCGCGTTGCCGCCCCAAGGTCCGCCCGGCGGCGGTTCGCTGGCGATCCGCGCAGGCTCTTGCGGCGCTTCGATCGCCAGCGGTCCCGGGTCGTGCCCGCCGGCGAATTTCACCAGGGCCGCAACGCGCGCATCGACGGAAGGGTGTGTGTCGAACACGTTGGAAAACCCGACGCGCGGATTGTCGATGCACATTTCCATGACGGCCGAATTGGCGCGCGCCAGTTCGCCGCGCCCTTCGATCTTGCGCAGTGCCGAAATCATGGCGTCCGGGTTCTTGGTCAGCTCGACCGAGCCTGAATCCGCGAGATATTCGCGTTGGCGCGAGAGCGCAAAGCGGATGACGAGCGACAGCACCCAGGCGACCACAATGAGCGCGATGGCGATGACGATAGCGATGCCAGCGCCGCCTTTCTTGTCGTTGCTGCCGCCGCGCGTGCGCATGCCGCCATAGAAAAACATCCGAAAAACGAGTTCGCCGAAGAACGAAATAACCCCGGCGATCACCACCGCGATCACCAGCATGCGCACGTCGCCGTTGCGGATGTGGGTCAGTTCGTGACCGAGCACCGCTTCCATTTCCTGGTCGTTGAGCGCGTTCATCAGTCCGCGCGTCACCGTGACGGAATATTGCTTTTGACTGAGGCCGGTGGCGAAAGCGTTGAGCGCGTCATCGTCGGCAATGCGCAGCGTCGGCATGGGGATGCCACGCGAGATGCAGAGGTTTTCCAGCAGATTATAAAGCCGCGGCTCTTCCGTTCGGGTCACTTCGCTCGCGCCGGTGACGGCGTCGATCATCGATTGATGGAACTTGTAGGCGATCAGGATCCAGATTATCGAGCCGAGGGTGGCGAATGGCAGCGCCTTTATGAAATCGTAGATCGCGGCGTTGATCAGATAATCGAGCGGCGCGTCGCGCACACTGAGTGCTTCGGCCAAGAGCGCGCCGGCAAACACCAGCACATAGACGAGAAAGAATAATCCGATCAGCAGCGCGATCGAGCGGCGCTTGTTCGACTGGATGTGGGTGTAAAGACCGTAGGCGGCCATTTCTCTCTTTCGTCATTCCGGGGCGGCCGAAGGCCGAGCCCGGAATCCAGAGGGGACATTGTTGCGTGCATCTGGATTCCGGGTCCGCGGGCCATAGCGCGTCTAAGACGCGCGTAAACGCGCTTATGGCCCGCGTCCCGGAATGACAGACTTAAAACTTCACGTTCGGCGCCTGCTCGAGCGTGGCGCGCTGATCGCCGAGGTCGAAGAAGGTGCGCTGGGAGAAGCCAAACATGCCGGCGAAAATCGCCGCCGGGAACTGCTGGATGCCGGTATTGTATTCCTGCACCGCGCTGTTGAAGAAGCGGCGGGAGGCGGCGAGCTTGTTCTCGATGTCGGTGAGCTCGGCCTGCAACTGCTGGAAGTTCTGGTTCGCCTTCAGGTCGGGATAGCTCTCCGACAGCGCGAACAGTTGCCGCAGGGCGCCCGACAGCATGTTCTCGGCCGCCACCTTCTGCTCGACGCCGGGCGCGGCAATAGCGGCGTTACGCGCCTGCACGACCGCCTCCAGCGTGCCGCGTTCGTGCGCTGCGTAACCTTTGACCGTTTCGACCAGATTGGGGATCAGGTCGTGCCGCTGCTTGAGCTGCACGTCGATGTCGGCAAAGGCCTGGTTGGTCCGCTGCCGCATGGCGACGAGGCCGTTATAGACGCTGATTGCCCAGATCACGATCACGACGACGACGCCGAGAACGACCCAGCCGGTGGTGGACATAATGGCGGCTCCTGAAAAGCGGTGGAACTTGCGAAAGAAGAGATGGGGAGCGCCCGGCCAAAGGCAACCGGGTAGGGCTTGGACAGGTTCCGAAGGTATCCGGTTGCCCGGACAGAAAAAAGGCCCCGAACCGAAGTTCGGGGCCTCTTCGCCGGACGGCTATTCGGGGGGTAAGGGGGGAGCCGCCCGACTGAAACTACTCGCCGGACTAACATCGAGCGCCGGGATTGGTTCCGCACCCTGGTAGGCGATGGCGATTATTTTTTTAAGATAGTTTGCCATTCATTAGCGCGGCAATTTTGTCGATTTGAATCAATGTTTGGGCGCGCCAGCGCGTAAGGCGGACCGGTGAGTTTGTCCCCAATCTTTACAGCGCAAATGTCGGCAAGCCGACGTTAGCCGGCTTCGCGGAAGCGCACCGCGGCTTCCAAATCGACCGAAACCAGTTGCGACACGCCGCGCTCGGCCATGGTGACCCCAAACAACCGGTTCATCCGCGCCATGGTGATCGGATTATGCGTGATGATCACGAAGCGGGTGTCGGTCGAGCGGGTCATCTCGTCGAGCATGTCGCAGAAACGCTCAACATTATGGTCGTCGAGCGGCGCGTCGACTTCGTCCAGCACGCAGATCGGTGCCGGGTTGGTCAGGAACACCGCGAAGATCAGTGCCAATGCGGTAAGCGCCTGTTCGCCGCCCGAGAGCAACGAAAGCGTCGCCGGCTTCTTGCCCGGCGGCTTGGCGAGGATTTCGAGACCCGCTTCGAGCGGATCGTCACTCTCGATCAGTTGCAGCTCGGCGGTGCCGCCGTTGAACAGCTTGGTGAAAAGCTGCTGGAAGTGGGCATTGACCTGCTGGAACGAGGCCAGCAGACGCTCGCGCGCTTCGCGATTGAGACTCTGGATGCCGAGGCGAAGTTTTTTGATTGCCTCGACCAGATCGTCGCGTTCCGTGGTCAGCGAGGTATGTTGCGTCTCGACCTCGATCAGTTCCTCTTCGGCGCGCAAGTTCACGGCACCCAAGCGTTCACGCTCACGGCGCAATCGGTCGAGCTTCTCTTCGACCTCGGCCAGTTCGGGCAGCGTCTCGCCTTCCTTGATCTCGGCGAGTTCGGCGACGCCGGACGGCTCGATTTCCAGCATGTCGTGGATTTCGCGCGCAATGTCGGTCAGCCGCCGCTTGGCCCCTTCGAAGCGCTCCTCGCCGCGCGCGAGCTCCTCGCGCGCGGCGGAAGCCGCTTCCAGCGCGGCGCGGGCATCGCGGTCGGCCTCGGCCAACGCGTTTTCCGCCTCTTGCAGGCGGTCGGCGCAGGCGCGCCGTTCGGCCTCGGCATTCTGCACTTCGCCGATCAGCGCCTGACGCTTTTCATCGAAAATGCGCGGGGCGTCTTCGAGTTCGGCGCGGTCGCGGGTGGCTTCCGCGATACGTTGCGCCAGCGTTTCGGTCTGGTTGCGCGCGCCCTCTTGGCGCTCGACCCAGCCGGACTTTTCGACGCCAAGCTGGTTGAGCCGGCGGTCAGCGATTTCGGCTTCACGTACGATCGCCTGTTGCTCGGCCCGTACTTCGGCCAGATGCGCGCGCTTGCCGGCGATGTCGTCGCGCACGGCGGCGAGTTCCGTTTCGAGATCGGCGGCGGGCGCAAGGGCGGCGAGGCCGGCTTCGGCCTGCGCGCGCGCGGCGTTGGTTTCGTCGCGGCTCGCGGTGAGGCGCGCCTGCGCCTCGGCCAAAGCGGAGAGGCGGGCAGCGTTGCGGTTGACCTCGCGCTCGGCGGCGTCGTGGCGGTCGCGCGCGGCATTGGCGTCGCGCTGGCGCTCGCGCGCGGCGTTGCGGGCTTCGCCTTCGGCGCTGCCGGCGGCCTGCAACGCAGCCTGCGCGGCTTCGGCCTGACCGCGCGCGGTCTCGGCGTCGGCGCGGGCACTGAGCAGTTCGGCTTCGATATCGGCGAGGCGCGCGCGCTCGGCGAGACGCCGGGCGGCGCCGGTCGGTGCGTGCGCGGCGGCGGCAAAACCGTCCCAACGCCACAGGTCGCCTTCCGGTGACACCAGCCGCTGGCCGGGCTTGAGTGAGGAGGCCATGCGATTGCCGCTCTCGCGATCGACGACGCCGATCTGCGCTAGGCGGCGTGCGAGTTCGGCGGGGGCCTGCACATGCGCCGATAAGGCTTGCGCGCCTTCCGGCAGTGCCGGATCGGCGGAATCGACGGTGGAGCCGACCCATCGCATCGGCGCCGACGGATCGACCGGCGCGTCGAGATCGTCGCCCAAGGCGGCGCCGAGCGCCTTTTCGTAACCTTTTTCGACCTGGACGTGGTCCATGACCGGCGGCCACATATTCTTGGTCTCGACCGCCAGCACCTTCGACAATGTTTTGGCTTCGGTCTCCAGCCGCTGCACGCGGCGTTCGGCTTCGGTCAAAGGCGTGCGCGTTGCTTCCAGCGCCTGACGCGCGGCGGCGTGCGCCGCTTCGGCGTCGATGGCGGCATTCTCGGCGGCGGCGACCGCGCGCTGGATGTCTTCGACTTCGAGTTTGAGCGTCTCAAGATTGGGGCCGTCGCTGGCTTTGAGCGTATCGACTTCGCGCGCGATCTCGGCCATTTCGGCTTCGAGTTTGGCCGCGCGCTCGCCGTGCTGGCGCAAGGCGGTCTCAAGCTGGTTGCGCTGCGCGGTCAGGTCGGCGAGCCGCGCGGTCAATTCGGCGAAAATCTTTTCCGCCGCCGACAAAGCGCCATTGGCCTGCTCGACGCGGGCATCGACGCCGCTGCGGCGGCCGGCGCTTTCGGCGGCTTCGGCGCGGATGGTTTCTTCTTCCGCCGAGAGCCGCGCGATCGCTGCTTCGGCGTCCGCCACCAGTTTCTGTTCGCGCTCGCTGTCGGCGGCGAACTGCACCAGCCGCAGGTCGAGCTCGGCGATGCGGTCCTTGGCGCGCTGTTCTTCGCGATCGAGTTCCTGCATCGCGACATTGAGCCGGTGCAGCGCCGCGCCGGCGCGCGCTTCGGCGTCGCGTAAGGGAGGCAGCGCGGAAGATGCATTGGCCTGACGCGTTGAAGCCTGCGCCTGCTCGGCGGTGCGTTCGCCGACCTGACGCACGCACAGATCCTTGGCGTGGCCGGCCTCGGTCTGCTCGGCGCTCGCGGCGGTCCAACGCAGATGATAGAGGGTGGCCTCCGATTTGCGCACTTGCGCGGAGACGGTGCGATAGCGGATCGCCTGGCGCGCCTGCTTTTTCAGCGCTTCCATCTGCCCCGCGAGCTGACCGATGACGTCCTCGATGCGCAGCAGATTGGTTTCGGCCGCTTTCAGGCGCAGTTCTGCCTCATGGCGGCGCGCATGCAGGCCGGAGACGCCGGCGGCCTCTTCCAGCACGCGGCGGCGCTGTTCGGGCTTGGCCTGAATGATCTCGCCGATGCGGCCCTGATGCACCAAAGCGGGCGAACGCGCGCCGGTCGAGGCATCCGCGAACACGATCTGCACGTCGCGGGCGCGCACTTCCTTGCCGTTGATGCGGTAGGCGGAACCGGACTCCCGCTCGATGCGGCGGGCGATTTCGAGGACGTCGCTGTCGTTGAACTGCGAGGGCGCCGAGCGCTCGGCATTGTCGATCGAGATCGCGACTTCGGCATTGTTGCGCGCCGGCCGCGTATTCGAGCCGGAGAAGATCACGTCATCCATCGAGGAGGCGCGCATGGATTTGTACGAGCTTTCGCCCATGACCCAGCGCAACGCTTCGACCAGATTGGATTTGCCGCAGCCGTTCGGCCCGACCACGCCGGTCAGGCCCGGCTCGATCTGGAAATCCGTCGGCTCGACGAACGATTTGAAACCGATCAGACGTAAGCGAGTGAGCTTCATTCTTCAGGCCTCGACCCGCGCAGGGTGAACGCCCGACGTCCTGCTGGGTACTGCATTGGGACTAATAAGATTCTTTGCCGGGGGCACGGCCCGGAGGGAGCGATATGCCGCATTCGAGCGGACAATGAAATTTCGTGAGGCTGCGAGCAACACAGTTACGGGCGTGGGGGACGGTTTTCCAGACCTTTACGCTGTGGGTAAGCGAAATATTGGCCTTTTTTGCGCTCGGCGGGACGGGAGGCCACGCTCGGCGGAGCGAAAAAACCCTGATCAGCCCTTGAGATAGGCGTCGATTTTCTTGGCCATATCCTCGGTTGTCAGCGCGCCGCTAACCAGTTCGCCGTTGATGAAGAAAGAGGGTGTGGAATTTACCTTGAACTTGTCGACCGCGCGCTGGCGTACCTTTTCGATGCCGTCGAGCAGCTTCTGATTCGCGAGACACTCGTTGAAGGTTTTCTCGGTGAAGCCGGCCTGTTTGGCGAGTGCCAACAACGGCGGCAGCGGCGTTTCGACCGCCCAAGTCCGCTGCTGGCGGAACAAGGTGTCGACCAGGACGAAATATTTGTTCGGGTCGGTGGTCGCGCCACTGGTCGCTGAGCAGCGCGCCAGCATGAAGGCGGCGGCGGCCAGCGTATCGAGCGGGAATTCGCGAAAGATGTAACGCACCTTGCCGGTGTCGATGTATTTCTTCTTGATGTCCGGGAAGGTGGTTTCCTGGAAATGCGCGCAATGCGGACAGGTCATCGAGGCATATTCGATGATCGTGACCTTCGCCTTCGGATCGCCGATGGCCATGTCGGGCAAAGCTTCCGGCGCCATCAGTTCGACATCCGAAACCTTGGTCTGGGCCGCGGCCGGGGTCACCAGCGAGGGCAGGGTCGTCAGGCCCAAGGCAGTGGCGAGCGCCACGGTGGCAGTGTGTTGGCAAAATTCGCGGCGGGTGATCTGCAACGGGCGCTCCGTGGGCTTAAAACGGGGAAATGAGCCGATATCGACTATCTGGATAGGACAATTGTGGCAATGGCAGGCCGCCCTGCCAATAGGCGGAAACGCGCCACCGGGGGTCACTTTCGCTTGACCGCCGCGCCCAGCCGGGCGAGCGCCTGGCGTAGATCCTCGTCCTCGATTTGCGGCATGCCTTCGGCGATGCGGGCCGTGACCGCCGGATCGGGCGCGGGTGGCGGTAGGGCGGGGGTCCTGCGGCGTAACGGGGCTTGGCGTAAAGCGAGGCGGCCGATCGCCTGCCAGCCGAAAAAACGGTTCACCCGCTCGACGATAATCGCCGACTGATGCTGGATTTCGAGCGCCGCCGGACCCTCGACCCGCAGCACCAAAGTAGCGGGTTCGGCCTGATCCCCGTCGCCGGCGTCGTTTTTGACGCGCGGCCAGTTGATCTTCATCGGCTCGCTATGGGCGGCGATTTCGGGTCCGACGATATCGGCCCAGCGGGAAATGATTTCGGTCGAGGCAAAGCCCTGCGCCTTCATAACGCCGCCCAGCGTCGCTCCGAGGAACTCGGATAGCGGCCGGGGAAAACTGCGCGCGGGCTTGCTCATCTTTGCTTTCTATGGCGGGGTTTGCCGACCATGAACGTAGCAGTCCGCTCCCTTAAGCGAAAGAAAGCGGCCAGCCCCGATCCGGCCGATTTGCTGGCCTGGTACGACCGCCACCGGCGCGTGCTGCCGTGGCGGGCGCTCAGGGGTGAGCGCGCCGATCCTTACGCCGTATGGCTGTCGGAAATCATGCTGCAACAGACCGGCGTCAAAACGGTCGCGCCGTATTACGCCAAATTCCTGGCTAAATGGCCGACGGTGGAGAAGCTCGCCGTAGCGCCGCTCGATGACGTGCTGCGCAACTGGGCGGGCCTTGGCTATTACGCCCGCGCGCGCAATCTGCATGCCTGCGCCAAGGCGGTGGTCGAACAGCATGGCGGAATTTTTCCGACGGACATGGAAAGTTTACGCGCGCTGCCCGGCATCGGCGACTACACCGCCGCCGCCGTCGGCTCGATTGCCTTCGACGCGCCGGCCGTGCCGGTCGATGGCAATGTCGAACGGGTGGTGTCGCGCTTGTTCGCGGTTGAAGAAGAATTGCCGGCAGCCAAGCCGCAGATAAAGAGGCTGGCGGCCTCATTGTTGCCGGGCAATCGCTCCGGCGATTTCGCGCAAGCACTGATGGACTTGGGCGCGACGATCTGTTCGCCAACGAGGCCGGCTTGCGTATTATGTCCGTGGAACGAAGTTTGTTTGGCGCGCGCGCGTGGCGACCAGGAGACCTTCCCGCGCCAGGCGCCGAAGCGCGAAGGCAAAAAGCGGTATGGTGCGGCCTTTGTGGTGCTGCGCGCGGACGGCCGCGTGCTGCTGCGGCAACGGCCCGAGAAAGGCCTGCTCGGTTCGATGACGGAAGTGCCGGGCAGCGAATGGTCGCATGACTTCGACGCGAGCAAAGCGCTCGTCGCCGCGCCGCGTTTCAAGATAAAAATTAAATGGCGCAAGCTCACCGGGCAGGTGACGCATGTTTTCACTCATTTCCCGCTCGCGCTCACAGTCTATACAGCTCGGTTGACGCGAGGCACGCCCGCGCCCGAAGGCGCACGCTGGGCCAAGGTGGCGACCCTGGTGGACGAGGCCCTACCCAATGTCATGCGCAAAGTGTTGGCCCATGCGTTACATAGACGATAGGAATTCTGGAGCATTGCATGCCGACCGATCCAAAATCCGCCGTCCTCGTCGGCCAATGGGCGCCGAGCCTGCGCTATCCCGATCCGCTGGTGACCGCGCTCGACGAACGCTTCAAGAAATATACCCTGCCGCTGGCCAGCGTGGAGCGGCTTTACACCGGAACGCGCTGGTCGGAAGGTCCGGTCTATTTCGGCGATGCGCGCTGCCTGATCTGGAGCGACGTGCCGGGAAATTGCATGTATCGCTGGGACGAGGAAACCGGAAACGTCGCGCCGTTCCGCAAGCCGTCCAACAACGGCAACGGCAATACGCGCGACGGGCAAGGGCGCCTGGTCACCTGCGAGCATCTCACCCGCCGCGTCACTCGCACCGAATATGACGGCTCTATCACCGTCATCTGCGACAGCTTCAACGGCAGGCGATTGAATTCGCCCAATGACGTGGTGGTGAAATCGGACGGCTCGATCTGGTTCACCGATCCGCAGTTCGGCATTCTCGGCAATTACGAGGGCGACAAGGCCGAACCGGAGTTGCCGATGTGCGTCTATCGAGTCGACGGGCAGACCGGCGTCGCGACCGTGGTGGCGGACGACATCAACGCGCCGAACGGGCTTGCCTTCTCGCCCGACGAAAAGAAAATCTACATCGTGCAGTCGCGCGGCGAGCCGCGCAAAATTCTGATCTACGATGTCAATGGCGACAAAATCTCGAATGGCAAGGTGCTGATCGATGCGGGTCCCGGCGGCACGCCCGATGGTTTCCGCGTCGACATCGAAGGCAATCTCTGGTGCGGCTGGGGCATGACGCCGGAACTCGACGGCGTGCGCGTGTTCACGCCACAAGGCGAGCCGATTGGCCACATCTCATTGCCCGAACGTTGTGCCAATGTCTGCTTCGGCGGCAAAAAACGAGACCGCCTGTTCATGGCGGCCTCGCATTCGCTTTACGCGCTTTACGTCAGCACGCAGGGCGTAAAGAGCGGGTGAGCGCCTGTTATCGCCGCTTCGTGCGTCGGGCTGCTTGAGGCATTCATCAATCTCCTTGTTCGTCCTGAAGGCTAAATCGCCGGTATGCCGGCCGCCGCCGCGAGGAAGGCGTTCTCGGCCTTGTCGACGTCGCTCGGCTTTGGCTGCTTGCGCATGGCCGCCTTCTTGTTGATCTTGCGCTTGGCGATTGAGCCCAGCTTCTTGTCGGTCGCCTTTTCCTCTTTCAGGTTCATGTTGAGAACCTTGGCGACGTCGTTGCGGCCGATCACCTTGGCCCAGGCAACCAGGGTGCCATAGCGCGCGATTTCGTAATGCTCGACGGCCTGCGCCGCCGCGATCAAGGCGGCATTCAATACGGTCTTGTTGTCGATCTCGCCGGCGATCTCTTTCGCCTCGTCGAGGATGCCGTCGATGGCCGGGCACTTGGTCCCCTGCGGCACCGATTTGATCATCTTGAACACACGGTCGAGCCGCTTGATCTGACCCTTGGTCTGCTTGAGGTGCGTGTTGAAACCCTTCTTGAGTTCCGCGTCGGAAGCCTTTTTGGCCATGTCAGGCAGCGACTTGGCGATCTTGTTCTCGGCGTAATAGATGTCTTGCAGCGTATGGACGAACAGCTCGTCGAACGTGTCGATATCGGATGAAAACCAGCCCATGGCGAAAACCTCCCTCGCGGGCCTCGGATGAGGCCTTTGCGGTATAAATGCCGGGCGGCTTAACGAGTTCCCTTGACGAGTTTCCTTGGCACGCAAAGACGGCTAGGAATCCGGCGGGAAAATTTTAAGGGAGGCCCCCATGGCCATTGAGCGTCACGAGGTCGGCCCGCGCATGAGTAAATGTGTGGTGCACGGCAATACGGTTTATCTCGCCGGCATCGTTGCCAACGACCCGAAGAGCAAGAACGTCACCGAGCAGACCAGGGACATCGTCGCGCAGATCGACGGCTTTCTGGCCAAGGCCGGCACCGACAAGTCGAAGCTGTTGTCGGCCAATATCTGGATCACTGACATGGTCAATTTCGCCGAAATGAATGCCGTCTGGGATAACTGGGTCGCGCCCGGCAATACGCCCGCGCGCGCCACGGTCGAGGCCAAGCTCGCGACGCCGGATTATAAAGTCGAGATCATGGTCGTCGCCGCCAAGTAGTGCCGGCGGGCAAGGGATTAGGTTATGGCATTCGATTTCGGACCGCTTTTTCCGGCCGGCACGCCGGCGCCGGCGGCGAAATGGATCGGCTCGCCCAAATTCAACTTCACCGGCGGCAATAACGATCCCGACGCGGTGCCGCTCGATGGCCTGATGTCAGCCGCGCAATCGGTACTGGCGCGCGAGGGCCGGACGCTCGCCACCTATGGCCTGCAAAGCGGGCCGCAGGGCTACCGGCCGCTGCGGGACTTTCTCGCAACCAAGCTCAAGCGTGACGCCGGCATCGGATGCACCGCCGACGACATCCTCATTGTTTCCGGTTCGTTGCAGGCGCTCGATCTGGTGAACGCCACGTTGCTTACGCGCGGCGACACCGTCGTCGTCGAGAAGGATAACTATCAGGGCACGCTGAACCGTCTGAAGAAGCTCGGCGTTGAGACGGTCGGCATTCCGCTCGATGAAGGCGGCATGCGCATGGATGTGCTGGAAGCCGCCTTGGCCGAACTCAAAAGCCGCGGCATCAAGCCGAAATTCATCTATACCATCCCGACGGTCCAGAATCCCACAGCCACTATCCTCGACGAAGAACGCCGCCGGACCATGCTGCGGCTGGCGGACGAATATGGCGTGCCGGTCTTCGAGGACGATTGCTATTCCGATTTGATCTGGAGCGGAGAGCGGCCGCCGTCGCTCTACGCCATGAGCAAGAGCGAAAACGTAATCCACATCGGCTCGTTCTCGAAATCGATCGCGCCGGCCTTGCGCGTCGGCTTCCTTGTTGCGCCGTGGCAAGTGATGTCGCGCATCCTCGCACTCAAGACCGACGCCGGTTCGGGCTCGCTCGAACAGATGGTGTTGGCGGAATATTGCGCGCCGCATTTCACCGAACACGTGCCGGCGCTGCGCAAGGGCCTGCGCGCGAAGCTCAAAACGCTCATGGAAGCGCTCGCCGAACAATTCGGCACGGCGGCGGAATTCGACGATCCCAAAGGCGGTATCTTTCTCTGGGTAAAGCTGCCGGACAATGTCGATACAATGGCGCTCAATCAGGCGGCGTTGAAGAAAGGCGTCGCCATTAATCCCGGCCCGGAATGGTCGACCGACGCCACGCACAGCAAAAGCCGCATGCGGCTGTGCTTTGCCAGCCCCTCGCATGAAGAAATCCGCGAAGGCATCGCCGTCCTGGCCGAGGTTTGCAGTGAGGAATTCGGCGTGCCTACCCGCAGCGGCAATGTCGAGCGGAAAGCATGACACAGTCCGGCGTACTCGCGATCTGGAACGACTGCCGCCCTGGCGACGAAGCCGAATTCGAAGCCTGGTTTCAGGGCGAGCATTTGATCGAGCGCTTGGGCGTGCCGGGCTTCCTGTTCGGTCGCCGCCATCAGGCCATCTCGGGCGCGTCCGGCTATTTCAATTTCTATCTGGTCTCGTCTCCCGATGTGCTGACCTCGAAGCCTTATCTGGAGCGGCTCGACAGTCCGACGCCGATGACCAAGAAAGTCATGTCGGGCATCTTCATCAACATGAGCCGCACGCTTTGCTATCGCACGCTGCGGCGCGGCGCCTTTCGCGGCGCCTATGCCGTCACTGTGCGCTTCGATGAGACGCCGGATGTGGCCGCGCTCACCGGCATGGCCGACGATCTGGTCAAGGATTCGAACATCGCCGCCTGCGAAATCTGGACGGCGACAGATCCGGCCGGTCAGCCGGTTTCGATGGAAGAAAAATTGCGCGGCGGCGACAAGAAAATCAAAGCCTGTCTGATGGTCGATACCTTGCGGCAGTTCGACGCAGAAAATCTCGGCGCCTTGATGAAGTCGGATTTCCCCGGCGCGGAGGTCGGTGTGTTTCGGGTGCTCTGCCAACTTGGCCAAAGAATGGGAATCTAATTCATGCAATCGTTAGCGCCACTCGCCGAAAAAATCGCCGCGCGCCTTGTCGCGCGCAAGGAAACCATCGCCATCGCCGAATCCTCCACCGGCGGCCTGATCGCGGCGGCGTTGCTGGCGGTGCCGGGTGCGTCGGCTTATTTCGTCGGCGGCGCGGTGGTCTATACCAAGACCTCGCGCGCCGCGCTGCTCGGAATTGGCGATGCGGACATGAAAGGCCTGCGGCCTTCAACCGAAGCCTATGCGGCTTTAGGCGCGCGCCGCGTACGCGAGAAAATGAATGCGACCTGGGGTCTGGGCGAAACCGGCGCGACGGGTCCGACCGGCAACCGCTATGGCGATGCGGCCGGCCACACCTGTATCGCTGTTGCCGGCCGCTCCGAACGCGCGGTCACGCTGGAAACCGGTAGCGCCGACCGGGCGGCGAACATGGAAGCGTTTGCGAAACGGGCGCTGGAGCTTCTGGACGAGATGCTGTCGGCCAAGTAGCTGCCAAGTTTATGGATACTGGCCTTGCGCTTGCCATAGTTGGTAACATATAAGGTACTATCGAAATGCAGGTCCTTGAATATTGGGATCCGAGTGGGCGGAATTCGTTTGCGCGCTGGTTCGACGGTCTCGATGGACCGGCCGCCGCCAAGGTCACGATTGCCGTGGTGCGTTTAGGCTTGGGTAATCTTTCGAATACGAAAGGCGTGGGCGGTGGCGTGCTCGAACAGCGGATCGACTTTGGGCCCGGCTAACGGATTTATTTCGGCATGGACGGCGAAACGGCGATCATTCTTCTCGGCGGCGGGACCAAGCGACGGCAGCAAGACGATATCGGAACCGCGCAACTGCAATGGGCGGATTACAAGCGGCGAAAGAGAGAGCGGTGATATGGCGTTAACGCGCGATTTCAAGGAGACGGTCAAGGCTCGCGTTGAGCGCGATCCGAAATTCCGGGCGGCGCTGTTGACCGAAGCAGTTGAGCAGATGCTTGGCGGCGATATGGACACCGGTAAGGCGGTGCTGCGCGACTATATCAATGCGACGGTTGGCTTCGAACGCCTTGCGCGCGAAACCGGTACGCCGGCAAAGAGTCTGATGCGGATGTTTGGACCGAAAGGAAATCCGCGCGCGGATAATCTGTTTGCCGTCATCAGCCGGCTGCAAAAGGCCTCCGGCATACGCCTGGGCATCGCGGCGGCTCGCTAAAACTTACTCCGCCGCTTCGGCCATCTCCGAACGCACCTGCGCGCGCAACTCGTTGATCAGCATCAGGCCCTTCGGCGTCTCAAGGTGCCAGAACGTCCAGCCGTTGCAGGCATCCAGGCCTTGCGCGACCGCGCCGATGCGGTGGATCGAGCCGACGGTGTCGCCGATCGACACCGCGCCGTCGGCACGAACGACCGCCTTGTGACGCTTTTTCGCGTCGGTGAGTTGCGCGCCCGGCATCACCAGCCCGCGTTCGATCAATGACGCGAAGGCGACGCGCGGCGCTTCGCGCGCGGTGATGAACGGTGCAATCGAGGGTGAGGGTACGACTTGTACATCGGCGATGCGTTTCTCCGCGGCAATAGCGTATTTCTTCTCTCGCTCGATGCCGATGAAGTTGCGGCCGAGCCGCTTAGCCACCGCGCCGGTGGTGCCGGTGCCGTTGAACGGATCGAGAATGAGATCACCGGGCTTTGAGCTCGACAGGATCACACGCGCCAGCAAGGCTTCTGGCTTCTGGGTCGGATGTAGCTTCTTGCCGTCGGCGCCTTTCAGGCGCTCACCGCCGGTGCACAGCGGGAAAGTCCAGTCGGAGCGCACCTGCACGTCTTCATTGCCGGCTTTTAGCGCCTCGTAATTGAAGGTGTAGCCCTTGGCGCCCGGATCGCGCGTGGCCCAAATCATGGTCTCGTGCGCGTTGGTGAAGCGGCGGCCACGAAAGTTCGGCATCGGGTTGGTTTTGCGCCAGATCACATCGTTGAGGATCCAGAACCCCATGTCCTGCATGATGGCGCCGACGCGAAAAATATTATGATAGGAACCGATCACCCAGATCGTGCCGGCGGGCTTGAGTACGCGCTTGCAGGCGGCGAGCCATTCTTTTGTAAAAGCGTCGTAAGCGGCAAAGCTCGCGAATTTGTCCCAGTCATCGGTGACCGCATCGACATGCGAATCGTCCGGCCGCTTCAAATCGTTGGCGAGCTGGAGGTTATAAGGCGGGTCGGCGAAAATCAGGTCGACCGAATTGGCTTTGAGCTTGGCCATCTCGCTGGCGCAATCGCCAATGAGGATGCGGTGCTGTGAGGCGCTCTCTGAAACTCCACGGGGCGCCCGAAGGGGCGCCCCGCGACGCGACACTACCATGACTCACATACTCTGACTCAAGGACGACGCGGTCGGCAGACGCGGGACCTACAAACCGACAGGCGTGCAATATGGATTCGCAAGGTGAAGAAACGGTTTAAAGGGTGCGCCTCCGAACTGGGCAAATTCTGCCGGTTTAACGGTGGGTTAGCACAGATTAACGGGCGTCAAAAAAGCGCCATTGGACGCGCCCTAAAGCATGCGTAATGATTGAAATTGGCGTTCGAGGAGACGGCTTGCATGCGTTGGGATGACTTTCGCCGCAGCGACAACATCGATGACTATCGCGACAGCGGCGGTGGTGGCGGCGGAGGCTTCAATATCGGCGGCGGTGGTGGCTTGGGGATTGGCGCCATCGTGGTCCTCAGTCTGGTCGGCTGGGCCTTCGGCATCGATCCGAGCATCCTGATCGGCGGCGCCGAGATGGTCAGCGGTAACCGGACGCAGTATCAGCAGCCATATCGGCCTGCGCCCGGTCAGACCGGCGCGCCCAAGGATCAGATGGGCGATTTTGTTGCGGCCACGCTCGGCAATACCGAGGACGTCTGGACGAAAATATTCGAGGAAAACGGCCGCACCTATCGCGCGCCGCGGTTGGCGCTTTACCGCGGCTCGTTGCAGAACGGTGGTTGCGGTTTGGCGCGGGCGGCGATGGGGCCGTTTTATTGCCCGCGCGACCGGCGCATTTATCTCGATACCTCGTTCTTCAATGACATGCGCGTGCGCTTCAAGGGTTGCAGCGGGAAGGCTTGCGAATTCGCCGAGGCTTACGTAATCGCGCACGAGGTCGGCCACCACGTGCAGAAACTACTCGGCATTCTGGACAAGGCGCATGACGCGCAAGCAGCAAGCGGCAGCAAAGCGGGCGCCAACCGCATCCAGGTGCGGGTCGAATTGCAGGCCGATTGCTTCGGCGGTGTCTGGGCCAATCGTTCGAGCCAAAAATGGAAGACCATCGAGCCCGGCGACGCCGAAGCCGCGCTTCAAACGGCATCTGCGATCGGCGACGACCGCTTGCAGAAACAGGCGCAAGGCTATGTCGTGCCGGACTCGTTCACGCATGGCTCCTCGGTGCAACGGCAGCGCTGGTTCAACATCGGGCTGAAAGAGGGCAAGGTGTCGGCCTGCAATACCTTTGCGCAAGGCGCGCAGTTATAAGGCGCTGTTTTAGCGGCATCCTTGAGAACGACCCGCAGGCATGGTATAGGCATTGCATCCGGGCCAACGACAACCGCCCGGTCAACTGCCTGCCGGCAGTCAAGCGTTGTCTCGCTCCGTGATGGAGATGAGACATGTCTTGCGGTGGCGGTGCCTGTGTTTCCAATAATCCGAATGATTTAATCGCCGGCGATAATGCGCCTGCGCGTCGATCCCGGCTGCTGCGGTTTCTGGCCAAACTCGGCGCAATGTTCGTGGAAGCGGGCCGGCGTCAGGTTGCAATCGACTTTGAAAAAGTGCGCCAGCGCAGGCTACTATTGCAGCTTGACGACCGATTGCTGAAAGATACTGGCCTCACGCGCGAGCAAGCCGAGCGGGAAGGGCGCAAAGCTTTCTGGGAATAGCTCCCGCCGATCAAGGAATTGCTTTATTGTGGTGGTCAAGGACGTGATTGCCCGGTCGCAAGCTGGGCATGACGGAGTGTAGATGATGCCCGGTATCGACGACACCCGCCCCTTTGTGCCGCTCAAGATCGCAGTGCTGACGGTCTCCGACACGCGCGAACTGACTGACGACAAATCCGGCAAGACGCTGATCGAGCGAATACGCACCACCGGCCATGTCGTGGCCGAGCGCGCCATCGTCAAAGATGAGGTCGACGAGATCAGGAAAAAGGTGATGGCCTGGATTGAAGACAAGTTCATCGACGTCGTCATCTCGACCGGCGGCACCGGCTTCACCGGCCGTGACGTGACGCCGGAGGCAGTCGAGCCGCTGTTCGAAAAGCGCATGGACGGATTCGCCACCATGTTTCTGCTGGTGAGCGAAAGGAAGATCGGCACCTCCGCGATCCAGACCCGCGCCACCGCCGGCGTCGCCAACGCGACCTATATCTTCTGCTTGCCGGGCTCGCCCGGGGCCTGCAAGGACGCCTGGGACGAGATCCTGGTGCACCAACTCGATTACCGTCACCGGCCGTGCAATTTCGTCGAGATCCTACCGCGACTTGATGAGCATATGCAGCGCGGCAAAACCGCCAGCCCGCCCAGTCCTGATTCGAAAAATTAAGCCTGCCGCGGCCGGCGTTACAATTCCATATCCCAGAATTCCGCCACCACGTCCTTGCCCCAGCTGTGCCGCTTCTCGCTCGAGGTAACCGTGAAGCCGGCCTTCTCGTAACAGCGCCGGGCGGCGGTCAGAATGCTGTGGGTCCATAGCGTGATCTTTTTGTAGCCCGCTTCGCGCGCGAACTTTACGCATTCATCAGTGAGCCGCTGGCCGAGACCAAGTCCGCGCGCTTTGGGATCGACGATAAGAAGGCGAATGCGCGCGGTGCCGGGCTTGTCGTCCTTCACCAGCATCACCGAGCCGACCGGCTCGCCGTTCATCTCCGCGATCCAGCAGCGCTCGTGCACTTCGTCATATTTGTTGACGAAGTCGGCGATGATGCCGGCGCACAGGCCTTCGAACGGATCGCCCCAGCTATATTCGCGTGCATAGATTTGCGCATGCGCGGTCACGATCCAGCCGAAGTCGCCGTGCCTGGGTTCGCGCAGGATGTAGGAGCGGGCAGGCGGCGCGGCTTCCTCACCCAGCAAAGCTTCGATTGTCCGCATCGCGCTCACCAACTGTTTTTGTTTGTCCCCCGGCAATTTCGCCAGCATCGCCGCCACGTCGCTTTGCGAGCGCTTTTCGGCCGGTGCGAAAGTCTTTCTTCCGAGCGCGGTCAGCGAAAGCAGGCTCTGGCGCGCGTCCTGCTTGGAAGTCTTGCGTGCGACCAGCCCGCGTTTTTCGAAATTGCGCAGCACGCGCGAGAGGTAGCCGGCGTCGAGATCGAGCGCGCGGCCGATGTCGCTGGCGGTCACGTCTTTTCGCTGCGCTAGTTCGTACAGCACCCGCATCTCGCCGAGCGAGTAGGGGCTGTCGAGATAGTTTTTGCGCAGGACGCCGATCTGGCGGGTGTAGAAGCGGTTGAAGCGGCGCACCGCGGCGATGCAGTCTCTATCGGCACTGTTGGTTTTCATAGTGCTGGGAGGTTCGGACAATTACTTGACAAAGTCAAGTATCTACCCGATGTGGCGCGCGCCCGCCGCCAGCATCGAAATTCGCCGCCGTCCGAGTTGCCGCAGCATGGCTGTTTCGGCTTGTTCGCCTTCCGGATGCCCGCCAAGCGCGTCATAAAACTGCCGGGCGATTAGCAGACCCTGCTCAGGCCTCGGCCCACCGCCCAGCATCACGCGCAGTAGCGCCAGCATCTCCGATAGTCCGGGGCGCAGCAGATCGGCCGCCGCGGGCGGGCGGAACACGGCGGCGCAGGTCTGGCCGTCGAACTGGCCGGCCGCATCCATGAAGCGCTCGCAAGCGGCAATCCAGCCGGTCTCCGGTACGCAGCCGGCGCGCAGGAACATCAGCCAAGGCGTGCCAGTAGATTTGGCCGCCTGCTTCAGCCGGGCTCCCTGCGGGCCGTCTAGGCGCATGAAGCGGCAACCGGCGATGTCGGCGACTTCCTCGGTGGCGTCCGTCGAGCCGCCATCGGCCACCACCACCTCGCTGATTAGCCCGCCGGTCGCGCCCGGCACCAAAGCGGCCAGCGTCGGCACCAGCGCGTGCTCCGATTCGTGGGTGGCAATGACAATACTAAGCATGGAACCCGGGTGGAACGGAAAGCCTGTGGATCGGTTGCCACCATATCATGTGGGTTTCGGATGTCGTCCCACGAGATCGAGCCCGGAAAAGCCCTCTGAAAAATGTTCTTGTTATGTTCACATGTCGTCACTAGGTTAGGCCCATGGCTCACTCAAATGCAGCCTTGAAACGCCCGCCGGTGTCGCGCGGTTTTGCCGACCGACCGGAGCTGCCCTCCGCGCCGGCGGGCGTACGCACTGACGACCTGACCGGTCTGCTCGGCGTCGTGGTCGAGCATGAGCGGCGGCGCGGGCGCGGGGCGCAGTCGAACGCCTCAGGCCGCTACGAGCCGCAGGCGCGCATCGCCTTCGACGACGGCTGGCAGACGCTCGACGACCTGCCCGCCTTCAAGACCACGGTGCAGACCGACGCCACCCGCAAGATCATCACCCGCAACGAGTCGCCGGACATCGGCTTCGACCGTTCGATTAATCCCTATCGCGGCTGCGAGCACGGCTGCGTCTATTGTTTCGCGCGCCCGACGCATGCCTATCTCGGCCTCTCGCCCGGCCTCGATTTCGAATCCAAGCTATTCGTCAAGCCGGAGGCAGCCGACCTCCTGGAACGTGAACTTTCTTCGCCGAACTATTCGCCGAAGGTGATCGCGATCGGCACCAATACTGACCCGTACCAGCCGATAGAGCGCAAATATCAGGTGATGCGCCGCATCCTCGAAGTGCTCGACCGCGCCGGCCACCCGGTCGGCATCGTCACAAAGTCGGCGCTGGTGTTACGCGATCTCGACATTCTCGCCCGCATGGCCGAGCGCAATCTCGCCAAGGTCGCTTTGTCTGTGACCACGCTCGATCCGGAACTGGCGCGCCGCATGGAGCCGCGCGCGGCTACGCCCTCGCGGCGGCTGGAAACCTTGCGCCGTCTGTCGCAAGCCGGCGTGCCTACCACGGTGATGGTGGCGCCTGTCATCCCGGCGCTCAACGACAGCGAGATCGAACGCATCCTCGATTCGGCGGCAGCCGCTGGCGTCAAGGAAGCCGGCTATGTGCTGCTGCGGTTGCCGCTCGAAGTGCGCGACCTGTTCAAGGAATGGCTCACGGCGAACTATCCCGACCGCGCCAATCACGTGTTCAAGCTCATCCGCGACATGCGCGGCGGCAAGGATTACGACTCGGAATGGGGCAAGCGCATGAAGGGCACCGGGCCCTATGCCTGGATGATCGGTCGCCGCTTCGAAGTGGCGTGCGAGAAGCTTGGACTTAATACCAACCGGCTACAGCTCTCGACAGAGCATTTCAAGCATCCGAAGCCCGACGACGCGCAACTCAGCCTGTTCGAAGCATCTTAAGCGAGCCGACTATGGAAGACCCGCAAGCTATCCTCTCGCTGGTGACGCTGGGCGTCGCGGATCTGAACCGCAGCATCGCGTTTTACGAAGCGCTTGGCTTTGAGCGGCGGGCGCAAAGCGCCGAAGGTGTCGGATTTTTCAAAGCCGGTGCTTGCGTCATATCGGTCTTTCCTTCGGATGAACTGTCCAAAGATGCCAACATTTCATTCAAGGATTTATCGCCGGCCTTTCGCGGCGTCTCGCTCGCCTGGAATTGCCGCTCGAAGAAAGAAGTCGATGCGGCAATCGATCGCGCCTATCGCGCTGGCGCTACCGTGCAGAAATCCGCCGAGGATGCGTTCTGGGGCGGTTACAACGGCTATTTCTTCGATCCCGACGGGCATTTGTGGGAAGTTGCCTACAATCCCGGTTTCCCGCTCTCTTCCGACGGGCGCCTGCAACTGCCTAACTGAAGCGACTTACATTTTATGCAGCCGTTCGAGAATCATTGGGCGCAGCCCTTCCAGTAATCCCAAGGGAAAACAGGAGTTAGCCGCGAAAGTTCCCTGCGCCGGGCTGCCAATGCGCCGCGCTATCCCCGTTTTCACCGAGATTCAGCTGGCTGATTGAATTGCGTTTGAGTCGCGCGTACTCACGTTGCTCATGGCCCGCGCCTCCAAACCAAAACCAAAGCCCAAGCCCGCCGCCAAGGCGCGGCTGCCTTTGCCCGAGCCTATATTGCGTCCGACTTTCCGGCGCGAGCGGCGCGCGCTCAAGTGCGGTATTTTCCCGGTCGCCGGTTGCGACGAGGCGGGCCGGGGGCCGCTCGCCGGGCCGGTGGTCGCCGCCGCCGTGGTGCTCGACCCGGCGCGCATTCCGCGCGGTCTCAACGATTCCAAGAAGCTTGACGCCGAGACGCGCGAAAAGCTGTACGAAAAAATCTGCGCCAGCGCACAGGTGTCGGTCTGCTTCGGCGCGGTCGAGCGCATCGACCGCGATAATATTTTGCGCGCGTCGCTCTGGGCACTGGCGCGCGCGGTCAAGGCGCTGCCGGAGCGGCCGAGGCTTGTCTACGTCGACGGCAACATGAAGATCGACTGCGGCTGCGATTGCGAGGCGGTGATCTCGGGCGACGCGCTGGTGCTGTCGGTGGCGGCCGCTTCCATCGTCGCCAAGGTGACGCGCGACCGTTTCATGGCGCGGCTGGCGCTGGCCTATCCAGGCTACGGCTTCGAACGCCACATGGGCTATTCGGTGCCCGAGCATTTCCGCGCGCTTGCCAGGCTCGGTCCGACTCCGCATCACCGCCGCTCGTTCGCCCCGGTGGCGGCCAAGCTCGCGGCGATGGGCGCTTCGGTCGAGGATGTGCCGGACGCGGCGCTGGCCGCCTTGTTGCCACTTTAGCCGGGCTTCTCTATTGCTCGTGCGCGCGATTGCCCGTCATTCTGCCGTGAGATCATGCATCACGTCTCCCTCATCATCGAATTCCTGCGCGGCCGGCCCAAGGTCGTGTTCTGGACCGTGGCGTTGATGCAAGGCGTGTTGTGGACGCTCATTCCGTCGCTGTTCTACTCCGCTCCGCCCAATGGCGTGCCGCTGGTGCTCGCCATCGGCCATGAGTTCATGCTCGGCAGCTATCGGGGGCCGCCGCTCGCTTTCTGGCTTGGCGAGATCGCCTTCCGCCTCGGCGGCCTGCCGGGCGTATACGCATTGTCGCAAATCTGCATCGTCACCATGCTGTGGGCGGTGTTTGCGCTCGGGCGTTCGATTGCCGGCACGCGCCATGCCGTGCTCGCGGTTCTGTTGATGGCAGGCATAACCGCCTTCACGGTGCCGAGCCCGGATTTCGGGCCCGCCGTGCTGGCCGCGCCGCTCTGGGCGCTGGCACTCCTGCATTATTGGCGCGCAGTCGGCGAAGCACAGCGCGGCGCCTGGTTCTTGCTGGCGCTCGATCTCGGCCTGCTGCTGCTGGCCAATTACATCGGCATCGTTCTGATCGCGCTCATGATCGTGTTCACGCTTGGCAGCGCGCGCGGGCGCCGCGAACTGAGTTATTCCGAGCCCTGGATCGGGCTTGCCTTGTTTGCCGTGGTCATATTCCCGCATGCGGCTTGGGCCTATGACGCGCTCGCTTTTCTGCAAGCCGAATTCGCAGCCGCGATGCCGCCCGCCGGCCGGTTCACGCCGGTGGTCTGGCTTTGCCTCGCGCTGGTCGCGACCCATATCGGCCTTGCATTGCTTGCCGTGCTGGCGAGCGGCTTCCGGCGGCAGCGTAACGAACGCGCGCCCGAGATCGACCGCCCGCCCGTCGAGGCATTCGCGCGTCTCTACGTTTATTTCTTCGCCGCCGCGCCGGCCTTTCTTGCCATCCTGCTGACCTTTGCCGGCGAGCGGGAGTGGCTGCCGCCTGCGCCGCTGGGCGCGCTGGCGCCGCTGGTCGTGTTGTCGGGACTGGCGCTGATCCTTGCCGCCGGAGACCGCGTGCAGATTTATCGCGAGCGCACGGTGTCGTCGGCCTGGATTGGACTTCTGTTTGCGCAGCCGGCGATGGTCGTCATCAGTCTCGCCGTCATGCCGTGGCTGTTTTCCGCCGATGCCGGGATCGCACAACCGGCCAAGGCGGAGGGACAATTCTTTGCCGAAAGCTATATGCGCCGTACCCTGCAACCATTGAAATACATTTCGGGCGACGAACGCATCGCGCCTTTGATCGCGCTGACCGCGCCGAACCGGCCGCGCGTGTTCTTTGCCTGGGCGCCGCAGCGCAGTCCCTGGGCGAGCGTCGACGATGTCGCGAAGGAAGGCGCGGTGCTTGTCTGGCCGGCGGAAAATTCAATCGCGCCGCCGGAAACCTTGAAGACCCAGTTTCCCGCCATGGTGCCGGAATTGCCGCATGCCTTCGCGCGCACGGTGCAGGGGCGCCTGCCGCCGGTGCGCCTCGGCTGGTCGGTGCTACGGCCGCAGGCCAGTCCGTAACTATCTTAGTGATAACTCTCGCCTTCGCGCACTTTGCCGCGAAAAAGCCAATAGACCAGCACGACATAGCCAATCACGAACGGCAACAAGAGCAGGGTGCCGATCAGCATGAATATCTGGCTCGCCGGCACCGCGGCGGTTTGCCAGACCGTGAGCGATGGCGGCACCAGATAGGGAAAATTTGAAATCACCAGGCCGATGTAGCCGAGCATGAACAGCATGATCGCGCCGATGAAGGGCGGCACTTCGCGCCCGTTGCGAATCCCGCGCCAGGTAGTGAAAGCAACCAGCGCGGTCACGACCGGCACCGGCCACAGGAAAAAGAAATTCGGCAGCGAGAACCAGCGCTCGGCGATGCGCGCTTGCGTCAGCGGCGTGTAAAGACTGACAATCGCCATGAAAATGAGAACGGCGATCAGAAAATACTCCGAGTGCCGGCGCGCGCGCACGGCGACCGGACCTTCCGTCTTCATCGCCAGCCAGGTCGCGCCGAGCAGGCCATAACCCGCGATCAGCGACAGCCCGCACACCAGAGCGAACGGCGTTGCCCAATCGAACGGACCGCCGGCATATTCGCCGTCCAGGACTTGGATACCCTGGATCATGCCGCCGAGAATGACGCCTTGCGCGAAGGAGGCGATGACCGAGCCGACGATGAAGGCGAAGCTCCAGCCGCTCTTGCTGCGCGAGACGGTGCGGAATTCAAAGGCGATGCCGCGAAACACCAGCGCCACCAGCATCACGATGACCGGAATATAGAGTGCCGGCATGATCACCGAATAAGCGCGCGGGAAGGCGACGAACAATCCGGCGCCGCCGAGAACGAGCCAGGTCTCGTTGCCGTCCCAGAACGGCGCGATCGAGCGCATCATCTGGTCGCGCTCCGTCTCGTCTTTAGCGAAGGGAAAAAGAATGCCGATGCCGAGATCGAAGCCGTCGAGAATGATGTACATGGCGACGGCAATGCCGATGATGGCGGCCCAGATCAGCGGGAGATACCATTCCATGGTCTAACCCTTTTGTAGAACATCGCGCCCGGTGTCATGCGCGGCGGAAATCGGCCGGTTCGCGAATGGACCTTCGTCGTTGTCGTTCTTGGTATCGGGGCCCAGTACGATCAGCCGGTTCATGTAGTAGATGCCGAACGAGAACACGATGCCATAGGCGACGACGAAAAGCGCCAGCGTGCCCGCGATGGTCGCGCCCGGCACCGGCGAGATGCCGTCGGCGGTGCGCATTACATGATAAACGAGGAATGGCTGGCGGCCGCTTTCGGTCACGATCCAGCCGGCGATCACTGCGACAAAGCCGACCCACCAGGCGTTCGCCACAATGCGCAGGAACCAGCGCGTCTCGAACAGCGTGCCGCGCCACCACAAGAAGGCGCCGAACAAAGCCGCCGCGATCATGAAGAAGCCGACACCTAGCATGATGCGGAACGAAAAGAAGACAAGCTTGACCGGCGGACGATCCTTTTCGGGCACGCTCAGTAGGCCGGGGAAGAGCCCGTTCATACGGTGGGTTAGAATGAGCGAGGCCGCTTTCGGGATCGAGATTTCAAATTTATTGCTGGCTGCATGTTCGTCGGGCCAGGCGAAGATATGAAAGTCGCCCGGCAGCGCGCCGTCCCAATGCGCTTCCATCGCCGCGATCTTGATCGGCTGGTATTTGAGCGTGTTGAGCCCGTGCTGGTCGCCGATGATTAACTGCAAAGGCGCTAGCACCGCGGTCAACCCAATAGCCATGCGCAGCATGGTGCGGCCTTCCGCGAGATGGCGGCCCTCGATCAAAAAGCGCGCGCCCACCGCCATCACCACGAAACCGGTGGTCAAATAGGCCGCGTTGAGCATGTGCGCGAAGCGGTAGGGGAAGCTCGGGTTGAAAATGACCTTGAGCCAGTCGGTCGGCACCGCGACGCCGTCTTTCACCTCATAGCCGGCCGGCGTATGCATCCAGCTATTGGCCGACAAAATCCAGAACGCCGACGTCATGGTGCCGAAGGCGACAACCACCGCGGACAAGACGAAAAGCCAGGGCGGCACCTTGTTGAAGCCGAACAGCAGAATGCCGAGGAAGGTCGCTTCCAGGAAAAACGCCGCCAGCACTTCATAGCCGAGCAGGGGACCGAGCACGTTGCCGGTGAAGGCGGAGAAGCGGCTCCAGTTGGTGCCGAACTGGTAGGACAGCACGATGCCCGAGACCACACCCATCGCAAACGACACGGCGAAAATCTTGACCCAGAACCGCATCAGCAGTTGGTAGCGCTCTTCGCCGGTCTTGAGCCACATGCAGCCCAGCGTGGCGAGCCAGGCCGACAGGCCGATGGTGAAGCTGGGGAAGATGATGTGGAATATGATGGTGAAAGCGAACTGGAGGCGAGCCATTAATACCGGATCGAAATCCATCGTTTAACTCCCCGGCGGCAAGACCCTTGATGCGTTTTTCGCCTGACGGCGAATGGCCAGGTTATACGCCAATCGGCAAAGCTTTTGCGACCCGGCCCGGTTCGGTTCCTGCGCCAAATCGAAGCGGCCCCGCCGCAACGGTATCGGTCCGGCTGGCGCTCGCCGCAAGTAATACTTTCGAATTGGCGCTTCCTGGCGCAACATGTCGTTGGGGCCGCGCGTGGACAGTAACAAAATGAGCCTATGGTCTTCCTGGCAAATGTGGGCGGTGCTCTCGGCGCTATTTGCGGCGCTGACCGCGGTATTCGCCAAGGTCGGCATCGAGAACATCAATTCCGATTTCGCCACCTTCATCCGCACCATCATCATCCTGGTAACGCTCGCGCTTATTTTGTTCGCCACCGGTCAATTCCAGCATCCCGGATCGGTTTCTGGGCGCACCTATTTCTTTCTGCTGCTATCGGGACTGGCGACCGGCGCGTCATGGATCTGTTATTTCCGCGCGCTCAAAATCGGTGAAGCGGCGAAGGTCGCGTCGATCGACAAACTGAGCGTGGTGCTGGTGGCGTTGTTCGGCGTCGCGTTTCTGGGCGAGCGCTTGAGCGGGCCGAACTGGCTCGGCATTTTGCTGATTGCCGCCGGCGCGGTGCTGGTGGCCTTTCGCTAGCGCAAATCTAATTTCCAATGCGTCGGCGCGTTCAGCTTGAGCCCGAAATAATTCGGCAGCACGCGCGATTACGACTTCGCTGCCAGCGCCTTCTTCATCGCCAGTATGTCGCGCCAGGCGAAGCGCTTTTGCAGCGGACTGCGCAGCAGAAAGGCGGGATGAAAGGTCGGCATGGCGCGGATTTCGCGTTTGCCGGTGTCGAACGTGAACCAGCGCCCCCGCGCCTTGGTGATCGGCTCGTAGACCTTGAGCAAGGTCTGCATCGACGGCTTGCCGAGACAGACCAGAATATCGGGATCGGCGAGCTCGATCTGGCGCGAGATGAAGGGCAGGCAGATCGCGGACTCATGCGGGCTCGGATCGCGGTTGCCCGGCGGGCGCCAAGGCACGATGTTGGCGATATAGACCGAGGTGCGATCGAGTCCAATCGCAGCCAGCATCAAATCGAGCAGGCGGCCGGAGCGGCCGACAAACGGTAAGCCTTCGATGTCCTCGTCGCGGCCGGGCGCTTCGCCAACCAACATCACGCGCGCTTGCGGGTTGCCGTCTGCGAATACCAGCCGGGTCGCGGTTGCCTTCAGCGCGCAGCCGTCGAATTTCTCCAGCAGTGCACGGAGTTCGTCGAGCGTCTGCGCTGATTTGGCGGCGGCGCGGGCTGCCATGGCGGCTTCGTCGGGCGCTTGTGGCGCGGCTGGCCGGATCGCGGGGCTCGCGCGGGGAATTTCGGCGCGCGCTGCGGCCGGCTTCGGTGCGCGGGCGGGGGGCGTTTCCTCTTCCGCAAACCGGTCGACCGGTTCCTCACCGACCAGCGCATCGGCGCCGCCTTCCAGATAGAAGTCGAGCAATTCGCGTGGCGTCGGGTCAGGGGAGGGCGTCATCCCCACAGTTTAGCATGATGTTGCCGCCGGGGTGCAAAAGTGGACAATGGGCAAAAGGAGTCGCTCATGTCCGACTTGCCCGCACAGGAACTTCCCGCAAGAGAAGCGATGGAATTCGACGTGGTGATCGTCGGCGCCGGGCCCGCCGGCCTTGCCGCCGCCATCCGCCTCAAGCAGATCAATCCGGACCAAACCGTGGTGGTGGTGGAGAAGGGCTCGGAGGTCGGCGCCCATATTCTCTCTGGCGCCGTGATCGATCCAGTCGGCCTCGACAAGCTGCTGCCGGAATGGCGCTCCGAGGATACGCCGATCAAAACGGCGGTGACGGACGACCGCTTCTACTACCTCGGCGAAACGAGTGCGCTACGTTTGCCGAACTTCATGATGCCGCCGCTGATGAACAATCACGGCAATTACATCGTCTCGCTCGGCAATGTATGCCGCTGGCTCGGCACCAAGGCGGAAGCGCTCGGCGTCGAAATTTATCCGGGTTTCGCGGCGGCGGAGGTTCTCTACGACGACAAAGGCGCGGTCACCGGCATCGCTACCGGCGACATGGGGCTAGGCAAAGACGGGAAGCCGAAAGATTCATTCACGCGCGGCATGGAGTTGCACGCCAAGTATACGCTGTTCGCCGAAGGCGCGCGCGGCAATCTCGGCAAGCTGCTGATCGCCAAGTTCGGATTGGCGGAAGGGCGCGAGCCGCAGAAATTCGGCATCGGTCTGAAAGAACTCTGGCAAATCGATCCCGCCAAACATAAAAAAGGTCTGGTGCAGCATTCCTTCGGCTGGCCGCTCGATGGCTCGACCGGCGGCGGCTCGTTTCTCTATCACCTCGACGATAACCTGGTGTCGGTCGGCTTCGTGTTGCATCTGAATTACACCAACCCCTATCTGTCGCCATTCGAGGAATTCCAGCGCTTCAAGACGCATCCTCTGGTGCGCGACACGTTTGAAGGCGGCAAGCGGCTGGGCTACGGCGCGCGTGCGCTGACCGAAGGCGGCTACCAGTCGGTGCCGAAGCTCACCTTCGCTGGCGGCGCGCTGATCGGCTGCGATGCCGGTTTCATGAACGTGCCGCGCATCAAGGGCAGCCACAACGCGATGCTGTCGGGCGTGCTCGCGGCGGAAGCGGCGAGCGCGGCGCTCGCCGCCGGCCGCGCGCATGATGCGCTCGATAATTACGACGCCGCCTGGCGTTCCTCGCCGATCGGCAAGGACTTGAAGCGCGTGCGCAACGCCAAGCCGCTGTGGTCGAAATTCGGAACGCTCATCGGCATCGCGCTCGCCGGTCTGGACATGTGGACCAATACGTTCGGGTTCTCGCTGTTCGGCACGCTGTCGCACGGCAAGCCGGATTATGCTTCGCTCAAACCCGCCGCCGAATGCAAGCCGATTATTTACCCGAAGCCCGACGGCAAACTCACCTTCGATCGTCTCTCGTCGGTATTCCTGTCCAACACCAATCACGAGGAAGACCAGCCGCCGCACCTCAAGGTCAAGGATATGGCGTTACAGAAGGTATCCGAACACGATGTCTTCGCCGGTCCGTCGGCGCGCTATTGCCCGGCCGGCGTTTACGAATGGGTGGAGGAGGGCGGTTCGCCCAAATTCGTCATCAACGCGCAGAATTGCGTCCACTGCAAAACCTGCGACATCAAGGATCCGAATCAAAACATCACCTGGGTTCCACCGGAAGGCGCTGGCGGACCGAATTATACGGATATGTGACCGCCGTAGGTATATCGGCCACGATACTGCCACATCGCCGATTTCAAGCTGTTTTGGGACGACACGCCGGTTCCTCGCAGAAATTCCTGGGAAATAAGTTGGATTTTCCGGGGCGTTCTTGCAGGGGCAGCGCAAAAGGGCCATTCTGGCCGAAACCTTGGCGGCTCGCGCTTCCCTTAAGCGCCGCCGCTGCATTGGAGCATCGCCAGTGAAATCTTTGAGCCTGTTCCGGTGTATCGCCATCGGCACTGCGTTTGCCGTGATATTCGCAACCGGGCAGGCCTCGGCCGCGGCTCAATCATCCGAGCGCGGGCCGAGCGCCTTCGATCTGCTGGGGCTGACCGCCTCGGGCAGCTATCTTGCTGCCCGCCATGCCGGCCAACAGCGCGATTCCGCCGCCGCCGCCGCCTATTACAAAGCGGCGCTGCGCCGCGATCCCAAAAACGGCGAATTGCTCGACCGCGCCTTCCTATCCTACCTGATCGGCGGCGATGTCGATGATGCCGTCAAATATGCCGAGCGCATCTTACACGGCAACAAGTCCGATATGTATGCGCGACTGGCGCTCGGCGCGCAGGCGATCAAGCAAAGCAAATACGCCGCCGCCCGTCGCAACATCGCGCTTTCCGTGCGTGGCCCGATCACCGATCTGACCGCCACGCTGCTGACGGCCTGGAGCTTCGCCGGCGCCGGCGACGCCAAAGCCGCGGTGGCGGCAATAGACAAGCTGACCGGTCCCGACTGGTACTCGATCTTCAAGGATCTGCATGCCGGCATGATCTACGAACTCGCCGGCAACAAGAAAGAAGCCGGCGCCCGCTTCGAGCGCGCCTATAAACTCGACGCTTCCATCCTGTCGGTGGTCGAAGCCTATGGCGGCTGGGTTTCGCGCAACAAGTCGCCCAAGGAGGCGCTCGAGATTTATGAAGCCTTCGACAAGGTTCTGCCGCGTTACCCGCTGGTGACCGAGGCTATCGCCAAGCTCAAGGCCGGCAACAAGCTGCCCTTGCAGGTCGCCAATGCGCAGGCCGGCGCCGGCGAAGCGCTCTACGACATCGGCTCCACGCTCGGTCAGCGCGGCGAGGATCTTGGCCTCGTCTATCTCCAGCTCTCGCTTTACCTCTCGCCCGGCCACGCACTGGCGCTGTTGGCGCTCGCCGACCGTTACGAGGCGGTCAAGAAGCCGGAAATGGCGCTCAAGATTTATGAGCGCATTCCGGATTCGTCGCCGCTCAAGCGCAAGGCCTCGATTCAGATGGCGTCCGATCTCGATGCGCTGGAGCGCAGCGGGGAGGCGGAAAAGAAACTCGACGAGCTCATCAAGGAAGACCCGAAAGATCTCGACGCCATCATGGCGCTCGGCGGCATTCTGCGCGGCCACAAGAAATTCGCCGAATGCGCCGACGTTTATGCCAAGGCCGTCGCTCTGATCGAGAAGCCGGAAAAGGCGAACTGGGTGCTCTTCTATTTCCGCGGCATCTGCTACGAACGCTCGCATCAGTGGCCGAAGGCGGAAGCCGACCTGAAAAAATCGCTGGAGCTGTTCCCCGACCAGCCGCACGTCCTCAACTATCTTGGTTATTCCTGGATCGACCAGGGCATCAATTTGGATGCCGGCGTCGCCATGATCAAAAAGGCCGTGCAGCAGCGTCCCGATGATGGCTACATCGTCGATTCGCTCGGCTGGGCCTATTTCCGGCTCGGCAATTATGACGACGCCACCGCCCAGCTCGAACGCGCCATCGCGCTCAAGCCGGAAGACCCGACCATCAACGATCATCTCGGCGATGCCTATTGGCGCATCGGGCGCCGGCTGGAGGCGCGTTTCCAGTGGGCGCATGCGCGCGACCTCAAGCCCGAGCCGGACGACTTGCCGAAAATTCTCGCCAAGCTGAAAGACGGGCTGCCGGAAGAGACGTCGTCGCAGGCGAAGGCTGCCGACAAACCGGAAAAGAAAACCGGCAACGGCGGGTAACCAGTATTCTGCGCGCCGCGCGAACCCGGAATCCAGGTAGGTGTTCCGTTTGAGTGCCCCTCTCTCCGAACGCGCCCCCGCCAAAATCAACCTGACGCTGCGCGTTATTCGCCGCAGGGTCGATGGCTATCACGACCTCGAAAGCCTGGTGGCTTTCGCGGATATCGCCGATACGCTCACGCTTGTGCCCGGACCGCAGACTGCGCTCGATGTCGGCGGGCCTTTTGGCAAGGCGAGTGGCGCGCCTGCCGGCAATCTGGTTCTAAAGGCCGCAGCCGCGCTAGGCGAGCGCGTGCCCGGCCTCAGAGGCGGGCGTTTCCACCTCGACAAGCATATCCCGGTCGCGGCAGGTGTCGGCGGCGGTTCGGCCGATGCGGCGGCGGCTTTGCGTTTATTGGCGCGGGCCAATGGCCTTGCTCTCGACGACGCAGGATTGATGACGGCGGCGCTTTCCGTCGGCGCCGATGTGCCGGTGTGTCTTGCTTCGCGCGCTTGCGTCATGACCGGCGTCGGCGAGCGGCTGTCGCCGCCGCTCGATTTGCCGAAGTCTCCTGCGCTGCTGGTTAATCCCGGCGTCGTCTTGCCGACACGCGATGTCTTTGCCGCCTTGAAGCTTGCGCCTGCCGGTGCGTCAGACCTCGGCAATATTCCGGGCGCACAACCGTCGCTGATCGAATTCTTGAAAACGCAGGGCAACGATCTCACCGACGCGGCAATCGCCTGCGCGCCGATTATCGCGCAGGTGCTGGCCGCATTGAAAGCGCTGCACGGCGTTCAACTGGCGCGCATGTCGGGGTCAGGCGCCACTTGCTTCGCATTGTTTTCGTCGGCCGATGCGGCGGCCGTGGGCGCGCAAAACCTCAAAGCCGCGCAGCCGGATTGGTGGATCGAAACCACGGCGATCGGCTAATAAGCGCGCGCGATGCAGAACGCGACGGTCTCTTCCAGCGCGGTTTTGACCGGCGATGGCGGCACCAGCGCCAACGCGTCGGTGGCGATCGAGCCGTAATGGCGCGCGCGCCCGACCGTATCCTCGATGGCATGATGTTTTGCCATCAGCGACATCGCCGTATCGAGATCGCCGTCGCCGACTTCGCCTTGCCCAAGCGTGCGGTTCCAGAATGCGCGCTCGCTGTCGGAGCCGCGCCGAAACGAGAGCACCACCGGCAGCGTGATCTTGCCTTCGCGGAAATCGTCGCCGACATTCTTGCCGAGTTTGGCCGATTTACCGCCGTAGTCGAGTGCGTCGTCGATCAACTGGAAGGCGATGCCGAGATTCATGCCATACGAGCGGCAGGCCGCGATTTCGGATTTGTTTTTGCCCGCCAGCACCGGGCCGACTTCGCAAGCGGCGGCGAACAATTCGGCGGTCTTGGCGCGGATCACCGCCAGATATTCGTCTTCGTTGGTGGCGGTATTCTTGGCCGCGCCCAGTTGCATCACCTCGCCCTCGGCGATGACGGCGGCGGCGGAAGAAAGAATATCGAGCGCGTGCAGCGAGCCGACCTCGACCATCATCTTGAAAGCCTGGCCGAGCAGAAAGTCGCCGACCAGCACGCTCGCCTCGTTGCCCCACAGCATGCGGGCGGCCTGCTTGCCGCGCCGCATGTCGCTCTGGTCGACCACGTCGTCGTGCAGCAAGGTCGCGGTATGCATGAACTCGACCGCGGCGGCGAGCTTGATATGGCCATCGCCGGAATAGCCCGCCAATTGCGCCATCGCCAGCGTCAGCATCGGACGCAGCCGCTTACCGCCGGACGAGATCAGGTGGTTGGCCACCTCCGGGATCATGGTCACGTCGGAACCGGTGCGCAGCAAAATCGCGCCATTGACGCGCTCCATATCGGGGGCGACCAGCTGGGCCAGACGCTCGACCGAGGCGGGATTAGGAGATTCAAAGGGAACGACAACGGCCAAATTACTTCTCCTGAACCGGCTTCCGGCTCGCGAAACATGCCCGCCCGTGCAAACAAGCGACAAAGCGAGCATAGAAACGCTATGCTAAGGCGGCAAGGGCTTTGGCAAGATTCCCGGCGCGCCGGTAAGAAGTGGAAATAGGGGCTGGATTTGGCGAAACGTGTGGGGATCGCGACGGCGAAAACAGCGGCGGGCAAGAGCGGCGGCGGTGGCTATAAGATCGCGGTGCTCGTCCCTTGCTACAACGAGGAAGTGTCGGTCGCCCAGGTGGTCAAAGACTTCAAGGCGGTGCTGCCCACTGCCGGCATTTTCGTCTTCGACAATAATTCGATCGACAATACCGCCGCGGTCGCGCGCGCCGCCGGCGCCGAGGTATTCCAGGAACTGCACCAGGGCAAGGGTTTCGTGGTGCGGCGGATGTTTACGGACATCGAAGCCGACATTTACGTCCTGGTCGACGGCGATGCCACCTATGACGCGCCGAGCGCGCCGCGCATGATCGAGCGCTTGCTCTCCGACCGGCTCGACATGGTGGTGGCCAATCGCATCGACAACGAGGTGGCCGCCTACCGCGCCGGCCACCGCACCGGCAATTGGTTGCTGACCTCTTTCGTCGCCTCGGTGTTCGGCCCCAACTTCAACGACATGTTGTCCGGCTATCGCGTGTTCTCGCGCCGCTTCGTGAAATCGTTTCCGATTTTGTCGGGCGGTTTCGAGATCGAGACCGAGTTGACGATCCACGCGCTTGAACTCGGCATGGCGGTTGCGGAGATCGATACGCCTTATTACGCGCGCCTGGAGGGTTCGGCCTCCAAGCTCAATACCTGGCGCGACGGCTTCCGCATCCTGTGGATGATTTTGCAGCTTTACCGCAGCGAAAGGCCGCTGACGTTTTTCGGTGCGCTCGGCTATGCGCTGATGATTGCGTCTATCGGCCTGGCGGTGCCGATCGTGGTCACATTCTTGGACACCGGTCTGGTGCCGCGATTGCCGACCGCCGTACTGTCGATGGGCCTGATGGTGATGGCGTTTCTGTCCATCGCGGTCGGCCTTGTACTCGACACCGTGACGCGCGGGCGTCGCGAGATGAAGCTGCTGGCTTTTCTTTCGCACCGCGCGCCCGGCGAGGAACGGCGAAAGGGCAAATAGCGCGATGCGGGAAATACTGCGTACCAATGACGCAGTGCTGGTGTCGGCGGTGGGGGCGCTGCTGGACAGCGCCGGTATTCATTACGTGGTGTTCGATCAGAACATGAGCGTGCTGGAAGGCTCGGCCGGCGCTCTGCCGCGCCGCCTGCTGGTGGCCGAGGACGATGCCGCCGCCGCCCGCAGCCTGTTGATCGAGGCCGGCCTGGGCCACGAGCTGCGTCCCGATGGGCATTGATCCCGATACCACCGAGGACACCGTGCTGGGCGGCCGTCTGACTTTGCGTCAGCCCAGGCGTGGCCACCGCGTCGGGCACGATGCGATCCTGCTGGCGGCGGCAACGGCCGCGCGCGCGGGCGAGCAGGCCGCCGATCTTGGCGCCGGCGTCGGTGGCGCGGGGCTTGCGCTCGCCGCGCGCGTGCCCGGCTTGGCCGTGGCACTGATCGAAATCGATGCCAGCCTTGCCGCGCTGGCGGAAGAGAATGCCCGGCGCAACAAGATGGCCGAACGGGTCAGGGCCTTCGCCTGCGATGTCGAGGACCGCGCGGCGCTCGCCGCCTTCGGACTTGGCCCGGCCAGTCTCGATCGCGTGCTGATGAACCCGCCATTCAATGACGAGCATCGGACGAATGTCTCGCCCGATCCGCGCCGACGCCTGGCGCATGCGGCGGCCCCCGGCCTGCTTGAGCGCTGGATCGCGACGGCGGAATGGCTGCTGAAGCCGCAGGGCACACTGACACTGATCTGGCGCGCCGATGCCCTAACCGATGTGCTGGCAGCGCTGAAAGTCGCCTTCGGTGGCATCGGCGTGTTGCCGGTATTCCCGCGCCCGAGCGAACCGGCGATCCGGGTGCTGGTGCGCGGAGTGAAAGCGGGCAAAGGCGCGTTACGCGACTATCCCGGGCTGGTACTCAACGATTTGAAACACAGACCTACGCCGGCGGCCGAAGCAATCCTGCGTGGCGGCGAAACGCTGGCGATGGCGAAAGAGTAAAATTGCGCGCAGGCGGCGCTGCCTAAATTCTACGCCGCCCCGGCATGATTTCGCGCCAGCCGCGATTTGAAATTTGACGCCGTACCCGGCCAAGCGTGCCATCGGCGAGATGCGACAGCGTGATGATGCTGCCAATCAACATGAACAAGATGGTCAGTTTGGGGTCCATCGGTTCACCTCTTCCCATTTCACTGTGCGGGTTGCCCTGGCGCAACGAAAGCGTGGCCCGGCATTGCGGCTGTTGCACTGCAAAAACCATTCCATCATTAAAGAAAGTATAATTTTGGGACTTCCTGCGGCTGATTTGTGGTATTTGCTGCGCTGCACATACCGGGATACCGCCAGCACCCGCGCCTGCCGCCGCATGGGTGCCACTTTGACTAAGCCATCGGGGACTGCCTAAGTGACGCCATGCCTCTTTCGACCGAAAAGCCAGACTCTAACCCGCTGCGGCGACTCACCGACGGCTTGCTCAAGCTGATCCCGGCGCGCTTCCGTACGGACATTCCGCTGGTGCCGGTGGTGCGGCTGACGGGAGTGATCGGCGTCTCCTCGCCGCTGCGCCCGGGCCTGATGCTGTCGACCGTGGCCAAGACGCTCGAGCGCGCCTTTTCGATCCGCAAGGCGCGGGCGGTCGCCTTGGTGATCAATTCGCCCGGCGGCTCGCCGTCGCAGTCGCATCTGATCTTTCGGCGCATCCGCCAACTTGCGGACGAAAAAAAGATTCCTGTGATCGCCTTCATTGAAGATGTCGGTGCTTCAGGCGGCTACATGCTCGCCTGCGCGGCCGATGAGATCATCTGCGACGATTATTCGATCGTCGGCTCGATCGGGGTGGTCGGCGGCTCCTTCGGATTTCCCAAGCTGCTCGACAAGCTCGGCGTCGAGCGAAGGCTTTACACCTCCGGCGACCGCAAGGTGATGCTAGATCCGTTCCTTCCGGAAAATCCGGACGACGTGAAGCGCATCAAGGCGCTGCAAAAGGACATCCACGCGCAATTCATCGCGCTCGTTAAAGCGCGCCGCGGCAGCAAGCTTAAAGGCGCGGACAAGACGCTGTTCTCGGGTGAATTCTGGATCGCGCAGGTAGCAATTGAACTGGGGCTGGCCGACGGCCTTGGCGAATTGCGCTCGTTCCTGCGCGCGCGCTTTGGCGAAAAACTGCGCATGCCGTTGATCTCGGCCGAACGCAGCTTCCTCGGACGCAAAATGCCGGGCGTCGGCTTGATCGACGCGCTAAAAAACCGCCCGGGCCTGGCTGACGATCTGATTTCGGCGCTGGAAACGCGCGCGCTCTGGTCACGTTACGGATTGTAAATCTGGGAGGCCGCGAAAAGGCCTAAATTGCCCGGAACACTCGGCTAGTCAGCCTCCAACGAGGAACCGCCATGCCCGTATTTCTGCTGTCGCCTTTGATGAAATGGTCGCTGGTCGCCGCCGGCGGCGCCGTGGTCGTGCACTGGGTGGTCAAGGAAGCCCGCCGCATCAACGACGAACTTGAAGCCGCCAAACGCGTGCGCGTACGCGTGTCGGACCGTGAGAACAGGCCGACCTTGCGCCGCGATCCGATGACCGGCGAGTACCGGCCTTATTAATCATTTGTTGAGGCTATCGCACGATCGCGGTTAACGGGCGCCGGATTTGCGGCACGATTGAGCGCGAGGCTGGTGAAGACGCGGGAGCTATCAGCGGCTCAGCGTGCGGCTGTCGTTGGTGATAAGTGCGCCGAAAAACAGCGCCATAAGAGCCATTCCGACGAACTGAAACGCGAGCATAACAATTCCTCCAAAACAATTCCGGTGCCTCATTGGCCGCGACCATAATCGTTTCGGTTCAAAATCTTCTAAAGATAACCGGTAAACCTGTTCCGGATTAACGCCTGCGGTTTTCCTGTGGCTTGACCCATTTTGGGGCCGCTTATACGGTCCGGCGCGTTTCCTTTTTTCCTTTACCGATTGGTAAGCACGAATGGCCGACCCCGTCGCCGCCGCTTCGGCGCAGCAAGCCAATCTCGATCCATCGCGCTCGTTCCAGGGCCTGATCCTGGCCTTGCAGCGCTATTGGGCGGAGTGGGGCTGCGTGATTTTGCAGCCGTACGACATGGAGGTTGGCGCCGGCACGTTTCATCCCGCGACTACGCTGCGCGCGCTTGGGCCGAAGCCGTGGAATGCCGCTTACGTGCAACCCTCGCGCCGCCCGAAAGACGGGCGCTACGGCGAGAACCCGAACCGGCTGCAGCACTATTACCAATTCCAGGTGATCATGAAGCCGTCGCCGGACGACATTCAGGATCTCTATCTGAATTCGCTCAAGGTGATCGGCATCGACCCTAAGCTGCACGACATCCGATTTGTTGAGGACGACTGGGAAAGCCCGACGCTGGGCGCCTGGGGTCTTGGCTGGGAATGCTGGTGCGACGGCATGGAAGTTTCGCAGTTCACTTATTTCCAGCAGGTCGCGGGCGTCGAATGTGCCCCGGTATCGGGCGAATTGACGTACGGGCTCGAGCGTCTCGCCATGTATGTGCAGGGTGTCGACCGCGTCTACGATCTGAATTTCAACGGCCGCGACGACGACAAGAAAGTTTCTTACGGCGACGTGTTTCTGCAAGCCGAACGCGAATATTCCAAACATAATTTCGAAGTCGCCGACACCGCGATGCTGTTCGAGCAGTTCAAGATGGCGGAAGCGGCCTGCCAGAAATATCTCGAAGCGGGTTATAACGACGACAAGTCGAAGCACGCCAAAGGACTGCACACATTGGCATTGCCGGCTTACGACCAGTGCATCAAGGCCAGCCACGTGTTCAATCTGCTCGACGCGCGTGGCGTCATTTCGGTGACGGAACGCCAGAGCTACATTCTGCGCGTGCGCGAACTGGCCAAAGCCTGCGGCGCGGCCTGGCTGGCGACTGAAGGCGGCGGGGCGTAATTTCCGTTATCCTCCGCTGGAGGCGGCGGGTGGGGGCGTAAACGGCATTCTTTCTTTTCCCCTCCCCCTTGTGGGG